>Ga0210063_1000011_pt1 | contig 102106 bp, 102 predicted proteins | sample Muzzi_PWA_D1_FD_185529 | JGI IMG/M metagenome (GOLD analysis project Ga0210063, IMG submission 185529) | Wetland microbial communities from San Francisco Bay, California, USA, that impact long-term carbon sequestration - Muzzi_PWA_D1 (SPAdes) | ecosystem: Environmental > Aquatic > Marine >... | reverse complement strand
AAGGCGTGGCCAAGCACCCGGAAGATGTAGGCCGCGGCCAGTAGTGAACCGGTGGCGGTCACCACGAGCCATACCCACTGACCGGTGGCGACAGCGCCGGCAAGTAATTGCCATTTACCGAGAAAGGCCCCGCTGGGTGGCAGGCCGATCAGGGCGACGCCGGCCAGCGCGATGGCAAAGGTGGTGGCAGGCAGGCGCTGGGCGGTGCCGTCCAGCTCACGGATCATGTCGTGACCGCAACGCTGCTGGATAATACCGATTGCCAGAAACAGGCCGGCCTTGGCAAAGCCGTGCGTCAGTGCCAGCATGACCAGTCCACCCGCCGCGAGATCGCGGGCCGGGCCGGGCGGCATGGCCAGCAGCAACGGAAAGAACAGGAACAGGTAGCCCAGCTGGGCGACGGTGGACCAGGCCGCCAGCAATTTGAGCCGTTCCACCCGCAGGGCGCGCCAGGAACCCCAGAGGACCGCGCCGGCACCCAGCAGGCCGAGCAGATTGGCGGCCGCCGGGGTGACCACGTCTGCGAACACATCCAGCCACAGGCGCAGTACGAGATAGAAGGCGGCCTTGACTACCAGGGCCGAGAGCACGGCGCTGACCGGCGCCGGTGCGCTCGCATGTGTCGGCGGCAGCCAGAAATGCAGCGGGAACAGGGCGGTCTTCAGCAGCAGACCGGTCGTCATCAAGGCCAGCGCGGTCCATGCAACCGGCCCCGGCTCAACCACGCTTGCCAGCGTTGCCAGGTCCAGCGTCCCGTAACCGGCATAGATCAGGCCCACTCCGGCGAGGAACAGCATCGAGCCGAGCAGGCCAACCAGCAGGTAGCGCAATGCCGCTGCTACTGCGGCGTGCTTGCCCCCGAGCGAGGCCAGTGCAACCGCGCTCAGGCCCAGCAGCTCCAGTGTTACGTAGAGATTGAACAGGTCGCCTGACAGCAACAGGGCATTCAGTGATGTCCACAACAACAGCCACAATGGCCAGAAGCGGGCGCGCTCGGAAACTGCGCTGAAGTAGGCGCTGGCGTAGACGCTGGCCGCCAGCGCGACCAGAGCGGTCATCATCAGCAGCAGGGCGGACAGGCCGTCGGCGCGCAGCGCGATACCGAGTCCGGCGCTCCAGCCGCCGATCTCGTAGTGCAGTGCGCCCTGCGTGGCAACGCCGAAGAGCAGCAGGCCGGCGGCCACGGTGGTTGCCAGTCCGCTGCCAATGGCAACAGCCGTTGCCGAACGCGGCAGCAGCAGTGTCGCGAGCGCAGCGGCCAGCGGCAGTGCAACCAGCCAGATCATGGCGTCAGTCATCCTCCTGCTCCGCATGCAGGCGTCGCGCCAGTGCCAGGGCCAGTGCGGTGGCGCTCACCGCAACGACGATCCCGGTCAACACGAGGGCGTGGGGGAGAGGATCCGGCGGCAGCACGGGGCCGCGGTAGGCGACAGCAACCAGCAGCATGAAAACGCCAGCTCCCATGACATTGATGGCCACTATCCGCTGCAACAGGGAAGCATGCAGCAGTGCCCCGCGCAGTCCGAGTGCCATAATCACGCAGCCGGCGAGGCCATACATCCATTGTGCAGTCAACATCGGGTTTGCTCCTCGTTGCCAGAGTTGCTTGCCGTGGTGTTTGCGGATTCAGTACGGGCTGCGTGTGCGGGCGATTCCGGCCGGCCACCGAGGAATGCCAGCAACAGGGTCGCGGCGATTGACAGCATGGCGGCTGTCTCGATCAACAGGATCAGGGAGCCGGCCCAGGCCGGTGGGTAACCAAGAAACGGCCGTCCAAGGAGGAGCAGTGTCAAACCGACCAGTAAAAACAGGCCCACACCGGCGGCCATGACGATGCGCAGCATAAAACCTTCAGGCAATCCAATGCGGGTCCGACCCGCGAGGCGCAACACCACACCGGCGGCGGCCAGTATGGCGCCTGCCTGGAATGCGCCACCCGGTGCATGGGCACCCACCCATAACAGGTAGCCGGACGTGAGGATCAGCACGGGTACCAGCCAGCGAACGAGGCTATCGAAAACCGGGCCGGCCGGCTGGTAGCCGGGGTTTGCCTGGCCCAGGGCAAAAATGCCGAGCACAGCGGTCAGCAGCACCGCCAGCTCCAGCAGCGTGTCGTAGGCACGAAAGTTCAGCAGTACCGCAGTCACCGGATTGCTGACCCCACTGGCTGCGAGATTTCCCGAAATAGCCCGTGGTAGCATGTCGTGCGGTACGCTGCTGAATGCATGCAGCAGGGCCCAGGCAAGCGTGCCGGCCAGCGCGGTACATAACAGCGTGACCACCCACCGAAGCACCACGCCCATACCCGTAGCACCCTGATTCCGACTATCATTGGTCGACCCTGGCGACAGCGGGCGCGGTTGCCTGTGCACCGCGCCCAGCAGCAATGCACCGGACAGACCGGCACCGATGGCCGCCTCCGCGAGGGCGACGTCCGGTGCCAGCAGCCGTCCCCACGCCACGGCCAGCACCAGTCCGAACGCGATGAACAGAATGACGCTGCGGCGTTCATCGGTGGTTGCCAGTGACGCCCAGGCGAGGCCCACGATCGAGAACAGCAACAGTGCGTCGAAGAGAGGCAGGCTCACCGGGCTCAAGATCCTGTCTCCTGTCGGCGTGCCTGGCGGGCGATCAGATGTGCGCTGGTGGCGCTGGCGGCGAGCACAGCCAGCCAGATCAGCAGCAGTTTCAGCATCATTAACAGGTCTTGCGAGTGCAGTGCCACGCCGGCTATCAACAGGCCCAGACCAAGATTGTCGGCCTTGGTCAGCGCGTGCAGCCGTGAATAGAGGTCCGGGAGGCGCAGCAAGCCAATGCTGCCCGCCAGGTAGAAGAACACACCCGACAGTATCAGGATGGAAGACAGGATATTAATCATGCTGCGTCTTCTGCTGACCGGTGAAAGCGGCTGCGGCCACCGCGGCGAGCAATGCCAGCAGCAGCGCGACGTCGATCAGGGCCGATTGATCAAGCAACACACTGAGTAGCAACAGTATGCCCACGCCGGCCGTACCGATCAGCTGGGTGGCCAGCATGCGGTCACCGATACCCGGACCCAGCAGCACTCGCAGCAGGCCGAGGAACAGGCTGAGCATCAGGCCCAGTGCAGACAGCAAGAACAGCTCAGTCATCACACGTCTCCAGTGTCAGGCCAAACAGCCTGGCTACAGCCTGCTCGAGTTGCAGCAGTTGTGGATCCGGGTTTACGCCGGTGTCGAGCAGGTGCAGTTCGGCATGGTCACAGTCGAGGTCTGCGGCGAGTGTGCCGGGTAACAGGCCTATACAGTTGATGAGCAATACGCGTGCTGCAGGATGACTGATGTGCAAACGGTAGCGCCTGAACCCCGGCTCGATGCGCAGGCTCGTCCCGAGGGTGCGGCGTGTAACATCGACTCCGCCGCGAATCGACTCGCGCAGGAACAGTGCTACAAAGGCCACCAGCCCGCCAAGGGATAGCCCTGGCAGCTCATTACCACCCAGGCGGATACTGGCCCAGCTGGCGAACGCCACCGCCGGCAGCCCAATCAGCCAGGCGTCCGCACGGCCCTGGACGATCAGCCACCACAGGCCGGCCAGTATTGCCGTCGTTGTCACAATGCGCGTAAGCGTCGCTTTGTGTGCCTGCGCCATGTGTGTCGTTCCGTTCAGGTCCATGCAACGGTCAGGCGTGTACATCCTGTCCGGTTTGTTTGACTGCAGCCGCTGCAGCCGCTACCTTGCGCTGCCGAATTCGCCCCGTTAATCCGTACACCAGCAGCACGGCTGCAGCCGCGAGCAGCGCCACTTTCAGGGTGATGACACCGGCAAGCATGCCGAACAGCACTGTTTCGAGAATGGTCATATCACGTTACTCCTCTGGTTGATCTGCGATGTCTGGGATTCAGGTTATCCACGTGGAGTTTTACGCCCTCGCGGAACTGAATCGAAATGCACCCGGCACGGGTCATGCCACACCAACGGGTGATGCCGGCCAGCTGCAGACATTCGGCAGCCTGTCGGGCGCGTGTGCCATTCCGGCAGGTGATATACAGGGGTTCCTGATGCCGCGGAGTAGCGGCATGTTTGAACCAGCTTGTTACCTCATCAGGCCTGAGATCTCCGACGGGGAGTCGCTGCGCGCCGGGTATGTGACCGGCACGGTATTCAGCAGCCGTGCGCACGTCGAGCAGCGCAGGCCGGTTTCCGCGCAGCTGCGCAGCATGCAGTTGTTTGGGAGTAATGGTCGGTATCAGTGTTGTCATGGGTTGCTCTTTCATTGCCAGTATGGGTATGAATTCCTGTCGCGTGGTATTAATGTAGCCGCCACACGATTTTTAAAAAATACGAATTAAGAAGAGTTAAACATCGAAAAAAACGATGAGTATCCTGCGCGCGGAAATCATGGGTGCCCCAGGGCAAGACCGTTGTGAAGTGGATACTGCTCCAGCTGTTAATGTATGAGCAGGTATGAGAGGTCGGCGGGTTTCATGTCAGATCTGCCGGTCTATGTTAAAAGTGCTTCGCGGCAGTGAATGGTCTGTATTTTCTCGTTCAAACTATTGTGAATGGTATTGCCTGGACAGACAGCATTCTCATACCGGGGGCACGCAAAGCCTGAAGATTGGACTGTGCCAGTTTTGTGCTGGCTTGTAGTGTTAGTGAGCTACAAGTTGCAGATTAATAAAGCAAGTAAGGTAGTGTGGTCGGGCTGCGAACCAGGCGGTAGAGTTCGAGCCGGGCACCGAAGGTGCAAGACAATGAAGTCGCACACCACCCTGCGGGGGCGTATTCACTTCCGGTCTCGCAATTACCCATTGCCAAGCAGCAGGCGCTTGGCTTGATTAATCTTGGATGCCAGGAAGGTCGAACCGCCACGGTCTGGATGGATTTTCTGCATGAGTCTCCGGTGCGCCTCGATGATCTGTTCCTTGCTGGCCCCTTCATCGAGACCCAGAATTTCATAGGCCTCGAGACGTGTCATTTCGGATGAAAATCCCGTGGCCTTGTTGCCTGCTTCGGACTGTTCCCGCTTTTGCCATTCGTCACCATGCACCCGGTCCAGATAAGTGCGCAAGAGTACTGCCGATTCTTCATCTTCGTGTACACACTCGGCCAGCAGTTCAACCAGTTGGTCTAGTGAGAGCGCCTTTAAATTCTTGCCGGCGAACCGGCCCTCAAGCACGCTACCGTTCATCTCACCCGTGTCGTGATCCAGGGTCATGCTGACAAAACGGGTTTCAACCTTTGACTGCTGGCCAGCAGACTGTCCTGCTGTGGATTGTGCGCGCGTGAAGTGTCTGTACACCCGCTGAAAGGTCGGCAGGTAGGACAACAGTGGCAGCAAACGGCGCACGAAAGGCAGCAGGGCACCGAAGATTGCGAACACCCAGCTCAGGCGCCCGGTTGCCACCAAAGCTATCAGCGTAAGGCCAACGGCCACTGCAGTCGCCTGAAGCCGGGTTCTCCGTGGTTGTGTCTGGAACCAGCGAAATGCGAGATAGAGCCCGGCAATTGCCGCCAGGAGAATGAGTGCGCGCACGGTGACTAGCCCTGACTAATCTGCCGGGTAAGCAGCCTTACCTTCTCGCCCCGCGTCTTGCTGAAAAGTTCCAGCGCCCGGCGCCCGCCCGCTGCATAGACAGCCACCGCGCTCAGCAGGTCACGAAGCTGCCCGGCGCTGCCTGCGTCAAACGGGCAATACACACCCTTTGTCAGTCTCGCGATTTGTCTGAAAGCATGTTCGGCGACGGGATCTCTGCCCTCGTGAAACAGGAATACCGGGACATTATGAATGCCCAGTTCACCCGCAAGCTGGCAAAGTTCGTCAACGTCTTCTTCCATGCAGTCACCTACAAATACCAGCGCGTCGGTCTTTTTTTGTCTGGTCTCCTGGATCGCATGTTGAAGCACCTTGTGTATCTGCGTCTGTCCGCCGAGGCATCGTACCGCCGCCATGCGGTGCTGTAGATCGACGGTGTTAGTTAGCCAGTCGGTGGCCCTGAACTCGTTGAATCCGCGGTAATAGCACAGCTGGATCTCCAGACCGCCAAGGTTCGCAGTCTCTTCAAACATCTGCGCCTGTATATGGCAGGCATGGTCCCAGGTGGGCCCGCGACTCGCGGTGGCGTCCAGCGCGAATATCAGCCGTCCCAACCGGGTCGACGACTTTATAACGGGAGTGGATGCCACCTCGCGCAGAAATGCCTCGACCTCAGAACGACTGGATTTTTTCGGTAGTTTTTCTGTTCCCATAATTTACGTAGATTTAGATGCGGTTCGGTAACCGCGTGGGCCGCATTTCAGGCGTCTTTTCAGCTTAGGCTGATTCTACTGCGGTAGTGGCAAAATTTGGTGCAGATGTCCGGAATTTTTCGTTTGGTGGGTGTGTAGTGGTCAAGCTGATTCCAGCTGCGCCAACACATTCTGGCGGACATTATCCGGTTTTCTCTCCAGATCGCAGGTATTCAAGAAGAGTAGATGGTCAAGGTGTTCGCGGCGAATTATACCGATCAGTCGTTCGACGAAAGTGCTACATCGGGCGGAAGGGGTCGGTTGCGTGCGTTATCACGCCGCCGGATGTTTCGTAAATCCGGGGGCAGAACGTATACTATCGCCCATTCTCACGAGAGTTCGCGCGATCGATGCTTGAAATCGCTGCTACCTGCCTTGTCATCACGGCACTGCTGGCCTATCTGAACCACCGCTTCGTAGGTATCCCCACGACGATCGGCGTGATGGCCTCCGCGCTGATACTCTCACTGGCACTCATCGGTCTGGACGCAGTGGGCATCGCGCAGGGCCTGCGTCAGTACGAGGAATCATTTCTGCGCTCGATCGACTTTTCGGACGTGCTGATGCAGGGCATGTTGTCCCTGCTGCTGTTTGCGGCCGCGCTTCATGTCGACCTTGACGAGCTCAAAGCCTACCGCTTGCCGGTGGCTGCGCTGGCTGTGCTGGGTACGTTGGCGTCGACGCTTGTCGTGGCGTTCGCGATCTGGGTTGTGTTGCCGCTGGCGGGCCTCCAGTTGCCGCCGATGTACTGCCTGCTGTTCGGTGCCCTGATTTCCCCCACGGACCCGATCGCCGTGATGGGCATACTGAAATCCGCCGGCGCACCGAAAGAGCTGGAACTCGTGATCGCTGGCGAGTCGCTGTTCAACGATGGCGTGGGCGTGGTGATCTTCTCGCTGCTCCTGGGTATGCTGGCGAGTGGCCTCACACCAACGCTGGGTCAGGGCCTGGAACTGTTGCTGCGCGAGGCTGGTGGTGGTTTGCTCTTCGGGCTGATGCTTGGGTTTGTGACGTTTCGAATGCTTAAGAGCGTTGACAATTACAAGGTCGAGGTCCTGTTGTCACTGGCGGCCGTCACGGGCGGCTATGCCCTGGCGAGCAGGCTGCATTTCTCAGGACCGCTGGCCATGGTGGTTGCAGGTCTCATCATCGGAAATCATGGTCGCGCGTTAGCCATGTCCGATACGACCCGCCGCTACCTGGACATGTTCTGGGAACTCATCGACGAGATATTGAATGCCACGTTATTCGTGTTGATCGGAATGGAGGTTCTGCTGGTGGTTTTTTCGGCCAACCTGCTGATCGCCGCCGGCCTGGCCATTGCCGTGACTCTATTGGCAAGGCTGCTGACGGTTGGTTTGCCCATGGCTGCGCTGGAGGGTGCAATTAACCTGCCACCGGGTTCCTGGAAAGTGTTGACCTGGGGCGGTCTGCGCGGAGGCATTTCAGTGGCGCTTGCCTTGTCGCTGCCCATGGGCCCGGAGCGCAATACCGTAGTCGCACTCACCTACGGCGTCGTCGTGTTCTCAATACTTGCACAGGGTCTGTCCATCGGCCTCCTCACGCGACGGGCTGTACAGCCCGCTGACCGGCTGGCTTAACCGCCGGCAACAGGCGGTCATCGATTATCTCATCGTATAGAAACGTGTGCTCAAGGAGCAACTCGAAGGACAGCGGCTCCGGTTCGCCGACGAGCGGCGGATACGCCTGGCCGTTTTAGCGTCGCCTGCAAGTTCTCGAAACTGACTCGCGACGGGTGCGGGGCACCAACAGAAAAACCCGTTCAGGCTTGCGCGCCAGGAACGGCTTCTATGAGTCCGAAAATTAGCTGCAATGACCGGGTTAACCGGTGTGCGAGAAGTACCAGCAGATCCTTCATGGCAGGGCAGGGGTGATTGCTTTCAAGGACAAGACTGTCCAGGTTATCTTTTTGACGTGACAATTACGCATTCGCCACACACAGGCTGCCGCTATGTACGCCTCCTCATTTAATTCTTTACATAGCTGCGACAAAATATACAACAAATGCAAATCTGTTCAATGGTTTGTAATTATAAATGACTCAATCTTCTGTTGAAAATTCTGTTGCCGAACTTGCCGAGCTGTTCCGCCTGCCTGGGGAGACCACGCGGCTGCGCATCGTTCCGGCTTGCCTCGACACGCCGATTGCCGTCAACATTATCGCCAGCACCCCCGACTTGAGCAGCTCGCTGTTCAGCCACCAGCTTCGACTGCTTCGGACCGCGCGTATCGTTAAGACTGATGGTCACGGCAAGCAGGTATTCTGTGCCGCTGCGGGTCAACACATTACGGGCGCGCTGGCTGACACGCCTGAATATATTGCAGAATCACATATGGATGCAGACTGATGGTACACAACCCTTTACATGATCACGACCACACACACGATCACGCCGGGCACCTGCATGGCAGCGGACATTATCATGGCGATCCCGACAATCATGGTCGAGCCTTTGTTATCGCTATCGTTCTTAACACGGTTTTTGTCGTGATCGAGTTTGCTTATGGCTTCATTGCCAACTCGACCGCCCTGATGGCCGATGCAGGGCACAATCTCTCCGATGTGCTGGGTCTGCTGATGGCCTGGGGTGCCGCGCTTCTCGCTCACAAGACACCCAGCAGCCGCTACACCTATGGTCTGCGTAGCACATCAACTCTCGCGGCACTGGCAAACGCCATGTTTTTGCTGGTCGCGTGCGGTGCCATTGCGTGGGAGGCTATCCTGCGTTTTTCTGCCCCTCCCGCTGTAGCTGGACTGACGGTTACGCTGGTCGCCGGCGTCGGCATCGTGATCAACAGTCTGTCAGCCGGGTTGTTTGTGAAGGGAAGCAAGAGGGATTTGAATATTCGAGGTGCCTACTTGCACATGGCTGCCGATGCGGCTGTGTCGCTGGGTGTGGTGATCACCGGGCTGGCAATGATGGTCACAAGCTGGTACTGGCTTGATCCGGTTATTAGTCTGGTCATCGTAGCGGTGATCGTCGTCAGCACCTGGGGGCTGCTGCGCGAGTCGGTGAAGCTGGCCTTGAATGCTGTTCCAGCGCACATTGACGTGTCCACAGTGGAATCCTGCCTGCGCCGATTCCCCGGCGTTACTGACATTCACGATCTTCACATCTGGGGCATGAGTACCACCGAGAGTGCGTTGACTGTCCATCTGGTGATTCCTGCTGGCTACCCTGGCGACGCCTTTCTGGACGACATCGCACAGACGCTGAAAGAGCGTTTCTCCATTCAGCACAGCACGCTGCAAGTGGAACAAGGTACCACTGAGCATGCCTGTACGCTGCATCCTGTAGCAACGACCTCGCACGATCACCAGGACCGATAGTGATCGCAATCACGACCAGAAGTCGCCTGGGTCAGATTCCCGCTGGCGTTTGGGTGCTCGGTTTCGTCAGTCTGCTGATGGATATCTCCTCGGAACTCATCCACAGCCTGCTGCCGGTGTTCCTGGTCGCGGTGCTGGGTGCGAACGCCTTTACGGTGGGTCTGATCGAGGGCACGGCGGAATCGGTGGCGCTGATCACCAAGGTGTTCTCTGGCGCATTGAGCGATTACCTGGGCAGGCGCAAGGCGCTGGCAGTTATCGGCTATGGCCTCGGTGCGCTGAGCAAACCCCTGTTCGCTATTGCTTCCAGTTCCGGCATGGTGTTCTCCGCCCGGTTAGTCGACAGAATTGGCAAGGGAATTCGAGGGGCGCCGCGGGACGCTCTGGTGGCTGACATTGCGCCACCACAGATACGGGGTGCGGCCTATGGTTTGCGCCAGTCACTGGATACAGTCGGCGCGTTCATCGGACCGCTACTGGCGGTGGGTTTGATGCTGCTATGGTCCAACGATTTTCGCGCGGTATTCTGGGTTGCAGTCATTCCGGGCGTGCTTGCCGTTGCGTTGTTAGTGTTCGGGGTACGTGAGCCGAACCAGCCACCGCGTGAGAAGCGCACCAATCCCATCCACTGGCGTGAGCTCAAGCGACTGAGCGGAGCCTATTGGTGGGTCGTTGTGATCGGGGTCATATTCAATCTGGCACGGTTCAGTGAGGCATTTCTTGTGCTGCGTGCCCGGCAGGGCGGACTGTCCATGGCATGGATACCGCTTGTGCTGGTCGCGATGAACCTGGTCTATGCAGCCTCGGCGTACCCATTTGGCAAGCTGTCGGACAGTATGAGTCACACCAGGCTTCTGGTAATCGGTCTTGTTGTCCTGATCGGCGCGGATCTGGTGCTGGCCGGTGCCGACTCCCTGGGGGTGGTATTCCTCGGCGTTGCCCTGTGGGGATTACATCTGGGGATCACTCAAGGACTGTTGGCAACCATGGTTGCAGACACGGCGCCGGAGGATCGGCGCGGCACGGCATTCGGCTTCTTCAATTTGTTCAGTGGGCTGATGATGCTGGTCGCCAGTGCCCTGGCCGGCTTGTTGTGGGATCATTTCGGGCCAGCTTTCACCTTTTACGCGGGTGCCTTCTTTTGTGTACTTGCCCTGGTAGTATTGGTGGGTAAGGATCACCGCGGGCAGCTGCAGGGCTGAAAGATTCGCCATCCGGATAGTCTGGAGTGTTGGCTATCGATATTCATCTTCATCTTCTCCTGGAGTGGGTAACGCAGCATCCTCACTGGGCGGCCATAACAGTTTTTATTATTGCCCTGACTGAATCGCTAGTGGTGGTGGGCCTCGTCGTGCCCGGGGCTGTCCTGATGATCGCCGCCGGTGCGCCGGCCTATTTGCTGCCAGGTGTGGCATTACTTGCACTTGTAGTGGCAGGTGGTTGGCATGTGGCCGATCGATATTCGGCAGACCTGCAGCGCTATGCACCCCGTCTGAAAGTACAACACCTGGAAGCGGCGTTGTGGTGGCAGGATGACTGGCGACAGTTGCCGGCTTATCGGCAGGACCTCGAAGGGGAGTTTGAACAGCCGTTCAACGTGCAATGGAGCAGCACGCTCGTTCCCTTGCATGAGAAGCTTCGCGCACAAGGCTGGCGAGATCCGCTCCCGCTGTATACAACCACAGATATCCACTCAGTGCGACGGAAATGAAATCCCAATGGAGTGGGAGCGTTTTGTTGATGCGTGATGAGTGATCCTGGCATGGTGAAGCGAGTGATGATAACAATTACCGTATGAGAGTGAATCGGTGGCGAATTCCTGATTTATGCGGCAACAGGACTCTGAAAAGGCCCATTGCATAAATCTTCCTGTTGTGATGCTGACTAGATCACTTCACTACAGGCAAATAGAAGCACGCCCCGTGACTGAGGGAGAAAAGGCACGGGGCATGCTAGCGACGTTTGTAAGGGGCTTGTTATTATTACGCCACTGATCAGGACGATATTACATGGTTAAGCGTTTGCATATTGTCCTGAGGTGCAGACTGAAAATCACAGGTATCTCTCAGCCTAGTACCTCTGTGCAATAGTGTTCCCTGACAGAAGCGGACATGATAAAGCCATACAATCTACATGGGAGTCGATATGGGTGATTTAACAGCGGGGTTTATTCTTGCCAGTGCGTCGCTTGGAATAGTTGCAGTGGCTGGCATGCTGGTTTGGCTCTGGATGAAAGTGTCACCACGTTTTCGGAAGCAATACAGGAGATTCTGAAAATGAGTACGCAATTATGGTACTGGCTGTTTGCTGGAATGATTTTAGCAGTCATGCTTTTGGTGCTCGTTAATTACTATCCCGGTGCATAACCGACAAGGTCCGGTTGCCAAAACATACGTCATGGTCTAACCCTGCCGGCATTAGCGGTTCACCTGTTCAAATTAAGAATGGCCACAAGTACATCAGTTATTAAGTAGCACGCTCTACTACACCCGGAGAACACCGATATAAGTACAAATTAGCGGGAGGTGATGTATGGCCGTTAAAAAAACAGAATATTGGGAAACTATTGTTATAGCTTTTGTTGTGGGTCTTGTGCTGTTGGTGGTGGATTACTATCTAGGGTTTGTACCATGAGCATCAGCAGGACAATTGCCGCTCGGACCCTGTAAGGCATCCAGGCGGTCGGCATTAAACAGGCTGTTCAGGTAAGTCTTCCTCATGGTTTTCGTACCGCGAAACCTTGCCGCGGAACACGAAGTACTGATAGCTGTTGTAGATCAGCATGACCGGCAGCAGCATGCCAATGCCGGTGAGCATGAACACCAGGGTCTTGGGTGACGACGCGGCATCCGCGATGGTCACGGCCGGTGGCAGCAGGTAGGGATAGAGACTGAAAGCAAGACCCGCAAACGAGCATAAAAAGACAATCAGGCTATAGGCAAACGGTGCGCGCTCGTGGCCCTTGTGCAGGCTCCGCATGAGCATCAGGAATGCCAGCAAGGCAGCGAGCGGCAGCGGCAGAATGAAGAAAAATCCAGGCAGAGAAAACCATTTGCTGGCAATGTGCTCATGCAGTACAGGCGTCCAGATGGTCACCGCTGCAGCAGCGCCCAACATCGCCCAGGCACTGATGCGGGCGCGACGGTAGCTGCGTTGCTGGAGTTCACCCGTCACCTTGATGATGAGAAAGGTTGCGCCAAGCAAGGCATAACCGAACACGACACCGACCGCGACCAGTAAAGGGAAGGGTTGCAACCAGTCCCAAAGCCCGCCGGTAAAGCGGTTATTCTGGACGGGCACGCCACCGATTACGGCACCAAGGATCACGCCCTGGCAGGTGGCCGCAATCAGGCTGCCGGCACCGAAGGCCACGCCCCAGGGTAATTTGTATCGTGCCTGTGCATGGAATTCGAATGCGACTCCGCGGAAAATGAGCCCGAAGATCATCAACATGACCGGTAGGTACAGGGCATGCAGTGCTATGCCATAGACCAGTGGGAACGCGCCGAACAATGCGCCGCCGAGCACCACCAGCCAGGTTTCGTTGGCGTCCCATACCGACCCGAGGCTTGCCATCATGATGCTGCGGTGATCCTCATCACCGCCAAAAAGCGACAGGATGCCGACTCCCAGGTCAAAGCCATCCAGCACAACGTAGAGCACCAGCATCAGGCCGATCAGGAAAAACCAGATGTTACCGAGGAATAGCTGCAGTGCGTCCATGGACAACTACTCACGTTGACTGGCACTGGAGCCTGCCACCCGAGCGGTCCCCACGCCGGTGTTGGAGGCGGCCGCAGGCAGGGCTATCTCCAGATCAGGCCCGCGCTGGATCAGACGCGCCGCAAATACCATAAAGACAATCAGTAGCAAGACATAGATCAGGAAATAGCCGAGAAGGGTTGCTGCGACGGCACCTGCAGGCAGCGCCGAGGCCGCCGCTTCAGTACGCATCATGCCATAGATAATCCACGGCTGGCGGCCGACTTCGCGTGTCAGCCATCCCATCTCCACGGTGAGGTAGGCCACCGGGATGGCAACGACCCAGGCGCGCAGCAAGGCGCGCTCGTCGCTGATCCGGTGCACTTGCAGTGCGCCGCGCCGCCAGCGCCATACAGACCACATCATCAGCATGGCCAGTGATACCCCTGCAAGGACCATCAGCCGGAAGGCGTAAAAGGGTAGCAGCACCGGTGGCTGGTCCCGGCCCGGAAAATCACGCAATCCCGCAACCCTGCCGGTGAGCGAATGCGTCGTGATCAGGCTCAGCACGTTGGGAATCTCTACTGCCCAGAGATTGCGCTGGTTTTTCGTGTCCGGCCAGGCCAGCAGCGCCCAGGCGGCGCCCTCGCCGGGAGGATTTGTTTGCCAGTGCCCCTCGATGGCCGCGAGCTTCGCCGGCTGCTGCTCTGCGACCACACGGCCGGAGGCATCTCCGATCAGAATCTGTAGCGGTGTGATGATGACGGCGGCCAATACTGCCATCCGGAAGGATTTCAGGAAGAAGCTGCTGTAGCGTTCATTCATCAGATACCATGCGCTGATGCCGCCGATAACGAACAGGCTGGTTTCCAGGCAGGCCAGCCACATATGCAGTACGCTGGTTGGCATGGCAGGATTGAATATGGCGGCGGCGTAGCTGTCTACGACTATAATGCCGTCTTCAAAATGCACCCCGGCCGGTGTCTGCATCCAGCCGTTCGCGGCCATGATCCAGAACGCGGAGAGAGATGCGCCGAAGGCGACCATGGTGGTCGCGAACAGGTGGATGCCAGCGGGTACCCGCTGCCAGCCGAACAGCATGATACCGAGGAACCCTGCCTCCAGCATGAAGGCCATGGCTCCCTCGAATCCGAGGATGTTGCCAAAGAATTCGCCGGCAGCAATAGAGAAGGGTGCCCAGTTGGTACCGAATTCGAACTCGAGGGGGATGCCACTGACCACTCCGACACTGAAGTTCAGCAGTAACAGTTTGCTCCAGAAACGGGCGTGGCGGTAATAATCGGGATCCCGTGTTTTCAGCCACAGTATCTCGAGCAGTACCAGAAACAGGCTCAGCCCGACGGTGAGCACCGGCCACAGGATGTGGAACATCGCGGTGAGCGCGAATTGCAGTCGGGACAGGATGGCGGTGTCAAGCAGGATGTCCATGGCTGAACCTGATCCTTCATGCAGTTGGCTGGATGGGGCTGACGCGGAGTACAGATTTATAACATAAAAGTGACAGGACCGGGCAGCACGATACACCGGTGTGATGCTGTTTAGTCTGGCCACTGTAGTTGCATCGTCTTGTTATCAGCCTGCATGCAAAATCATGAACTGCTGGAAATCTATCGAGCAACATGCGTACTCTCACGCCGATCATGCATTCAGGGAAAAGTTTGATGCTGTTGCGGAATACTGCTCGGAAACCTGTGAAAACGGCTACAAGCGGTTATGGCGAGGTGTCCCGGAGTGCCAGACAGGACGCCCTGGATCCTGGCATCCTGCCGCAGCAAGCAACGGAAAGTGTGCCGGGAGGGGTAGTCGGGATTTCCGCTGTCGGGGGAAGCGCTGTTACTGAACAGCTGTATGTCCTAGCGGGAATCGAGTTTCTCCATCAGCGATTTTAACTGAATGATCTGCTCGTTCTGCTGGTTAAACAGTGTCTCGATTTGCCGCATCCGTAAATCGTCTATTTTTTCATGCAGGTTCATGATCTCCAGTTCAGCCTTCAGATTGACTTCGTAGTCGTTGGCGGCTGCAAGCCGGTCTTTCGATGTCTGCCTGTTCTGCGACATCATGATGACCGGGGCCTGGATAGCGGCCAGCATTGACAGAATCAGATTCAGGAAAATGAACGGATAGGGATCAAAAATTTCCCGGCTCGGCAGGGCCCTGGTGTTCAAAAGTACCCATGCGGCCAGGGTGAGGGCAAAAATGATAATGAATGTCCATGAGCCGCCGAATGCTGCGACCTTGTCAGCCAGGCGCTGCCCGACGGTCAGCTTCTCGTGAAACTGTTCATTCACATTTTCTGAAATCACGATCCGTTTTGCTATGCGCCGCAGAATACGCTGTTCCCGTTCCGGCAGGTCGTTATATCCGGTTTTCAGAAGCTTTTCGGCAAGTTCCTTCACGTTGTTATCCATCAGTCGTCTCCCGGTATTCTAAAACTGCCCGGCAACAGGCAATGCGCGGGGCGAGTTACTACACCCGATCATACAGACTGGCGGCGTGCGAGCATGCTCCGCTGTACGAGTATGCCAGCAAGCGCCAGTAGCATAAAACCGGCAACTTCAACCAGGGGCTGTAGCGCAAACACAGAAAGGATAGCCGCCGCCCCGGCGAGAGCAGACAGTATAATAATCGACCAGTCAGTCAGCAGAAGCGCAAGCAGGGCGCCGATGATTCCGGCAACATAGGGCATGACTGCCGGCATATTGTCGAGTCCCAGTTTGTCGGCATAGGTAATGACCAGAAACACAGCTGCGTAAAAACCGGCCAGTGCAAATGCAACGCGCTCGAAAACAATTGCCAGTACCGCACCAACCAGACCCGCGACGACACCGGCAACAAGTATTATCCACAACGGTTGACCAGCCAGCCACACCTGGGCCAGCTCGGACCCAAGCAGAAACCCGATGACAGCGATAAATAGCCAGAAGATATTTCTCCCGGCCAGCAGCACCGTGCAGCCCAGCAAAACGCGAACCGTGTTTTCAACTGAAATTAACTCCATTGTTATCACTCCTCTAGTACTGCCTCAATCTAATAAAGACGGATAGGATTGCCACGGAAGCACACGGAAAAACACGCAAGAATAACTACCATAAAATACTTTTTTCCGTGTCATTCCGTGTGCTTCCGTGGCTATTAAATAAATTGGGTGCCCAACTTACAGATAGTTCAGCATCCGTTATTATCAGGTTCAAAGAGCACTGGCACATTGTGGGTCTGCTCCTTGCGGGATGCAGGCACTACTGATGAATGGACGTCGGATCCACTCCCGTCTCCGGCAACGCCCGAATAGTCCGATCGACACCGATCAGCCAGATGGAGGAAAACGGCCAGCCGGCAATAAGGGCGACTGCGATGGCCATAAACTGCGCTGGCGCAATACCTGCGATACCCATGAGTAGCAATATTATAACAATGACCGTCTTGCGCGGTCGTTTGTTCATGAAGACTGCCGTTGCTATGCTCAGCGTTTGAATCCCGGGTTATGGCAAGGTACCTGACGCTACCGGTGTACGCACGGGTAGGCTGCTTCGGGTAACAGATTCAGGCCCCCTGCGTGATGCGGAACCCTGCAGAGTGCAGGCGCTTTCTGCCGGTATTGCAAGCAGGCAGAATGTAGCACAATCTCCGCATGACGCGGGCTCGAAGACGGTGCTCGCCGGGAGCGCAAATGTTTGCATGTGCCGTCACATGCGCGCCGTCGGGAAGGAGCGTGGCCGCCCTCTGTGCCGGAACTATCCGGGCCTGAACGGGATCAGACACTCTGCCGAGGCGCTCTACAACCGCCTGCCGTGAGGATGACTTGCCGCCACCCCGGGCAGGCAGTCTGGCGGGCATGCCGGGCAAACAATACGCAGGGAGCTGGTATGAGCCATACTGATAACCGCATGACGCCTGCCGATGCGCTGGTGATTTTCGGTGTGACCGGCGATCTCGCTCACAAGATGATCTTCCCGGCGCTCTATGAGATGGCCAGGCGCGGCAATCTCAATGTGCCAGTGACGGGTGTAGCCGCCCCCAGGTGGAGTCGGGAGGAACTGCACAAACAGGCGACGGACAGCATAAGCCAGGCCGGCAGGATCGAGGATCAGGATGCCCTCAACCATGTTCTTTCCCTGCTCCGCTATGTGGGCGGTGATTACAACGACCCGGGTACCTTCATGGCACTGAAGCAGGCGCTGGGCGATGCACGGTATCCGGCGCATTATCTTGCCATCCCGCCCGCGCTGTTCGCCACGGTTATTGAAAGTCTCGGGGCTGCGGGTCTGGCCGATCAGGCACGGGTCATTGTCGAAAAACCGTTCGGTCGCGACCTGGCTTCGGCACGGGAACTCAACCGCATCGCGCTGTCGGTGTTTCCGGAAGATGCAATCTTCCGCATCGACCACTATCTCGGGAAAGAGGCAATCATGAATATCCTCTATTTCCGTTTCGCCAATTCCTTCCTTGAACCGATCTGGAACCGCAACCACGTGGCCAGCGTGCAGATCACTCTGGCCGAGGATTTCGGCGTGAAGGGCCGTGGCGCGTTTTATGAAAGCGCCGGCTGTCTGCGCGATGTCATCCAGAACCATATATTCCAGATCGTTGCGCTACTGGCCATGGAACCACCAGCCTACCAGGGCTATGGCGCGGTGCACAGTGAGAAAGCCAAGGTATTCCAGTCCATGCGTCCCCTGCATCCCGATGACATGGTCCGCGGCCAGTACGCCGGCTACCGCAAGGAGCCCGGTGTGGCAAAGGGGTCAGACGTCGAGACCTTCTGCGCCCTGCGGCTGTTCATCGACTCGTGGCGCTGGCAAGGTGTGCCGTGGTATCTGCGCTCCGGCAAGTGCCTGGCTGCAACCGCGGCCGAGGTCGTGGTGGAACTGAAGCCGCCACCGCAAAGGCTGTTCGACGATTCCGGACCGGTGGCCGGGCGCGCCAACTATCTGCGCTTCCGGCTCTCCCCCAATTCCGCCGTCGCCCTTGCCGCGCGTGTCAAGTGCGCCGGCAAGGAGTTCGTCGGTGACCAGCGCGAACTCTACCTGCTGGAAGAACAGCCGGGAGAGGAAGCACCCTATGCGCGGCTCCTGTGTGACGCCATAGCCGGCAATGGCGCGCTTTTCACCCGTGAGGATGCGGTTGAGGCCGCCTGGACTGTGGTCGACCCGGTCCTTGATACACACACTGCAGCTCATGTTTACACACCTGGCAGCTGGGGACCTGAACAGGCTGATGCGCTGATTGCGTCAGACGGGAGCTGGCACAATCCAACACTCGTTAAGCTGACAAAATGACATCTGCACTGGAGGTAATATGAAAGCCACGCAACAATTGCACGATCTCGGTCAAAGTCTCTGGCTCGACAACATCACGCGCGGGCTGCTGAGCAGCGGCACGCTGGGCCGCTATATCAGCGAGCTGTCCGTGACGGGACTGACCTCCAATCCAACGATTTTCGATCAGGCCATCGGCAATGCCGATTTCTACGACGCGGCCATCCAGCAGAAAGCGCTGGCCGGCAAATCGGGTGAGGCGTTGTTCTTCGAACTGGCGCTGGAAGACCTGGGGCAGGCTGCAGATCTTTTCCGGCCAGTCCACGATGCCACGGGTGGTATTGACGGTTGGGTATCGCTGGAGGTGTCGCCGCTGCTGGTGGATGACACGGCAGGCACCGTTCAGGCGGCCGTGCAACTCCATGCACAGGCGCAGCGTCCGAACCTTTTCATCAAGATACCCGGCACCCGTGCAGGCATTGACGCAATCGAAGCGGCCATCTTCGCCGGCGTGCCGGTGAATGTGACGCTGCTGTTCTCCCGCGAGCACTATCTTGCCGCCGCGGAGGCCTACCTGCGCGGCATCGAACGGCGCATTGCCGCCGGCCTCGATCCGGCGGTCGGTTCCGTGGCTTCGCTTTTCGTCAGCCGCTGGGACGTCGCCATCAAGGACAAGGTGCCGCAGGAACTACGCAACTTGCTCGGTATCGCCATGGCCAAACGTACCTACAGGGCCTACCGCGAACTGCTGGATTCGCCGCGCTGGCAGAAACTGGCCGCCGCCGGTGCCCGTCCGCAGCGCCTGCTGTGGGCCAGCACCGGGACCAAGGATCCCGCTGCCCCGGAGACCCTGTACATCGAGGCGCTCGCCGCGCCGGACACCATCAACACCATGCCCGAGAAGACGCTGCTTGCTGTTGCCGGGCAAGCTGCACTGTACGGCAGCTTGCCCGCCGAAGACGACGACGCCGAAGCAGTGTGTGCCGCGTTTGCCACGGCAGGCATAGATACTGATGCACTCGCGGCCACGCTGCAGCGCGAGGGCGCACAATCTTTCGCGAAGTCATGGAACGAGTTGCTGGAGCGGATTGCATCGAAAAGCGTTGCGCTGACGCAGGGCGGTTCTGAGGGAGCCACGCGTTGACGGCCGCAACGCCGCTCGACCGACAGTGCGTCGACACCCTGCGTTTCCTGTCGGTGGACATGGTGCAGAAGGCCAACAGCGGGCATCCGGGCCTGCCCCTGGGCGCCGCGCCAATGGCCTATGTGCTGTGGACGCGCTGGCTCAGGTATAACCCGCACAACCCCGACTGGTTCAATCGCGACCGCTTCATACTGTCGGCCGGGCACGGTTCGGCGCTGCTTTACAGTCTGCTTCACCTGACCGGTTATGATCTCTCGCTGGACGATATCCGGCAGTTCCGCCAGTGGGGCAGCAAGGCGCCGGGGCACCCCGAGCGTGGACACACGCCTGGCGTGGAAACGACCACCGGTCCGCTGGGGCAGGGCTTCGGCAATGCGGTCGGCATGGCTATTGCGGAGGCGCAACTCGCGGCCCGCTACAACCGTCCCGGACACACGCTGGTCGATCACCATACCTGGGTCCTCGTCAGCGATGGCGACCTGATGGAGGGCGTGGCCGCCGAAGCGGCCTCGCTCGCCGGCCATCTCCAGCTCGGCAAACTCATCTGCCTCTATGACGACAACCACGTCACTCTGGCCGCCGGCACTGACATCACCTTCTCCGAGAACCGGGCACGGCGTTTTGAGGCCTATGGCTGGCACACCGTGTCGGTGGCGGACGGCAACGATCTCGCCGCGATCGACGTCGCACTGGCCGCCGCGCGCGCGGAAACCACGCGGCCATCGCTGATCCTGGTGCGCACGCATATCGGCTACGGCTCGCCCGACCAGGACAGCTACAAGGCGCACGGTTCCCCGCTCGGTGCCGACGACGTGCGCCAGACCAAGCAGACACTCGGTTGGCCGACCGAGCCGGACTTCCTGATACCGGAGGCGGTGCTGGCGCATTTCCGGACAGCGCGGGAACGCGGTGCGCAGGCCGAGGCGGCGTGGAACGCGTCGCTCAACAGCTACGCCGCGACGTTTCCGGATCTGGCCAAAGAGCTGCAGGGGCGGTTGCGCGCCGAACTGCCATCGGGTTGGGATACGGACATCCCGGTGTTTGATGCCGATGAGCAGGGCCTTGCGACGCGCGAGGCGTCCGGCAAGGTGATGAACGCCATTGCGCCCAAACTGCCGGCGCTGACGGGCGGCTCGGCCGACCTCGACCCGTCGACGAAAACAACCCTGAAAGGCCTGGGCGACTTCAATCCGCCGGCAATGAAACACACCGGGCATCAAGGTGCCGTCAGCGCGGACTGGAGCTATACCGGACGCAATCTGCACTTCGGCGTGCGCGAACATGCGATGGGCGCCATCGTTAACGGGCTCGCGGCGCACGGTGGCTTCATTCCGTATGGTGCCACCTTCCTGATCTTCTCCGACTATTTGCGTCCGTCAATCCGGCTGGCGGCATTGATGGGCCTGCACGTTGTACATGTGTTCACGCATGACAGCATCGCCGTCGGCGAAGACGGCCCCACCCATCAACCGGTGGAACAACTGGCGAACCTGCGGGCAATTCCGAACCTTATCGTGATTCGTCCTGCCGATGCCAACGAAACCGCGGTCGCCTGGCGTGTCGCACTGGAGATGCGCGACCGGCCGGTGCTGCTGCTATTGACCCGGCAGGCCCTGCCCACACTCGATCGCAGCGTCTACGCGCCGGCGGAAGGATTGCGACGGGGCGCCTATGTATTGAGCGATGCGCCGAACGGTAAACCGGAACTGATCCTGATTGCCAGCGGCTCCGAGGTTGGCTTGATCGTGGCGGCGGCAGAACGCCTGCAACAGCAGGGCATCGCCGTGCGCTGCGTCTCGATGCCGAGCTGGGAGTTGTTTGAGGCCCTGCCGCAGGCCGAGCGCGATGCCGTGCTGCCACCCGCGGTCAGTGCACGGCTCGCCGTCGAAGCGGGTGTGTCGCAGGGCTGGGAGCGTTATATCGGTGCGCGCGGCGACATGCTCGGTGTGGAACGCTTCGGCGCGTCCGCACCGGCCGTGGTCGTGCTGCGCGAATATGGCTTTAGCGTCGATAATGTCAGCGCACGGGCCAGGGCACTGCTGGCGGGCTGACACGCCTGCTGGCGTTAATCAGCATCACAAGCGGTGCACCCACGGACAGGAATTTGCCACTTGAAGCGTTGTAAAGGGTGTGCGATTGCGAATGCATGGCAATGAACGCCGCCTGATTATCACAGAGAGGCCATCGTAATGCCCAATGATACTGATATCGATGAAGCGCCCGGTGCGCCGGGGTTGCCACCCAGCTGGTGCAATGGCAGCAAGCAAGCCGTAGGCACCACACTCGGCCCGTCGCGTATCTGGTTTACCGTCGGGCAGGGTATCCTTAACGAAATCTATTACCCGCGCGTCGACATTCCGCAAATCCGGGACCTGGGTTTTATCGTCGCTGATGGCAAAGGCTTCTGGATAGAGGTCAAATGCCTTGATAATTGCCGCGTCGCATACACATCGGCGGGTGTGCCTGCCGTGACAATTGTGCATACCCATGCACGGTTCACACTCACCCAGCGCATTGTTCCCGAACCGAATCGTGATGTGCTGCTGATTCAGTTGTCACTGGATGGTGATACGCAGCTACGTCCATACGTACTGCTTGCACCGCACCTCGGCGGGAGTGGCTATAACAACCTGGCTGAAGTCAGTGAACATCACGGGCGCCGGATGCTGTGGGCACAACAGGGGCCGTTCGGACTGGCGCTGGCGGCCGTGGACCGGCAGCAGTGCGATGCCTTTGACATCTGCAGTTGCGGGTATTTCGGTGCTTCCGATGGATGGCAGGATTTCAACAAGCACGGCCAAATGCGCTGGCGCTATCGTCGTGCGGGGCCTGGCAATGTCGCCTTGATGGCTGCGTTGCCGCAGTGTGCGGTGCTTGGTCTGGGGTTCGCGACCAGCCGCGAAGCGGCTGCAACACTCGCCGTATCAGCACTTCTGCAACCGTTCGACCTCGTCTGGTCGCAGCAAGTCGAGCAATGGCGCCAGTGGCACGGCAATTGTCATCCTCACGGAAAAAAAGCCGGCAGAAAAATATTGACGGCAGCGCTAAACGCGCAGCTGAAAACGAGCGCCATGGTGTTGCGCACACATCAGGACCAGACCTTTCGTGGTGCGATGGTGGCCAGCCTCAGCGTACCCTGGGGTGAAACGGGTGAGGAACGCCCCGGTTACCATCTGGTGTGGCCGCGGGATCTGGTCGAATCCGCCGGTGCCTTGCTTGCGATGGGAGCGGATGTCGAGGCGCGTGAAATACTGCGTTACCTGATTGCGACACAGCTTGAGGATGGCAGTTGGTACCAAAACCAGTGGCTGGGTGGCAAACCCAACTGGACCGGCATTCAACTCGACCAGGTCGCGTTTCCCGTGTTGCTGGCGGGTACGCTGGCCGACCGGGGTGCGCTCGATGGTATCGAAGTGACTGATATGGTACAGCGTGCACTGGGTTTTATCGCCAGCCACGGCCCGGTCAGTCCACAGGACCGCTGGGAGGAGAACAGCGGGATAAATACCTTTACTCTCTCGGTGTGCATTGCGGCGCTGGTGTCCGGTGCGCGTTTTATGCCCGTATCCGCGAAGGATTTTGCCCTGGAACTGGCGGATTACTGGAACGCCCGGCTGGATGACTGGACGGCCGTTTATGACACCGAACTGGCCGCGCACCACGGTGTGCATGGCTATTATCTTCGTATCACGCCACCGTCCGCATTCAGCGACAACACCGCGCTGGCGCGTGTCATGGCCGTCAAAAACAGGCAGCGCGATCCGGGTTTGACCGCCGCCGAGCAAATTGGCGTCGACTTCCTGCAGCTGGTGCGCTATGGATTGCGCGATGCAGACGCTCCGCTGGTGCGCGACACTCTGCAACTGGTCGATACGTTGCTGCGCAAGGACCTGCCTCAGGGGCCTTGCTGGTACCGCTATACAGGTGATGGTTATGGAGAACATCAGGATGGAACAGGTTTTGATGGAACCGGGTGTGGACGCCTCTGGCCACTGCTCACGGGCGAGCGCGGTCACTATGAACTGGTGCGTGGTGCCGATGCCTTGCCTCACCTGCGCGCCATGGCGGCCATGGCGGGGCAGGCCGGCATGCTGCCGGAACAGGTCTGGGACAGCGATAGCATAGCGGCGCGCCGCTTGTACCCGGGCATGGCGACCGGCTCTGCAATGCCACTGGTCTGGGCGCATGCTGAATACATCAAGCTCGCCTGCTCGATACTCGAAGGTCATCCGGTTGACCGGCCGGAGCCGCTGTGGGCGCGTTATCGGGGACGCCAGCCGCAGGTAGACATCTGGTACTGGTCACCGCAAACGCCAATCCGCACACTGCCTGCCGCCATGCGACTCGGATTCTGCCTGCCACACCCGGCGACAATTCTATGGCGAATCGGTGAAGGCGAGTCTCACGACGTTGTTACATTTGATCCGGGAATTGACGTTCATGTCGCACGCTTGCCGCGGTTGCCGGCAGGTGCTGATCGTATGCATTTCCGACTTGCCGGTGCAGGTTGGGATGGCGATGTGGAATATGAAGTCCTTGTCTCTAACGGATGATGAAAACACGTTCCGGATGTGTCCCGGGGTCCGCTCATTACCGAAAATCCGGACACTGCCTCAGGCTGGCCTGCACGATACAATCTGGCCGCCTTGCTTTCCCCGCACTCCTGCGTCTCGATCCCGGCGTGATTCTTCTGGTCTGACCCCGGAAAACAACCCGAACCCGGACTGCAAATTCGCTAATCACACCAGCATTCCGCCGCGCTCCCGCCATTGCAAAACGCTTCCAGATCCAGTGCCGGCATGACTCATCTCCCGGCAGTGGTCGAATTCACCAATTAGGGGGTCTATACTTCCAAGGCACGATCTATAGCGCAAGAGAGAAGCTGTTAACATCAGTACAGGAGAATAAATTATGTCCAGAGTTATCCATTTTGACATGACCGCCAGGAACCCGGAACGCGCCAGTAAATTTTACTCAAGCATATTTGACTGGAAGATAGAAAAGTTCGATGGACCAGATGATTATTGGGTGATCACTACCGGTGATGACGATGAACCCGGTATTAACGGTGGTTTAATGGCCAGTGGCGATACAGACGTTCGTACAGCGTACAGCATTTCCGTGCCATCGGTTGACGACTGCCTGAAAAAAGTTGAGGCGGGCGGAGGCACTGTTGTCGGCACCAAAAGAACCATCCCTGGCGTGGGTTATTTTGCCTACTGTGAAGATACTGAAGACAATGCTTTCGGTATTATCGAATGGGATAAAAATGCAAAGTGATAATATAACGAAGTAGAAATATTCAGGGAGACCCTCATTCGTTCGTCACTGCGACGCCTGCAGGGATGCAGGTGAGGGGCGATAGCAGGACGCGCAAGCTTCGTCACTTCGTTCCCCGGTAATTGCGCCTGCCTTCCTGCGTGCGAAGCAATCTATAAGTAATTGATTCAGTGGTTATGAGATTGCCGCGTTACGCTCGCAATGACATCAGGCATGCAGTAACCAGGCCTTCCCTGGCCCTTTGAGAGTCAGTACCGTTTTACGTTCTGCCGCACACATCATTGCCATGGCCCCGATATTCTTCAGAACTGACGTTGGGCAGGCAACTCGTTTCACAGGGAAAATATCGTATTTCTACCTAGAGATATGATCCGGGCTCACCTATATACTGGCAGCTAATTGATTATCCACCCAGACATGGAGAATCATCATGGCTGCTCAAAATGGTAAACCGGATGTTCACCCTAAAGGGCGAGTAATTCCTTCAGAGGATTTTGCTACCTTTTGTGCAAGCGAATTCGAGCGTCGTCGCAATGCGGATGCACCCTTTGATGAGCCTGTTTATCAACAGGCCATGGACATGGTGCTGAAAAAACTGCGCAGGCGTGAAGAAGAGGGCCTGGTATGATTATCACCAGCATCAAGGCCACAAACGTTCTTAAATATGCCTCTCTTGATTTACCGGAATTGCCCGAGCAGGGTTTGATTGCAATCAGCGGCCTTAATGAATCCGGGAAAAGTACCGTTGGCGAAACTATCTGTTTTGCCCTGTTCGGGCGTACCTTTTCCATTGTAGAAGATGAACTGGAAAAAATCATTCACTGGGGAATGCCGGAATGCTCGGTTACCCTGGGCTTTCGGGTTGCCGATATTGATTATGTGCTCTGGCGGTTGCTGGATACAGAGGGTAATCACAGTGCCCGTCTGAGCCTGGCGAAGGATCCGGAGCAAGCAATAGCACGGGGTGCGAACGCCGTCGCAAATGCCCTGTATACGATCCTTGGATACGAGTTTGAAGAATTTATTGAGTCCTTCTATCTTGCGCAAAGGGAGATATCCACGCCTCACCCGCATAGCCAGGCCATTAAAGTCATGGCAGGAATTGCACCGCTGGAAGATGTTTCTGCCGAGTTTAAAGCCGAAATAAAGAGTCAGAGTGATGAGCTGCAGCGCATCCAGGTCGATATCGAATCTACCCGGCAGGATATTAGTGCGCTGAATATACAGGAGGGCAAGCTGGAAGACCTGGAACAACAGCAAGCGGATGTGCAACAGACCCATGCCAGCCATACCGGCTGGCTGCGTAACCTGCGGCAGTCCCTCGAAACCTACAGCAATCATGTGCCATTAATACACCAGGCTATCAACAGCCGGCGTGCAGCAGTAATACTTGGCATTTTATCCATGCTGATCGCAGCAGTTACCGGCTCAATCTGGGGGTTGATGACCTATGCAAGCGAGATGCCGTTGTCCATACGGCTACATGAGATGTTCCAGCAATACTTTCCAGGCTGGCATGCAGCTCATATTGACCGGGTGGGTATTGGTGCTGCTGTATTTGCGGCTATATGGCTCTTTGCATGGCTACGATCAAATAGCGTGAAAAAAAGAATCGCACACTTGCAGGCTGAAGCGGCGGCGCTGGCAGGCAGTCTGGACAGCCTGCCTGCTCGTTTGACAGAGGCGCATGCAGATGATGCTGATGATTATCCGCTTAACCAGCGTCCGAGTCAGGCAGAATATACAGCGGCACGCACCGGGATTGCGGATATCAGCACGCCGGTTGAGAAAGCCCGGGAATACACCCTGCGGGAAATTACCTGGCTTGAACAACAGCTGGAGGACACAGACACTCGCCTGGCAGCCTTGGCTATAGCCATAGCCCATGAACGGGCATTGCTCGATCAGTCAAGCAGACTAACGGCGATAGCAGAGAGTGCCGGGGAAAAACATGCCGCACTGCTGCATCAGATTGACTGTGAGCGTAAAGCCGTCGAGTTGCTGGTATCCGCTTCGCTACGTCTCGCCAATCATTTTAACCGCGAGATACGCGCGCTGGCAGGTACAGCCTTGCCGCGATTTACTGAATCCCGCTACGAGTACCTGCAAATTGATGAAGCCTTGAATGTGCGGGTATTCTCCAATGAAAAAAAGGATTTCATGAGCCTGGACGAAGTTTCCAGCGGCACTCAGAGACAGATCATGCTGGCCCTCAGACTGGCGTTGTCACAGGAACTTTCTGCCCGAACGGGTAAGGGACGGCAGTTCGTCTTTCTTGACGAGCCTTTCGCCTTCTTTGATGCAGTACGTACCCGGAGTTCACTCAACGCCTTGACCGGTCTTGATGAACAGCTGAGCCAGATATGGGTCGTCGCGCAAAGCTTTACTGAAGAACAGCAGAACGCTTTTGCCATGGTGATCGATTGCAACCGTAATCAGGAAAACGTATCTGCCGGTGATATGAATGCGCCGGTGTCACTCCAGCAGGCAGCTGCCCTGTAGGTATTCACCAGCGAACGCTCGAAAGATGGAAGCTGTGGTTTGCGGAAATGCCTGGCAACTCAGCAGACAGCGAAATCCGCGCGTAATACGTCCTCCCTTCAGCGTTGACAGAACGGCCTGTGATCGGGGTTCTCTACACCATCAACAATGGCTTCCACCAGTTCGTTCAATTCCTCATAGCTGATAACGGACAACACCCGTTTTAGAAGCGCCGGGTTTATCGGTGCTTCCACGGTATCGCCGTTTTTGAGGTTGAGGGTGATCGCAGCAGCGTGTTTTTCACTGGCATTGTCGTCACTATCGAGCAGCATCTCGGTATCATCGAGCAAGGCATCGTAAATTTTATCGACCTGCTCGAGGCGTTCATCGTCAAGGTCTTCCGATACGGCCGCGATGAGTCCCATGGCGTCATCCCGGGTTTCGCAGGGGATGTCGTGCTGTTCCAGCTGTTTCAAAAACTGTTCAAGCAATTGTTTGTGGAAGAAGATGTATTCCAGCATGGCGGCAGGTGGCTCCTGTATGTAGATGGCCGCTGCGACGGGCGCTCAGGCAATATAATCCAGGTATTTCGATGCATCCATCAGCGCATCGAGTTGTTCTGCAGAATCGATGCGGATACGCACTATCCAGCCGTCGTCATAGGGGGAATCGTTCACTAGCGTTGGGTTGTCCGTCAGTTTGTCGTTGGTTTCGATCACGGTCCCGCTGACCGGTGACACCAGTTCGTTGACTACCTTGACAGATTCTATGATACCCAGCGACTCGTTCTGGGTAACCTGGGCTCCGATCTCGGGCAGGTCGAGAAATACGATTTCACCGAGACTGCTCTGGGCGTTGTTGCTGATCCCTACCCGGACGTTCTCATCGTCCTCAAGCAGGCACCACAGGTGGCTGGCGTTATACAGGCGGTCTTCGGCGATGGTCATGGTCTTCTCCTGACGGATTCGATCCTGGCCGTATGGAGCGGCTCACAGGTATTAACGGTGATTTCTGTGTCAAACGTTACAGCAAGATCTGTACCAGTAGAATCCAGTGGTTGTGTCCCGCGTGCTTGCAATGGAAGCTCGAGGCGGGATTTTGCCGGATTGTGCAAGGCGTCCTGCAATCAGCACAGGCTGTACAGCTTTCGGGACAGTGCTACTGTGGTTGCGGTCCGCCTGCATCATCGAGTATCCGCCAGATACGATTACTCCAGTCCAGATGTTCGGGTTTCATCAGGCAGGAACGCAGACAGGTAACGTGGTCACTATCAAAATTCACCCCGGGCCAGTGTGCGCTCAGCAGCGTGGCAGGCAGTTCAAGCAGCGCCAGGTGCAAGCCTGCTTTGGCCGCCCGGTCGAACAGTCCGCGGTTACGCTGTGATATTTCGCTGGCGCGCTGTGCCCGCATACTCCAGACCACGATGTCGAGTTCGGGCTCCACTATGGTCAGGTAGCGTTTATCGTTGCCCAGGCGCTGGTAAAGCCTCTGTGCGGCCTGTAATGATCTGGCGAGATCTTTGGAAAAGTCGCCACCCCTTGTCAATGGCAGTAGCTGCTGTGTAGCCCATAATGCAACTGCCGAGGCACCCGGCCGCGAACATTCAAGGCTGATCTCACCCAGGTGCAATTCATCAGAGGTGAAGTAGGTGTAGGGTGAGTCGTGCCGGTATATGGCACCGACAGCCGGATCGCGGAACAGGATGCAGCCGCAGCCATAGGGTTGCAGACCGTGTTTGTGCGGATCAACCACAATCGAGTCGGCTTCCGGTATCGCATCGAACACGGTACGCACTTCATTTTCCAGCGTATCGACCAGGGTAAAGTAGCCGCCGTAGGCCGCGTCAACATGTACCCTGAATCCGTAGTGCCGGCGCAGCTCGAGAATTGCTGGCAGGGGGTCCAGTGAACCTGTTCCCGTCGTGCCCAGTGTGACAACCACGGTGCCGACATCGACTTGATCCAGCAGCCTGCGCAGGGCATCGATATTCATTTTGCCCCGCCGGTCGGATGCAACCGCGCAAAACTTGTTGCCCAGCACTTCACTGATGCGTGCATGGGTATAGTGCGCCATGCTGGATGCCAGCGTGGTTTTTCCGGGCTGCAGGCAACCTGCAACCCACAATGCCTCCAGGTTGGCCAGGGTGCCGCCGCCGCACAGGTGGCCGAGGCAGGTTGACCAGCCGAACATGGCGGCAATTTCGGCGACGGCTTCCTTTTCCATGGCCGAGCTGGCACGACTGCCGTCCAGGGCATGATTGTTCGGGTTGATCCACAGTGCCAGGCTATAGGCCAGCCGCGCCACCGGGTGAGGTGGTTTCATCATCTGGCCTGCGTAGAGCGGGTGCGGGTAGGGGTAATTGTCATGCAGTCGATCGACGACAGCGTCGAGGATCTGCCGTATTGCTTCACTGTTGACCTGCGGTGTGAACTCAGGCAAATGGTCGAAACCGCGATCGAGTTTTTCCAGTGCACCCACCAATAGACGGATGCCATCTTTTTCCAGCGTCAAACCTGTGTCCTCAAGGGTGTCAGCAGCGTTATATCACATGCACTGCCAGCGTGCCGTTGTACGACGGCTGCTGAATTATTTCAGGCGATGGCGCACAAAGAAAAAGGCCGGCGAACATGACTCCGCCGGCCCTGGATTACTGCATGAAAGACTTGATCAGAACCGCCAGGTAAGCGCTCCACCCACATGCCAGGAGTAAACTTCGTCGTAGGTATGGCCGCCGCAACTCAGACTGCCCGAGCCATAGCAGCGGTCATTTTTAAATTCCCAGCCGCCACCTACATCGGCATCCAGGTTCGGCATCAGGAAACCGGTGTAGCCGAAGCCGAGGCCAATGCGGTTTTCGTAGATGACCTCAGTCTGGGTTGCCTGCAGGTACTGAACGACCGGATCGCTGAGCGGGATGACACCGAAGGCGCTGGAGACCTGGGTCAGGTTGCCGATCGGTGCACTGGCATTTTTCTTGGTGGGGTCATTCGCATGGGCGTAACCGATTCGCCACTTCCACTTGCCCACAGTATACTGTGCGCCCACGGAGAAAACGGTCTGGTTTTTATAAAGGTCCTGCCAGAAGTCAGCATTTTCCCAGTATTTGTATGTTAAATCCGCCATCAGCAACAGATCGCCACCCAGCAGGCTGCTATTGGCGATACCAATGCCTATATTCGCCGGTTGTTCGATTGTTACATCGGAGAAGTTCTGCTGTCCGGCTGGGGTTACCGAAGTGGCGACGAGGTCATCAAACGTGTGTTTCTGCTTGGTCTGATAAAATCCGCCGAGGGTGGTGCTATCGTTGAAATCATAATTTACACCCAGCGTGCCACGCAGGCCGAGGGTATGGTCTTCCGCAGAGGTTGATGCCAGGCCCAGGTCCATCTGTGCCAGGCTGATGGTCGCGGCTGCACCGAGAGACAACTTGTCGGTAATCTCATAACCCAGTGCGGCATTCACACCCAGGATGATGAATTCCGCACCGGCACCCAGACTTTCCGGTTCATGACGCCATTCCGAACCGATACCGGAGGTCGCCGTAAATCCAATGCCGAGTGTGGCAGGAATATTCAGGCCGCGCAGGTCCTGGGTAACAGCAATCTCGGGAACCGGGAAGATCTCAGTGCCGGAATCCGCATGAAATGCCGCGCCGGTGACGCTGCCATCGTGCTCCAGATCAACCTCGGGCTGATAGAAGGTCGCGCCTAATGTAAACTGCGTGCCTTTGAATTGCGTCAGGGTCGCCGGGTTACCAAAGACCGCAGAAACGGTATCCTGGGGACGCGCCAGACTGGTGCCGGCCAGCGCCTGGGATGCCGGGCCCAGGTTATTTCCAAGGTCATATCCCCAGGGACCGGCCTGTGTGGCCGGCGCTGCAACCAGCATGGCGGCCGCGATGGCACTGGATAGTTTAAGCCGTGATTTACTCATGTGTACTCCCCCTATGTTTGCGATACGCTGCTCGTACCGTGTTGGTCATATACCGTAGTTGTCAGGTTAAAGCAACGGACGGATATCCGAGAGAAGACAGATGCTGCACAACCGGCAGCTCTCATGACTCTGTTACGGGCACCCAATCCGAAGAACACAAATCCATTTCTCCCTAGGAAGCCGCCGCTGCCAGCTTCGTTTCACAGACCGCCGTTCCGTTGTGATAGGACTCACCGGTGACTTGAATGGAGCGGGTAATTGTATCCATTACCGGGCAGTGCGATTCAACTTGTTCAACCAGTTTGCGGATTTGTTCCGGGCTTGCCGGACTCTTTATGTTTGTTTCGAACCGGATGTTTTTGTAGCCGGCGGCGACCTCTGCCATTGCGAACAGTCCCCGTACATCCAGGTAACCTTTGACCTGGACCTCGACGCTTTCCAGTTCGATATCCATAACTGCGGCGTATGCTCCGTACATGATCTCCTGGCAGGTGCCTAACGCTACCAGTATCAGTTCAACAGGGTTCATTGCTGTATCTGCGCCACCGAGTTCCGGCGGCTCGTCAACGCCCATGGAAAAGCCGCGTACATTCGCACTGCAACGAACGCCCTCTTCCAGCCGTGTCTCGGCTTTAAACACGAGGTTAGCGCCGGCCGGGTTACTCTCAATGGAAGCGATGGTTTTGGTCAGTGCGGTCTTTAGTTCTGCTTGTGACATGTGTTTTCTCCTCTTGCTATCTGTTAGGTTGCGACGGTCAAGGGCCGCATTTGTGATCGTGCTGTGTCAACCGTATAAATTGTCATCAGTGTGCTCTATACGGGCATAATCCGTGCCAGTTGTCAGCGCGTTACATGGGCGGGGATGGGGTGTTTGACGTGCGCACCTGTAATTAACTGATATATATGCATAAAAATGAAATTACAGAACGGTAGCCAGTGGGCGAAGCGGTGCGGAACAGCGAAGTGCGGGAAAGGGTGTTGCGAATGTGCCTTTGGGCTCTGTCCTCGCATCAGTTCAGCCTGTGACACATTTGTTACATAAGTGTCATTGGCACAACACGTCTATCAAAGTGGTGCATTGGCCCGAATGATATACCGGGCAAAAAAATGCCCACCAATATTCTGAGTGATTGGCAGGCAAAACGAACCGTTACAACTGCGGGAGGAGTGGATAATGCTTCGCTATCTGGAACATCATCTGGTCTGCTGTCAAGACAGCACACAGTTGCACTGGTCAGGCTCGTGCATGGTATCACTACAATAACCGTGCCACACCTGCGCATGCTTAAACCAGGTGCCTGATGATTGTTTCTGTCACGATCAGCGTACCGTTGTAACGCATAGTGAACACTCCAGTCCCTTACCCTGAACACTCTACCATGGCGTTCGAAGTGCACAGTCGATTGCCAATCCGGTGCGGGTTTGCCTCCAGCAGTGGATCCAGCCAATCTTTGATAAATAACAAAGCAAAATCATCTGGCATGATTTCTGCTGTTCTCCGGACGACGACTCCACAGATGGCTTCGTCAATACTCAAGTGGAGACAAAATATGAATAGTGAATCCAGTTTGAAAAGCCTGGTGGCTGATGCAAAACAGCAAATCCGGGAAATCAGCGTCCAGGACGCATTACAGCGTCTGCAAAACAGCAATGCCCGTATACTCGATGTACGTGAGCCGGTAGAGTTTGCCAAGGGCACCGCCGAGAATGCCCTGCACACCCCGCGCGGTATGCTGGAGGCAAAGGCCGACAGGGAATACGCGGGCCGCGATCCGGCCTTGCAGGACCGCAGCCAGGAGCTGCTGCTGATCTGCAAGTCGGGTCAACGCAGTGCACTTGCGGCCGTAAGTCTTGTGCAGATGGGCTTTACCAATGTGGTTTCGGTGGCCGGCGGCTTCGACGACTGGGTCAAGCAAGGATTGCCTGTGGTGATTCCCGATAAATGCGCCTATTGAGCGTCCTGCGCAACAGCCGGGAGGCCATTGTGGACGCGAGCAGGATTCGTCCGCAAGGCAGCCAGGATATCCTCGAAATTGCTAAATGACTCCACCGCCCGGTTGCGGTCACGCATAAAGGACAGCAGGCGGTCGCGGGCAAACACCCGGTCTGCCTGCAATGCCATGCTCTGGTCGGATAGCGAATCACCGATCACGATACGCTCGTCAGCCGCGTAGCTCAGCATGATGGTTGCCTTGGGAACCGCTTCCTGTCCGCTGTTTTCGCGAATCAGTGCGTGCATGAATGTGTGGTTGAGATTGATATCCAGCGCATGCAGGCCGTGAATCAGGTGGCGCCAGGGTCGCAGGCGTGCCTCGACACAAAATCCCAGGCCGCCGGATAGCACCACCAGCGGCAGGTTCCAGTCCATCAGCTGTTGAGCAAACCGCTCGAAGCCCTGGCGCAGGGGCTCACGGCTGACAAAGTCCCTGATGTCAGCGGCGGCGGCGGCCGGTAGATTATTGATGAGTTCGCGGACACCTGATTGCAGGCTGATTTCATGGCGCCCGATCGCCGGCAGCACCCGTGCAGCAACATCCGGAATAAACACCTGACACACCGCCTGCAGGGTGTCGCGTTCGGTTATGGTCCCGTCGAAATCACAAAACACCATACTGCCGTATGGCCGGGTTCCGGGACTGACAAGGTCAGGCACGCCGCAATCAGTCGCCGCGATCGGGTGTGACAAGGGCGTAGGCGGAGTGATTGTGGATGGATTCAAAATTTTCCGACTCAACCACATAATCGATAATCCGCGGCTCCGCATTCAGCCGTGCCGCGACATCACGCACCATATCCTCGACGAACTTGGGGTTGTCATAGGCATGTTCGGTGACATATTTTTCATCCGGCCGTTTCAGCAGACCGTACAGTTCGCAGGAGGCCTCGGCCTCAATCATGTCGATCAGATCCTCAATCCAGATAAAGTCCTTGATAACGGCGCTCACGGTTACATGTGAGCGCTGGTTATGTGCGCCGTAGTCGGAAATCCTCTTGGAACAGGGGCACAGGCTGGTCACCGGCACCACCACTTTCACGGTCATGGTGGTGTCATTGCCATGGATCTCACCGATGAAGCTGACTTCGTAGTCGAGCAGGCTCTGCACCCCCGTGACTGGCGCACTTTTGTTGATGAAATACGGGAAACTCATTTCGATATGTCCAGACTCTGCTTCCAGCAAGGCGGTCATTTCCGGCAGCATCTGCTTGAAGGACTCCACCGACAGCTCCTGTTCGTGGCGGTTGAGAATTTCCACGAAACGCGACATGTGCGTGCCCTTGAAATGATGCGGCAGACTCACGTACATGTTGAACCAGGCGATGGTGTGTTGCTCGCCTGCACTGCGGTCCTTCACTCGCACCGGGTGGCGGATATTCTTGATGCCAACCTTGTTAATGGCAATGCGGCGGTTGTCTGTACTGCTCTGTACGTCAACGATCGGTTTAACCCTGTCCAGCATGATATTACCTCCGCGTTATCGGGAATGCGGTGCTCATGTCGTCATGACCCGAATGGCGCAATATTTGAATTCCGGTATTTTGGCGTCCGGATCCAGTGCCTCGTTGGTTAGCAGGTTGGCGGCCGCTTCGTGGTAACAGAACGGCAGGAAAACCTGTTCAGGTTGCATGGCATCATCGGCTCGCGCTGTCACCTCGACTTCGCCACGCCTGGATGACAGGGTAATCAACTCACCGGCCTGTGCACCCAGTTTACGCAGCGTGTCGGGGTGCAGACTGGCAACCGGCGTCGGTTCCAGTTCATCGAGTACCGTGGAGCGTCGTGTCATGGCACCGGTGTGCCAGTGTTCAAGCTGTCGACCGGTAATCAGCACAAACGGAAATTCGCTGTCGGGGATTTCCTGCGCATGCTTGTATGGTGAAATGACAAACTTTGCACGGCCGTCGCCGGTCGGAAAATCCTCGCGGAAAATTATCGGCTGCCCCGGGTCGGTTTCACTTTCGCAGGGGTAGGTGACCGAGTCCTGCTCTTGCAGACGCTGCCAGCTGATGCCGGCAATACTTGGCATGGCCTTGCGCATTTCCTCGAATACCGGCTTCGGGCCATCGTAAAACCAGTCGCAGCCAAGGCGGGTCGCCAGTTGCTGGATGATCCACAGGTCCTGTTTTGCTTCGCCCGGCGGGTCGATGGCCTGACGTCCGAGCTGTACGCGCCGGTCGGTATTGGTGAAGGTACCGGTTTTCTCGGCAAATGCGGAGGCGGGCAGTACCACGTCGGCATAAAAGGCGGTTTCGGTGAGAAAGATGTCCTGCACCACCAGGTGGTCGAGGCTTGCCAGCGCCTTGCGTGCATGGTTCAGGTTGGGGTCGGACATGGCCGGGTTTTCGCCCATGATATACATGCCGTGGATTTTCTCCTCCAGCACGGCGTGCATGATCTCGACAACGGTCAGGCCAGGTTCCGGATCCAGTTTGGTACCCCAGAGTGCCTCGAAGCGCTGGCGGGTGCCCTCGTCATCAACCCGCTGGTAGTCGGGGTATACCATGGGTATAAGACCAACATCGGAAGCGCCCTGCACATTGTTCTGGCCACGCAGCGGATGCAGCCCGGTACCCGGGCGCCCGATCTGGCCGCTGATCAGCGCCAGCGAAATCAACGCACGGGAGTTGTCGGTGCCGTGCGAGTGTTGCGAGATACCCATGCCCCACAGGATGATGGCCGATTTCGCACTGGCATAAACGCGTGCCACTTCTTTCAGGGTACTGGCTGATATGCCGCACAGCGGCGCCACCCGCTCGGGACTGAAATGTTCCAGGTGCGCCTTGAGTGCTGCATAGCCTTCAGTGCGTCGAGTGATGAAGTCTTCATCCACCAGACCCTGCTCGATGATCGCATGCATAATGCCGTTCAACAGGGCAACGTCGGTGTCCGGCTTGAACTGCAAGACGTATTGCGCGTGGCGTGCAAGGCCGTTGCGGCGCGGATCGATGACGATCAGCGTTTTGCCGTTTTTCACGGCGTTTTTAATAAAGGTTGCGGCGACCGGATGGTTTTCGGTCGGATTGGCACCGATTACGATAATGACATCCGCGTCGGCGACATCCTGTACCGGGTTGGAAACCGCGCCGGAGCCGATCATCTCCAGCAGGGCAACTACCGAGGAGGCATGGCACAGGCGTGTGCAGTGGTCGACGTTGTTGCTGCCGAAGCCGGTACGCACCAGTTTCTGGAACAGGTAGGCTTCTTCGTTGGAACCCTTGGCCGAACCAAAACCGGCCAGCGACTTGCGACCGTGCTGGTCGCGGATATTGCGCAGGCCGCCAGCGGCCTTTTCCAGCGCTTCTTCCCAGCTCGCTTCGCGGAAAACTGCGGAATAATCGGACGGATCGATATCCGGTGATACCGTCTTGGGTACGCCGTCGCGGCGGATTAACGGCCTGGTCAGGCGCTGCCTGTGGTGCACGTAGTCGAAGCCGTAGCGCCCCTTGACGCACAGGCGGTTGTGGTTGGCCGGACCATCACGACCGTCGACATAGAGGATATGATTGTCCTTGACGTTGAAGGTCAGTTGACAGCCCACGCCACAGTAGGGGCATACCGAATCGACGCGTTTGTCCGGTATCTGCAGTCCGGCATCGTGCGCAGGCATCAGCGCACCGGTCGGGCAGGCCTGTACGCATTCACCACAAGCCACGCAGGTGCTCTTGCCCATGGAATCGTCGATATCGAACACAATACGGCTGGCTTCGCCGCGACCGGCGTAACCGATGACGTCGTTGACCTGTATCTCGCGGCAGGCGCGCAGGCAGCGGGTGCACTGGATACAGGCATCCAGGTTAACGGCGATGGCCGGATGCGACAGGTCGGCCGACACCGCCTTGCGCGCTGCGAAGCGCGGTTTGCCCACTCCCAGTCGCTGCGACCATGCATCCAGCTCGTTATGCCGCGTGTACTGTGTTTCCGGCATGTCGGATTGCAGCAGTTCCAGCACCATGCGCTGTGAGTGCCGGGCGCGTTCACTGTCGGAATGTACCTGCATGCCTGCGGTGGGATAGCGGCAGCAGGACGGCGCCAGTACGCGCTCGCCCTCGATCTCGACCATGCAGGTGCGGCAGTTGCCGTCGGCGCGCAGGTCGTCGGAGTAGCACAGGTACGGGATCTCCACGCCAAGGCGTAATGCAGCCTGCAGAATGGTTTCATTCGTGCGGGCTTCCAGGGTTACGCCGTTAAGGTTGAACCGGACTGTCTCCGGCATTGTTTCAGCGTTCGCTGTCATCCGCTAATTCCTCGGGAAAGTATTTCATGACACAGAGCATGGGGTTGGGCGCGGCCTGTCCGAGGCCACAGATGGACGCATCCATCATGGTACGGGCAAGTTCCTGCAGCAGCGGCTGGTCCCAGCGTGGCTGTTCCATGAGTTGCGCGGCCTTGGCGGTGCCAACCCGGCAGGGCGTGCACTGGCCGCAGGATTCGTGTGCAAAGAAACGCATGGCATTGCGCGCGGCGCGTTTCACATCGTCCTTGTCTGACAGCACCATGATGGCAGCGGAACCGATAAAGCAGTCATATTCGTTCAGGGTATCGAAGTCCAGCGGGATATTGCCCATGGATGCCGGCAGGATGCCGCCCGAGGCCCCGCCCGGGAAATAGGCGTGGAAAGTGTGGCCGTCGAGCATGCCGCCGCAGTATTCGTCGATCAGTTCGTGCATGGTGATACCGGCCGGCGCCAGGTGCACGCCCGGGTTCCTGACGCGCCCGCTCACCGAGAAACTGCGCAACCCCTTGCGCTCGTGGCGGCCGTGCGAGTTAAACCATTCGGGGCCTCTTTGCACGATGTCGCGTACCCAGTAGAGGGTTTCCAGGTTGTGTTCCAGTGTTGGCCGGCCGAACAGGCCGACCTCGGCGACAAACGGCGGACGCAGGCGTGGCATGCCGCGTTTGCCTTCGATGGATTCGATCATGGCCGATTCCTCGCCGCAAATATAGGCACCTGCTCCGCGGCGCAGGTAGATAGGCGGATGGGGCAGACTGTTTTCCTGCTGCAATGCATCGAGTTCACGTTGCAGCATGATGCGGCAGGCGGCATATTCGTCGCGCAGGTAGATATAGACCTCGCTGACATCCACGACGTGGGCGGCGATCAATAGCCCTTCCAGAAAGCGGTGTGGATCGCGTTCCAGGTAGAAGCGGTCCTTGAAGGTGCCGGGTTCGCCTTCGTCGATATTCACCGCCATGAGACGCGGTGCGTCCATGCCGCGCACAATGTTCCATTTGCGTCCGGCCGGGAATCCGGCGCCGCCCAGGCCGCGAAGACCGGAGTCTCCCAGTTTGCTGATAATGGTTTCCTGGCTGACCTCGCCGGCGACGAGAGACTCGTACAGCGCATAACCGCCTTCGTTGCGATAGGCTTCCAGATCAATGAAAGATTCGGCAACGGGGTCGATGCTCTGTGTTTCGATGCAGGCGATAACACTCTGCTCGTCAGCGTGATCGATGGTGTGCATACCGACGACAGCCACCGGCGCCCCGTGGCAGCGCCCCACGCAGGGTACACGCTGAACGCGAACATCATCTCCGACCGTATTGCCGAGACGCTCCACCAACTCATCCGCACCAAACATTTCGCAGGTTACCGAATCGCACACCCGTACCGTCAGCGCGGCTGGCGCTGTGTCCGGTTCCCTGACCACGTCGAAGTGATGGTAGAAGCTGGCGACTTCGAAAACTTCCGTATGCGACAGTCCCGTTTCCCGGGCCAGCGCCACCAGGTGTGCGGCCGACAGGTGTCCAAACGCATCCTGGATTTTGTGCAAGTACTCAATGAGCAGGTCGCGTCGCCGGGGTTCGTCACCCAGCAGGTCCTGCACCTGTGTCAGGGCAGCGGTCTCGACAGCGCGTCCGCGCGGCTGTGCTCGTGTCTTTTTACGCTTGCGTTCGGGCGGGCTGACTGATTCGACTTCCACTTCAATGCCTCTCCTGTAAATACACCATGACACCGGGGCTGCGAAAAACAGTGTTGCAAGCACAGCGTGACGTGTGGATGGCCGTTGTGTTTGTATGATTTGTTACACTCGATGCACAGTCTGTGCCAGCGCTTGAATGGTCGGAATTCACCCTGTCGGGACGTTCATCACGGCGTTTGGTGTACTGAGCCGGGACAGACTGTTGCACATATGGAGCAGTGCATGGTGCAGCCACGGCCTGCCGCGGGTCGCGAGCCTCTGGACAGCGTGCTGACCGTGGTCACGGACAGTTTGCCGTGGCTGGAATGAAACTTGCCCTTTTTCGGGTTTGAAGCAATCATCAAGCCAGACAAGGCAGGTTATGCCGGTTTTACCCTGGTGGAGTTGCGGTCTGTCGCTTGCGACGTTATTTATACCGGTACCGGATGGTTCTTTTTCCGCCGGCGCTGGTTAGCGCTGCCGGATCGCGCTTACATGGTGGCGCCTGTCAACAAGAGGTCTGTGCTATGCAGCAAGATACCCCACCCCGGATCATGGGTATTCTGAATATTACCCCTGACAGTTTTTCGGACGGTGGCCTGCACCTGTCCCCGGGACACGCAATGGAGCGGGCCGCGGAGATGGCAGAGCAGGGTGCGGATATTATCGACATCGGCGGCGAGTCCACACGCCCGGGTGCGCGGCCCGTCAGTGTGCAGCAACAGCGTGAGCGGGTGTTGCCTGTAGTGAAAAAACTGCGCGGCCGTCTTCCCGATCATGTGCGTATCAGCATCGATACCCGCTCCAGCGAAATAGCCGGGGAAGCGCTGGCGCTGGGCGCCGACATTATCAATGATGTGTCGGCGGGCCGTGACGACGACAACATGTTTGCGGTCGCCGTGCAAAGCGGTGCGCCGCTGGTGCTGATGCACATGCAGGGCCGTCCGGAGACCATGCAGGATAATCCACGCTACGAGAATGTCGTCGAAGAGGTGTACGCCTTTCTGCTGGCGCGCGCGTTGGCGGCGGAAAATGCGGGCGTCTTGCGTGAGCAGATTATTCTCGATCCGGGCATCGGTTTCGGGAAGCGTCGTGAGGACAATCTGCAGCTACTGGCGCACCTGGACCGGTTCGTCAGCAGCGGCTATCCCGTACTGCTCGGTACCAGTCGCAAACGTTTCATGGGCAGCCTTTGCAACACCGGTAATCCCGGGGAACTGGTACACGCGACGGCAGCCACGACTGCGCTGGGTGTTCTGGCCGGGGTATCCATATTCCGGGTACACGACATTGAGGCGAACCGTCAGGCAGCGGATGTTGCCTGGGCGATCCAGGCCATGCTTTGATCAGTGCAGCTTGACCTGGGGGTCCAGGCTGCGCCGCAGCATATTCGCCAGCGCCAGCAGCAGGCTGCGTGGCAGGCCGTACAGTGCCGCCAGGTGCATCTGGTGCAGAGACAGGTAGACCATGCGGGCGATCCATCCTGAAACCATCATGCTGCCGACACCACCCATCAGGTTACCCACTGTCGTATAGCGTCCCAGGGTCACCAGCGAGCCATAGTCGCGGTAGCGATAGGCGCGGGCGGGCTTGTTTTTCAGGCTGCGGCGGATCTGGCGGGCCACGTGGCTGGCCTGCTGGTGGGCCGCCTGTGCACGCGGGGGTACTGAGCCGTTACCATCGTGCATGGGGCAGTCAGCACAGTCACCCAGCGCAAAGATTTTCGGATCCTGTGTGGTCTGCAGGCTCTCATGCACCAGTAGCTGATTGATGCTGTTGCTTTCCAGTCCGTGCAGGTCGGCGAGAAAATCCGGTGCCTTGATGCCGGCCGCCCACACCGTAATGCGTGCATTGATGAAGTGTCCGCTTGCAGTTCTAATGCCCTCCTCAGTAACTTCCACAACCCGTTCACCGGTATGGATATGTACGCCCAGACGCTCGAGTTCCGCGGTTGCAGCCTTTGACAGGCGCTCTGGCAGAGCTGACAAAATACGCGGGCCTGCTTCAATCAGGTTCAGGTGGATATCCTGTTCCGGATCGATGCTGTCCAGGCCGTAGCTCGACAGCTGGCGGGTCACCTCATGCAGTTGCGCCGTCAGTTCCACACCGGTGGCACCACCACCGACAATCGCCATGTGCAGGGGGGCGGCGGGTGCCGCTGCTGTCGTGGTATGAAGCTGCAGCAGGGTTTCCAGTAATTGCTGCTGGAACTGCTGTGCCTGTACGCTGGTATCGAGAAACAGGCAGTGCTCCGCGACACCGCTGATACCAAAATCATTGCTCAGGCTGCCGACTGCGATCACCAGGATGTCGTAGCCAAAGCTGCGGCGCGGAATAATCTGCTCGCCTCTGGCGTTGCAGCTGGACGCAACCTGTACTTCCTGTTTTACGCGGTCCAGGCCATCCATGTAGCCCAGTCGAAAACGGAAATGGTGCCAGCGTGCCTGCGCCAGATATTCCAGCTGGTGTTCGCCGACATCGACCGTTCCGGCCGCGACCTCATGCAGCAATGGTTTCCAGATGTGGGTGCGATTGGCATCGATCAGCGTGATTTCCGCCTTGTCACGGCGGCCCAGGGTGTCACCCAGTTTGGTGGCAAGTTCCAGGCCGCCGGCACCGCCGCCGACGATAACAATCCTGCAGGGTTTACTCATGGGCAGACTCCGTATGCAAAAACAGCGCCCATTGCGCAGTGTCCGGTAAATTAACTCCGTTCGCGCCGGGCAACGTGGCGATAGTGGCTCATTACACATTCACCCGGGGGACACTGTGTTTCACATTTGGGATACCCGTGCAGTCCGCGGGATATTACCCGGTGTCGTGAAATGCTGTTTTTGCAGGCAATCCGCAGATAACCTTTGCCTGACGGGCAGTTACTTGCGTGGACAGGGTTGAGTGCGTGGCTGAATCAGATGGCATGGATGATGCACAATGTTGGTTAGTGGAATTCATGCCTGCATAATTAACCAACCTGCATAATTAATAAGGAGTACCGAGCCAATGGCCCATGTAGCAATTATCGGAGCGAGTACCGGTGGGTTGCCCGCCGCCTACGAAATGAGAGAGGCGCTGGGCAAGGAACACAAGGTAACAGTGATTTCCAATACCGATACCTTTCATTTTGTACCGTCGAATCCCTGGGTAGCCGTAGGGTGGCGCACAGAAAAAGATACGGCGTTCAAACTGGAACCCCACCTGAAGTCAAAGAACATCGACTTTATCGCGGTCGCCGCGAAGGAAGTCAAACCGGCTGAGAACCAGGTAGAGCTGATCGATGGCCAGGTTATCGATTACGATTACCTGATCATTGCAACGGGGCCCAAACTGGCGTTTGACGAAGTCGAGGGCCTGGGTCCGAATGGTTTCAGCAATTCAGTCTGCACGCTCGACCATGCCCGTGAGGCGTACACAAACTGGAAAGCGTTCGTAGAAAATCCCGGGCCGATTGTGGTCGGTTCAGTGCAGATGGCGTCCTGTTTCGGACCGGCCTACGAATTTGCCTTCATACTCGATGCCGATCTGCGCAAGCGCAAGATCCGTACCAAGGTTCCCATGACCTTTGTTACCTCCGAGCCCTATATAGGCCACCTCGGTCTGGGTGGTGTCGGTGACTCCAAAGGGTTGCTGGAACATGAATTGCGCCAGCACGACATTAAATGGATCACCAATGCCAAGATCGTCAGGGTCGAAAAAGACAAAGTCATTGCCGCCGAGCATGACAAGGCGGGTGAAGTGATCAAGGAGCACGAACTGCCCTCGAGTTATTCCATGTTCATACCCGCTTTCAAGGGTGTGGAAGCCGTGGCAGCAGCCGGTGAAGATCTGGTGAACCCGCGCGGTTTCGTCAAGGTCAACGAGTTTCAGCAGAACCCGAAATTCAACAATATTTTCTCGGTCGGTGTGTGTATCGCCATACCTCCGGTGGAAGTGACCCCGGTACCCACCGGTACGCCCAAGACCGGGTATATGATCGAATCCATGGTCACCGCGAGCGTGCATAACATTAGTAAAATGATCGATGGTGGCCAGCCTTATCAGAAACCTACCTGGAATGCCATCTGTCTGGCCGACATGGGTGATACCGGGGCGGCCTTTGTAGCGATCCCGCAAATACCGCCGCGCAACGTGGCCTGGATGAAAAAAGGCAAATGGGTGCATCTTGCCAAGGTGGCCTTTGAGAAATACTTTATCCGCAAGATGAAGCGTGGTTCCACCGAACCGCTCTACGAGAAATATATTCTCAAGGCGCTGGGTATCGAAAAGCTGTCCTGAATGTTGCCAGGAAATCGGCAAAGGCCTCCTTCCGCAGGGAAGGGGGCCTTTATTGTTTAGCGGGAAGAAACCTTCTGACGCTGTCGATGACAATGTCTGTCGGGGTGCCATAGGGAATAATGCTGACCAGTTGTCCCTGTTCATCGATGATGTACAGGCTGGAACTGTGGTTGACCACGTAGCTGGACGAGCTGGTATCACCGCTGTAGCTGTAGGATGTACTGTAGCGTCGGCAGATGTCAGCCAGCGTGGCTGGCTCGCCGGTCAGTCCGATTATAGCGGGATGGAAGTAACCCACATATTTTTTCAGGACATCCGGTGTGTCGCGTTTCGGATCCACGGAAACAAACAGCGGTTGCACACTGCCTGCCTGGTCTCCAAGCGCTCTCATTACCTGCTGTACGGTCAGCAGGCTGGTTGGGCAGACATCGGGGCAGGAGGTATAGCCGAAAATCAGCAGCACCAGCTTGCCGCGGGCATCCTGTAGCGACCAGGGTTCGCCTTGATGGTCGGTCAGAGTGAAATCCCCACCAGGTACAGGGGATGCAGCGGCTGCGAATTGAGACAGCGCAATACCCAGTGCGAGTGTCAGCAACAGGGTTCGGCTCGACTTCATCAAGATCTCCCGCGCGGGTGCCCATCGCACCCGTTTTCTTGGACTATACTAATCAAAATACGTTCCAGAATAGGGCTTGTATGTTTACTGCACGCGCGGGCAATTATTGTAATAACGGCTGTTTCGCAGAATGCGCATCCAGCAGCGAACTGTCACTGAATTGGAACAATCAAACAATACAATCCTGCCGGGATGAGCCGGTTTATATGAGGTCGCGGCGTGATTAGAAGCGAGATTAGAGAAGATGGCATGTGGCTTGCAGGCACTTGGTTGACGTTGACACTTGGCAATACCGATTGCAACCGCTGCACGCCATCCGACCTATTGTGTGGAAATCAGATGGCGGGCTCGATGTTTGCGCCGGGATGCCCGTAACAGGAAAAGATTTCCCGAACCAATCGAGGAGTAAACTATGAAAAGCAGAACCTTTAAACAACGGATCATGGGCGCCGCCCTGGTCGCCGCTGGTCTGTGCACCGGCGGTGCACTGCTGAACACCCCGGCAGTGGCCGATGAAACCTGCCAATCACCCTACATGGCAAAGATTATTGGTCAGGAAGACTTTGTCTATGTGTGGACGCTGGGTATGGAAGGAGTGGGTGACGGCCAGGACAAGCTGGTGACGGTCTCTATCAACCCCAACGCCGAGACCTACGGCAAGGTAGTGGCCACCCTGTCAGTCGGCGGGCGTAACGAAGCGCATCACTCCGGTTTCACCGATGATCGCAACTACCTGTGGGCGGGGGGGCTGGATACCAACAAGGTTTTTATCTTTGACGTGCACACCGATCCGGCAAAGCCGACTCTGCACAAAGTCATCACTGACTTTACAGCCAAGAGTGGCGGTGTCGTGGGTCCCCACACCACCTACGCATTGCCTGGCCGCATGTTAATCACAGGCCTGTCCAATAACAAGGACCATGGTGGCCGTACGGCGATGGTCGAGTACACCAACGAGGGTGAGTACATCGACACGTACTGGATGCCGACCGACGATAATCTGCGCGGTGCGGATAAGACCGGCAAATACGCTGACGGTTACGGCTACGACGTACGTGCGCTACCGCGCGTCAATGCCATGTTCACCTCGGCCTTTACCGGCTGGTCCAACTACATGATGGACTTCGGCAAGATGCTGAACGACCCGGAGGCCATGAAGCGTTTTGGTAACACCGTAGTTGTATGGGACCTGCACACGCGCAAGCCCAAGAAGGTCTTCGACGTACCGGGTGCGCCGCTGGAAATTCGCTGTGCCTGGGAACCAACCCATAACTACTGCTTCACCACCACGGCCCTGACGTCCAAAATCTGGCTGATTTATAAAGGTGAAGGCGGTGAATGGCAGGCTCAGGATGTTGCCGATATCGGCGATCCGTCCAAGATACCGCTGCCGGTTGATATTTCTATCAGTAACGATGACAGTCGCCTGTGGGTCAACACCTTCATGGACGGCAAGACCCGCCTGTTCGATATCACTGATCCGTTTAACCCCAAGCAGGTTCTGGAAGAACAGATCGGCACCCAGGTCAATATGGTGTCATCCAGCTGGGACAGCACGCGTTTGTACTACACAACCTCGCTGCTGGCTAACTGGGACAAGAAGGGTGAGGATAACGAACAGTTCCTGAAGCTGTATGAGTATAAGGATGGCAAGCTGGTGCCGAAGTTTGAAATTGACTTCATAGCGGAGAAACTGGGTCGCGCCCATCAGATGCGTTTCGGTGCCTATTCACTGTATGGGATGAAATCCCCGGATGCAGAGAACGTTAAACTCACAAAACTTGCAGAGGAAGTTGAATCCACAGAACTGCACTAACCGCGCACACTGCGCAACAGGGGCATGTGCCTCTGTCTGAAGTAAAAAGACACTGATCGCCTCCCGGGGCGGTCAGTGTCTATTCAGATTGCGATAAACAATGTATTTAATCAGGATGTTACTTTTCTGGGTTGCTGCAATTCCCGTTGCAGCCTGCGGCGAAACCGCGGCAAGCAACACCGTACCGCTCGCACCTGGTTATGGCGATCTGGGTTATCGTGCACCGGCACCAGGCACCTACAACCTGCCTGCGTTCAAAACTGCCGCCGATGGAGTCGTACTGGATGAAGACGGGCGCAGCGTGCGTCTGTACGATCTCTACGGCGACAAGATTGTTCTACTCAGCTTTATTTACAGTAGTTGCAGCGATATCAACGGCTGCCCGCTGGCCACCGCCGTGCTGTCGCGAATCAAGAAACACCTCGACAGCGACCCGCAGCTGGCCGACAATCTGCGCCTGCTTAGCCTGAGCTTTGACCCGGATCACGATACGCCCGAGGTGATGAAGCTGTATGGCAGGAGTTTCTCCGGTGGCAAAAGCGAGTGGCAGTTCCTGACCACGGAATCGCAGCAGGCGCTGGCGCCGATACTGGAGGCCTACAGTCAGTCGGTACAGCCCGAGTACAACGAAAAGGGTGAACTTACCGCTAACATTTCCCATATCCTGCGTGTCTTTCTCATTGACCGGGACCGCCAGATACGCAATATCTACAGTGTCTCCTTCCTGCATCCCGAGATACTGATGAACGACGTCAGAACCTTGTTGATGGAAACAGAGGACACGCCGGCCGGATCCCGCACGGATATCACCGCATCCTCCTTCGCGCCGGCGTCGCCGGGGGACTACCCGGCACCAGCGTCGCCGGGGGACTACAAGGGGGGGTATGAAAGCGACGAATACCAAACGCAGTCCGTCAGCCTGGACCGCCGACAGGGCCAACAGGCTGATCTGATGCAGGTCTTGAGTGAACCCCCGCTGGGCCTGCCGCCGGTGCCGGTACCGGCCGACAATCCGGTAACGAAAGAGAAGGTCGATCTGGGGCGCAAGCTGTTCTATGACCGCCGCCTGTCTCTGAATAACACCTTTTCCTGTGCCATGTGCCACATCCCGGAGCAGGGTTTTACCAACAACGAACTGGCGACGGCCGTCGGTATAGAAGGTCGCACCGTGCGCCGCAATGCACCGACGCTCTACAACAGCGCTTACCTGACGCGCCTGTTCCATGACGGCCGAGAAGACAGACTGGAACAGCAGGTGTGGGGGCCGTTGCTGGCGAAGAATGAAATGGGTAACCCGTCCTTTGCATTTGTGATTGACCGTATCCGCAACATTGAGGAGTACGACGGCCTGTTTGAAGCAGCATTTGACGGCAAGGGTCCCGGCATGGAGACCATCGGTCAGGCGCTGGCCAGTTATGAACGTACCCTGGTTTCGGCCAACTCGCCGTTTGATCGCTGGTATTACGGCAAGCAAGAGCAGGCCATCGACAAGCGCGCACAGCGTGGCTTCGAACTGTTCACTGGCAAGGCGGGCTGTGTGAGCTGTCACCGTGTCGACGATACGCATGCCCTGTTTACCGATAACGCCATGCACAACACCGGAATTGGCTGGGCCCGTTCAATGGGCGTCGAAACCGGGCAGCACCGTGTCCTGGTGGCGCCGGGTGTCTACCTCGATGTCGACTCTGACATCATCCGTTCCGTGAGTGAAGTGCCTCCGGGTGACGTCGGGCTCTACGAAGTCACACAAAACCCCGCTGACCGCTGGAAATATCGTACCGCGACCCTGCGCAACGTGGCGCTGACTGCACCCTACATGCACGACGGTTCCCTGATGACCCTCGAGGAGGTGGTCGAGTTCTATAACCGGGGCGGGTACGACAATGAAAATATCGATCCCCTGATACACCCGCTGCAGCTGAACGAGCAGGAGATCGACGACCTGGTATCCTTCTTGAAAACCCTGACCGGAGACAATGTCGATATCCTGGTGTCGGATGCCTTTGCTGCGCCGGTCGGCGACCTGCGCAAGCAGAACCCTGACGGGGGCAGCCTGTAACAGGCAGACAGCATGTGGTATTCATGCACAACAAAGCCAGCACGCTATGCCTCGGCAGCCTTTCTCTGCAATGCGGTCATGCTGACGGCGTTTGTTCATGCGGGGCCAGGTGACTACAAGGGCGGTTACGAGTCTGCCGATTATCAAACCCGTTCCGTGGCGGTGGATTCTCGCGCCAACCGTGGTGCAGCCGCTGACCTGGTAGCGATTTTCAATAATCCGCCGCTGGGCCTGCCGGCCGTGCCGGTACCGGCGGACAATCCCGTAACTGCTGAAAAAGTCAAACTCGGTCGCAAGCTGTTCTTTGATCGTCGCCTGTCGCTGAACGACACCCAGTCCTGTGCCATGTGTCATGTGCCGGAACAGGGGTTCGCCAATAACGAACTGGCATTGGCGGTAGGTCTGGAAGGCCGTACCATGCGTCGTAATGCGCCAACCCTCTATAACATTGCTTACGCTGAACGCCTGTTCCACGATGGTCGTGAATCCCGACTGGAACAACAGGCCTGGCTACCCATGCTGAGGCGTAATGAAATGGCCAATCCATCGATTGGTGCTGTACTCAACAAGCTGCGCAGCATGAGTGACTATGACGGTTTGTTCGAGGCCGCCTTCGAAGGCCGCGGTCCGGGAATGGAAACCGTCGGTGCCGCGATAGCCAGTTACGAGCGCACCCTGATCTCGGCAAACTCACCCTTTGACCGCTGGTACTATGGCAAACAGCAGGATGCATTGAGCCCCCGGGCGCAACGCGGCTATCGAATATTCAGCGGCAAGGGCATGTGCACAAGTTGTCACCTCGTTGGCGAGAACAGCGCGTTGTTCTTTGACAATAAATTACACAACACGGGTATCGGCTGGTATGCCGCCATGGCGCCTGTGCCAGCAGAGCAAAGCCGGCTGATTGCACCGGGTATCTATACCACTGTCTCGGCGGAGAAGATCGCCATGGTCGGACACCCCAGGCAGGGCGACGTCGGTCTCTACGAAATTACCCAGGACCCGAACGACCGCTGGCGCTACAAGACTCCCACCTTGCGCAACGTGGCACTGACCGCGCCGTATATGCACGACGGTTCCTTGTTGACCCTTGCCGACGTCGTGGCCTTCTATAATCAGGGTGGCCAGCCTAACGAGCTGCTGGATCCGTTGATCCGGCCGCTTAACCTGAGTGCAGCAGAGCAGGAGGACCTGGTGGTCTTCCTGGAATCCCTGACCGGTGACAATGTGGACGAGCTGGTTGCCGATGCCTTTGCCGCTCCGGTTGGTGATCTCAATGCGCAGGATCCGCACTGGTCCCATGAACAGGGATCGAAATACTGATGAGCATATCCGGGGCAGGAGAAAATTCATGAAGTACCGACTGGGGTTGAAAGCTTTGATGATCGTGTTCGTGCTGACGGGATTGGCAGGGGTATGCGCCGCTACCGGCCTGACAGCTGTTCCCGGGCAGCCACAAGCGGATGATTTCAGTCTGCCTGCAGCGGATGGCAGCCGGCATGCACTGGCGGATTATCGCGGTGATTATGTGCTGGTGAATTTCTGGGCAGGCTGGTGTTCTCCCTGTATTAAGGAATTGCCTTCCATGCAACGCGTCTATACGGCCATGAAAGGACGTGATTTCGAGATACTGGCCATCCATGTCGGTCCGGAAACCGCGGACACGCAGGTCTTGCTGGAACGCTTTGCAATCAGTTTCCCGGTACTGGTGGACGCTGAACTGGCCCTGGACAACTGGGACGTTAACGGTTTGCCGACCAGTTTCCTGCTGGACCCGGAGGGTCGGGTAATCTACCGGGCAACGGGACCGATTGACTGGGATGAACCGGCGCAGCGCGAACTGCTGGAGCAATTGCTCGATGGTCGGAGCCGTGCTGCGAACAACAGTAGCGTGTCTGCGACAACCCTGTAACCCGATACGCGGGAAGCGTCTATCCCGAAGGAGGATGTAATGCGAACCTGGAGTTTATGTCTGTGGCTGCTACTGATGAATCCTGGCCTGGCCTTTTCCGCAGCCGATGGCACCTCGGGTGGTACCGAGACAAGTGATGAAGAACCGGATTGTGATTGACTGTCACCGCAGGTCAGACACAACTGCCTGCGCGATGTGCAGGTGCCGGTAAAGCGGTAAAACCATTAACTAGGAGCATGTAACTATGAAGAAAGTGAAATTACTGGCCGTGGCAGTGCTGGGTTTTACACTGGTGCAGTCGCCGCTGGTGCTGGGCGAGGACATGGCAGTCAGGATTACACCGGATCTCGGTGAAGTCACTGTCATGAACCAGGGCAAGAAAGTCTCGATTACCCGTAACCAGGATCAGAATAATACGGTCAATCCGGACTTCGCCAAGACTTCCCGCAAGTGCCCGCCGTTCTGCATCCAGCCGGCAGTACTGGCTCCCGGCGTGGAAACGATTGCTGAAGTGGAAATGCTGCATTACCTGAAAAAAATGAGTGACGGTGATGACAGTATTCTGGTTATTGACTCGCGTACTCCGGACTGGGTTGCAAAGGGGACCATTCCGGGTTCAGTCAACATACCCTGGACGCAACTGAACCCTGCCCAGGGGGCCGACCCGATTTCCATCAGCGAAATTCTGGTGGGCAAATTTGGTGTGAAGGAGGTTGAAGGCCTGTGGGATTATTCCAGCGCCAAAACGCTGGTCCTGTTTTGCAACGGCATGTGGTGTGGTCAGTCGCCGAATAACATCCAGAACCTGCTGAAGTTCGGTTATCCGGCTGACAAGATCAAGTGGTACCGTGGTGGCATGCAGGACTGGGAAATTCTGGGCCTGTCTACCGTCAAGGGCAAGTAACCGGGTACCGTCTCCCCCGCAACGGGGGAGTGGTTTTGCCATTGCACGTATATGTGCACAACTTGCCAGGGCCTGTTTGGCGGGTGGCGAAATAGCATTCTTGCCAGGTAGTCACCGGGAGGAAATGAAATGGCAAAACTCACTCAACGTGTCCGTGACGCATGGGCAAACAAGCAAGACAATCTGGCCTTCGCAACCGTCGACCGTGACGGCAAACCAAATGTTGTCTGGGTAACCTGTGTCAGGCGTATTGATGATGAACGATTGCTTATCGTTAATAATTATTTTCACAAGACGCTTGAGAATACGCTGTCCGGCAGTACCGGATCGCTGCTATTAATTGCGCCCGGGCGAGAGGCATACCAGATCAAGGGAACCCTGAGTTATCACGTGGACGATGAGCTGTACCAGGACATGAAAACGTGGCTGGATCCAAAATTTGCAGGTGTTGGCGCAATCGTGCTGACGATAACGGAAATATACTATGGAGCGGAAAAAGTCGCCTAGATGACTGCCCCTGTTTGCAGCCGGGATGTTCCTGTGCACCGGAGGCGCCTCCACATGGCTGCCCATGGCCGTTCCGGTATGGATGTGTGCCGGGTGCAAGGCCGGATTTTATTTGCGGATTCTCTCGACATGGCTTGAATCCAGATACTTGTCAAAAAAGATCATATCCCCCGGGAGGCCGCTGTTTACAAGTACTTCTACAGCCGCATCGATCATTTCCGGTGGCCCGGAAAGATATGCCTGACATGACGGGAGGTCGAGTTCAAGGTCCCTGATGTGATCGGTCACGAGGCCTCCAAGGCCCTTCCAGTCACCGGCGTCAGTTTCACCGGAAAGCACGGGGATAAATTCAAACGTGTGTTTTTTCGACCACCTGCTTTTCAGACGCTGCATAAGATCAAGATAATAAAGATCTTCCCGGGTACGTGCGCCGAACAGGAAAACAACATCGCGCTCCACCTGCCGGTTACAGGCGTGTTCGAGCAAGGACTTGATTGAACTCATCCCGCTCCCTCCGGCAATACACAGGACCGGTCCGTTTCCTTCGCGCAGGTAAAACGAACCGTATGGACCCTTCAGTTGTATTTTCTCGCCGGTCCGGTCCTGTGCATGAAACCATCCGGACATTTCGCCACCCGGTACATGACGAACAAGAAAGGAGACTTCACCCTCTTTTTCGTTTTCCCTTGCAGCCGCGAAGGAATACGAGCGCGGCTGTGATATGCCGGGAACACTGATATCCGCAAACTGACCTGCGACATAAGGGGCGCAATTACCACACGGGTCACCTGTTCGAGGCAGTGACTTTTCCAGTTTTACCCCGATCTCGATTATATCCGCTGCCAGATGCTTGTAGCGTGTGACAGTACCCTCGCAGGAGGTGCAACCGGGTGTCCTCTCACTGGATGCAAGGTCAACCTGTATTACCAGAGAGGATTTCGGCAGTGCGGAGCAGGAAAGTATTACACCCTCCTGAAGCTCGTCGTCACTCAGGGTATAGCTGAAATCAGTTTGCTCTTTTATCTCGCCATCAAGCAGCCGTGTTCTGCACTGCCCACATGTACCCCGGCGACAGTCATGCGGATATTGCAGGCCTGCTTCAAGTGCGGCCTGCAAAACAGTCTGGCCAGGCAGTGCTTCGATTACAAAACCGGAAGGCAAGACCTCGATAGTGTGCGTTTTCTTTTTTTTACCAAATATGAACATGGTTAAGGGACAGGCAAGACGGCCTGCGGCTGTGCTTTCGCAGCCGGTAACAAACAAGCTGTAGCAGGTGGTCCAGCGTCGACCCGGGCTTCCCCGGCACGCAGAAGGATGCCTCCCCTTGCAGGGTCCCTATGGCTTGCTCGAAGAGAAATGCCGGCTGTCAGACCCACACCAGCAGTTCACCCTGACCATCCACGGCGAGGTCGCCGGCATAGCGGTGTACGCGGTATTTGCCGGTATTCTGCCCGGCAAAGCGACTATCCAGTGCCGCGATGGATCTTGTCAACAAGTGCAGGAAGCCGAGATTGTGTATGCCACAGTCGTTGAACGTGGCCGGGAGCATCCCGGGGACTTCACACAGCAGCAGGGTTCCCCGTTTCATGGCATAGCCGGGTTCTGGACCGACCTTGCCGAGTACGGCTATGGTGCCGGCCACCATGCGTGAACCGCAGTAGGCCCCGGCATTGCCTGCAACAAGAATGTAACCGCGACGCAGGTGGTCGCCGGTACGGTCGCCGCAGTTGCCGTGTACCAGCAGCGTGCCGCCGCGCATACCCTGGCGATCGCCGGGCAAGGCACCGCCGGCGAAGTTGCCGCAGTTGCCTGCTACCGTGATGATGCCATCACGCATGCCGCTGGCAGTCCAGTGACCGCTGTTTCCGCTGGTCTCGATCGTCCCGTTGATCATGCCCTGGCCGAGGTGATTACCGCAGTCGCCTTCAATACGGATATGACCGGACGTCATGCCACTGCCGATACCGTGCAGGTGCCGGCTGCTGTTAAGGATCACCAGTTGCTGTGCGTCGTTGCCACTAATGTCGAACAGGCTGGACAATTGCAGGCGGCGATTACCGTTGCACAGGGGCAGGGCGCTGATAGCGGCAGGGCTCAGGCCCCTCAGCCGGTCCGGCGTGAGGAGCGAGACATCGAGTCCGTGCCCGGGTTGCTCGCGCAGGGTCAGTGTCAGGGCGCTCATGCCATGATCTCCCGCAAGTGAAAGTGGAATTTGCCCAGGTTGCCGCCATAATTGCCGGCAGACACCCGCCTGATGCCGCTGTCGGCGCCCAGCGTGCAGACGGCATTGATACCTGCGCGCATGGCGCGGCGGATATCGGTTTCTTCCAGACCGTTGATGACGATTTCCATGACGGATTCGATATCGTCCGACAACGCAGTTTGCGTCAGACCTTTCAGGGTCGGGCAGAATGCCTGGTTGGTGGAAGCTGGCAGCGCCTTGTATTTCGAGCCGACCTTGGAGCCGGAGCGTACCACGCCACCGGGGAAGGGCATGATGACATTCGGCAGGTCCAGCATGGCATCAATTGCCGCTTCGCAGGCGGTTAATGCCTGTGCCTGCGATTCAGCCAGCACCAGGAAGTTGCCGCCGCCCACGGCACTGCAGTAGCCGGTACTTTCCTCGGCGAGAAACTCACCGTCCATGACCGGTACACGCCAGAAACGGCGCCCGTCGATGAGCTTGGATATCTGGTAACCGTCACCGAAATAGCGTACGTTTTTCCCCAGGTTAATGGTTTTTTCAGCGCTCATGCCGGCGAAAACCGCGCTGGTCGGCGAGGTCAGGATACACTGACCGACGCGCTTTTCCAGATGCTTTTCGAGGTCCCTGGCGGACATGCCGAACATCAGTACGGAGACGCCCGGGCGGCCGTCGGGGGTTTCACCGGCAGCCAGTTCATTTTCAATACCGGCCTCGATACCGCAGCCGATTACCGAGGTAGCGAAACCGGTCATGGCTGCTGCGGCGTGTCGTGCCCAGCGGTGATTCAGTGCGGTAATCACGATACGTGTGGCTTTCATGCCGAAGGCTTCGGCATAGGTTTCGTCGATAGTTACGCCGTTGATAATCATGATATGCCAGGCGCAACACAGCTCGTCACTATCACCGGGCTGCCGATGTCGTTTGCCATTTCATCGTCGCTGATCCTGAAGTTTTGCATACTGATACTGTGGTAGCGGTGGAAGTAATCGCTGAGTGACTTCTCGATACCGGGATCAAACCCGGGGCGCACCACGTGGGTACTGCCGCGCACCACGTTCCAGATATTGCCATCGTGTACCACCATTTCGCCGCCCTTGAAGACATAGGCAGGACGTTCAAACATGCGTTCGTAATTTTTATCGATGTTGTACACGGCTATGTCGGCAACACCACCTGCCGCCAGGTGGCCACGGTCCTGCAAGCCGAGAATCCGGGCCGGACCGGCACGCGTCATGATGGCCATTTCATAAAGCGAGTACTCGCGAGTCAGTCCGGCCAGGCGTGAATGCGCTGCAACCTCCGGATGGATCTGCAGCAACATTTCCTCGCGGAAACTGCGGTCCATCAACAGGCGCATGAGATGCGGATAACTGGTAAACGGGGCACCGTTGGGGTGGTCGGTAGTCAGAAATACGCGCCACGGGTCGTTTACCATCAGAAAGATTTCCAGGCCAATGGCCCACTGCATGGCGTTGACGAAGTTTTTGTCACGGTATCGAAACGGCACCACGCCGCAGCCGCCTTCGCACTCGATATCGGTGCAGACCCATTTATTGGGGTGCGCATGCCGATGGTTGGCGTGCTGGTGCATGGTGTCCGCGGATATGGTGACCGTTTGCCCGAACATGATCTGGCCGACATCGGCACTGATATTGCGGTTGGCGTTAATCGCCTCGGCGATCTCGGCCGCGGCGGAAGAAAACCTGTGATCTCCCTCGGTGCCGTAGCTGTGGAACTGGATATGCGTCAGGTGCAGGGGCAGGCCATCGGCGGCTTTCATGGTATCCAGCGTGGTTTTGAAATTACCCGGCACCCCCAGGTTGCTGGCATGCACGTGCAGGGGATGGGGAACGCCCAGTTCATACAGGGCGCGGGCAAGGCGGCTGACAATAGTCCGCGGCGTGATGTTGTAATACGGCGCGGTCTCATCCAGGTCCAGGTGGCGCTGGTTGAACTTGAAGGCATTAATGCCGCCAGGGTTGACCACCTTGATGCCGATGCACTGGGTGGCATGCAGGGTCCAGGCGACATAGTCGTTGACCAGTTGCTGGTCTGCGTCATCGGCCAACAGGCGCAGCAGGAAATCATCATTGCCAAGCATTGCATAGCCGCCGGTATCGAGGATCGGCGTGTCGGCCATTTCCATATGCGCCTGACGTGCATTGACGGGCAGCACGGCGGGCTCAAAGGCCGTGGTGTAGCCCATTTCCGCATAGCGGTAACCGGCCAGCAGGGTGGACGGTGTGGCGCGGCTGCAGCCGGAGCGGGGCCGGGCATCATTTTCGCTGGGCTCGTCGCGGCACGACTCGGGTAGCAGGGTGCGGGCAATATTGACCTTGCCACCACCAATATGGGTGTGCAGATCGATGGCACCCGCCATGACGATCTTGCCGCGCAGGTCATACTCGGTGTCAATTTTTTCATCCGCGGACGGTGCGCCGACAATGCGGTTATCGCGGATATAGATGTCGCGGACTTCCCCGTCCACGCCGTTGGCGGGGTCATAGACAGTGCCGGCAGTCAGTTTGATCAGCATGAGGATTACCTGGTCTATAGATGTCCGGTGATGGCCTGCAGTATCGCGGTGACGGACAACAGGTCGGTGTTGCGCAACTGCTGCAGGGGTAATACCGCCACCGTGTCACAGCGATAGATGTGACCGCTGTGATCGATACCGGGGGTTGCTACCGGTATGAATACCTCGGGGGCGGTCTCGCATTGCATACCGGCACGCCCCAGAACGATGCTGGGTACCGCGGATCGCGGTGGTCGGCACCGGGTATCAAAGGCCGAGATCCATAACAGCAGATCCGCTTCCTGTTCGGACAGCAGACGCTCACCATCAAATAATACGGGATCGAAGTGCGGTTCTCCGGTAGCCAGGCTGAAACGGGTTGCATAACCTGTCTGCCAGGTGGCCACTTGTGCGAAGGTGTGGTCGCCATTACTGCCACCCAGTGGCAGGGCCGAGCAGCGGCTGTCGATATTGAGGTCCTTGACCAGTTCGCAACAGGCCTGCACGGTTAATTCCGCGTAGGGGAAATCAAATTCTGCACTGTTCCAGGTCACGACACTGTAGCGGGCGTCGCGCAGACGTTTCACCAGTTCGAGCAACTGTCCTTGCGGGATGCCCGCAATATTGTCTGCGTGCAGCGGTTTATCATTCACCAGGGCGCGCAGAGCCATGGCGATAGCACCGAGCTGTTCGGGGGCGCAGGGGAAGCGGGTTACCCGGCTGGTATTCTGCGCTGCCGCGTTATCATCGCGTGCCCCGATCAGCACCAGTTCACGCTGTCGCGTGTCCTGTCCGAACATGGATTCCGCGTTGTTGAAGAACCGTTCGTAGAAGCGTGGTGTCCGTGTCTCTATGCCGTTGCCAAATACCACCAGCAGGTCAACGCGGTTGCGCACCTCTGTGAGTGTGGTTGTCATCCATCCGCTGTCCTGCACCGCAAGGGTGTTGCGTATCATGGCGGCGCTGTTCATGTGATCGACAATGGCGCCGATTCGGTCTGCCAGTTGCAGTGTGGCGCGTGCACCTTGAACATCAGTGGCGAGTCCACCGAAGAGCGGATACTGCGACTCGCGCAACAGGTCGGCGGCGCGGGCCAGCGCCTCGTCGAGCGAACAGGTATGGCCATTGATCTGTGGCTGGCGGCTGAGTGCCAGGTCAGGCGGCAGTGGTTCGCCGAAACCGGTCTGGCAGAGCTCGCAGCCGTTGTCCGCAACACGCAGCTGGCCGTTCTCAACCTGTACGGTCAGGTCGTCGCAGCACAGGCCGCAAAAAGTGCAGGCTGTATTATGTTGAGAAATGTCTGCTGTGTTTGTGTCCATACGCTGTTGCGCGGTTATCTGCCGCGATCAATGAAAACGGCGCCGGTGACTGGCGGCACGGGCGTATCAGGATTAGTAACTTCAAGGCATGGATCATGCCAATTGCTTATGGACCAGGGAATTACCTGCAAGGTCACGCAAGGTCCGGCGCCAGACGGTTTTTTTCGTAAACGTTAAATATTCAGCCTGTGTTGCCCGGGCAATCGCTGTGTGCCAACTGTCACGGCGCGACTCGAAATGTGTGACACATTGTTGCAACGATGTCGCAGTATGCCGTAGGCGAGTACGTAACCGCCTGTAAAACAATATGAAAAATAAACTGGCATAGGGGTTGCTCTAGTTCAACGCATGAGTACACCGCACACAATCGATATAGGGCACAACTCCGTGCGGGTAGAGGCGCCGGCGCGCCTGCACCTGGGATTCATGGATCTCAACGGCAACCTGGGACGCCGCTTCGGTAGTCTGGGCCTGACCCTTGAGGGAATATCCACCGAAATCGAGCTCAGCCGCTGTTCGACCCTGCAGGTCGATGGCCCGGCTGCCGCGCAGATGCGTGTACTGGTTTGTGCCGCGGCGCTGATCGAAAAACTCGGTCTGCCACACGGACTGTGTATCAACATCCGGCGTGCCATCCCCGATCATGTCGGCCTGGGTTCCGGTACACAGATGGCATTGGCTGTTGCTGCCGGTCTGTCGCACCTCTACAGCCTGGAATTGCCCACGCGCCATGCGGCGCGGCTGATGCGTCGGGGCATGCGCTCCGGTATCGGGATCGGCGCCTTCGATACGGGTGGTTTCATTCTTGATGGCGGGCGCGGTGAAGCGGATGAATTACCCCCGGTGATTATGCAAACGGTATTCCCCGATGCCTGGCGCCTGCTGCTGATATTTGACCAGCGCGGCCCCGGCATTCACGGTACAGCGGAGAAAAAAGCCTTCAGTACCCTGCCGACATTTCCTGCCGAACAGGCAGCGGCATTATGCCGCCTGGTGATGATGCAGGCATTGCCGGCACTGGCGGAGCAGGATTGCGAGCGCTTTGGTCATGCCGTTGGCCGGTTGCAGCAGGTGGTCGGTGATCATTTTGCACCGGCGCAGGCCGGGCGTTTCGCGAGCCCTGCAGTGACTCAGGTGCTGGACTGGCTGCAACAGCAGGGCATACAGGGTATTGGCCAGAGTTCCTGGGGCCCCACCGGTTTTGCCATTCTCGACAGTCAGGCGCGTGCCGACAGCGTGCTGCAAGCTGTCGTGGACCGTTTCGACGGCAATGCAAACCTGCGTTTCAAGGTGTGCCGCGCGCGAAATCACGGCAGCTGCATTGAGACCTTCCGCAATTCTGCGCCATGCACCCCGCTGCGCGCGGCATTATAGAGCGGTGTTACAGGAAAAATAAAATGAGCAAACCCCTCATATTACACATGATCACAACGGCTAAAAATCTCAGCCCGTTCGATGTAAATATGGCAGTCGATGCCGGCTGGACAACAGTAATCCCGTACACACAGGTTGAAACAGCGGAAGTGCCTGGACTGGTGCAGGATGCAATTTTCTCGCGTGGTCCAAAGGGCGTGCGCCGCACCGGCCTGTTCATTGGCGGCCGTGATATCGATGACGCCATGAATATGCTGCAACAGGCACAGGAGGCCATGGTGCCGCCTTTTGAGATTTCCGTGTTCGCCGATCCCAGTGGCGCCTTCACCACGGCAGCTGGCCTGGTGGCTGCAGTCGAGCGGCAGTTGCAGACGGTATATTCAACGACTCTGGACGGTCTGCGGGTGCTGGTGTTCGGTGGTACCGGTCCTGTGGGTACGGCGGCTTCCGTGATAGCGGCGCGTGCAGGCGCCAGGGTTTCCATCGTCGGCCACATCAGCGACGCACACCCGCGCGAGGTTGTTGCCGCCTGCAAGCAACGTTATGACGTCGAGCTCGATCCCGCGGACGGCAGCAGTGACGCCTTGAAAGAACAATTGCTGGAGGATGCCGACGTCGTGTTCGGCACCGCAGCGGCAGGTATTCAGGTGCTGTCAGCGGATAACCTCAAGGCCGCCAGAAAACTCAAGGTGGCCGGAGACCTGAATGCCGTACCGCCACTGGGTATCGAAGGTGTCGACCTGATGGACGATGGCAAGGTGATTGATAACACTGACGGTGCCGTTGGTGTCGGGGCGCTGGCCGTCGGCAATATAAAATACCAGGTACAACAGGCATTGCTGCAGGACATGATCACTGCAGAAAAACCCTGCTATCTGGATTTTCAGGATGCCTTTGAACGGGCCAGGAACTATGTTGCCCAGCACTGATTCCCTGCTGATCGTTGCCCTGTCCGGGCGGGCGCTTGCACGTTCAGCGCACGCTGCAAGGATTCCAGTCACCGTACTCGATGTGTTCTGCGACGAAGATACGCAGCTGTGGTCAAATACTGCAGGCTGTGTTGGCAATCTATCCAGCGGTATCGATTACCGGAGAATGTTGCAGCTGGCGGACAGCCTGTGTCCACCGAAACGCTGCCTTGGTCTGGTGTACGGCGCCGGTTTTGAATCCAGCCCTCTGGCCATTGCGGAGTTGAGAAAAGGGCGCCTGTTGTTTGGTAATGAACCTGAAGTACTTGCCCGCATCAACATGCCGCAGCACTTCTTTGCGACACTGGATCGTCTTGGCGTGCCGTTCCCGACAGTATGTTTTCAACGTCCACCCAACCCTGAAGGCTGGCTGGCAAAATGTGCCGGGGCCAGTGGTGGCGCACATGTACTGCCCGCGCAGAGTTTCGACGGACAGGATGGTTATTATTTTCAGCGCGAGGCACCGGGACGGGTGCTGTCGGTGCTGTTCATGGCAAACGGCTGTGATGCGCAGATTATCGGGCTCAGCGAACAATGGCATGGCGGTATCGAGTCGGCACCCTATGCGTATGCTGGCGCCGTGTCACAGCAACGTGTCAGTGACGCGCAGTATGGTGATTTCAGCCGACTGGTCGGTACCCTGACGCGGGAATGGAAGCTGCGCGGCCTGAACAGTGTCGATCTGGTGGTCAGCGGCAATGAATTTAATGTGCTGGAGGTCAATGCCCGTCCCGTGGCAACCGCCGAGCTCTACGATAATGAAAAACGCGGAAGCCTGTTCAGGCAGCATCTGGCCGCCTGTTGTGGTGCGGCTCTGTCAGCAGGTCCCCGCTCCGAACGCATGTATGCGCAGCGGGTGGTGTACGCGGAACGTGATCTTCACGTGCCGGGTTTTTTCCCCTGGCCGGCATGGTGTACTGACAGGCCGGCTGCCGGCACCACGATCCGTCGCGGTGAACCCGTGTGTACCGTGCACGGCAGCGGCAACAGCCTGTTCGCCGTGAACGGGTTTCTGCAGCGCCGCAGCGGCTTTATACAGCAGGCTTTAGTGCCTGCCCGCAGTTCTCCTGATGAGTCCGAATTACACAATGCCGGGGTTGCTTCATGACCGATGTGGAAACGAAATCCGTTATCGCGAATGCTGGCCAGCCTGGTGTTAACCAGCTGGCGTTGCCGTTGCTGGACGCCTTGCGCAGCCTTGCCGGACAGCTGCGAATTGTCGAATACCGCCTGCCCAATGGCTGCCAGGTGATTGATGCCGGTATCGATACACCCGGTGGACTGGAAGCGGGGCGCAGGATTGCCGAAATTTGCATGGGCGGTCTGGGGCATGTCAGGTTTAATGCTGCTGGCCGGATCAAACGCTGGCCTCTAGGTCTTGATGTTTACAGTAACAACCCGGTGCTGGCCTGCCTGGGCAGCCAGTACGCCGGCTGGAGTCTGTCGTACGGCGAGGGCAAGAAGGCCTTCCATGCGCTGGGTTCGGGGCCGGGGCGCGCACTGGCCGGCAAGGAAGAGCTGTTCGGCGAACTGGGATACGGAGACAAGGGCGACAGCACCTGCCTGGTACTGGAAGTCGACCGCATTCCGCCGCTGGAGCTGACAGAAAAAATTGCCCGCGACTGTGCTATCGATATTCACAGGTTGACGTTGATACTCACGCCCAACCACAGTCTGGCCGGCACCACACAAGTCGTTGCGCGTGTGCTCGAAGTCGCGCTGCACAAGGCGCATGCACTGGGCTTTCCGCTGCATGACATTATCGACGGTTCCGGCAATGCGCCGCTGTCGCCGCCATCACCGGATTTTGTAACCGGCATGGGCCGTACCAACGATGCCATACTCTATGGCGGTCACGTCCAGCTTTATGTCAACGGCAGCGATGCTGCTGCACGCGATCTGGCCGAACGCCTGCCCAGTCGCGCATCGCGTGATTACGGCAAACCTTTTGCAGAGGTATTCAAGGCCTACAACTACGACTTTTTCGAGATTGACCCCATGCTGTTCAGCCCGGCGCAGGTCACTGTGTCCTGCCTTGAAAGTGGCAATAGTTTCCATGCCGGCGCGCTCGATGAACAGATACTGAACCATTCCTTTGGTGAAGATTGATGAGCCTGCGAATTGCGCTGATTACTGATGATCCCGGCTGGCACGGTGCGCGCCTGCGCGAGGCCTTTGCTGTTCGCGACTGCGAGGTGCAGCTGGTGTCATTGTGCGATTGCTCAATCGACCTGGTATCTGCACCACAGGGTCTGCTTATCCCCGGTTTCGAGCAGCAATTGCCGGATGGCGTGTTTGTTCGCGGTGTACCTGGTGGCACCCTGGAGCAGGTGGTGTTGTATCTGGATGTGCTGCATGCACTCGAAGCGGTGGGTATTCCGGTCTACAACAACGGTCGCGCCATTGAACGCAGTGTCGACAAGGGCATGACCAGCATGCTGTTACAGCGTGCCGGCATTCCGGTACCGTGCACCTGGGTGGTGTCCTCGGAAGCGCGCGGGCAATGTATCTGGGCAAGTGAACGTGCCGCCGGACATCGACTGGTGGTCAAGCCGCTGTTTGGTTCACAGGGTAAGGGACTGGTACGGTTGTCGCCGCAGGATCCACTGCCGGCGCTTGCAGATTACCAGGGAGTGTATTACCTGCAGCGTTTTGTCGAAGGACAGCACTTTGACTGGCGCATATTTGTCATCAACGGCAGGGCCGTGGGCGGCATGCAGCGACATGGCAAGCACTGGATCAATAATGTCGCCCAGGGGGCGACCTGCATCCCGGCGCCCCAGGACCGGCAGCTGGAAGGACTGGCGGAAGCGGCAACGGCAGCGCTCGACATGGACTATGCGGGTGTTGATCTGATGCGTGATGCCGGTGGTGATCTGCAGGTCATCGAGGTCAACAGTATTCCGGCCTGGAGAGGCCTGCAGGCTGCCTGCGATGTCGACATCGCAGACTGCCTGGTTGACGATTTCTATCGTCGCTACCTGGGTAGCCGGTGTATTGCGGCGGTGGGTGAATGAACAGCATGAACCACCCTGAAGTATTTACCGCGACATCCATTGCAGATGCCATCGGTTCTGCATGTATTGCAGAGCTGGGCGCACTCAAACCGGGCAACGTCAGTGTGCACTCGGAAGGACATGGCATGGCCGTCGACGACTTTGTGCGCAGTGCCTGGGCGATTGCGCCGGCACTGGTACGACCGGGCCTGTCGGTAGGGGGGCGTACCCTGGCGGCTATCCAGGCCACACGGCGTGTGGTGGATTGCAATACCAACCTCGGCATAGTGCTGCTGTGCGCACCACTGGCTCACGCCGCACTGCACATGAGGCGTGGCCAGACCTTGCGTGAAGCCCTTGGCGAAACACTGCTGGCGCTGGACGCAAATGATACCGCCCTGACCTACGAGGCCATACGCCTGGCGGAGCCTGCCGGGCTGGGTGATGTTGGACAATACGATGTGCGCTCGAGTAACCCCGTTGTCAGCCTCTACCAGGTGATGCACTCGGCGCAGGGACACGATCGCATCGCCCGGCAGTATGTCAGCAACTATGCAGATATTTTCGAGTTGGCCTTGCCACGTGTCTACGACGGCATGGGTCGCTGGGACAACGAGGAGTGGGCCGCCGTGTCGGCCTACCTGGGTTTGCTGTCAGCGCTTACGGATACGCATATCGAACGCAAGCATGGCACCTGCCTGGCGCAGGATGTTTGTGTCCGGGCGAAACGACTGGATGACCTGCTGCTCGGGGAAAACGAGACGCCGCAGAAACTGGCTGACCCACTGATGCAGTTTGATACGGAACTTAAACGGCAGGGAATTAACCCCGGGACCAGCGCGGATCTGACGGTTGCCACCCTGTTAGTCAAGAGATTGCAGGACAAATTGCATGGTATCGGGCAACTGCCCTTACGCGGCAGAGGGACCTTTTTAGGTTGCTGTTCCTCTACCGTTTCTTTAACAGCAACCTGAACAAGGAGAATTACTGATGGCGAAAATCGACAAAGTCCTGGTGGGCGAGGCCCTGGTAGGTGATGGTAATGAAGTGGCACATATCGACCTGATAATCGGCCCGCGCGGCAGTGCTGCTGAAAGCGCCTTTTGCCAGACACTGACCAACCAGAAAGAAGGTGTTAACGGACTGCTGGCTGTGGTGGCACCGAACCTGATGGCCAAGCCTCCGACCGTTATGTTCAACAAGGTCACAATCAAGGGTGCCAAGCAGGCCGTTCAGATGTTTGGACCGGCACAGCGTGGTGTTGCCATGGCGGTTGCCGATAGTGTCGAAGATGGCACCATCCCGGCCGACGAAGCAGACGATCTGTATATCTCCGTGGGTGTGTTTATTCACTGGGAAGCAGAAGACGACAACAAGATACAGGACTACAACTACGAAGCCACCAGGCAGGCTATCAAAAGTGCAGTCAACGGATCGCCGACGGCGGCCGAAGTTGTGTCCAAAAAAGGTGCAAGCGCACACCCGTATGCCGCGCACAGCTAGTAGGTAAAAAGGTTGCCCCGGTTTTCCGGGGCAATAACCTGATTTCGAGCATGAATTCAGCGAGGTACGTGTTATGCAATGTCTGGAATGTGGAACGGATCAACAAAGGCTGGAAAACGAACATCTGCTTTCCTGCTGCGGCCTGACCTTGCATGAGTATGCCTTGCGTCACCATACACCACTGGATTTTATACTGTCGCCTGACCAGGTGAATGTGCCTGACCGGGTCGAGAATTACCCGTCTGCCAGCCACTATCCCGGTGAAACCGCTCGCTGCCTGCTGCAGGGGTTCAGGCTGGCTGGCCTGTTAAAGACAGAGGGTGAATTTCTGGTACTGCCGGGCGATATACGTCGCCTCGACCTGTTACTCTGGAACCTGCAATACCTGAAGGATTTCGGCTTCCGTTTCCGCCAGGAGTATCGCTTTGATATCTCGACCAACCGCGTGGTTGCCGACAACCGCCTGAAGGCGAGGCTGCGCAATTTTTCCGTGCATCATGGTGCAGAACTGTCGCTGGTACCGCCACCTGATTTTCTGACTGTGCTGGCCAGCTGTATTGCCCATGTGGGTGAGCTGCATGCCGGTTTCCTGTTTCTCCCGGTCCCCGGGCGCCGCGATGCAGTGGAAATTGTCAGTTGTCTGAAACACCTTCACCATATCAACATGGTGCTGCTGGAAACCGGCGAACCGGAAGGTGGCGTAATGCTACGCAGCCACCGGCGTGCCGACAGCGACAAGCTGTTTAAAATCCTGCGGGAAACGCTGCAGGCCATGCCGGGTGTCTGGGAGCGCTTTCACCGCACCACGCCCGAGGTAACCGTTGTAAAGGAACTGGTGTTTGATTCGGCACACTTCATTACCGATCACCCCGCCAAGTGTTCCAACCTGCATGGCGGGCGTTATACCTTGCAGGTCAAGGTGGCGGGACGCATTGATCCCGTAACCGGCTGCGTCATCGACTATGGTTATCTGAAGCGTGTTGTAAACCAGCGCGTGGTGGATCGTTTCGATCATCATAATCTTAATTTTGTCGCCAGCGAACTGGCCTGGCGTTCCAGTACAGAAATGTTGTGCGTCTATATATGGGAGCAGCTGATCGACTACCTGCCGGGCCTCACCGAACTGCAACTGTATGAGACTGAACAGTCCTGGTGTCATTACAGCGGTCCTGACCTGGAAAGCTACCTGTCATCGGGTAGCAGCTTCCTGCTGCATCACTTCAAGGAACTGGATGTGCGCGATTCACAGCTGCGGGCACAGATCACGGGCAAGCGGAATGGAAGACTCAGTGCGGTCGCCTAGAGAAATCCTGCCAGCTGGCTGGCGCTGAGACTTCCGTCGTGCAATGCACTGGCAATCAGCACACCCGCGCAGCCCGATATCTGCAGAGCATGCAGATCGTCCATGTTGCGAACTCCCCCCGCGGAGTAGCAGCAAGCCTGCGGTGCTGCCTTGTGCAAATGCCGGAGTCGCACCAGATCGGGTCCCTGATGTTTGCCGACGCGGTCCAGGGCCATGATGATAATGCGCCCCGGCCACAGCGCCGGCGTGGCGAGCACCCTGGCCGGGCCAAGGAAAGACCGGTCCCTGAAGTCCAGTGAAAGGATGGCGGAATCTTGATCAGGCAGTTGTTCAAGCAGGCGGGTATCCGGCAGTGTTTCACTGCCGAGTACAGGTGTAACCGGGGCAAGCTGTCGCAGGGCAAGCAGTTGATCGGCTTGCCGGATACCGGCGTCAATCCACAGATTCAAATCCGGGAAGGCCTGATGCAGTTGCTTCAGTACAACGGCCTGAACGGGGCGGCCCTGGATGGCGTCGAGATCGGCAATATAAAGATGGGTGAAGCGATGCAGCCCGAGCAGTCCCCTTACCACATCAAATGGTTTACTGCCGTGGCACAGGATGCTTTGCAGTGGCAGGTAGGTTTTACGGGCACCGCCTCTGGCATGAACAGCCTGGCCGCGGGCGAGATCGATAACGGGAATCAGGTCCACGGATAAGGTGTATGCGTATTTTTGTCGTCGAGTATATCACCGGTGGTGGCCTGGTTGGCAGGCCGATGACGGCCGGGTTGCTGAACGAGGCAGAGGCCATGCTGGCTGCCTTGCTGGCGGACCTGTCGGTGTTACCGGGAGTCACCCTGCTGGTGAGTCGCGATTCACGCCTGCCGCCACTGGACTGTAACTGTGAAATCTTTTCTCCGCAGCAGGGCGAAGACATCTGGGAGTCCTGGGGGGATTGCATCGAGCGCTGTGATGCCGTGTGGGCGATCATGCCCGAGACGGATGCTTTACTGCAACGAATTTCTCTCATGACACTGGCGCGCGCGCGTCGCCTGATCGGCAGTCACCCGGCTGCAGTGGAGGTTGCCGCCAGCAAGCTACAGACCGCCAGAATCCTGCAGCATGCAGGTATCGATGCTGTAGCGACCTTCGACGCAGGCAACGACATTCCTTTTCGTGCCTCACGCTGGGTGCTTAAACCCGACGATGGCGTGGGTGGCGAGGGCTCCCGTATTTTTGAAAATCACAAAGCCATGCGTCATGCCTTGCGTGATCGTGAGCGTTATGCCGGCTATGTTGCGCAGCCGTTGCTGGAAGGCAAGGCTGCCAGCCTGTCCCTGTTGTGCCGTGATGGATCGGCAACCTTGCTGACAGCCAATCTGCAACAGGTGCGCGAGGTCGGTCGACGTTTTGAACTGGAAGGTATCCTGGTGAATGGTCTTCCCGATGCGCATGCGCGCTATGCATGCCTGGCGCGTGCGGTTGCCCGCGCGATTCCCGGCCTGTGGGGCTATGCAGGCGTAGACCTGATACTGACCGGCAGTGGTCCCGTGGTACTCGAGGTGAATCCACGCATCACCGTATCCTATGCCGGTCTGCGCAGTGTTCTGGCTATCAACCCGGCGAAGCTGATTCTTCGCATGCTGCAGACTGACGCCACGTTGCCTTCCTGCACGCCGGTCACCTGCGAGAGTACCCGGGTGGTACCGGGAGTGGCTCTTGTTGCCTGACGATATCATCGGCTGGGATGTGGGTGGCGCGCACCTCAAGGCGGCGCACCTGAATGCGCAGGGTGAAGTACTGGAAGTTTTCCAGTTGCCGTGCCCATTGTGGCAAGGGGTCGATCACCTGCGGCGTGGCGTCGATGACATTCTGCGGCAGTGGAGTGCACCCGCCGGGCGGCATGCAGTAACCATGACCGGTGAACTGGTCGACCTGTTCAGTACCCGTACAGAAGGCGTGCGCACACTGATCAATGTCATGCAGGAACAACTCTGTCCTGCCACCATCGAGCTCTTCGCCGGCTTGCGGGGTTTTATCAAGCCGCGTGCCTGCCATGATGCCGAGGACCTGATTGCCTCGAGCAACTGGCTGGCCAGTGCGTCCTTCCTGGCGCGTCAGCTGTCGCAGGCACTGTTGGTCGATATCGGCAGTACCACGACGGATATTGTTGCGGTCAGTGAAGGAAAGGTGCTGGCGCGCGGTCTGAACGACTACGATCGTCTGTGTCTCAGCGAACTGGTTTACAGCGGCGTGGTGCGTACCCCACTGATGGCGGTGGCGCAGCGGGTACCCTTTTGCGGGCGCACGGTGCCGTTGATGGCAGAACACTTCGCAGTCACTGCCGACGTCTACCGCCTCACCGGTGAGTTGCCCGCGCACGCAGATCAGTACCCCACTGCAGATAATGGACCCAGGACCGATCAGGGCAGCGCACGCCGGCTGGCGCGCATGCTGGGACTGGACATGGAGGCGGCTGCACTGGAAGACTGGCAGCAGCTGGCGCGTTATTTTTCAGCCCGGCAGATGCAGGCCCTGCTGACATCCATTATTCAGGTGCTGTCATGCGCCAGGCTGGATGCTGATGCACCACTGGTCGGTGCCGGCGTGGGCCGCTTTCTGGTCAAACGTCTGGCACGTCGCTGCGGGCGCCCTTATATCGACCTGCTTTCCCTGTTCAAGTCAGGGCGGCTCGCGATGGGTGATCCGGCGGACTGTGCGCCAGCGGTTGCTGTCGCCTGGCTGGCGAGGTGCGCCTGATGATCCGGCCGATGCTCACCGAAGTACCCTACCACAGCGACAGTGCTTCCCTGTTCGATGCGATCGCAGACTGGCCCTGGGCGGTGTTCCTGGACAGCGGCCGGCCGTTTGTGGAGCAGGGACGCTACGATATTATCAGTGCCGATCCCATGCTGGCGGTCACTACCCGCGGCGCCTTGACAGAGGTGCATGAACATTTCGGGGTGACTGTGTCCAGTGAGGATCCTTTTGCAGTGTTGCGACACTGTCTTGGTGAAACCGGTGAACGTGTCAACAATTTGCCCTTCAGTGGCGGTGCACTGGGCTACTTTTCCTACGATCTGGGGCGTCGTCTCGAACGTCTTCCGGAGCAGACCGAGGACGCCGAGCAGATCCCGGAGATGGCAGTCGGCATTTACGACTGGGCGCTGGTGGTGGATCACCATGAGCGTCGCAGTTACCTGGTTTCACAGGGTCGCGATAGCCGCACTGCAATCCGCTGGCCGGATTTGCTGGCGCAGTTCCGCTCCGCGAGTCCGGAACGCCGGCGTCAGGCATTCCGTGTGACCAGGGCGCCGCAGTCGAACATGAGTTTCGAAGAGTATGCCAGGGCCTTTCAGCGCATCAAACACTATATCAATGAAGGCGATTGTTACCAGGTCAACCTGGCGCAGCGTTTTGACAGCTGCGTCGAGGGTTCGCTGTGGCAGGCCTATCGCATCCTCAGGGAATTCAACCCGGCGCCTTTTGCGGCCTATCTGAATACGCCGTATTGCCAGCTGTTGAGTTGTTCGCCGGAGCGCTTCCTGCAAGTCAAGGATGGTCTCGTGGAAACCAGGCCCATCAAGGGCACACGCCCGCGCTCCCCACGTACCGCGGAAGACCTGCGGCTGGCACAGGAACTGAAACACAGTGAAAAAGACCGTGCCGAGAATGTCATGATTGTCGACCTGCTGCGCAACGATCTGGGCAAGGTCTGTGTGCCTGGCACCATCCGGGTTCCCGAGCTGTTTGAAATCGAGAGTTTTGCCACGGTACATCATCTGGTGAGTACCGTGACCGGTGAACTGGCTGCGGGCAGCGACAGCCTCGATCTGATGCGCGCCTGTTTCCCCGGTGGATCAATTACCGGCGCACCGAAGCTGCGCGCCATGGAAATTATCGAAGAGCTGGAACCGCACCGGCGTGGTGTGTATTGCGGTTCCATCGCTTATGTGGGTTTCGATGCTGCCATGGATAGCAGTATCGCTATTCGTACCCTGGTGCATTCGAACGGCTGTCTGCGGTTCTGGGCCGGCGGGGGTATTGTTGCGGATTCAGAACTGGAGGCGGAATACCAGGAAACTTTCGACAAGGCGACTGCCATGTTGAAGCTGCTCGATCAGCTGAGGATGAACTATGTGGATTGTGAAAGTCGGTGGCAGTCTGGCAACGGCTGAATCGTTGCCGTTCTGGCTGGATATGCTCAGCTGCTATGGTGGCGGAGAAGTCGTCATTGTGCCCGGGGGCGGACCGTTCTCGGAGCTGGTGCATGAATCACAGGCGTACTGGAAGTTCGACGACTCAAGCGCCCACTTCATGGCATTGCTGGCCATGACCCAGTTCGGCCTGATGCTGTCAGGTATCCAGCCCAGCCTGGTGCCGGTCGAGCAAAAGGATGACATAGAGAGGGTGCTGGCCAGTGACGGCGTACCGATATGGCTGCCGACCGAGATGGTGACCGGCGATGAGAATATCAAGCGCTCCTGGGATGTAACCTCTGATAGCCTGGCCGCCTGGCTGGCCACCTGCCTCGGCGCCAGTCGTCTGTTGCTGGTGAAATCAGTGGAAGTCGATAATGCGCTGCCTGTCCAGGAACTGGTTCGCCAGGGCATAGTTGATGCCAGCTTCCCCGAGTACGTGCAGCAGGGGGAATTCATGATCAGTTTGATGTCACCTAAAGACTTTGACCAGGTCCCGCAAATGCTGGCCTATGATGCGATAGCAAATGGCTGATCGGATGCGCCGCGCCGCTACTACTCCTTGCCCCGGGGCCAGAGATACGGGTCTTGATCAAGCCACGCTGCGGGTACTTTTACCCGGCGCTGTATCGAATACCTTGCGTACCCGGGCCAACGCACTGATTGATAATCGTTCGGTGCGTGCACCAGATTCACACAGGGCACCGCGAAAGCCCAGGTAGTCCGGGTTCAGCTGCATCAGGGGTTCGATATCCGCAATTGTCAACGAACCGGCAAGGCCGCTCATCAGCCCCAGACCGCATGCATGCCGGACGAAGGCGGACAGTGATGCCTGATCGACAAGGCTGCGCAGATGGCCGGAGGACTTGTCTGCGGTATCCAGCATGACGCCGAGACATCCACATTGCGCCAGCTCATCCAGCAGCTGCAGGGCTGGCCGATGCTCGGCAAACAACACAGCTACAACCTGGACACCGCGCGCTGTGTTATCAGACAGTGCCTGCAGGCAATCGCGATGTTGTTGCAGCTGCGGCAGTCCGACTTTGACGATGTCAACGCCCGTATTTGCCGTGGTTGCGATTGCCCGTGACAGTGTTTCTGCCACCATGGGCAGGTCACCGATGGTGGCGCTCACCGGGCAGACTCCCGCGACGGTCTGTACAACTTTCAGCTGGATTGCGGCAGCTACCGCACCCAGTGCGCCATTGGCGGGTTCCTTCAGATCAATGATGTCGGCGCCACCGGCGAGGGCCATCACGGCTTCCCGGTCGTTTCTGACACTGGCAAGCAGACGGGTCACGCAAGACGTTCCTCGGCTTGTGCGGCGTAAAAGTTGCTGATACGTTGCAGCAGCCAGCCCCAGGCAAGTTGTTCACGTGGTCCCGCGGTTTTTTCAATGGCAATCTTCAGATAGTCTATTTCGGTCTCGATCTTCTCCCGCGGCAGCATGTGCAGGCGGCTGACCAGCACCGCAGCTTCTATCACCGCAGACTGGGCGCGGTTGAAGCCGCGGAACGGGGCATGGGTTTCTTCGTATATCGGGCGAAACAGCAGTTCGGGACGTTGCTCGTCATCCCGGATGTGTTCCAGCTGCAGCTCCACGTGGCTGAGGCAGTTCTCCAGACGCTTGCCGCAGACCTTGACTGCCGGATACAGTGGCCAGTCACGGTGCCCGGTCAGGCAGCCGGCGAAGACCCTGACGTCATCGGTGTAGTTGATGATGGCGCTGCCTTCACGGCACATGTTGTCGAGTGATCGCGACGGCTTGAAAGGCGACAGCAAAATCAACCCCTGCCGATTGCGTACACCCATGGGGGCGATATGCGTGGTCCCATCCGCGGCGCGGCTGGTGATAATAGTTTCCATGATCATGAGACGGTACCTGTCTTGCCGAGCGTACTGCCGGGTCTGGTCTGGCGGGTGAGGTCCTCATCCACTTTTTCACAGGCGCAACCCCAGTCAAGTTCCTGGTCCTGGACGTGGCGCTTGCCGAGTTGCCAGGCAATTTGGGCACGTGCCAGCTCGACGCCCATGTAAAAAGCGTGGCTGGCGTCATCCTGGAGCTCGAGTTTCGGGAACAGGGCAAAGGGATCGGTATCCGTGTGCAATCCGTCGCGGTTATACACATGGATGCCGTCAGCGCTGACCTGGACGCGGTAGCTGGGATCGCGTATGGCAGCGGCGGTCTCCTCGATTTCAGCCTTGCTATAGGGGAATGGCCGGCGTTCGTGCATGCCCAGCAGTCGGTCGTCGAAATTACGTGGCAGGCTGTCCTGTTCGCGTGCCAGGTACATGGTACGCCTTGCTACATCGACTTCGCTGACCGCGCGGCGTGCGTGCGGACTGACCTGGGTGGTGAGGATATGGGTGATGCCCAGTTCACTGGCGACGCCGATTAGCAGGGTGTTGAGGCCGTTGGTGTCGGCATCAGTGAGTTCAGTGACATTGCCCACACCCATGAGGATCTCTGCATCCGGGCGCTGTTGGCGCAGCTCACGGTAACGGCACAGCGATTCGGTAAATCCGAACAGCACGGGGTTGAGGATGGGGTCGGCCAGGTAACGGTGGCCTTTTTTATCCAGTACCTCCATGGCGCGCAGCAGGGTTGTCATATCATCGGGCTGGGAAGGAATAACAACCGGAGTTGCTGCAACCTCGTCGGCAATCCACAGGGTGTCTTCGCGCAGGCTCAACAGGTAGTCGGCGCCTGCCCTGCCGCCGGTCAGCAATTCCTCGCTGTCGACAGAGTCAACACTGACACGGAAACCCTCGGCAGCCAATGCCTGAACGGCTTCGGCCAGGTGCGGGAAGGGTGTGTTCGGCAGGCAACCGATATCGATGACATCGGCACCCTGGTCCCGGTAGGTCCGGGCGCGCTGCAGGATGGCACATATATCCAGCGCGGGAGCGTCGACGATTTCGGCAAATATTTTTATATCATAGCGGCTGAGATCAGGCTGCTTTTCGCGATGACCGAAAAACTGTGGCAAGTCCCTTAGTTCATCGGGCCCGCGTTCGACCGCTATGCCGTAATGCTGGCTGAGTGCGTCCAGGTCTCCGCGGCAGCGTCCCGGGACGATGATGCGATCGATACCTGCCGGCAGTTCCAGGCGGCGGCGGATCATATCGGCAGTCATCAGGCCAGCCACGTTAATGCCAAGCGGCTGAACGACTGCCTCGAAAGCCATTGGCTGCATCGATTCAAGCACCCGGTGCAGGTTTTTCTCGGCGAGTTTTCCGGTCAGGAACAGGCGACGTTCGGACATGGCATTCGGGCCTCGACGGCCTGGCGCAGCTCGGTCATATCGGATACGACCCGGGTGGCCTCGAAGTGACGCAGGCGCTCGACGTTCTCCAGGTCGATACAGCGCGGGTAGACCTTGACCCTGCTGCGGGGTGCTTCGCTTTCCAGTTCCGGTTCGGTATCGCAGGCAAACACGATGGACGGAACGCGGCACTTGCCGGCCTGGGCAAAAATGTTGGTCACCAGCGTATCGGAAATACCATACACACACTTGGCTACGGTATTGGAGGTTGCAGGGGCAATCACCACGGTATGATAGTTGCCAGTGTAGAAAAGACCCACGGGTACACTGCTTGCCGTCGTGTCGCGAAATACGCGCCTGTCCCGGCGCAGTGCGTCGAGATGGTAGCCGTACATAGTAAGGATTTCCGCCGCGGCGGCGGAGAGGAACAGGTCGACTCCCTGCAACTCGTCGATCAGATCCAGGCATTCTCTCAGGTAGTGACCCGAGCCGGTCAGTGCCCATGCCATTCGTGGTGAATCGGGACTATTTGTCACGTTGCAGGATCCTGCGACACACTCCCCACTGGCGGTCGGCTTCTTCCACAGCGATTTCCAGTTCTCCGACATTAGTGGCCGCATCTTGCTGCCGCAGGGCTTCCAGCAGGCGCTCACCGATATACCAGGCCAGCATTTCCGCTGTGGTGTTGCTGACTGGCAGCAGGTAACAGTTATCCTCCGGCAGCATGAACTGTTTGTCGTAACTGCTGATGTACAACTGGCTGTCGCGCCGGTTGAGGCTGACCACGTCGCTGTTGGCCGGCAGCAGCACCTTGTCGTTGAGTCCGGCACAGATGTCGGATGCCAGACGGGTCAATAGCACGAAGTCCACCACCAGATCGTCGGCGTCATTCTCACCGCGTGCCTCGATGCGCACATGGAAATTGTGCCCGTGCAGGTTCTCGCAGCTGTTGTCGAAAGTAATGAAGTGTGCGGCATTAAAATGCAGTTCACCGGGATCGACGCTGATGGCAAAGGTGGGTGACGAAATTGTCACGAACGGATCTCCTCAGGTTTGTTGTTATTTCACGGGACTGCAAGTCTCATACCACAGACCTGTCCCTGTAACTGATTGAATATCATGGACGCTGCAACAGAGTGTCCCAATATCGAGACACTCTGTTGCAATGCTTCTGGCGCATGTCCCGGAATGCTAGCGCGGTCGGGCGATATTGCAGCAGTTCATTTTCCGGTACAAGGTGTTACGGCTCAACATCAGACTTTTTGCCGCGTTGGAGATATTCCAGCGGTGCCGTTCCAGCTCCTGTAGCAGGGCATTACGTTCGGCGTTACGCAGTGGATCATGCGGTTTCTGCTCTTCAGCCAGGGGCTGGTCGGTCTCGCCGCTGGAGCTGCCGCGTGCTTCGTGGAGCAGGTCGTCTACCAGGTCGTCAACGGTGATGCGATCAGATTCGGCCAACGCGATCATGGTGCGCAGCACATTGCGTATCTGGCGGATATTGCCGGGCCAGTAGTAATGACAGAGTCGTTCGGTCACTTCTTCACTGACCTGCAGGGAGCGGCCATCGCTGCGACCCTCTATCTCGATCAGGTGCCTGATAAGGTTATAGCGGTCGGCGCGTTCACGTAGCGGCGGCAGCGTGACCTTGACACCCTGCAGGCGGTAATACAGGTCTTCGCGAAAACTGCCAGCCGATACCATATCAGGCAGGTTGCGGTGTGTGGCGCTGATAACGCGCAGGTCGACCGACACCGGTGTATGACCACCCAGTGGTACGACTTCCTTTTCTTCCAGTACGCGCAGTAAACGTGCCTGCAGCGACAGTGGCATGTCACCGATTTCGTCGAGGAACAGCGTGCCGCCGTTGGCCTGCACGATTTTACCAGGACTGCCGTGACGGCTGGCGCCAGTGAAGGCGCCGGCCTTGTAGCCGAACAGTTCGCTCTCGATCAATGATTCCGGGATGGAGGCACAGTTGATCGCAACAAAGGGTTTATCGCTGCGCTCACTGGCGAAATGCATGGCCTTGGCGAATACGCCTTTGCCGGTGCCGCTTTCACCATTGAGCAGGATGGGGATGTCGCGGTCAAGTACCCGGCGTGCGATACGGATATTCTGTGCCATTTGCGGATCACCGAACTCCAGGGGATCCTGTGCGTTCGATGTGAAGGCCGCGATTTCACTTGAATCCAGGCACTTTTCTGCCAGGGTACTGCCAGGGTTGTCGTGCGTTTCGGACTCGGGATGTTGCACAATGGCAAAAAAACGCTTCGAGTGCCTGCTAGCGTGTATGGGCACTGCGTGCAGCGAACCGGAGTGGTGCAGCAGTGCCTGCAACGGGCTGTCGAACAGCTCGTCTATTTTTCGGGTGCGCAGTTCTTCGCAGGTCTTGAAATTCAGCTGGAACAATGCACTGGGGTTTGCTGCAAGCACGCTACCGTCTTTCTGGAAGGCAATCAGGCCTTCGCCGAGGGTGTTGACAAATTCAGGGCGACTGTGAAAACGCATAATGAAATGGTTTTTGAACATGCACAGTAAGATGCGGTTCGAGATGATTTTGGCCGACATCTTGACCAGTGCCATGGTGTGCTGCTGGGCATTGGTCGATTCGCTGGAAGCATCCAGCACGGCAATGATTTTGTTGTCGGGGTCGAAAATCGGTGCCGCAGTGCAGGTCAGCGATAGATTACTTGAGAAGAAGTGTTCATCCTGATGAACAATGACCGGCTGTCCCTCGGCCAGGCAGGTGCCCATGCCGTTGGTACCCTGGTATTTCTCTGCCCATAGCGCGCCCTCGGTCAGTCCGCGCCTTGCCGCTTCATCGTCAAAGTCCGGATCACCGACATAATGGATTATCATGCCGGTATTGTCAGTAAGCAGGATGGAATGACCGGAACCGGCAACCTGCTGGTAGAGGCTTGCCATTTCGACGCGTGCGATATTCAGCAGACTGCTGAGTCGCGCCTTGACCTCGTGCAGCAACTGCTTGTCGACGAAGTGAGGCCGGTGCTCGCTGTTCGGGTCGAGACCGTGATCGTTTACACAGCGCTTCCAGGAGTCGAATATTTTGGCGTCGACGGCGGTTTTCACCTTTTCGTCGGTAATCACCGAGAATACATGTTCACGATGTCGGGCAACAGCTTTGGCGAGTTCCATAAGGGGGCTCCTAACTTGTTATCTATACGATAGAGTGCAGGGGTTCTGTACATGATCCGGCCTGTCAGTTCTGTCATGCCGGAGTTTTGAGCGATTGTCATGTGCCTGAAACGTTGTGTATTTGACGTGACACATTGTGGGACAGCCTGTGCCGAATAAACATACGTAAAAGTACTACAAATGCCTCAATCCTGACATACATGTCATGCATGTCATGCATATGGATAAGGGTATCATCTGTATTTTAAACAAATAGTTGCAATGATGTTCCAGAATGCGCACACACTTTTGTGTGTATCTGATGAGGTCAGGGTTTGTGTTTAGCCGTTAAATTTGTTGTCCGTTTTGTGATTGGCATGGATTCTGCTCTGTGTCAGTCGGGGGTTGTGCCTTGCGGATGAGTGTCGGGTGCCTGAATCGACTACACTTGAAGAAGAGCTGGACCTGTCAAAAGATCGGGTAGGGTGTTGGGCTTGCACGACTGTGCAGACGCTGTGATCAAAAAAGCCACCAAGAGAACAACACTGCATGATGTCATCTGAGAGGAATGCTGAACGCAAGCGGGGTTTTCCGCAGGACCTGGAGTCTCTACTGGAGCGCGCCCGGGAAATCGCCAAGGATGTGCTGGCACCCAATGCCAAATCCGTTGATCGCGATGCTTGCTGGCCGGAAGAGGGTATTCGCGCCTTGCAGCAGGCGGGGCTTGGTGGTCTGACGGTACCGGAAGAGTTTGGGGGGCTCGGTCAGGGTTCATTTCGCGTTGCACAGGTGTGCGAAATCCTTGGCCAGGAATGCGCCTCGACGGCGATGTGTTTTGGCATGCATTGCGTGGGCGCCGCGGTGCTTTCCGCCAAGGCGACCCCTGATCAGCAACAACGTTATTTGCTGCCCATTGTCGAGGGCAGGCACCTGACTACGCTGTCGTTGAGCGAGAGTGGCACCGGTTCACACTTCTATGTGCCACACACGCAGATAGAAGCCGTGTCTACGGATATGTACCGGATTACCGGTAGCAAGACCTTTGTCACCAACGGCAGTTATGCCGACTCATACGTGATTTCCACGGTTGCCGCGGACCCGGATGCGCCACTGGGGCAGTTCTCCTGTGTTGTGTTGCGCGAGGGTGCGGAAGGCATACACTGGGGGCCGCCCTGGGACGGCCTGGGCATGCGCGGTAATTCGTCGCGCGCCATGGATCTGAATCAGGTGATGGTGTCCAGGAATGATCTGCTGGGCGAGGAGGGCGACCAGATCTGGTATGTGTTCCAGGTGGTGACGCCGTATTTTCTGATGGCGATGTCGGGCACTTACCTGGGGATCGCCAGCGCCGCGCTGGAGATTGCCCGCAATCACCTCATCAAGCGCCATTACTCGGAAAGTGGCTCGAACCTGGCCCAGGTGCCGGTGTTACAGCACCGACTTGGCTGCTTGTGGGGTATGCTGGAACGCACCCGTCGCCTCACCTATCATGCCGCCGCCAGTTTTGACGCCGGTGATCCGGATGCCTTGCCGGCCGTGTTTACCGCCAAGGCCGAAGTTGCCGAGTGTGCCGTTAGCATGGTTAATGAAGTGATGACTATAACCGGTGGTATGGCTTACCGGGAGGGTTCCCGATTACATCAGCTGTTGCGTGATGCACGTGCCTCTCATGTGATGGCACCCACCACGGATTTATTGCGCATCTGGACCGGGCGCACGTTGCTTGGGCAGCCGATACTGGGTAGCTGACATGGCGATAAATAAAACCGCTCGCGAGTCCACCACTACGACTGCGCGGTTGCCAGAGTCTGTTACAGCTTCCGCAAATTGCGATGACATGGCCCCGGGTGTCGGCCATGTGATCCTGTTGAATATCGACCATAAGGTATCCCTTCTGCTGGCCGGCATCGGCAAGGATGTCTTGTGCTTTAATGAAATTACCAGCACCAGCCAGCTGTTTGTCGAGCTGGAACAGATGCAGAGTGATGTCGATGCAATGGTGCTGGGTGTACTAACCAAGGAACCGGTACGTGTCGCGCAGCGTATTCATACCATGGGCAAGGATATTCCGCTGCTGATCCTGACCGAGCCGGAACGTCATGATCAGCTCAGGCAGGCATTGAGATTTGCGCCGTTCCTCGGCAATGAGGTGGTGCCCTGGTCGATGGATGCACTGGATCAATTGCCGGATGTACTGCTGGAAACGGTCAAGCGAACGCAAAAACGGCGCACCTACCGACGTACCATTGCCGCGGCTCAAAAACGCCTGGGCGATGTTCGCCGCAGTCAGCCGCAAGTCAAATATTACCTTGACCGCTTGCTCGACCATGCACCGATCGGTGTTCTCAATATTGATATTCAGGGTTGTATGCTGGGATTAAACAGGCGCGCCAGCCAGTTACTCAGTCTTACCGAACGCGACGCACTGGGAACGTCACTGATTGATGTTTTTCCTGCCTCGGGGCGCCAGGCGCTGCGCGACATGATTGCGCAATGCGTGGCACCGACCCGCCCGCGAAACCCGGAAGTCTTTAATATCAGCGAAACTGTCGGTACCGTGCGCTATATCGAGGTTGTAGCATCCTCCCTGGTGGACCGTTCCGGGCAACTGGGTGCAACCTTGATCCTTCAGGATGTCACCGCCAGGATGCTCGCAGAGCAGGAACGCAATAAAGCCGAGGACGCACTGCGCATCAGTGAAGCGCGCTATCGGGAGCTGGTGCAGGCTATGAGCGAGGCACTGGCCCTGACCGACAGGCAGCATCTTATCACCTATGTGAATGACAGCTTCTGTCGCATGTTCGGTTATACCTGTGACGAAGTTACCGGCAAACCGCTACTGGATTTTGTGCACAAGGATTACCGGGAAGTCATGTGCGAATGCATGTCGAGTCCGGCGACGCCTGGCGTGGTGAAACGTTTTGAAACGGCATGGTTAACCAAGGAGGGCAACAGGGTCTATACCCTGACTTCGCCGAAGCAAATTATCGATCCCGTAAAAGGGTATCTCGGTTGCCTGGGTGTATTCACCGACATCACAGAGCGTAAAGAGATAGAGGGCAAGGAAAGAAATCACATGCTGGAGCTGGCTCACGTGGCGCGGGTAACTACCCTGGGAGAAATGAGTAGCCAGATCGCGCACGAACTGGCCCAGCCACTGACTGCCATCGCAGGACTCAGCACCGGGTGCCTGAGAATGCTGAAATCGGAAACCGGTGGTCGCAATGAAATCCTTGGCTCGCTGACCGATATTAGCGAGCAGGCCAACCGCGCACGTGAAATCGTGGTGCGCCTGCGCAATTTTGTGCGAAACGATGAAATGCAATGTGCACGTCTCGATCTGAACGAACTGGTGCGCACCGTTGTGCACCTGGTGGGAATAGAAGCGCGCTGGCACAGCCTGCCTGTCAAGCTGGATCTGTACGAGCCGCTGCCAGCCGCCATGGGTGACCGTGTACTTCTCGAACAGGTAATGCTGAACCTGGTGCACAACGCCATAGAGGCGATGCAGGACGCCGAGCAGCAAAAGCGCATACTGACCATTCGCACGTGGTTGCCACAGACGGACACCTTGCGCGTCGAGGTGATCGACTGCGGACCCGGTATCAGCAACGAGGACCTCAGGCAGATATTCGAGCCGTTCTTTACTACGAAGTCGGACGGCATGGGTATGGGGCTGACGATTACACGCTCCATTATCGAGGCGCACGGTGGACATCTTTCAGCCAAATGCAATGAACAGGGCGGGGCGACTTTCAGTTTCAGCCTGCCGACAGAGAATAATGAAGCTGATCATGGATGCTGAGCAGACAGTTTATATAGTGGATGACGAAGAAGCGGTACGAAAGGCGCTGCGTTTTCTCACAAAGTCTGCAGGGTTGAAATCGGAGAGCTTTGAGACCGCCGGGGAATTTCTGGATGCACTGGAGCATCTCGGACCCGGCTGCCTGCTGCTGGATGTGTGCATGCCGGACATGGGTGGCCTGGAGCTGCAGGAAACGCTGCGCGAGCGCAATGTGGAAATCCCGGTAATCATTATTACCGGGCATGCCGATGTTGCGACTGCTGTACGCGCCATGAAGAACGGTGCCAGTGATTTTGTAGAAAAACCTATCGACAGTGAGGACCTGCTTGAGCGTGTCCACAAATGCCTGAGTGGCGAAGCCAGACAGCGTAAAAGTATCGATTTTCGCAAGCAGGCAGCTGAACGTATGTCGACCCTTTCACGCAGGGAGCGCCAGGTAATGGACGGCCTGGTAGCCGGCAAGCGCAACAAGCAGATTGCCGAAAGCCTGTTTATCAGTTTCCGTACCGTCGAACTGCACCGCGCCAGCATTATGGAAAAGCTCAATGCAAATTCCCTGTCGGACATCGTGCGCATTGCATTGCTCGCCGAAAATCCCGACTAGCACACCACATCGCCAACAGGCCGTCACCGCTGCACAAGGTGGCGGATAGCTGCCGCCTTTTCCCGCTGTCTGCGCCGTTATTCAGTTCCCCGCTGTATTCAGAAAATGTTGCGCCAATTTACGTGGTTATGCGTATTTACGGTTACGGGTATGACCGGTAAATTCTCCCAGACCGGGCCGGTTAGTGGCTTTGCTCAGAAATACCTGCGATTCATGGCATTACACCGCAAAACCACGTGTTAACCCGTATTTACGCTTCGTAGCCAAGCGTATAGATTCAGTATATGGGTTCGAGTACGGACGTTAGAGAATGACTTGGTGGACCCAGTTATAAAGGGTTAGAACCGGAATCCCGCCATGTGGCGGTACAACAATTGCGATTTGACTTTTGGAGGTGAGATAGATGAAAAAACTGCTGATTAATGTCAGGTACTGGTTTGCGCCAATCCTGATTATCGTAGCCATGCTGGGTGTGCTGGCCGGCGGTATGTTCTCGTGGGTGGGTCTGTTCCTGCTGGGCACCGGCATCGTCATTGATTCACTGATGCGTTTTCATACAACCGGGGCAGGTGTTGATGAGAACGGTGAGACCTACGGTATACCCTGGCTGCAGAATGGTGTGATGTACTCAATGCTGGGCGTGTTCGTGCTGTTGCAATTGTCAATCGCCTGGCGCATCTACCAGTACGTCAACGGCGTTCCGATAAGTGCCGGCTTTGACCACATGCTGTTCGGTATTCTGCCTTATCAGGAAGGAATCACCGGGCTGAACCTGGTCGGGGCAGCAATATCCAGCGGTATTTTCGCAGGTATCGGTATCATCTACGGACACGAACTGAGCCATACCAAGGGCTTTACCTTCATCATTTCACGCTTGATGATGGGGCTGAGCGGAAAGTCGCATTTCAGTTACGCGCATGTCTATAACCACCACCTGGAACTGGCTCACGAGGACGACCCTGCGACATCACCACGTGGTCGCAGCTTGTATCACCATTATCCGCTGGCGGGTATCGGGCAGTCCCGCTTCCTGTACCGTATGGAACAGCAGCGCCTTGAGCGTCGCGGAAAACCTTTCCTGACCTGGGAAAACCGCTGGTTGCGCGGCTACGCGATGAGCCTGCCGACACTGTTTCTGTTCTGGTTTGCCGGTGGCTGGGTTGGCATCGGTTGTCTGGCCATTATCTGGTTTATCTCAAACTTCGAGCTGGAGACGCTCAACTATCTTGAGCACTACGGCCTGATTCGGGAGAAAGGCCAGCCGATCGATTACCGGCATTCCTGGGATAACGCGACGATGTTCACCAGCTGGTTCTTTATCGAGATCGGACGTCAGGCTGATCATCACGACCGTGGTGAAACGCACTTCTGGGAGCTGGACGATGTGGGTGCGCCGGATGTCGGCTGGGGTTATTTCACCCTGTTTTCCCTGGCACTGGTACCGCCTCTCTTCCATGCATACTACAAGAAGGAACTCGCAAAATGGGATGAAGAGTTTGCATCCGAAGGCGAGCGCCAGATTGCTAATCGGATCAACGCGCAAGTAGGGTACGCATAATCGTTCCGACCAGGCAGCAAGAGGATAATCCCGCACCCATATGAGGTGCGGGATTCCACTGATACTACAGACGTCTACATGCTCACCGGTCACACCGGGATGCACGTCAACGTCCGGGATTTAGGTGCCGGAATAGTCGATGTACAGAAGGCACTTGAGTCAATTGGCGTTTGCGAACAGGAGAGCAACGAATGTGTTGGCAATTCTGTAGTCGATGAAAACAAAATTGCCGGTGTTTGCAAGTCAGCTAAACAAAATCGCTTGATCTCAAAGGAGAGAGTAGACATGAAAGTAACCTGGAACGAAGCAGTTTGTATACACGCTGGAAAGTGTGTCGCCGGTAGCCCGGAAGTGTTCAAGGTGGAAGATGGGCAGTTCAAGATCGACCTTGCTGCGGGTGAAGAGAGTCAGGTGCGCGCAACAGTGGCGGAATGTCCGTCCGGGGCGCTACAGATCGAGGAAGACTGAGCAGATAGTCGGACACAGTCCGGCCAATCAGACGCACGTCAGCACGATTAACTGACCTGGACATTCTGTTAACACATGTAGTTGTATGATCTAAGGAGAAATTATTATGTTAGGTGATCACTTGTCGGACAAAATCAAGCTTTATGGCAATCCCAAATGTATCAATACCGCCAAATGCCTGTTCACGGCAGCCGAGAAGGGTATCGATATCGAATCACATACCATCGGTCCCGATGGTGAAGGCGATGCGGCAGCCGCGGCAGCAATTTCACCTTATGGTTCCTTTCCCGTGCTTCGAGACGTGGATTTCGTCGTCTACGGTATCAATGCCATCATGTCGTATCTTGATGACAAGGGTTTCGGACCGTCTCTGGTGCCACGTAATGCGGTGGCGCGCACTATCATGTATCAGTCGATTCATGTCGCATCGGATCTGGCGCAACCGGATGTCGCGGAGCTGATGGCGGGTAATGGCGATACGGCCCTCGTTTCCCACTGGTTCGACGCACTTGAATCGAGCCTGGAGACAAAAAACCCGTCGCTGCGCGGCGATTACATCTGCGGTGCATTCACACTGGCCGATATCCACTGGGCGGCCCTGGCGCAGGCATGTTGTCTGTCCGGCGCCAGCGACATTGTCGACTCGCGCCCCGCAGTGAAGGCATGGTGGGGCCTGATCAAGGCGCATCCAAGCACCAGCAAGGAAAAAATCAAGGCCTACGATGTGTTACCAACCGCCAGTGATATACAGGGCAACACGCTGAGAGATATCTCGATAAACGCCTGATACACGCGGGCGTGACGCCAGCAGACACCGAGCGACAGGAGCACTGACTACCCATGTTTGGAGCATTCAAAAAAAAGGACTGGAAAGTGGAGGTTGGACCGTCGGGTAAGACGCTCACAGTCAAGGCCGGGGAGAACCTGCTCAAGTCAGCGTTGAGCGCCGGTCTACCCTGGCCACATGATTGCAGGGTGGGCAGCTGCGGAACCTGCCGGTGTACCCTGAAGGAGGGCAAGGTAAAAGAGCTGTCTGACTTCGCATATGTGCTTGACCAGGAGCAATTGAAGTCAGGGATGATACTCGCCTGTCAGGCGGCACTGCGCAGTGATATCGTTGTGGAAGTCGACCTGCTGGAAGACACCGGGGAAACCGTTAGCGTCACTTCCCATGCAGGTGCCATACACCGGGTCACCCCGCTGACGCATGATATTGTCGAGCTGGTAATAAAGGCTACAGACGATTTTCCACGCACAGCACTTGCCGGTCAGTACGCGGAAGTCAACGCCAGTGCCATAAGCAAACCACGCTCCTATTCCTTCGCCAAGACGCCTGAAAATGAAGCAGACAGGGAAATCACCTTTTTTGTACGACATGTTCCAGGAGGAGAGTTTACGGATTGGTTGTTTGCAGGGGATCGCGTGGGTGAAGCAGTCGTGGTAACTGGCCCCTACGGGTCGTTCTGGTTGAGGCCGGGTGATTCCCGGATCGTGTGCATGGCGGGTGGTAGTGGCATGGCCCCTGTCAAGTCGTTGCTGGAAAGCGCTCATAACACCGATACCGAGCGCGAGGTACTGTTCCTGTTTGGTGCGCGTACAAGGAGGGACCTGTATTGCCTGGATGTCATGAAGCAGCTTCAGGACAAGTGGAAAGCTAAATTCGAGTTCGTTCCGGTCCTGTCAGAGGAACCGGATGACTCCGGCTGGGAAGGCGCGCGCGGTCTGGTGACTGACTACCTGCAGCAGGCCTATATCGACACCGGAAAAGTGACCATGTCTGACAGTCAGGGCTACCTGTGTGGGCCGCCGCCGATGGTGGATGCTGCGGTAGCTCTGCTGCAGAATGCCGGCATGGCAAAGGAAGACATTCATTTCGACAAGTTCCTGGATGCGAGCAGTATGCCCGGGGGCAGGAAGTAGGGCTTGCCGAAGAACAGAGGGCGTGAACAAGGTCGATGACCGGAGTGCGTCCAGAGTGTAGTAACGACCACCTAATCAAGAGGAGATTATAAAATGGCTTCATTCAAGGCAGTAGTTGTAATGTTGATTTTTTCAGCCGCCGTCGCCTTCGGTTTGAATGCGACCGGACTTACCGCAAACCACCAGGATCCACTGTATGCACTGGCTGGCGCTGTTGTGTTGCTGGTTGCGCTGATCGTGAATGTGACGCTCTACCTGAAGATTGCAGGGGAAGCCCCGTTCAGGTGGTTTAAGGACTGACAGTCGGGAGGATCAAGAATCATGGGATTATTTTCGCGGAAAAAAAAATCGCAGGGAAATATCCATATGCGGGGGTTTCCCGGGCATGTGGATACCTGTAAATGCCTGTACCTGGCTGCCGAGAAGGGCGTGCCGCTTGATACTGACCTGCTTGACCTGACGGGACACGAGCAAGAGGCAGACGCTTTTCGCGCCTTGTCCCCGTTCGGGAAAATTCCGTGTATTGGTGACGGAGACCTGGTGATATCAGGTGCCGCAGCCATCCTGCCCTATATTGATGTCAAGGGTGCAGGACAGTCACTGACGCCCAGGAAAGCGGCACGTCTCGGTGAACAGAACTACTGGATAGAGGTGGGTCAGCAGCAGGTGATGCCGCACGTCAATACCTTGCTGGAAGAGCAACTTTTAAAACCCATGTCGGACACGACCTATACACCGGACCAGGAAAAGATCGAAGCCGCTGTCAACGAGATCGACCAGGCCCTCGTCTTTGCTGACAAGCAGCTGGAAGGCAGGGATTACTTTGCCGGTGATTTTACCTTTGCGGACATTCACTGGGTGCCATACCTGCATTTCTGTGAGATTACCGGTCACGCGGATCTGCTGGAGAAGCGTTCGCACCTTAAAAAATGGTTCGACCGCATCAAGTCAAGGAAAAACGGCGCCCGTCGTACTTACGACGCCTTGCCAAGCCTTGATCAGATCAAGGGCAAGGAACTCAAGTATGTGGCCTGATGACGACGGCGGCTGCTTGCCACTTAAGTTGCGCCATAAAGCGCACAGAATACAGAATATGGTGAACTGAAATGAGCGATTTATTTGACTTTGGCAGATCTGCAAGCAGTGGGGCATCGGAAGCCAGCTACGGCTTGGGCGGAGACATGAAAAAGACTCAGTATGTGCTGCAGCTGCTGGGGTTCCCGGGGCACGCAGACACACTGAAATGTCTGATCACGGCAGTGGAAATGGGGATGGAAACCGATAGCGCTGTACTGGATATCCTCGAGGGCCAGGACGAAAGCAGTGACTACCTCGAAATCTCGCCGTTTGGCATGGTCCCCGCCTTGAAAGAGGCTGACTATTATGTGGCCGGTGAGTATGGAATCATGAGCTACATTGAGGCGCGCGGCCTTGGAAAAAGACTGCCGCCGAAAAATGTTGCACTACTGGCGGAGCAGAATTACTGGTCCGATATTGCCTGTACCGAGGTTGGACCGCACGTCAATACACTGGTCCAGGAGCGGATACTGGCACCAATGGATGACTCCGTCTACATGGTGAAGACGGATGCTATCGAGGCGGCCAGGAATGCACTGCGTGCCCCCCTGGACGCACTGGACAAGCAGCTGGCCAAGAATACATTCATTATCGGGAACTATTCCTTCGCAGATATTCACTGGACTGCCTATATACACTTGCTGTATGAGGCAGGCGAGGGTGACCTGGTCGATGATCGGCCGAATATCAAGGCCTGGTTTGACAGGATTCGCACACACAAAAGTTTTTCCGGACAGAATGTGGTTGCCTACGAGCTCCTGCCAAAACTCGGCGACATCAAGAAGAAACAACTGAACTCTATCGTTATCGATGATTTTTGAGGACGGCCAGCAGGCTGCGTGCGATCAACATTATGATATGGCCTTTTAACAAAACAGACACAGGAATTGAACAGGCTGCGTCGACGTTGAACCCGTTTATTGCCGAGGCTTTAAGCAGTTTGGAAGGGCAGGTATTGCGCGATCAGATTCGCGCCAGGACGCTCACAGAGTGCTACATCTATGGCGCTATACGCTATCTTGCATCCTATGACGATATGCATCCTTCCAGTACCGGAGATTTGATGCAAAGCATGCTGGTCAGGCACTTTAACGCGGACAGCATAGAGGTGAGCAATTGCCTTAAGTATTTTTCGGGAATCAAGGATGGCGGAAAAGAGCATTTTTACATGGTGGAGGGTGCCAGCGCGCTGCGACGCTGGCTGGTTAACGGTGATCGAACGGTCGCCAGTGACCTGAAAGGTTTGCTGGATAAGGATATGTCAAACTGACAGCCGTACCGGCAACGCAACGGGGTCCTGTGAGGCAGTCCGGCTGACCCGGGCATTGCAACTTGCACAGGCTAATAACGAAGTATCATCAAAGAGGAATTTATCATGTCTCAGAGTGGCGGAAACAATGTAATGGTCTTTGTAACGTCGATGACTATCGGTGTCGGAATCATGGTGATCGCGCTATATCTGTCCGGCGCACTGGGTATGTTGCTTGACATGTAGTCTGGAGCATCTATCTGGCAGTGTCAGTGAAGACTGCGGCAGGCAGCAAACCGGCGCGGCAGATGACTGAAACCGCATCCAGCGGATACAAAGATACATAGCTGCCCGGTAATAGACTGCTTTTACAGTTTGCCGGGCAGTGTTACAGGGTCACACAGAATGATCTGTCAAATAGAGACTTGTCTCCGCCATGAGAGAACTGTTTTCAAGCCTCGTGGCTGTGGCAAAGTACCTCGATATGCCACTGTTTATGGTCAATCGGTGGATCGCGAAGCACGGCAATCAATGGCAAGAAATGGTGCCCGAATCCTGTCTGCGCCAGCTGAAATATGTCCTGGTAAGCGAGCACAGGGGGCAGCATGGCGCTGGCAACAGGTAATTCTCTCCATTATGGCCGCTGCTCTACACGCACTGATTTTCAGGTAGTCAGACGGCGGTATATATCAGCAATTCGCTGTGGCAGTTTGTCGGCCTGATCGATGATAATAAAGTCGGTTTCGCCGTACATGTGGGTAAGATATTCACGTGCATCGGTATCAATGGTGATGCAATAGGGGTGTACACCCAGGTGGCGAGTTTCGATAAGAGCCTTGCGGGTGTCCTCGATACCATAGGAGCCACGGTAACCATCGATATCATCGGGACGTCCGTCCGTGAGCGTGATCAGCAGGCGAGTGCGTGCTTCAACCCGGCTCAGTCGGGAGCCAAGGTGACGGATGGCTGCGCCCAGCCGGGTGTAGTCCTGCGGCTGGATACCTTCTATGCGATTGCGCACGTCTGCGTTATACGGCTCGTCAAAACCCTTTATATGAAAGCACTGGCAATGCCTGTTACCTCGCCCTGAAAAACCGTAGATGGCATAACGGTCACCCAGGCGTTCCAGTGCTTCGCATAACAAAACCAGTGACTCACGCTCGACCCGGTTGATCCATCCCGCGGTAGAGGCACTCATGTCAATCATGAACATTACGGCAACCTGGCGTTCCCGGCGGCTGGTCTGTGTAAACACGAGTTCGCTGGCTTCCAGACCCTGGTGGGTGTCCGACCAGGCTTCCACAACGGCATCGATGTCGATGTCGTCTCCATAGGGTTCGCGTTTCTGGCGGCGATTTTCCTGACGCAGGGCTTCAAAGGTGCGGTGCAGCTGCTTCAGCAGGCCCCGGTATTTGTTCAGGGTTTCATCGATGAAGTCGCCGCTAACCGGCGCGATGCTCTGCTCATGCAGCAGGCACCAGTTTCTGCGGTATCGCTGGCGTGCGTGATCCCATTCGTCATAGCTGAAGTCATGGGTGTCCCGGGTGCCAGCGCTTGCCAGTGGCTTGTCCGGTTCGGGTTCCCCGCTGGCGGCACCGGCATCGACACCGTGAAGATAATATTCCGGGACATCACCGTGGTCCTGGGTGATCGAATCCAGCAGGGTTTGCAGCTCCGGGTCTATATTCACCGGCGTCTTTTTGTATTCCAGCGTGGCACGGGACTCTCCAGGTAACTGGCTGGTACCTGCTGGTGCCAGGTTAAATCCCGCCTGGCTGTCAGCCGCAGGATCGTCCTGGCTGGTCAGCGTCTGCTGCAAACGGGTCAGTTTATCCTGCAAGGCCTGACGTTCGCGTTTGCCGCGTTCTGCAATAACGGCATTAGCCTTTTCTGCATGTAATCGTCCCTGGTACAGTGCGGGTTCCGGATCGATGTCGAGGGGGAACAACTGTGTGAGCCAGGCCAGGCTGGTGTGCACGTCGGCATCCGGGTTTCTGAGTTCTGCTTGCGCTTCCTGCCAGCGGGGATGTAATGGATCCGTGGATCGAAGCATTGCCATGTCACGAGCCACACCCGGTAATACACGTTCCAGGCAGGCATCCAGGCGCAGGGTTTCCAGCCTGTGAAATACGTGTAGCGCCCGTTCCGGGTCCGGATAGTCCTTGAGCGCGTCCACGATATCTATACGCCAGGTGCCAAACCAGGTCTGCGCCCATTGATGCACCAGCAGCGCCTTGTACAGACGGAAGTTCTCGTCTCGTGTCGGATAACGGCTGATGTGCGCAGGCAGAAACAGGGTTTCCGTGTCTGTATAGCTTTGCTCCGCACTGGTTAATTTCAGGGCGCGGCCACTGAGTCCCCGGATAATGCTGTCGAGCACACGGGCAACATCGGTAAAGGCAATACTGCCGGAGGCGGGTGCGCGCGCTCGCTGGTATGACTGGAATGCTTCTATATCGAGAATAAAGGCTTCAAGTCCCTTGCTTTTGAATGTTTTTAACAAACTGTTGACCCAGGGTTCCCAGGTCGCGTCGTCCAGTTCGGCAAGTGCAGGTATTGCCAGCAGGCAGAAATGGAAGGCAAGTTCCGGCTCGTTGAGCGAGATGCGATCGACGCTGGCGATAAACCGCTCCTGTTCCACCAGGCTCAATTTTGCAAGTGCCGTGGCCGGCTCGATTACGCTACGGTGGCGTGTTAATACGGGATCCAGCAGCAGCTCCATACGTGCCTGTAATTCGCGTACCTGCATGCCGCCATAGCGTGCCGTTGAACGGGCCCTGGTCGGCCCGTTTTTCTGCAAATGCGCTGGCTTTTTTTTCCATAACCCGAAAATCATGTTAGCTCCCGGTTGTTCTGACAGACGATCCCGGCTTATCGATTAGCGTGGTCGGTGTTCTATGTGCAGAACTACACGTGCCATGACGGGATTCCTGTCTCCGGACAGCTTGTTTCTGCTGATTACTGACACGTACTATTTGAGCTGAATCAATATCCTGGCACGACAAGTGGATGATAATCGGTTTCAGTAAAAATTATTCTTGTTGTGCCCGTAGCAGGTGTCGCATTACCGCGTCCGGGTTCAGGGTGAACCGCCATGAGAACACATGAATACAGTGACGATAAAATGATCAGACTACATGATTTATCCTCCATTCTCGTTGCACGGTTGATTAATAAGAGAAGCAGCAGCTGTGGTGGAAAGTATAGCCCGCAAGAGCAGCACTGCTGGAGGTGTTGCCAGAGTTGAGTATGCCGCTGGCTAAACAGGGTCGAGACAGGCATTGAAGTCATGCAGCGAGAAGCACTGATGGCATCGCTTGCCTATGCCGTTGAAATTGTTCATAAACAATTCGAGGAGGAAAATCATTATGTTGATTGCTGACTCTGAGAGCGGTGCATTTGGCTAATGGGAGTAAGGTTTTATCTGAAAAAAGCGCAGCCTGCCGAGACAGCCTGGCAGCATAACCCCGAGGCTACTGATCGTACTTGATGTACTTGAAGCGCGGGTCATCAGGCGTGCCCTCGAGCGGTCCCTGTTCCTTGCCCGGCTGCCACTGTATTACGTCCTCAATTTTGCGCGCCAGTGCAAAATCCTTGTCGGTAACACCCTTGGCGGAGTGGTTCATTAATTTAACAATGACAAAGGCGTAGGACACTGTCAGATCGGGGTGGTGGAAGGCCGCTTCAGCCAGGTGTCCTATCGTATTGACGACCATTAGCGTCGCTTTCCAGCCACTGGTTTTATACTTGCGACGGATCCACCCGTTTTCAAGGTACCAGTGTGGCAGTTCTTCTCCAAGGCGCGCTTCGATTTCAGCGTCGCTATAGGTTTCGTCGTGTCCGCGTTGTCGCCAGCTCATTGCACATCTCTCCGTTATTTACGGCTTATCCTGAACCGGGGTTTGTGGCGCGCCTTGTGATCATGTATTGCTTTAACATCTGCTGCTTGCTCTTCAGTGTGCTTTATAAACAGATTATCGACTGTTATCTTTATTCAAAATACGTGGTTTTACGTGATTGTCATTGCCAGGAGTGCTTGTTTTTACCAGATCACGACGATCATGGTTCAGAAATAAGGTTTTTCCGGGGCATTTTTGTACATTTCTATGCTATCGAGGATTTCTTTTTTGGCATCGTCGACACCACACCAGCCTTCAACGCGCACCCATTTGCCTTCATCCAGGTCCTTGTAGTGCTCAAAGAAATGTGCAATCTGGTCGAGTGTGGCTGGCGACAGATCCTGAAAATCCTCTACCTGGCGATAGGCTGTGCAGAGTTTGTTTATCGGAACAGCGAGCACCTTGGCATCGTCACCCGACTCATCAGTCATCTTCAGTACGCCAATCGGTCGACAGCGTACTACTGAACCACTGATCAGTGGCACGGGGGTGAGGACCAGCACATCAATCGGATCACCGTCTCTGGACAGGGTATGCGGCACATAACCATAGTTGCACGGGTAGTGCATTGCCGTGGTCATAAAACGGTCGACAAACATGGCCCCGGTGTCCTTGTCCACTTCGTATTTCACCGGGTCACTGTGCGATGGAATTTCAATGATGACATTGATATCGTCGGGACAGTTCTCTCCGGGAGAGACGCGATCAAGATTCATGACGTGATTTCGCCTGCTTTTCGTAGGCCATACTTGCCACGCAGATCAGGCTAATGCAACCTGCTAGGAGCAGGAACCCGTCTTGTCCGGGCTGTGGCTGTGTTCCAGCTCTGACATATAAGCATCCCGGCTGAGATCCAGTTCGGCCAGGTAGCTGCCCAGTGCGCTGTTCGGGTTCTGCTGATCGCGCTGAAATTGCTGCGTCAGGGACTCATCGCTGGTGTTCAGGTAGAACACCACGGCTGCGAGAGACAGCCCGAGCTTGAAATCGAAGTTGCGGAACTCGTCAGAATCCGGGTCGGGTTGCGGCAACTCATTGCCCATTTGCTCAAAGAGCTCTGCAAAACCGAGCAAACCTTCGCGAACCTCGCCGTTCAGCTTGTAGCTTTCCACCATCGTATACAGCACCTCGGATACCTGTACACGGGTGACATTGTATTCATTCAGCTTTTGCCGCAGGTCAGTTATGTTACCCGGTTGCGTGCAACCAGTGGTCTGGATGTGGCTGGGGTAGTCGACAGGAACGGCGTCCTTATGCGCCAGTACAGCAGTGCTTGCCATGCAGCACAGGCTGATGATGGCGAGTCGCGGTGCAATTCGCATATTGATTCTCCTCGGTCTTTCGTGATCAGTCCGGCGCGCCAGACATCACGCGTACGCAATTATATTCAACGGGTGCTGCAGTTGAATATGCCATTACCCCCAAGGGCAGTCATGGAGGCTTCTACGCATGCATCGTAGGTTGGGAACTCGCCCAGTGAAGTCATTTCCGACAGGGCCCCGGCATCGGGGTATATTTCGGCTGTCCAGGGTCCTGAAGTACTACCGCCCTGTTCTCCACAGCCATACAGCAGGGTGCCGGAGATGAGTATTGCCGCTACAAAGGTCTTCTTCATTCATAAATCCCCTGAGGTAAATGACGTTTATAGACCTGCTAACATGCACAGGGCATGCCATTCACGGTAGACGCTGAATACCGGCTGTTAAGATGGAACCGTTCGCTGCAAAAGCTGCAGGAATGCAACACTATGACGCATATCTGGCACATTGTTACGATGGTATGGCGATCGTTCCAGCTGACTAATCGCTGCCTTGTGGTCCCCGGTCTTTGACTTTTGTGCGAAGCTGGCGTAGCAGGCCGAGTTCGCTGCTGTCTTGCGGGCTAGTGACGAACCGGTACAAGCCATACACAGATGCATCACCAATGTCCCTGGCGGCACCCGGTTTTTTTCTGCGTCAGCCTCCTCATCGTGAGGCTCCTGTTCTTCCTTGTCATGGTGACCGCCGGTCTCACGGATATTCCTGCGACTGACGCAGGGCAGATTGCCGGTCAGCATGAGGTTATCAGTAATCCCGCAGGTAACGCCCGGTACCGGGTTGGTTAATAAGTCTGTGCTGTGCACAGTCTCGACCGTACCGGACATTTGTTGAGGGGGAGGTAGTGTTGGCCGAAGGAATTCGACCTTACAACGGTAATCTACCCGCTCGATTTGGTGAGAGCCGAAAAGAATACTGTCCTGCACACCGGATGCTGGCGCAGCTGCCTGCTGCTGTATAAAAGTGAGCATGAGTGGTCAGCTGCCAATTGTTTTGAGATGTCTATGGGTTTCCATTAACATAGCCGGTGTAATAGCGCGCTGACGCGGTACGCTTTATCCATTTACATAAACAAAAGAGGCTGCATTGACTGATTCTTCCCTGTCTACCCGTGTCCGCTACGCGTTACTTGTCCTGGCTGCAGTGTTGTTGACTGCGTGCGCTTCAACACCCGAATCGGCCACAGCAGACAAGCAGGCTGATTACGGCCCGTTTCCGGACGATTATCAGTCAATTGCTAAGGCCTATCTCCAGGCTCAGCCGACGGTATTGCCCTTGAATACTTCTTCAGCGCAATTCCTGAATACGCCTGACAAGTTTATTTACAGCCAGATGGGCAGGCAGGATAAATATGGATATCGTGTCTGTACGCTGGTAAGTACTGCGGACGGCCGGAAGACGGTGTCCAACTTCCTCCTGATAAACAACGACAAAGTCATCGTGTATCTGCATGATACCGGCCTTATCAAGCTCTCGGACAAGTTTTGTAATGTGCAAATGTTACTGCTTGATGCGCATCAACAACCGCCTGTTACTGCAGAGGCGGCACCCGTGGTTGTAGCGGCTGTACCTGAGGCTGCGGTTGATAAACAGGGTTTTAAATACATCGTCTGTCGTGCTGGTGGAGGGGAAAGATTCTTTGCATTTGATGCTGAAAAAAACCAGTTGCTGGAACAGCGAGACGGGCGTGTAGTAACAACCCTTGTGATGGAACAACTCTCGGATACCTTCATCATCGCAACCGGGGCAGATAACACCCGGGTATCGATTAATCGTGTTTCAGGAACCATGCGTTACCAGCACGCAGGAACCGAATCGGAAGGTAGTTGTGAACTTGCCAGTCGACAGAAGTTTTAGTGCTTCGTTGCGGAGTAGCGCAGGCGTATCGATTTGCAAGACCGAGGCCTGACAAATCACTGTCGCGGGCTGCGATGAATAAAGTGGTACAAAAAGACCGGTGAAAGCGGCCTGTTTTTCATAATATTAGCTGAAAATCAGCCTCTCACCCGGATTCCTTCAATAATTGCGCTCGGGTCATCTTCACCCATTTACCTGCCTGCCAGCAAAAAAGCCCGGCTGAATGTCCCAACCGGGCTTTTACTGTTTACGAGCTGCTGCAAACCGTCCCCATTCAGGGCTGATAGGCAAAAGGTGCGGACAAACCCACCTTGTCATGCTGTTTCCATTCCACATTGTAATCCTTGTAATGCGCTTCAGTCGAAGCGGATATCTGCACAGGATTACCCGGAGAGACGGCTAGTGGATGGTTGGAGACCATGACATCACCGCCATCCTCCCCGGCGAGGGCCTCTGTAACGTTCTTGCCGATACCGGGTATATGGAGAAAATGCGTTTTGCCTTCTTCCTTGAACTCGATGGGCACCGATTTAACTCCCATCAGTTCACCGACGAGACCTGCAAGTACCGCCGGGTGTCCACCCACTTCGCCACCATATATTTTAGTGAGTGCAGCAGTCTGGGCTTCATTGGCACGTTCATCAATATACAGAGCCAGCCGCCAGCCACCCCCGGTCAACTCACCCGGTGAATGCAGCCACGCTGCCACAGTCAGCCCATCCAGGTTGACGTCGTCCATGTGACCTTTTTCTACGTGCCAGCCCACGAATGCCTCGCAGAATCCCTGGGTCGGTGGGCGCAGAAAAATGCAGGGGCACACCAGGTCGCAGTTGCATGACTCGAAATAATTACCCTGAAGACTCCAATCCGATTCATTTGCCATAGAATTATCCTCGTATCCTGATTATCGTGCGGTTTTGTGTAACAAAGATCACCAGGAAGGGTGCTTTTACGCGTCCCTGCTCCGGGCATACTGCTTGTCATACTAGTACAAAATTATTGAGAAGCATGAAATTTTGTCACTACATTATAGACTAGTGGTTTGTTGGCGACAGCCATATAGGTATTAATACGTGCTTTTAGCCTGCCACTCGTCTGGAGCTTCACAGGAAACTTTTGTATGGTTTTCCTGAATACGTTCTAATAGGTTCTGCCACCAAGCGACTACGGAATAAAACTACCATGATTGATTCGCCTTCATTAACGGACGCCGTGCCAGTTCCACGCCTTGGCACTCGTGAATACCTGATTGTGGGCGGCGGCCTCGCGGCTATCGCGCTGGCAGGGTGGGCCTATATGTTCTACATGGCATGGGCCATGGCTAATATGGACAAGGTCGAGATGTGGATGCCCCCGATAGCCACCGCAACCTGGACAGCCTGGGATTTCTTCATGCTCTTTGTGATGTGGGCGACCATGATGGCCGCGATGATGACGCCGTCTATCCTCCCCATGGTAACGATGTTCGCCAGCCTGAACAAAAATCGTCGCAGCCGGCAGCAGCCGTATACGCCGACTTTCATCTTTGTCGCAGGTTACCTGCTTGCATGGACGGGGTTCAGTGTGCTGGCAGCGATCGCGCAGTGGCCTTTGCACACCGCAGGCCTGTTGAATCCCATGATGGACAGTCGCAGTTATCTCTTGAGTGGCCTGGTGCTGGTCGTTGCCGGAATTTACCAGTGGACACCTGCCAAGGACGCCTGCCTTGTTACCTGCCGCAGCCCTCTGGGTTTTCTGATGACGGAATGGCGGCAAGGCGCTATGGGCGCGCTTATCATGGGCGTGCGCCATGGTATCTACTGTGTCGGCTGTTGCTGGGCACTGATGCTGGTATTGTTTGGTGTCGGGGTGATGAATATGCTGTGGGTACTGCTGATCACCGCGTTCGTGCTGGTTGAGAAGATTGTGCCCGCACCAGGGGCTTTCAGATTCGTCAGTGGCCTGGGGCTGGTTTGCTGGGGTGGGTTCTGGCTGAGCCTGTACTTCGCCTGATCGCCTGCGGCCCGGCATCGCGGTTAAGGATATTCATGCTCTATTCTGTGTAGAGCTTGCAGTCATTGTCAGATCATGCGTTCTTCGTGTCAGGGAACATCTTCGCCCTGTCTGGATTCAGCAGCCTCCGGATTTGTTCGATGGTCACGTGTGACCGTTACAATCATGTTCCGATTCGATCCGATGAGCCTGCTGTTTGACAGTCTTTGTGCATAGGGTCTATTTGGTTCCGCGTGTACTGATTCCCAGCAGTGAATATGGAGGGCACCAGCCGGTAAGACCGGTAGCCAGTGGTACAACACCGATCCAGCCCCACGCCGTCTGGGGTCCTACAAACACGATGCTGATCAGACCCAGCCCGATGATAATACGAATCAGTCTTTCAATATTGTGTACGTTCTGTTTCATTTTATGTGCCTCATAATTGGTTGACAGGAAGTTAACCGGGTACCGTGCTGGATCAGGTTGGTGGCAACCTGGCAGACCATCCGCCTGGTCCCCTTGCTGTACTGAAATCCGATCCAGCCGTCTGTCATAGCGATCGTTTCCACAGTCGTTGCGTGCATACAAGCACGTCAGGTATCCGGATCAGCATGCAGAATCAGATGTGGTTATATGCAGCACATCCAAACAAGCAGTTGTGATCCGTTCCGGTCATTCGTTGTTCATGTACCGGACCTGCTATCACAAGTAGTCGTTCGGGTGAGATGACATACAGGTACCGCTTGCCGAGTGTCCGTCAGATATGCCTGAGCTGCCATACGTAGTTTCCCGTATTTCTGTCTGTCTCTCTCAATGAGGCGGCTTTTAGAGACCTCGTAGAGAGGGTCCGTAATCCCCCTCCAGTGATATCCGGCCCGGTATCCGTGATTTTGGAGTACAATAAAAACGCCATCGAAGTCAGTAGGAAATGAGCAGGTATGGACCCCGAACTGCAACGCCAGGTTGACCAACAACGCACCACAGTCAACGAGACCCTGCGTCCCCAGACTGTGAAACTGGCGATACGCTGTCGTCAATTGCTTGGCGACCGCGAGGCGCTGGAACGCGTGCTGCACAAGACCATGCTGACACTGCCCTATTGCAAGTACCTGTATGTCCTGGATGCTGATGGTTGCCAGATCACTTCGAATATCAGCCGTAACGGCGGCACCCAGCCCGACCAGTACGGGCGCGACCGTTCCGGGCGTCCCTATATGCAGGGAGTGGGGGAGGCTGAGCTTGATTTCAGCCTGTCCGGCGCCTACATCAGCCGCAACACGCGACGCCCCTCGCTGACTGCCGTCCAGGTCATTCGTAACCGGGACGACAAAATAGCCGGCTATCTGGGGATCGATTACGATCTTCGCGAACTACCCCATGTCGAACGACTGCACGAAGCCGAGAACCGCTGGACACAGGCCAAGGGAGATCCGTCCATCCGCGGCAATGTGTTCAACCAGAGTCGTGTTGAAAGCCTCCTGGACAGTCGTGTAGACGAGATCATTGCGCTACTCGTCGAGCTGATGTCGTGCCACGGTGTTTTTCACGGCAAACTGCACTTCTCCAGCAGCCGCGCCACTATCTGGACGACGGACAACCCGTACAGTTATCGTATCCTCGACTTTGAAAGCCTGACCGACCCGGATATCTGTCTGGCCTATCCGCATCGGGAATACCTCGACAAGGCAGTGGTTCCGGTTGACAGGATTGCGCCGATATTTTCCATAATGCGTGAACTGCGTTTCACCGATGAAACCATTTACCTGCGTGCCGGATCACTCAACCTGTGTAATGGCATGGTGTCGTTGAATTTCTCCTGTGACGGCTCGCACTATATTCCGTACGACGAGTTCCTGAACAAGGACCTCGCGTTCTGGTTCGGACAGGACAGTGGCCAGGCGCGCACGGCCTCGATCGAGGCCGAAGTTGAGCGTATCTGCAATACGGGATGCACTCGAGTAGAAGAGATCATTGCCGATGCGGACAGTGGTAAACCAATCCCGGAATGCGCGGGCCTGAATGCGGCCGACAGTGACGAAGTACTGGACCGGTTAAGATGCATCATGGCCATCTACAACGCACGCGAAACCTGACGGCCTGACCCGGCTGGTTAAAAGCTTACTGCATACCCTGGCGATCCAGGTCAGTGGCAGGGCTACCACCCGTGTGATTTGACTGTTTGGTTTGCACCACCATCAAAACCGCTTACCCTCTCTTTTCCAACTACTGAGTTTCAGATCGGGCAGGTATCTTCCGGACTGTTGCTTCAGGTCTCACGGGTGCTGCAGGTCAGGACTGGTCTCGAGTCCACCCTGCGCCTCCTTGCTGCGTGGTCACCGTTTGTCCGGTGTATCGCCCGGCCCGGCAAATGCCGGATTCGTTGCAGGCCCCGCAACTGTATTTCAGGGCAGACATGCCCGTCCTTTAATCGCGCACGGGGTCTGAAAGCCGTGGCGATGCTCCCGGATACCGGGCGTGCCACATCCACACCGATGCCTCTCTCTCGATCACGCGGAGTGAAAAATATAACAAATATAGTCACATGCGATATCTGGCGAGATATGAATAATTAAAACTATAAATGTCCTGGACAAAAAATATAATTATTGTATAGTAATTAGCATAGACTTATACAAATACCATACACATCCAGGCAAGGCAGGAGAAAGGCCATGAGCAACTATGAAATGCAAATCCACGCAACAGCGGAGGAAAGACCATGAAAACCGCGACCGGAAATTCAGCGTCCAGTCGCAGAAGGTTCGCACATCGAGGTATGAGGCAACTGCGAAACGCCGTGGCGCGCCGCAAACTGCAGGAACTGCAAGACGAAAAGGTCCTGCAATTCTGGCTGGCAGAAGTATGGGATCAACCTGCGTGTTCTGATAGATACGACAGGAACAATCACTTTCACTAACAGACTGAGAGGAATTTAATCATGACACAATCAAACCTTGATCAGCAGAGGCGCAAGCTTCTGAAGCTTGCGGTCACGGGTGTTGCTGCAGTCCCGCTGGGCACTCTTGTTGCGCAAGGCAATGCGTGGGGTGGAGAGCTGGCGCATTTGAGTGAAGATGACCCCACTGCAAAGGCACTGAACTATGTCCATGATGCAAAAGATGCGCCTGTCGATAAACGCAAGGAAGGGACGTACTGCAAGAATTGTAATCTGATTCAAGGACAGGAAGGAGAATGGCGTCCCTGCTCCATATTTCCTGGCAAAGCAGTAAATGAAAATGGCTGGTGTGCCGGGTGGGTTGGCAGGGTCTGACCGGCTTTGCCAGTCGTTCAGGACAGGCGGGCATGGTTTAACCGGAGACCGGTACGGGTTGCATGATCATGATTGAAGGGCCCGGTGACAGCCTGAAGGCAGTTGTCATTCAGGGTTAGAGTCGCCACAGAAGGTCTCGAACCTCTCGGATGAACTAGCCCAGCAGTCCATCAAGACCGATAACCAGTATTCCAAGTCCTGTTGTCCAGATGGCACAGGCAATCAGGTCGTAGAGTGTGTACCTGGCAGGTGACAATCCGCTAATGCCAGTCAGGAGAGGTACAACGCTTCTGATCGCAGTCAATAGACGACCAATGATGATGGCTGTTTCTCCATGCTTGACCAACATGGCCTCTGCCTTGTCGAAAATGATTTTGCGCTTGATGGCGAATTCAGTGTGGTGAAACCCGGGGCCAATCCATCTGCCTATGTAATATCCGCTGTGATCGGCAATTGTGGCGCCCAGAAATGCCAGCGGCAACATCTGTGGCAGGGTCGCAAGACCTTGCGTGTAGAGCACGGTACAAACACTAAGCAGTACGGCGCCGGAGATAAAAAGACCGATTCCCGGGCAGGCTTCCAGAAACGCGATTGCAGGCACAATGAACAGCGCGTACTGCTGGTACTTTTCTGTCCATTGCAGGAAGATATCGCCGATGACATGTGTCTCGCTGGAACAACGAGGTGCATATTAGCACTGGTGGAGAGAGAGCTCTAGCACTGTCTATCCCGGCAAAAGACGCCATGCGCCGTTGCAACCACGTAGTATTGATCGTGTCGAACGGTGAATCGAAGAGGTAAAAGGGCATGAGAAACGGGAACCAGGCACCGGGTGGTGTTGCGCTGCTGCTTGTTGGCGGCTTCATCCTGGGCGCGGGAGAAGCCACGGCAATTGAGGAATCCAGGTATACAGTTGTCGAGCAGGCGGATAATTTCGAGCTTAGATGGTACGAGCCCAACATCGTTGCGGAGACCCTTGTCGAGGGGGAATTCTCCGCGGTAGGCAGTGAGGGCTTTCGCCGCCTGGCCGGCTACATTTTCGGCAGGAATCGCAAACAGGCGTCTATCGATATGACCGCGCCGGTCAGCCAGGAGCCAGGCCCGGAGAAGATTGCCATGACGGCGCCCGTCAATCAGGAAGCGGAAGACGGGATCTGGCGTATCACCTTCACCATGCCTGCCGGGTACACCATGGACACCTTGCCTGTGCCCCTGGATGACAGGGTAACGCTCAAACAGGAACCTGGTCGGCTAATGGCAGCACTCAGATACTCTGGCACGTGGGGCAAAGACCGCTACGAGGAAATGGAAACAAGTCTCAGGTCACTCATAAGTGAACAGGGTCTCAAGGCAACGGGAGAGCCAGTCTTCGCGCGCTACAACCCGCCATTCACGCTCTGGTTCCTGCGCCGCAACGAAGTGCTGATTCCGGTTGAATGGTCGCAGAACTGATTGCCCGTAACAGGCATGTTGTAGTGGTCAGCAGCTCCCGGAAAATGCCGCAAACCTGTCGTTCAGTGTCCGGGTAATGTTCATCGATTAACCAGTACGACCTGTCAGGCTGAACGTTGCTACGGTATTGCGTCAGGGATTTCACTGGGCGTTGTATTGATGTTGATGTCGAAATCAAGGGCGCTGAGACATTCGAGGGCAGCGCCGTAGAAATCGGCTACAGAACGCGCCTCGAGCGGCACAACTCGCTGCGCCCCGTCCGTCGATTGAATTACCAGTTGGTGATCGAGAAAATCGAAAGAGATTTCGAAGGCCCTGCCGCCGCAGGGAACCAGTGAGGTACAAAGCCCTCGCGCAGTCACGTAGAGTGGCACGTGCCAGGAATGATTGGTCCATGGCGTCTGTGACATTCGAATCCTGCCGACTATCTGCGTCCACATGTGCAGAGTGGCAGCAGTATCCGACCACTCCGCAAAGGGAAGATCGGGCCAATCAGTACTCATTGAATGTTCGCCGTTGTTCATGCGTAATACGATGCCTTGGCCATACCAAGAGTATAGGAGGTATTCTGAATCTGTCTGCCAGCTGTGGCTTTGTCCTTTCGAGACCTTTACAGATTCAGCTATAATCCCGGCATAGTCAGATCGCCGACAGTTCCCGGCCATGTGTTCGTGCAGGCGCGGGTGCAGGTGCAGTATTAATTAACCGGGCAATCTTTCTTGTAGGCCGGGCCGCTGCCAATCAGTATATAAATAAAATAATCAGTCTTTGCCTTATAACCGCTATAGGTTTCACCTGCCTGTACATGAAACAGCGCAAAAAATCCTTTATCTGCTATTAGACTTGACTTGATCCTGGCACCATCGCTTTCAAACAATTCAGAAAGTTCCTGCTGCGAGCCCGAATGCAGGCTTACTGCTTCCTGCCAGCCCTGACGATCTTTTAGCGAAAGATAATAGCTGTCTTCCGGTTTCTCTATCTTTATCCAGGTTTCGCCATCGCGAACCAGCGAATAGCAACCGGCAAAAACGTCCTCTTCGCAACGGGCGGACGAGCTATGAGACAGAAAGAGTAACAACACAATGAAATGCCGAAACCCGCTCATGGCTTATTCTGCTCCTGTTGGTATGGGAAAGTTTTAACGATACTCCCAACAAACGAGTTTCGCCAAACAGGATTCACCGGCTTTACAGACCGCCTGTCATCCAGAGGAGCCTGCCGCGTGTGTGGCGGGCCTCATCTTTGAATTCGGATTTGTGTCGGGAAGGCGAGTTGATCACCCGCCTGGCAATAAGCCCGTGTGACGGTATAGATGATTGAACGGCAGCGCCAACAGCCACTGATTTTGACAAATGTCAATGTACGGTGGCCGGTAAATTGCTAGCATTTTCAGCAGTGCGCAGATGCACAGTCATCTGCAGTAAGACTTGTTCATAAAGGATTTGCCCTGACTGTCGGGAGCCGTTCGGGC
>Ga0210063_1000009_pt1 | contig 117955 bp, 119 predicted proteins | sample Muzzi_PWA_D1_FD_185529 | JGI IMG/M metagenome (GOLD analysis project Ga0210063, IMG submission 185529) | Wetland microbial communities from San Francisco Bay, California, USA, that impact long-term carbon sequestration - Muzzi_PWA_D1 (SPAdes) | ecosystem: Environmental > Aquatic > Marine >... | reverse complement strand
CGGCGGCGCCCGCCACGTCGGCGCCTGGTGGCGACGCGATCACTCGGTCGAGGTCGACCTGGTCGGCGGCGACAGGCCCGAGCCGAAGGAGATCGGCTTCGTCGGCTCGGTCAAGTGGCGCGACCGGGGGCCGTTCTCCACGGCCGACCTGCGCGAGTTGCAGGCGGGCCGCGCTCACGTCCCCGGCGCCGAGGGCGCCAAGCTCGTCGCCGTCAGCCGCAGCGGCTTCGAGGACGGGCTCGAAGTGGATGCAAGCTTTGGCCCGGATGAGCTCCTGGCGGCCTGGTAGGGCGCTGCCATCGGCGCCGTGTTCGACAATGCCCGCAGCTAGATGAACACTCGCCCCTCCAGCTCGATGATCGGAACCGTGCTCTCCGGCCGCTACCGGCTGGAGGCGAAGCTGGGCAGCGGCGGGATGTCGACCGTCTACCTGGCCCGCGACGACACGCTCGACCGCCCGGTCGCGGTCAAGGTGATGCACCGCGAGATGTCCGAGCAGGAGGACCAGCTGCAGCGCTTCCGCCAGGAGGCGCGCGCGGTCGCCAAGCTGACCCACCCCAACGTCGTCGCCGTGATCGACGCCGGCGAGGACGGCGGCCACCCCTACATCGTCTTCGAGTACGTCAAGGGCGAGACGCTGAAGCAGCGGATCGGCCGGGTCGGGGCGCTCGACACGCAGGAGTCGATCGCCTACGCGATCGAGGTCGCGCGCGGCCTCAGCGTCGCCCACGCGCGCAACATGGTCCACCGCGACATCAAGCCGCAGAACGTGCTGATCGACGAGGAGGGGCGGGCGAAGCTGACCGACTTCGGGATCTCGCGCCAGCTCGAACAGGACGGCGTCACCGCGACCGGCCGGGTGCTCGGCACGACCGACTACGTCGCCCCCGAGCAGGCGATGGGCAAGGACATCGACACGCGCTCCGACATCTACTCGCTCGGCGTCGTGCTCTACGAGATGCTGATCGGGCAGGTGCCCTTCCACGCCGACAGCCAGGTCGGCGTGGCGATGAAACACGTCAATGAGGAACTGCCCGACGTGCAGCGGCGGCGGCCGGAGGCCTCGGCCGCGGTGGCGCTGGTGGTCGAGCGGGCGACGGCGAAGAATCCCGACGAGCGCTACCAGACGGTCGCCGAGATGATCGACGACCTCGAGACCGCGCTCGAGGTCGAGGCCGCGCGGGCCGGATCGACCACGGGCGAGGCGACCAGCGTGCTCGACGCGGTGCCGCCGCCCGAGCGCAAGCTCTCCGGCCGGGCGCGCTGGTCCTGGGCGGCGATGGTCCTGCTGCTGCTGGTCGGCGGCGGCGCGCTGCTCGCCGTGCAGCTGATCTCCAGCGGCGACCTCGGCGGCGGCGGCGCCAACGAGGGCAAGGGCGGCGCCGTGACGATCTCCGGCGCCACCGACTACGACCCGCAGGGCGACGAAGAGGAGATCGGCAGCAAGGTCGAACTCGCCGCCGACAGCGACCCGAGCGGCACCGCCTGGGAAACCGAGCACTACGACTCCGACACCTTCGCCGGCACCAAGACCGGCCCCGAACCGGGCGTCGGCGTCTACGTCAGCACGACCGAGCCGGCGACCCCGCGGCGGATGATCGTCCGCACCCCTACCCCAGGCTGGGACGCCCAGGTCTACGCCGCCGCCGCCGGCCCCCCCTCCGAGCTCTCCGGCTGGGACGAACCGGTGGGCGAAGTCACCGAAGCCGAAGAAACCCAAGAAATCGCCCTCAGCGTCCCCCAGCCCTCGACCTACTTCCTACTCTGGTTCACCAAAGCCTCAGCTGCCCGCGACCAACCCGACCGCTTCCAAATCGAGATCTCAGACATCGAGCTCTTGGGCTGAGCGCTTCGCGTCGCGGCAGCGCTGACTGGTCGATTTACCACCGTATCCGTGGGTCAATCGACCACTCGGCACCAGAGTGGCCCCGTACGGCGATTTCCGTGGAATCAATCATCTAGGACACGTAGGCCTTGCGCACCATGGCGGCCGTCCAGCGGTTCGTACCGTGAGCCGGGGGGACACCCTTGCGGTTCAGGGTCTCGGCGATCTCCTCGAGGGACTTGTCTTTCGCGAACAGCGTCCCGATTTGCTTCCGCCGGTTGTAATCCCGCTGATTGCACTCCGTGTGGGACAGTCGAACGTTGTGGGGAACTAGCTTCCCGCCTGCCGACTTGAGGATCGGGTAGTGGTCGCGCGACGGCGCCCACATGGTGCGCGCCGGCGTGAGCGGATCGAACGCGCCGCGTCCCTTGTGGTGGTAGCACTGCGGCATCTCGCACTTCAGGGCGAGGAGTTGGCCGGCCTCGGCCATCTTCACAAGGACGTCTCCGTTTTTTACGCCGAGGTCGCGCAGTTGGTCCGCGATTGATCTATCGGCCACCCGCTGATCCTGACACAAGTACGCGAGCGGCCCCACGCGGGTACTGCTCTCGCGTGAAAGCAAGAGTCTCCTGTCAGGCGGTCAGATTCTCGATTGCCTTGGCTGCTTCTTTCATCTGCTGCCGGTAGGAGCGCTCCGCTTCGGCGGGTTTTTTAGTGCGCCGCGCTAGAACTCGTGGGAGCGGGCTTTGGTGTGGCGCTCGATTGCGAGGTCCAGCAGGCGGGTGCAGAGGTCGGGGTAGGCGAGGTCGGTGGCCTCCCAGAGCTTGGCGTACACGCTGGTCTCGGTGAAGCCGGGCATCGTGTTGAGCTCGTTGACGAGGATCTTGCCGTCGGGCTCTACGAAGAAGTCGCAGCGGGCCAGGCCGGAGCAGCCGCCCAAGCGGAAGGCCTCGATCGCCAGCTCCTGCAGGCGAGCGGCCTGCTCGGGGTCGAGCGGCGCCGGGGCGATCAGCTCCATGCCGCCGTCGCTGTACTTGGTCTGGTAGTCGTACCACTCGCCGTGGGCGACGATCTCGCCCGGCAGCGAGGCCTCGGCCCGCTCGTTGCCGAGCAGCGAGCACTCGACCTCGCGGCCGGCGGCGTGCGCCTCGACGATCACCCGCGGGTCGTGGCGGCGGGCGAGGTCGACGGCGGCGTCGAGCCCCTCCCCCAGGTCCTCGACCCTGCCGATCCCGACGCTGGAGCCGAGCCGCGAGGGCTTGACCCAGAGCGGCAGGCCCAGCGCCTCGCAGCGCCCGCGCCAGCCCTCTTCGCCGACGGCGACGAAATCGACCTGGGGCAGGCCGGCCTGGGCGAAGAGCCGCTTCAGGGTCAGCTTGTCCATGCAGATCGCCGAGGCGAGCACGTCGGAGCCGACGTAGGGCAGGTCGAGCCACTCGAGCACGCCCTGCACGCTGCCGTCCTCGCCGAAGGGCCCGTGCAGGGCCGGGAAGACGACGTCGGCGCCGAACAGGCCGGCGGCCGGCTGCAGCTCGACCGGGGCGCCGCGGTAGCTCCAGCCGCCGTCGCGGGCGATCGTCACCGTCAGCGCCTCGTGCCCCGCCTGCTCGAGGCCGCGCGCGACCGCGGCGCCGGAGCGCAGCGAGACCTCGTGCTCGGAGGAGCGCCCGCCGCAGAGGACCGCGACCTTCATTCGGCCGCTTCGCTTTCGGTCGCCCGCTTGCCGACCGTCAGGGTCACGGGCGAGCCCGGCTCGACTTCGGCCGCGGGCGGCGGGAACTGGTCGGTCACCCGCCCGACCTGCGAGGGCACTTCGGTTTCCTCTTCGCTGACCGACGGCTCGAGCCCGGCTTCGCGCACCGCTTCGACCGCCTCCTTGCGTTCCTTGCCGATCACGTTCGGCACCCGCGCCTGCTCTTCTCCCTTGGAGACGACGATCGAGACGGTCGAGCCGCGCGGCAGCTCGCTGCCGGCGCTGGGCGACTGGGAGATCACCTGGCCCGCGGGCTTCGAGCTTTCTTCTTCGGCGACGCTGGGGCTGAGCCCGCGGCCACGGATCTGCTGCACGGCGAGCGAGCGCTGGGCGCCGACGACGACCGGCACCTTGACTTCCTTCTGGCCGCGGGAGACCGTGAGCACGACGGTCGAGCCGCGGGTCGCGGTCGAGCCGCCCGAGGGGCTGGAGCGGATCACCAGCCCGGCGTCGACCGATTCCGAGTTGGCCTTGACGACCTGTGGGACGAAGCCCGCTTCTTCGATCTGATCTTCGGCCTCGCCCTGGCTCGTCCCGGCAAGCCCGCCGGGCACCTTCGCGCTGCCGGGCCCGGCGCTGACCGTCAGCCCGACCTTCGGCTTCGAGCAGAAGAAGCTGAAGATCGCGCAGTCGAGCGAGGCGCCGCCCGACGGCGGGTCCTGCTCGAGCACGGTGTTCGCCGCCACCTGGCGCTGCACGCGGTCGATGTCGCCGACCTTGAAGCCGTTCTGTTCGAGCAGCGAGATCGCGACCCCGAGCTGGTTGCCGGTGACGCCGGGGATGTCGGTGTCGGTGTCGCGGGTGAGGGCGAAGCCGGCCAGGAGGCCGATCAGCACCGCGGCGACCCCGAGCGCGATCCAGAGCCGCCGGCGGCGGCGCTCCTCCTCCTCGGCCGCTACCTCCTCGGGCCCGGCGACCGGCGGCGGCAGCGGCGCGAAGGCGGCGGTTCCGCCGCCGACCGCGTTCGGGTCGCGCAGCGCCGCGTCGAGCGCGGCGATGAAGGCGTCGGCATTCTGGAAGCGCTGGCCGGGGTCCTTCTCCAGCGCCCGCATCACGACCGCGTCGAGCGCCGGCGAGACCGCCGGGTTGAGCGAGCTCGGCCGCTGCGGCGTGTGCGATACCTGCTTCATCGCGATCGCCACCGCCGACTCGGCCTCGAACGGGACCCGCCCGGCGAGCGCCTCGTAGAGGATCACGCCGATCGAGTAGAGGTCGGAGACCGCGGTCACCGCCTGGCCCTGGGCCTGCTCGGGCGAGAGGTAGTGCGGCGTGCCCATCACCGAGCCCGCCTGAGTGATCTCCGAGGCGCCAGCGCGGGCGATGCCGAAGTCGGTCACGGTCGCCTTGCCATCGTCGTCGACGATCACGTTCTGGGGCTTCAGGTCACGGTGGACGACGCCGTTGCGGTGCGCGAAGCCGGCCGCCTCGAGCACCTGACGGATCAGGCCGGCGGACTGTTCCGGTGACAGCCCCTGGTCGATCAGCTCCTTCAGCGAACGCCCCTCGAGCAGCTGCATCGCGATGTAGTAGGTGCCTTCGACGTCGCCGCGGTCGTAGACGGCGACGATGTTCGGGTGCGAGAGGCCGGCGGCGGCCTCGGCCTCGCGGCGGAAGCGCTCGACGAACTCGCGGTCCTGGGCGAAGCGGCGGTGCAGGATCTTCAGCGCGACGCGGCGCTGCAGGTGCGGATCCTCGGCCAGCCAGACGTCGGCCATCCCGCCCGAGCCGATCCGGCGCAACAGCCGGTAGCGGCCGTCGATTGTGCTCCCCTCGCCGACTTCTGGCGGCACTGTCAGCTCCCCTCGTTGTTGTCGATGATCGTTTCGGCCACTTCGCGGAAGATCGGCGCGGCGATGTCGCCGCCGAAGGCGGTCGTGCACTCGACCGTCGCCGCGATTGCGACCTGCGGGTCGTCGGCGGGCGCGAAGCCGATGAACCAGGCCTGGTTCTCTTCGCTGCCGCCGCCGCAGCTGTCGTTGAACGGCGTTTCCGCCGTGCCGGTCTTGCCCGCGACCGCGATGCCCGGGATCGCCGCGTTGGTGCCGGTGCCTTCCCTCACGACGCCTTCCATCGCCGTGGTCAGCTCCGCCGCCGTCTGCTCGTCGATCGGCTCGCTGTAGCGGGACGGATCGAGCCGCTCGCTGACGCGGCCGTCGGGGTCGACCACGCGGCTCCAGATCTGCGGCTTCATCAGCTCGCCGCCGTTGGCGACGGCGGCCGCCACCTCGGCCATCTGCAGCGGCGTGACCACGAGCCGCTCCTGACCGAAGGCGATGCGGGCGACGTCGACCGGGTCGCCGGGGCCGAGCAGCTCTTCGCCGTCGAAGACGCCGCTCTTGTAGACCTGGTTCGAGGGCAGGTCGATCGCCGGGGTCGAGCCGAAGCCGAAGGCGTCCATGTACTCGAACATCGTCTCCGGGCCGAGCTGCTCGCCGAGCTGGGCGAACCAGGTGTTGACCGAGTTGGTCAGCGCCGTGTCGAGCGAGATCGAGCCGAAGTCCTGGTCGAAGTCGTTGGACAGCGGCCGTCCCTGGACCTCGATCGTGCCCGGCGCATCGATCGTCGTCTCCGGCGTGATCGCGCCGCTGTCGAGGCCGGCTGCCGCGGTCACCACCTTGAAGGTCGACCCGGGCGGGCGCTGCCCCTGCGTGGCGCGGTTGAGCAGCGGCGCTTCGAGCTCGTTCCGATTCAGCTCGGAAAGTTCGAACGGGACCCGGTTCGGGTCATAGGGCGGGTTGGAGGCCATCGCCAGCACGCGGCCGCTGCTCGGCTCGAGCGCGACGACAGCGCCGAAGCCGGCCGCCTCGAGGCCAGCCTGCGCCACCCGCTGGGCCTCGGCGTCGATGTTGGTGACGACGTCGTTGCCCTGCTGCTCCTGGCCGAGCAGCTCGTCGAGGATCGAGCCGAACTCCGAGCCCTCGCCGACCAGCTCGTCGTTGTGGAACTTCTCGAACTCGCTGTCGCCCTGGCGCGCGAAGCTGTAGCCGATCGGGTGTCCGTAGAGCGCCCCTTCGGGGTAGCGGCGCACGTAGCGCAGCGCCTCGTCGCGGCCCTTCGGCACCGAGCGCGCCAACACCGTGCCGTCGGCGGCGAGGATGCGGCCGCGCTCGATCTGCTGCTGCTCGAGCAACGGTCGCGCGTTGACCGTCTTCTCCTTCAGCGCCTGCGCCTCGAAGACCGACCACCACGAGGTGAACGCGATCAGCACCGCGAAGAGGACGACGGTGAGGCCGAAGAGCTGGACGATCTGGCGGTTCACCGGCCCCCCTCGAGGGCGAGGGCGCCGCGCGGAGCCGCCGCCTCACGCCGGGCGCGGTCGGAGATCAGCAGCAGCAGCGCGAGCAGGACGAAGTTGGCGACGATCGAGCTGCCGCCGTAGCTGATGAAGGGCAGGGTGACGCCGGTCAACGGGATCACGCGGGTGACGCCGCCGATGATCACGAAGGCCTGGAAGGCGAAGACCGCGGTCAGCCCGGTCGCCAGCAGCTTCGAGAAGCCGTCGTCGGCGAGCAGCGCGATCTTGAACCCGCGGGCGGCGATCAGCAGGTAGATCAGCAGCACCCCGCAGGCGCCGAAGAGGCCGACCTCGTTGACGATCAGCGAGTAGATCGTGTCGGTCTGCGCGGCCGGCAGCAGGGTGGCGTCGGTGCCGGGGATCGTGATCAGCGCCTGGCCGAAGCCGGTGCCGAAGAGGCCGCCGTCGGCCTGGGCGAAGATCGATTGCAGGATCTGGTAGCCGGTGTTGCCGGGGTCCTGGTAGGGGTTGAGCCAGATCTCGACCCGGTCGTGCACGTGCGGCACGGTCGAGGCGAAGAACCAGGCGCCGACCAGGAACATGCCCATGCCGATGACGACGAAGGAGAGCCGGCCGGTCGCCACGTAGAGCAGGGCGAGGAAGGCGGCGAAGAACATCAGCGAGCTGCCGAGGTCGCGGATGAAGACGAGCATGAACATCGAGGCGCCCCAGACGACCAGCAGCGGCCCGAGGTGCTTGAGCGGCGGCAGCGTGACCCCGAGCACCCGCCGCGCGCCGACGATCAGCACCTCGCGATGCTCGCGCAGGTAGCTGGCGAGGAAGACGACGATGCAGATCTTCGCGAACTCGGCCGGCTGGAAGGCGAGCGGGCCGAGCTTGACCCCGAGGTAGGCGCCGTTGACCTGCTGGCCGATCCCGGGGACCCGCGGCGCCAGCAGCAACAGCAGGCCGGCGCCGGCGATCGTGTAGCGGTAGCGCTCGAGCACGTCGTACTCGCGCAGGAAGTGGATCGTCACCGCGAAGAGGACGAGGCCGAGCACGAACCAGTTGGCCTGGTCGCGGGCGAGGCCCTCGTCGATGCGGTAGATCATCACCAGCCCGAAGGCGGTCAGCAGCGCGACCAGCGGGAAGAGGTAGGGGTCGGCGTTGGGCAGGCGCAGGCGCAGGTAGAAGTGCGCCGCGAGGCAGATCGCGAAGAAGTAGGCGCCGTAGACGAGGCTGGCGTCGCCGAGCCGGTCGCTCTCCTGGGCGAAGACGGCGGCGAAGCCGGCGCTGAGCAGGAGCGCTACCGGGACGAGGGCGACGAGCTCCCGGTTGCGCGCCGCCGATCTCAAGGCACTCCCTGGCTGCGTTCGATGTCTTCGATCAGCGAGACGGCGTCCTCGCGCGAGCGGATCTCGTGGTCGGTGGCCGCCTCGAGGCGCCGGGGCGGCAGCGAGTCGGCCTGAACCGGGCTGGCGTAGCGCTCGCTGTAGAGCTCGACCCCGAAGGGCAGCTCGTAGGGCAGGCCGCGGTAGAGCGAGACGCGGCCGCTCTCGTCGCCGCCGAGGAACCAGACCTGGCGGTTGGCGTAGGCGGCGCCGACGACGAGCAGGGCGAGGATCGCGACCAGCGCAAGCGCCTTCGCCGCGGTGCGCAGACGGCGCCGGCGCGGCTTCGAGCCGAGTTGCTCGCGGCGTTCGCGCGCGGCCTCTCCGGCGGCGCGGCGGCGCACCTCGGTCGCGGTCAGGCCGCCCTCCTCGGCGGCGACGCCGACCAGGGTCGCGTCCTCGGGCCGCTCGCCCATCGGCGCGGCGGCGTCGCCGAGGCGGAAGGCAAGCGCGGTGACGTTGTCGCGGCCGCCGGCGGCATTGGCCTCGTCGATCAGCGTGCGCACCGCCTCGCGCATCGAGGTCGTCGCCGAGAGCACGGCGCCGATCCGCTCCTCGCTGACCATCGTCGTCAGCCCGTCGGAGCAGAGCAGGAAGACGTCGCCGGGAGCCGCGGGCACGGTCTGCACGTCGACCTCGACTTCGGGCTCGGGCCCGAGCGCGCGGGTGATGATCGAGCGCTGCGGGTGCTCCTCCGCCTGCGCGTCGGTGATCTGCCCCTTGCGCCGCATCTCCTCGACCAGCGAGTGGTCGCGGGTCAGCCGCTCGAGCCCGCCGCGGCGCAGGCGGTAGGCGCGGCTGTCGCCGACGTGGCCGATCCCGACCTCTTCCTTCTGCGCCTCGACGATCGCCGCCGTGATCGTCGTCCCCATCCCCGCCTTGGAGGGATCGGCGCGGGCGAGCTCGTGGATGCTGCGGTTGGCGCTCTCGATCGTCTCGCGCAGGAACTGCTCGGGGGCGACCTCGGGCAGGTCGCGGTCGAAGGCGTCGGCGGCGGTCTTCGAGGCGACCTCGCCGGCCTGGGCGCCACCCATGCCATCGGCGACGACGAAGATCGGCGCGCGGACGAAGAGCGAGTCCTCGTTCTCGCTGCGCTGCCGCCCGGTGTCGGTGCGGAAGGCCTGGTCGTCGACGCGCAGCACTTCGCTAGCCCCCCGCCTCGAAGCGGAACTCGGTGTCGCCGATCCGCACCACGTCGCCGTCGATCAGCTCGGCTTCGCCGTGCAGGGCGGAGTCGTTCAGCTGCGTGCCGTTGGTCGAGCTCATGTCTTCGACGTAGGCGCGTCCCTCGCGCGAGAAGATCCTCGCGTGCAGGCCGGAGGCGTAGCGGTCGTCGATCCGCACGTCGGCCTCCTGCGAGCGCCCGATCGAGAGCCCGCCGATCAGGTCGAAGCGCTCGCCCTCGCCGAGCCCGCCGCCGCGCAGCGCGACCAGCCAGGCGTCGCCGCCGGCCGCCGCCTCGTAGGAGGGCACCGGGTGGAAGCCGGTCGCGTCGGGCGCCGGTGCGACGGTGCCGCGCAGGTCCTTGAGCGCGCTGCGCGCGATCCAGAGCAGGAAGAGGTAGAGGACGGCGAGGAAGCCGAACTTGAGAGCAACGCTGATCGGGTCGTAGTCCACCCCCGGCACCCTAGAGCCAAGTGAGGCGCTACTGCTCGATCTCGAAGCGGAAGGTCGTGGTGCCCAAAGTGACCTCGTCGCCGGCCTTGAGCCGGGTCGAGCCGACGCGCCGCCCGTTGACCTTGATCCCGTTGGTCGAGCCGAGGTCGGCGATCGTCCAGGCGCCGTCCGCGGAGCGGCGAAGCTCGGCGTGGTGGCGGGAGACGTTGGCGTCGCGCAGGACGCAGTCGGCGTCGCGGGCGCGGCCGACCGTCGAGCGGGCCGCGTCGAGCACGTAGCGGCGGTCGTCGACCACGACAACCCCGCGCGGCTGTGCGGATGCGCGGCTGGAGCGCGGCGGCGCCTGCTCACGCGCCGGCTCGTCGCGGACCGCCGAGTAGACCATCGTGTGGCCTTCCTCGCCCTGCTGCGGCGCCTCGCCCTCGCGTGCCGGCGGCTTGACCATGCGCGGCTGGATCCCGAACTCGCCGAGGCGCAGGCGCTCGTCGGTCTCGAAGGAGACGGTCGGCCTGGTGAGCAGGTCGTAGCTGCGGCGGCGCGCATGCTCGAGCAGGTACCCGGAGAGCTCCTGCTCGAGCGAGCGCTCGTAGCCCTCGAGCCGGCCGCGGTCCTTGGCCGAGAGGTAGACCGTGTACTCGTTGGGCACGTAGACGCGGGCGACGCCCGCGGTCTTGTGCGAGTCCATCTCCTTGGCCAGTTTGCGGGCGAGCTCAACCGGTTGCACCTCCGAGCTGAAGGCGCGGCTGAAAACCCCCTCGACGAGGCCTTCGATCCGACTCTCGAGGCTGCGTAGGACGCTGATCGGGAAATCCTAGAGGTCTAGGGGACGAAGGCGCCGTGGCCGACGACGAGCCAGGCGCCGAGCGCGGCGGCCGCGACCAGGGCGCCCGCGCGCAGGCCGAAGGGGGCGCGCGACTCGGGCGCCTCGTCGGCGAGCAGGTCGAGCGAGTCCTCGATCGCGCTCCCCAGCTCCTCCAGCTGCGGTCGCCGCGAGGGCCGCGCCTGCAGCGCCGCGTCGATCGTCTCGCTGAGCTCGCGGGGGAGGTCGGGACGGAGGCGGCGCAACGAGCGGGGGCGGCCGCCGATCGCGCGCGCGGTCGCCGCCGGCGTCGCGCGGCGGTTGGGGTTCTCGCCGCTCCAGCACTCGTACAGGGTCAGCGCCAGCGAGTAGACGTCGGCCTCGGGGCCGGCGGCGCGGCCCTCGGCCTGCTCCGGGGCCATGTAGGCGAGCGTGCCGACGATGTCGCCGGGCGCGGTCAGCGCCGCCGCGTCGGCGAGGCGGGCGACGCCGAAGTCCATCAGCTTGGCGCGGAACTCGCCCTCGGGGGCGACGAGCACGTTCTGCGGCTTGATGTCGCGGTGGACGACGCCGCGCGAGTGGGCGTGGTCGAGCGCCTCGCAGAGGTCGGCGCCGATCTCGCCGATCTCGCGGTCGCTGAGCCTGTCCTCGCCGCTCAGGTCGGCCAGGGTCGGGCCGTCGACCAGCTCGGTGACAAGCAGCGCGTTGCCGTCCTCCTCGCCCATCTCGTAGAGCGTGACGATGCCCGGGTGGTTGAGCCGCGCCGCCGCCTGGGCCTCGCGCATCGTCCGCCGTCCGGCCTCGCCGTGGGACTCGATCGCCTTGACCGCGACGTTGCGTTCGAGCCGCCCGTCCCAGGCCCCGTAGACGACGCCGAAGCCGCCGCTGCCGATGCGGCGCTCGATCAGGAAGCGGTTGAGGACGAGAGAACCAATCAATGCACAGGGCGACTTCGCCGCAATTCCGCTCCCTCCTGCGACATACTCCCTGCTCCTTGGAGGATTCCCTGGCATCCGGGCAGGGGCGCCGCGCGCGTCCGCCACGCCGTCCCGAACGGCAACAGATCCTGCTGCGCCGGGGGCTTGCCCTCGGCGCAGGCCTGCTCGTGCTGATCCTGCTGGTGCTCGGGGTGCGCGGCTGCCTCGACGCGCGCAAGGGACGGGCGCTCAGCGATTACGCCGGCAACGTCACCCAGATCGTCGAAGAGACCGACCAGACGAGCAAATCGTTCTTCGAAAAGCTCTCCAACCCGGGCGAGATCTCGGTCACCGATTTCGTCGACCAGGTCAACGCCGACCGCAGCGCGATGGACAACTACGAGGCCCGCGTCGACGCGCTCGACACGCCCGGCGACATGAGCGACGCGCAGAGCAACCTGGAGCTGGTCTACGAACTGCGCGGCAGCGCGATGACCGTGATCGCGGAAAAACTGAGCACCGCGCTCGGCGACGTCGGCTCGAAAAAAGCGACGGCCGCGATCGCCAACCAGATGGCGAAGCTGATGGCGAGCGACGTGCTCTACGCGACGATCGTGCGGCCCGAGATCGACAGCGTCCTGGCCGACAACGGGATCGAGGGCGACGACGTGCCGAAAAGCGTCTTCCTCCCCGACGGCACGCAGTGGCTCGACGAAAACGCCGTCGCCGACGCGCTCGGCTCGGTCAGCGGCGCGAGCTCGACCGCGACCCCGGGCGTGCACGGCCTCGGGCTGCTCGGCACGGCGATCAACGGCACCGACCTGACCCCGGAAGGGACGACCTCCGTGATCGTGGAAGAAACCCCCGAAGTCGAAGTCACCGTGCAGAACCAGGGCGAATCGACCGAGAACGGGGTCACGGTCTCGGTCACCCTCAACGGCAAAACGCTGCAGGGCGACATCAGCAGCATCGAAGCCGGCGCGGAAGAATCGGTGACGATCGCGCTGCCCTCGGCGCCGAAAGGCGAAGCGACGCTGGAAGTCGAAGCGGAGCCGGTGCCGGGCGAGGAAGTAGCCGAAAACAACGAAGCCACTTACACCGTCGTCTTCGAATAGTCCGATGCGGATCGCCTTCCTCGGCCCGGCCGGCACGTTCACCGAAGACGCGCTGCGCGAGGCGACAGGGGATGGCGCCGAGATCGAGCCGCTGCGGACGGCGACCATCCACGACGCGATCCTGGCAGTCGAGCGGGGCGAGGCGGAGCGGGCGCTGGTGCCGTTCGAGAACTCGGTCGAGGGCTCGGTGCGGAGCACGCTCGACACGCTCGCCTTTGACACCGAGGCGGTCACAATCGTCGGCGAGTACGACTTCCGCGTCCACGCCCACCTGATCGCCCGCGAGGGGATCGAGCTGGAGGCCGTCGCAGCGATCCTCTCCCACCCGCAGCCGCTCGCCCAGTGCGCCGGCTTCCTGCGCGACAACCTGCCGGGGGTCGAACGGCGCAGCGTCAGCAGCACGGCCGAGGCGGTGCGCATGGTCGGCGAGTCGGTGCGCCCCTGGGCGGCGATCGGCGCCCGTGCGGCAGCGGAGCGCTACGGCTGCGTCGTCCTGCGCGAGGGGATCGAGGACAGCGCCGACAACGTCACCCGCTTCGTCTGGATCGCGCCCGCCGACGCCAAGCCGGAGGGCGAGGGCCCGCAGCGGACCTCGCTGGTCTTCTCCGAGCTCGGCGCCGACCACCCGGGCGCCCTGGTCGAGGCGCTGCAGGAGTTCTCCGACCGCGGCGTCAACCTCAGCCGGATCGAGTCGCGGCCCCTGCGCCAGGGTCTCGGCCGCTACATGTTCTTCTGCGACCTCGAAGGGGGCGTGGGCGACGAGCCTGTGGCGGCGGCGCTGGAGGCGTTGCGGGCCAAGGCCGAGAGCGTGCGGACCCTAGGTTCGTACCCAAGGGGATAGGGATGTCTCCCGCCCGGACTCGCTCGCTTCGCTCGCTCTGAGTATCCGCCCGTTCGGGAGACATCCCTATCCCCTTTCCGCCCATGCGTAGAATTCCCGAGCGATGGCACGGGTTCTTGTTCTCAATGCAACCTACGAGCCAATCAACGTCTGCACGTTGAGGAGGGCGGCTGTGTTGCTGCTCAAGGAGAAGGCGGAGCTGTTGGAGCGGCGGGAGGGGGCGATCCACTCCGAGCACATGACGATGGAGCGGCCCGACGTGATCCGCCTGGTCAGCTACGTGCGGGTGCCGCGCGAGGCGCACCGGCGCAAGATCACCCGCCGCGCCGTACTCGCCCGCGACAGCTGGACCTGCCAGTACTGCGGCTCGACCAAGTCGGGGCTGACCGTCGACCACGTGATCCCACGCAGCCGCGGCGGCAAATCGGTCTGGGGCAACATCGTCGCCGCCTGCGCCAGCTGCAACCGGCGCAAGGGCAACCGCCTCCCGCATGAGATCGAGATGCACCCGAAGAAGTCGCCCAAGCCCCCCGGCCCGGGCATCTTCATCCAGGTCGCGAGCCCAAAGGTGCCGCCCACCTGGCAGCAGTACTTACCGGCCGCCGCCTGACTGAAATTCCTCGTAGAGCGCGTGCTCCTCGCCGCGATGCCGCACTCGCTCGACTATTCCGTCGGGCGGCGCCCCCACCGCGATCTTCATCGCCGGAATCGACGAGGCCAGGAGCGGACGCCGATCCCAAGTCGAGGCGATGCGCGGACCGAACAGGGTCAGATTCTTGCTGCCCGCCAGTGCCGCCGACGGAGCCAGAACCCCCTGAACGCCCGCGCCGCGCAGCCGTCTCCCCTCCGCCTGGCAAAGCGAGAAGTCGTCTTCGATCAGGGCCTCAGGGGGGAATCCGGCCGCGTCGGCCTTGTCGAAGGTGCCGTAGTCGGCGATTCGTTGAACGTGCACTTCGGCAACCCAGATCGGCATGCGGACGAGCGCCGTCTCCTGCTCGGTGCGAAGTTCCTCGGAGCGGATCAGCTCGGCCCAAGCCCCGTCCACGGTCGTGCTCAGATACTGCGTGGCTCCGTCGCCGAACGAGTGCCAACGGCCTGGTTCCGAATTCGGCCTGACCCAGAAAGGGGTGTCGTAGTTCGAGTAGCGAAACGCGACTTCGTCGAACCCAGTGAGCTCGGGCTGCGGCTCAGGCGCCATGCTGAGCCCGACCCCCACGGGCGGCGAGCACCAACTCTCGCTCGCAAGCGGGGTCGTCGAGCACGTCGATCGGCGCGCGGCCACCAAGACCGGCTCGCTCCCGGTAGAACCACGCGACAACTCCAGCCGGAGTCCAGCCCCGCCAGAGCAGCGCCACCAGTCGGGCAACGAGCTGAAGGCGTCGCGAGGGCGACGATCCCTCGTCCTTCGCCAAGCGCTGAACCTGCCGCTCGCCGAGCCCGAGCATCTCCCCGAGCTGTTTACGGCTTACCCCTGGAAGCTGCCTATCGAGGCCGTCGAGGAGCTTCTTTGCGCTGGATTCACTGCCCTCGGGCTGGCCGTCGAGGGCATCGCGCACGACATGCCTGACCGCCTCCGCATGAACCACGAAGTCGTCGACGCTGTTGAGCGGGTGCTCGGCATCGAGCTCGCTGAGAGCCTCGAGGCCCTCGATGATGTGCCCACGAATCTCCGCGAGAGCTTCGGGATCGAGATCCGGCGGCACCTGTCTGTGGACCTGGAGAGACAGCCTCTGTGCCGTATGCACGAACCTCTCGACGTACGCCGGATCGATCGGGTGCTCGACCGTTCCGCTCTCGACGGATGTCGCGAGATCCTCGCGGAAGGTCGTCTGCCAGCGCTCGATTTCGCCCTCCAGCCGTTCGAGTTGGTCTCGATCGGGCTTGGATAGAAGGTCAGGCATGGAGCCCCCCGGGAGTTGCGGTCATGTCGCGGTCATGTCGCATTACGCGACATTGTAGCGACAGACTGGGCTCAGGTGGCGGAGCCGAGCTCCTCTTGGGGCTCGCCCTCGGACTCGTCGCTGGACTCGACGACCAGGGCGACGGCGCTGACGCGGTCGTCGTCCTTGATGTTCATCACCCGCACACCCTGGGTCGGGCGGCCCATCAGCGAGATCCCGCCAGCTTCGGTGCGCTGGACCATGCCCTGGTGTGAGATGAAGAGCAGGTCCTGGTGCTCCCGCACGATCAGGGCGCCGGCGAGGCCGCCCTTCTTCTCGGTCAACTTCGCGGTCAGCACGCCCTTGGTCCCGCGGCCCTTGACCGGGTACTCGGCGATCGAGGTGCGCTTGCCGTAGCCGTTCTCGGTGACGACGAAGAGCTCGGCGTCGTCGCGGGCGACGTCCATCGCCAGCACCCGGTTCTCCTCGCGGCCGACCTTCGACGAGACGTTCATCCCTTTGACCCCGGAGGTGTCGCGGCCCATCGGTCGCACCGCGTCCTCGGAGAAGCGCGAGGCGTGGCCGGACTTGGAGACGATCAGGATGTCGTCTTCGCCCGAGGTCAGGCGCACCTGGACCAGCTCGTCGCCGTCGCGGACCTTGATCGCGATGATCCCGTCGGCGCGGATCGGCGTGTTGTAGGCGAGGAACTCGGTCTTCTTGAACTGGCCCTTGGCGGTGGCGAAGGCGAGGTACTTGTTCTCTTTGAAGTCGCGGGTCGGGATCACCGCCATCACCCGCTCGCCTTCGCGCAGCGGCAGCAGGTTGACCAGTGCGGAGCCTTTGGCCGTGCGCGAGCCCTCGGGCAGCTCGTAGACCTTGAGCCGGTAGACCTTGCCCTGGTTGGTGAAGAAGAGCAGGTAGTCGTGGCTCGAGCAGATGTGCAGGTGGGCGATGTAGTCGTCCTCTTTGAGGTTCATCCCCATCACGCCGACGCCGCCGCGGCGCTGCTGGCGGTAGGTCGCCAGCGGCAGTCGCTTGACGTAGCCGGAGGAGGTCAGCGAGACCACCATCTGCTGGTCGGCGATCATGTCCTCGATCCCGACGTCGCCCTCGAAGTGGGCGATTTCGGTGCGGCGCTCGTCGCCGTAGGACTCGACGATCTCGGCCAGCTCCTCCTTGACCAGCCCGAGCACCCGGGCCTCGTCGCCGAGGATCGTCCGCAGCTCGCCGATCCGCTCCAGCAGGTCGGCGTGCTCGGCGCGGACTTTGTCGGACTCCAGCGCGGTGAGGCGCTGCAGCCGCATGTCGAGGATCGCCTGCGCCTGCTCGCGCGAGAGCTCGAATTTCTCGATCAGGCCGTCGCGGGCGGCGTCGGGGTCGGAGGAGCCGCGGATCAGTTTGATCACCGCGTCGAGGTTGTCGAGCGCGATCAGCAGGCCCTCGAGGATGTGGGCGCGGGCCTCGGCGCGGCGCAGTTCGTACTGGGTGCGCCGGGTGACGACCTCGCGCTGGTGCTCGACGTAGTACTTGACCAGCTCGAGCAGGCTCAGCGTCCGCGGCACGCCGTCGACCAGCGCGACCATGTTGATCCCGAAGCTGGTCTGCATCGCGGTTTTCTTGTAGAGGTTGTTGAGCACGACCTTGGCCGGCTGGCCGCCGCGCTTGAGCTCGATCACGAGCCGCATGCCGGAGCGGTCGGACTCGTCGCGCAGGTCGGAGATCCCTTCCAGTTTCTTCTCGCGGACGAGGTCGGCGATCTTCGTGATCAGGCCGTTTTCGCCGCCCTTCTTGACCGTGAACGGCAGCTCGGTGACGACGATCGCGTCCTTGCCGCCCTTGAGCGGCTCGACGTGGGCGCGGGCGCGGACCTTGACCGAGCCGCGGCCGGAGGCGTAGGCGTCGCGGATCCCCTCGAGGCTCATGATCCCGCCGCCGGGGAAGTCCGGGCCCTTGATGTTCTCCATCAGCCCGGCGAGGTCGATCGACGGTTCGTCGATGTAGGCGGCGACCGCGGCGGAGACCTCGCGCAGGTTGTGCGGCGGGATATTGGTCGCCATCCCGACCGCGATCCCCGAGCTGCCGTTGACCAGCAGGTTGGGGAAGCGCGACGGCAGGATCAGCGGCTCCTGCGTCGATTCGTCGTAGTTGGGCCCGAAGTCGACCGTGTCGGCGTCGATGTCACGCAGCAGCTCGGTAGCAAGCCGCCCAAGCCGCGCCTCGGTGTACCTCATCGCGGCGGCTGGGTCGTCGTCGATCGAGCCGAAGTTGCCCTGGCCGTCGATCAGGGGGTTGCGCAGGGAGAAGTCCTGCGCCATCCGCACCAGCGTGTCGTAGATCGCCGAGTCGCCGTGCGGGTGGTACTTGCCCATCACCTCGCCGACGATGAAGGCGCACTTGCGGTAGGACCGGGTCGGCTGCAGGCCGATGTCGTGCATCGCGTAGAGCACGCGCCGGTGCACCGGCTTGAGCCCGTCGCGCACGTCGGGCAGCGCGCGGCCGACGATCACGCTCATCGCGTAGTCGAGGTAGGACGAGCGCATCTCCTTCTCGAGCTCGCGCTCCTCGATCCTGCCGGTCAGAGCCTCCAGCGCCATTTACGCTCCCCTCCCTAGGTCCCTACACATCGAGGAATTTCACGTCCTTGGCGTTCGACTCGATGAACTCGCGGCGCGGGCCGACCTGGTCGCCCATCAGCATCGAGAAGATCTGGTCGGCAGCGGTGGCGTCGTCGAGGGTGACCCGGGCCAGGGTGCGCGTCGCCGGGTCCATCGTCGTCTCGCGCAGCTGGTCGGCGTTCATCTCGCCGAGCCCCTTGAAGCGGGTCAGCTGCACACCGTGGCGGGCGAGCTCGATCACGGCCGGTCGCAGCGCCGCGAACGAGAGCGCCTCTTTGCTGCGGCCGCCGAAGCGGACCTCGAACGGCGGCCGCCCGACCTGCTTCAGCAACGCCGCGTGCACTTCGGTGAACTTGCGGTAGTCGTGATGCTCGAAAAGCGTGCGCGGCAGGCGGTGGGTCCGGGCCAGGCCCGACTTGCGTTCGAGCGCCTTGACCACCAGCCCGTCGTCGGAGTCCTGAACGATCTCGGTGTCGAAGGGCTCGCTCTCGCCGGCGGGCGAGCCGAGCACCTTGCGAGCGGAGGCGAGCGTCGCCGCTTCCTCGTCGAGCAGGCTCGACTCCTCGAGGAAGCGCACCGTCTCGTGGCCGAACTCGGCCTGCAGCGACGAGCTCCAGCCCTCGTACTCTTTCGCCCGGCGGGTGTAGGACTGCCAGCGGCTCTTGCTCAGGTTCTTCGCCGTGCCGCTCGCTTCGGCGACCTCGAACTCCTCGAGCTTGTCGCGCAGCAGCAGCTCTTCGAGTTCGGACTCGCGCTCGAGGTAGGTCTCCTGGTTGCCCTGCTTGACCCGGTAGAGCGGCGGTTTGGCGATGTAGACGTAGCCGGCGTCGATCAGCTCCGGCATCTGCCGGTAGAGGAAGGTGAGGACGAGGGTGCGGATGTGGGCGCCGTCGACGTCGGCATCGGTCGCCATGACGATTTTGTGGTACCTGGCGTCCTCGAGGTTGAACTCCTCGTGCACGCCGGTGCCGATCGCCGTGATCAGCGCCTGCACCTCGGTGTTGGCGAGGACTTTGTCGATCCGGTTCTTCTCGACGTTGATGATCTTGCCGCGCAGCGGCAGCACCGCCTGGGTCGAGCGGTCGCGGGCCTGCTTCGCCGAACCACCGGCGGAGTCACCCTCGACGACGAAGATCTCCGCGTCGCGCGGGTCCTTGACCGTGCAGTCGGCGAGCTTGCCCGGCAGGGTCGAGTTCTCCAGCGCCGACTTGCGCCGGGTCAGGTCGCGCGCTTTGCGCGCCGCGTCGCGAGCGCGCGAGGCGTCGATCGCCTTGGTGATGATCCGCCGCGCCTCGCCGGGGTTCTCCTCGAGGAACTCGGCGAGCTTGCGGTTGACCGTCTCCTCGACCAGACCGCGGATCGGCGGGTTGCCGAGTTTGGTCTTGGTCTGGCCCTCGAACTGGGGGTCGTGCAGCTTGACCGAGATCACCGCGGTCAGGCCCTCGCGCACGTCCTCGCCGCCGAGGTTGTCGTCTTTCTCTTTGAGGATCCCCTTGTTGCGGGCGTAGGCGTTCAGGGTCCTGGTCAAAGCCGCGCGGAAGCCGGAGAGGTGTGAGCCACCCTCGTGGGTGTTGATGTTGTTGGCGAAGCTGAAGATCGACTCCTGGTAGGAGTTGTTCCACTGCATCGCGACCTCGACCTGGCCGTCGTCCTCCTCGCCTTCGAAGAAGATCGTCTTCTTGTGCAGGACGTCCTTGTTCTCGTTGAGGTGGCGGACGAAGTCCTCGATCCCGCCCTCGTACTGGAAGCTGACGCTGTTGGTCTGACCGCGCTCGTCGACCAGCTCGATCTTCAGCCCGCGGGTGAGGAAGGCGGTCTCGCGCAGCCGCTCGGCGAGGGTCTGGAAGTCGAACTCGCGCTCGGCGAAGATCTCCGGGTCGGGCTGGAAGGTGATCGTCGTTCCGTGGTCCTTGCTCGCCGCCCCTTTGGCCAGGTCGGCCTGCGGTTTGCCGCGCTCGTAGTCCTGCGTCCAGACATGGCCGTCGGTCTGGATTTCGAGATGCAGGCGCTCGGAGAGCGCGTTGACGACGGAGACGCCGACGCCATGCAGGCCGCCGGAGACCTTGTAGCCGCCGCCGTCGCCGAACTTGCCGCCGGCATGCAGGACGGTGAGGACGACCTCGGCCGCCGGCCGGCCCTCCTTCTCCATCGTCCCCACCGGGATGCCACGGCCGTCGTCGATGACGGTGCACCTGTCGTCCGGGTGGAGGATGACCTGGACCGAGTCGCAGTGACCGGCGATCGCCTCGTCGACCGAGTTGTCGACGACCTCGTAGACGAGGTGATGAAGACCGCGGGGCCCGGTCGAGCCGATGTACATGCCGGGGCGCTTGCGGACCGCTTCCAGGCCCTCGAGAACGGTGATGTCCTGGGCGCCGTAGGAGCCCTCGTTCTTGGCCTTGGCCCCACCGGCGTTCTGGTCTTTCTTGGGCAACAGATCCTTTCCGCGTCTACACAAAGCCCCGGCCGCCTGGCGCTCTCGGCGCGCCCGGCCGGGGCGGAAATCGAGTTGACATAAGGATACCAGTCGGGGTCCCTGGAACGCCGCTGCCCGAATTAAGAAATACCTGCAAATCAGCTTAAAACGTGGCGACTCTCAGGCATCTTTGAGGCGAAACCGCAGAGCCGCGGGCGCTTCCTCGCCCAGCCTCTCCCCCAGGCCGGCCAGGAGGCGGTCCTGCATCAGGTCGAGCTCCTCCACCCAGACCGGGTCGTCGCAGACGATCGTCACCGTCTTGCCGCGCTCCGAGACGGGCTGCGCGACCGCGGCGATGCGCTCGCCCACCACCTCCCCCCAGACTCCCTGCACGGCGGCGAGGCGGGTCTTCGGGGCCACCTGTTTCAGGGCGGCGCGGAGGGCGCCGGACGCCGGGCGGGGAGCGCGGCGTCGGCTCATGCCGCGGCCGCGCCGGCGTCGTCGAAGGGGACCCACACGACCTGCTCGCGGGCAGCGGCCGGGACCGACTCCTCGGCGGCGGCGGTGATCAGCGCCTGGCCCTCACCCGCCAGCCGCTCGACCAGGAAGCCGCGGCGCTGCGGGTCGAGCTCGCTCATCACGTCGTCGAGCAGCAGCAGCGGCGCGACCCGGCGGGCGGCGAGCAGCGCCTCGCGCTCGGCGAAGAGCAGCGCGAGGAGCGCGGCGCGCTGCTGGCCCTGCGATCCGTAGCGCCGCAACGACTTGTCGGCGGCGCTGAGCTTCAGCTCGTCGAGGTGCGGGCCCCACGAGGTGCGGCCGAGGCGTAGGTCCGCGTCGCGGCGCTCGGCCAGACCGGCGCGGATCGCCGCCGCGTCGCCGCTCGCGCGCGGCGCGTACTCGAGCGTCCCGCCGCCTGCCAGCCCGAGGTCGGCGGCAGCGGCCGCGAACGGCTGCGCCAGCTCGGCCACGGCCTCGGCCCGGGCCGCGACCAGTGCCTCCGCGGCCTCGGCGAGCGCGGCGTCCCAGACCTCGAGCTCGCCCGCCGCGCGACCGGCGGCGAGGTTGGCGATCAGCGCGTTGCGCTGCGCCAGCGCCTGGCCGAAGCGCTGGCGCAGGCCGGCGCGGGTCGGCCAGCGCGCCGCGACGTAGCGGTCGAGGTGCGCGCGGCGCTCCGCCGGCGGGCCCTTGACCAGGGTGAGCCGGTCGGGCGAGAAGACCGCCACCGGCGGCCGGCTCCGGGCCAGTTCGACCGGGTCGGCCGGGTCGCCGTCGAGCAGGTGCCGTCGGCCCTCGCCACGGCTGACCGAGGCCAGCAGCCGGTGCTCGATCCCGTCCCCGTCGCGGACGACCGCCTCGGCCCGGGCGAGCTGGCCGCCGAAGGGGATCAGCTCGCGCCGGTCGGAGGTGCGGAAGGAGCGGCCGGTGAGCGCGAAGTAGAGCGCCTCGAGCAGGTTGGTCTTGCCGGCGCCGTTGGGGCCGATCAGGCTGACGATCCCGGCGTCGAGCTCGACCCGCACATCGCTCAGGCTGCGCAGTGGCCTCGCTTCGACAGCGGCGACCAGCACAGGCCGGCCCCTACACGTTGAGGCGGATCGGCATCACGAGGTAACGGAAGTCTTCGTTGTCGACGGGCTGCAGCAGCCCCGGCCGCAGCGGCGAGATCAGCCGCAGCAGCACCTCGTCGCCGTCGACGCTTTCGATCCCCTCGCGCAGGAACTCCGGGTTGAAGCCGATCTCCAGCGCCTCGCCCTCGAACGCCGCCGGCATCGCCTCCTCGGCGTCGCCGACGTCCGGGGTCGAGGCGGAGACCTTCAGCTCGCCCTCCGCGAACGAGAGCCGCAGCGGCGCGTTGCGCTGTGCCAGCTGGCTCACCCGGCGGACCACGTCGAGGAATTCCGGCCGCGGCAATCTGACGTCGTGCTCGTAGGACTCCGGCAGGAGCTGTCGAAAGTTGGGGAACTGGCCGTCGATCAGCCTCGTGTTGAGGAGGATCGTCCCTGCCTTGAAGACGGCCTGGTTCGACAGCAGGCTGATCGCGACCTCGTCGAGCTCGCCGCCGGCCACCAGTCTGCCCAACTCGCGCAGGGCCTTGGCCGGGATGTTGGCCTCGAGCTCGCCGCCGATCTCGGCCTCGAGCTCGGTGCGCTTGACCGCGAGCCGGTAGGAGTCGGTGGCAACCATCGTCATCTCCTGCCCCGCCGCATTGACCAGGACCCCGGTCAGCACCGGGCGCATGTCGTCGCGCGAGGCGGCGGGCGCGACCAGCTCGACCGTCTCGGCCAGAGCCGCCGCCGGGATCTTCAACGGCTCGGCGTCCTGCTCGGGCAGGCTGGGGAAATCCTCGGCGGGGAGGATGCGCAGGTGGAAGCTGGAGCCGCCGCTGCGGATCTCGACGTCGCGCTCTGACTCGCGCAGCTCGAGCTCGACATCGCCCTCGGCGAGCGAGCGGGCGAGCTCGGCGAGCAGCCGGCCCGGCAGCAGGGCGGAGCCGGCGCTGGCCACATCCGCGTCCATGGCCGTGCGCAACCCCATCTCGCCATCGGTCGCGGCCAGCGTCACCTCGCCGACGTCGGCACGGAGGAGGATCCCGGACAGGGCCTGGGTCGCCGCGCGGGTCGAAACCGCTCGCGAGACGACGGAGAGCTTGGAGACGAGCTCGTCACGTTTGGTGGTCAGCTTCAAATGACTGATGTCCTCTTGAGTTGGGTTAGTACTTGTGGAAACTGCCGAGACCATAGGAAATCCGCATGGTCATGGGATTTTCGGCCTGTGGAGAAGACTGGGGAAGGGATCGATTCTTGCATTGGGGTCGGCGGTCAAGCGGCGCCCGGTGGAAGCCTGTGGATAGCGGTGCGCAACTCGCCGACCTGACGGGCGAGGTCGGCGTCGGCGCCGAGCGCGTCCTCGGCCCGGCGCAGCGCGTTGAGGACGGTCGAGTGATCGCGGCCGCCGTAGAGCCGGCCGATCTGAGGCAGCGAGAGGTCGGTCGACTCGCGCGTGAGCAGGATCGCGACCTGCCTGGCGCGCAGCACGACGGCGCTGCGACCGCTGCCGACGAGCTCGGCGCGCGAGATTCCGAAGGCGCTCGCGACCCGCTCCTGGATCTCTTCGATCGCGGTCGGCCCGCCCGACGCCGACGAGCGCGGGATCAGCTCGGCGATCAGCTCGGGGCTGAGCGGCTTGGCGGTCAGCGAAGCGTGGGCGATCACCTTGGTCAGGGCGCCGTGCAGGCGGCGGATGTTGGCGTCGATGCGGCCGGCGAGCTCGGAGAGGGCGTCGCGGTCCTCGTCGCCCAGGCCCGCCTCGCGGGCGAGCCGCTGCAGGACGGTGAGCCGGGTGGCGAGGTCGGGGGGCTCGACCGGGATCGTCAGGCCCCACTCGAAGCGGTCGCGCAGGCGCGCCTCGAGCGTCGAGAGCTCGCTCGGCAGGCGATCGGCCGAGAGCACGAGCTGGCTGCCGCCCTCGTATAGAGCGTTGAAGGTGTGGAAGAACTCCTCTTCGGTGTGCTGCTTGCCCTGCAGGAACTGGATGTCGTCGACGAGCAGCACGTCGAGGTCGCGGTAGCGCTGCTTGAACTGCTCGGAGCCGGAGGAGCGCAGGGCGCCGACGAACTCGTTGGTGAAGCCCTCGGCGGTGGTGTAGCGGACGCTGAGCCCCGGCGCGTTGGCGCGCAGGTAGTTGGCGACGGCGCCGAGCAGGTGGGTCTTGCCGAGCCCGGGCGGGCCGTGCAGGAAGAGCGGGTTGTAGGCCTCCGAGGGGGTCTCGGCGACGGCCAGGGCGGCGGCATGGGCGACCCGGTTGCCCTCGCCGATCACGAAGCGGTCGAAGCTGTAGTTGGGGTTGAGCTCGACCGAGCGGTCGACGCGACCGCTCAGGTCCTGCCTGTCGGGCTCCGAGAAGGTGATCTCGCTGAGCGGCGAGCCGAGCGCGTCCAGCGCTTCGCGCAGCAGCGTGGCGTAGCGGCGCTCGACCCAGGTCCGGATTCCCTCCGGCGCGCTCAGGTAGAGCGTCGTTCCCTGGGCCCCGACGACCCGCACGGGCTCGAGCCAGATCTTGAAGGTCGAGTCGGGCACGGCGGCCCGAAGGCGCTGCCGGACTTCCTCCCAGAGGGCGTCGAGGCTCTGTCCGGAGGGGTCGTCGGGCACGAACGAGCGACCATAGCGGCGGCCACCGGCACCGATTCGGGGTGAGTCGCAAATGCCGGAGAAATGATTCTGGCGGGTGAGGAGCCCGGTCCCCCGGAGAGTGGGGGGCGTCCGTATACTGCGACGGCCAATGAAGCGCACCTACCAGCCGAAGAAGCGGAAGCGGGCCAAGACCCACGGGTTCCGGGCGCGGATGAGCACCCGCGGCGGACGCGCGATCCTCAAGCGCCGCCGGGCCAAAGGCCGCAAGCGCCTTACGCCGGGATGACCCCGCTCACAGTTGGGCTCGGGTGATGGCGGCGAAGCGGCGCCGGCTCTCGCGTAGTCGCGAGTTCGATCGCGTCTACCGCGACGGCTCCTCGCACGCGACCCGCTACCTCGTGCTCTACAGCTTCCCCCGCAAGGGCGAAGACGAAGAGGAGCAGGACGCCCGGCTCGGCGTCTCGGTCAGCCGCAAGGTCGGCGGCGCGGTCGACCGCAACCGGGTCAAGCGGACCCTGCGCGAGGCGTTCTGGGGCCTGGCCGACCGCCTGCCCCCTCGCCACGACTTCGTCATTGTCGCCCGCGCCGAGATCGGCGACCTGATCGAGAAGGACGGTGCGGACGGGGCGCGGGTGAGCCTGGAAGAGGCGCTCGCGCAGTCCGGCTTCGGCGAGGAGCGTTCCACGTGAAACGGGTCCTGCTCGCGCCGATCGCCGCCTACCAGCGCTGGATCTCGCCGGCGATGCCGCGCCGCTGCCGCTACGAGCCGACCTGCTCCGAATATGCCGCGGACTCGATCCGCCGCTTCGGCGTGCGCGGCCTGCTGCTCGCCTGCTGGCGCCTGCTGCGCTGCAATCCGTTCAGCCACGGCGGCTTCGATCCCGTGCCTGACCGCTTCACGCTGCGGGTCGGCCCGGTCGACCCGAGCGATTACCACTGCAACCACCACCACGGAGCCCGCACGTGAGCCCAGTCGTCGCCAACATCCTGCAGCCGCTGATCGACATCGCCAACTCGGTGCTGAAGTTCTTCCACGACGACGTCGGGCTCAGCTGGGGGATGTCGATCATCGCGCTCACCGTCGTCACCCGGGCGCTGCTGATCCCGCTCACCTACAAATCGCTGAAGGGGATGCGGGCCCTGCAGGCACTGCAGCCGCAGCTCAAGGAGATCAAAGAGAAGTACAAGAACGACCAGAAACGCATGCAGCAGGAGATGATGCGCTTCTACCAGGAGAACAAAGTCAACCCCTTTGCCTCCTGCATCCCGCTGCTGGCCCAGCTGCCGATCTTCATCACCCTCTTCTACCTGCTCAAAAACGAGCTCCCGGCCGATATCGGCTGCAAAGCGGGCGAGTGCGGCAGCGAAGCCTCGTTCCTCTTCATCACCGACCTGACCGCGAAGGCGGCCGGCGGCGAACTGATCGCCCTGCTGGTCCTCTACGTCGGCACGCAGCTGATCTCCGGCCTGGTGATGGCGGTCACGGCCGATAAAAACCAGCGCCTACTGATGATGGCGCTGCCCTTCATCTTCGTCCCCTTCATCATCACCTTCCCCGCCGGCCTCGTCCTCTACTGGATCACGACCAATGTCTGGACGATCGGCCAGCAGTACACGATCCAGAAGCTGATCCCGGCGCCCGAGGTGGCGACGCCGGAGCAGGTCGCGGCGGCAAAACCGCCTCCGAAGCCGCCGAAAAAGAAGAAGCGCCGCCGCTAGACGCAGTCCCCCTCGGATCTCGACCACCCGCACCCGATCCCCTGCACTGTGAAAGCCGGATAGGGTGCGGGCTGTGAGCGATTCGACCAAATGGCCGGAGGAGCCGGCGGAGCGGGTTCGGGAGCTGGTCGAGGGGGTGCTCGACGAGCTTGACCTCGAAGGGGAGGTCGAGATCAGCGAGGACGACGAGCGGATCGAGGCCGTGGTCGCCGGCGAGGACGATTACGGGCTGCTGATCGGCAAACGCGGTCAGACGATCGACGCGCTGCAGCTGCTCTGCTTCCAGGCCGCCTTCCGCGGGCTGCGCGACCGCAAACGGGTCGTGCTCGACGCGGCCGGCTACCGGGAGCGGCGGCGTGAGGTGCTGACCGGGCGGGCGGACAAGGCAGCGGAGCGGGCGCTGGACAGCGACGTCAGCGTCGAGATGGACCCGATGAGCGCGCAGGAACGGCGCGTCGTGCACGAACACCTCAAAGAGCGTTCCGGGGTCGAGACCTACAGCGAAGGCGACGAGCCGCGTCGCTGCGTGGTCGTCGCGCCCTTGGTCGCCGAGTAGAGGGGGGCCCGGGGTAGGGCCTTCACTTAACTTTTTCGGTGCTGCGTTTGCGGCAACGGACCATGGCTGAAGGCGAAAAAGTACAAGACGTTACGGCCCTACCCCGGGCCCCCCTAGACGAGGGTCAGAGGGCGAAGATCACGCGGGTTTTGGAGCTGTTGAGGGAGGAGCGGGCTTCGGTCAGCTCGGTGACGGATCCAGGGCGGGCCTGGCGGGTGCATGTCGAAGACAGCCTCACGGGGCTCGAGGTCGAGGATCTGCGGACGGCTACTAGAATCGCGGATATCGGCTCTGGGGCTGGCTTTCCGGCGCTCGTGCTGGCGGTGGCACTGCCCGACTCGCGGGTCGACGCGATCGAGTCGGTCGGGCGCAAGTGCGAGTTCATTGAGCGCGCGATCGAGAGCGCCGGGATCGCCAACGCATCGGTGCTGGGCGCCCGCTCCGAGGAGCTCGCCGCCGGCGAGCAACGCGAGTCCTACGACGCCGTCACCGCCCGCGCGGTGGGCCGCCTCTCGACCCTGGCCGAGCTCGCCTCCCCGCTGCTGAAGGAAAACGGCGTCCTCGTAGCCTGGAAGGGCAAACGCGACGAAGACGAGGATCAACAGCTCGCCCGAGCCGTCGACCAACTGGCGATGGAACCCGAACAGATTCTCGACGTAGGCGACAGGGCCGGAAGCAAACATCGCCACCTCCACGTCCTTCGCAAGCTCGCCCCGACGCCGAGCGAGCTGCCCCGACGCCCGGGCATGGCAAAGAAGCGCCCTAAGGGCTGAAGGTGGGATGGGGCGTCCCTCGGACCGGCAATTGTCCGAACGAGGGACACCCGATCCCACCTTCAGCCCCACTAGGCTGCACTCCGCATGGGCCTCGTCTACGCAGTCTCGAACCAGAAGGGCGGTGTCGGCAAGACGACGACCGCGGTCAACCTGACCGCCTGTATGGCCGCGTCCGGCTCGCAGACGCTGCTGGTCGACCTCGACCCGCAGTGCAACGCGACCGTCGCGCTCGGCGGCGATCGCGACGCCCACCCGTCCTCCTACGACTGCCTGATCGGCGACGTCTCGGTGGCCGAGGCCGCGCGTCCCGCTGGGCCCGACAACCTCTGGCTCGTCGCCGCCAACCGCGACCTGGCAGGCGCCGCGGTCGAGCTGCCGCGCCTGGAGGGATCGGAGACGCGGCTGCGCGACCGGCTCGGGCCGCTGCGCGAGCGCTTCGCCTGCACCGTGCTCGACTGCCCGCCCTCGCTCGGGCCGGTCAGCGTCAATGCGCTCGTTGCCGCCGACCGCGTGATCGTGCCCGTCCAGGCTGAGTACCTGGCGCTCGAGGGCCTGGTCCAGTTCCTCGACACGCTGGGGATGATCCGCCGCGAGCTCAACCCCGCGCTTAACGTGTCGGGCCTGCTGATCACTATGTCCGATGAGCGCACGCGACTCGCCCAGGATGTTGAGCGGGAGCTGCGCGAGCATTTCCCCGAGATGGTCTTCAAGACGGTCATACCGCGCAGCGTCAGGGTCGCCGAGGCGCCGAGCTATGGCCTGCCGGTGACCGAGCACGCCCCCGCCTCGCAAGGCGCCGAGGCCTACCGGGCGCTGACCGAGGAGCTCGCCGGCCGTGGCTAGCGCGGCGAAGAAAGACGGCAAGGCGAAGCGCGGCATGGGCCGCGGGCTCGCCGCGATCCTGCCCGAGAGCGCGCCGGCCGAGGACCTCGGCGACCTGCGCGAGCTGGCGGTCGGGCTGATCAAGCCCAACCCGAAGCAGCCGCGCACCCACTTCGACCCGGACGCGCTGGCGAGCCTCGCCGCCTCGATCGAGAGCAGCGGCGTCGTCCAGCCCCTGCTTGTCCGCCCCCTCCACGACGGCAGCTACGAGCTGATCGCCGGCGAGCGGCGCTGGCGAGCGGCGCAGCAGGCGGGCCTGGAGAAGGTGCCCGCGGTCGTGCGCGACTCCGAGCAGGCGGAGCGGCTGCAGGTGGCGCTGATCGAGAACATGGTGCGCGAGGATCTCAACCCGATCGAGGAGGCCCGCGCCTGCGCCGCCCTGGTCGACGACCTCGGCCTCTCCAAAGAAGACCTGGCGCAGCGCATCGGCCGCAGCCGCCCCGCCGTCTCGAACCTGATCCGCCTGCTCGACCTGCCCGACGAGGCGGTCGAGCTGCTCGAGTCGGGTGAGCTCAGCGAGGGCCACGGGCGTGCCCTGCTCGGCGCCTCGGGCAACGACGTGCGCCGCCGCCTCGCCCGCGACGCCGTGCGCGGCGGCTGGTCGGTGCGCGAGACCGAGGACAGGGTTAAGCTGGCTGGCCAGCCAAAAAAGGGGAAGCGGTCGAAGCCGGGAGTCAGCGCCGAGGAGTCCGCCGCGATGCGCGACGCCGCCGACCGCCTCGAGTCGGCGCTCGGCCACGAGGTCAAAGTGCGCCCGCGCGGGGGAGAGGTCGCGGTCGAGATTCGGCTTGCCGACCTGGACGAGGCCCTCGCCCTGGTCGCTATCATCGGCCGCGGCTCGGGCGATTAGCTCAGTTGGTTAGAGCGCGTCTCTGATAAGGACGAGGTCCCTGGTTCGAATCCAGGATCGCCCACTGCGAAGTCCAGGCACGCTACGTGGTGCCGACCCGCGCGGCGCTGCACTTCCACCGCCTGGAGTCCGACTGATGCCCGTCGACATCGCCGGTCAGTTCGGCGAGAGCCTGCGCCGAGCCTGCAGGGGGCCGGTATCTCCAGCAAATTGGGGCGTCAGAACGCGGTGGATCATCGATTAGGGGGGCGAGAAAGCCCAGCAAATCTCTTATGTAGGTATGAGCGACAAATACAAGCCTGACTGCCGGCGGCCCAGACGGGGCGCTTTGACTAAAGATCAACACATCGATAGAGTTGTGTCGTGATCCCGCCCTTTGACAAGGGCGGGAACCTGCCCCCGGGAATCCATGAGGCCGATTGGGATGAACTGGAGACGAGATTTTGTGACTCACCCCGCCGAGTCGAGTTGCTCGCAGGTCTTCGAGAAGCGCTGGCAGCATTGCGTGATGCCGGTTGCCGCACCGCCTATATCGATGGCAGCTTCGTCACGGCAAAAGAGGACCCCGGCGATTTCGATGCGTGCTGGGAGGCTGTGGGGGTCGATGCGAGCTTGCTCGATCCGGTCTTGCTTGACCTTGCCCCTCCGCGTACGGCCCAGAAGGAGCGATTCGGGGGCGAGTTGTTCCCAGCCTCCTTCGTGGCCGAGCCGGAGAGCGGAGCGCTGTTTTTCGACTTCTTCCAGCATGATCGCGATGGGGAGCCAAAAGGAATCGTTCAGATCGATTTGGAGGGCCTGGAGTGATCGCTAACGAGCGCCAGTACGCCATCACCCGAACTGAGCTCCAGCGCTTCGAGCAGGCGGCTGAGGAACAGCAGCGGTCTGGGCCGTCCGAGGGCATCGATCCACGGATCGACAAAGCGATGGTCGAGGGCCTGCTGAGTCAGGCGGAGACGCTCCGGGAGGAACTCAAGCGCTACGAGGATTTGCGTGACGGTCGGATCAGTGAGCGCGAGCTTGAGGGCCTGCGCGATCTCCCGACGGCCCTGATCGAGGCCCGGATAGCAGCCGGTCTCACTCAGAAAGCGCTGGGTGAGCGGCTGGGTGTCAAGGAGCAGCAGGTCCAGCGCTGGGAGGCGAATCTCTATTCAGGCGTCGGAGTCGTGCGCCTTCAGGAGGTTGCCGATGCCCTGGGCATGGGGGTTAAGGAGACCGTGAGCTACGCGGCGTCTTCAGGCGGGGACTCCGCCGCCTGAGACTCCTGGTGGCGCCCCGCGCCGAACGGCCCAGGGCCGTTCCTATAATGGGCGATCCACGCTAGCTCGGAGCGAATCTTGCAGCAAATGCAAATCTACGGAGTCAGTTTCGACATGGTCGGCAAGCAGCCGATCGTTTTGTTGAAGACGGTCGACGGCAACCGCTTCCTGCCGATCTGGATCGGGCATCCGGAGGCGGCGGCGATCCTGATGAAGCTGCAGGGCGCCTCGACCCCGCGGCCGATGACCCACGACCTGATCTCCGACATGCTCGAGCAGTTCGACGCGAAATGCGAGCGGGTCTCGGTCACCGAGCTGCGCGACAACACCTTCTACGCCTCGATCACGATCTCGGTCGGCGGCAGCGAGGTCGAGATCGACTCGCGTCCCTCCGACGCCCTCGCCCTTGCCGTCCGCGTCTCGGCGCCGATCTTCGCCGCCGAGGACGTGATCGAGGAGTCTGCGATCGAGTTCGAGCACGAGGTCGAGGACACGGAGGAAGTCGTCGACAAGTTCAAAGAGTTCCTCGACGAGGTAACGCCGGAAGACTTTGCCGAAGGCAACTCCTAGGCTGCAGCGGGCTCGCGTGCCAGCGCGAGAATGCGGCCGACCAGGTCCTCGAAGGAGATGCCCGCCGCCTCCGCCGCCTGCGGCAGCAGGCTGGTGTCGGTCAGCCCCGGGATCGCGTTGACCTCGAGCACCTGGGGCCCGTCCGCGCCGAGGATCAGGTCGACGCGGGAGAAGCCGGCGCAGCCGAGCGCCTCGTAGGCGGCGAGCGCCGCCCCGGTCACCGCCGCCGACTCGCTCTCGCTGAGCTCGGCCGGGCAGACGAAATCGGTGCGGCCGATCTCGTAGCGGGCCTCGAAGTCGTAGCGGTCACCGCCGCCGGGCAGCGCCTCGACCACCGGCAGCGCCTCGCCGCCGAGCACGCTGACGGCGAGCTCGCGGCCCTCGACGAAGCGCTCGAGCAGGACGCGGCTGTCGTAGCTGAAGGCGGAGACCAGCGCCTCCGGGACCTCGAACCAGCCGGCGGCGAACTTCACCCCGAGCGCCGAGCCGCCGCGGCTCGGCTTGACCACGAGCGGGAAGCCGAGCCGCTGCTCGAGCTCGCCGAGCGCATCGCCGGCGCCGAGCTCGCGGAAGGCGGTCTCGTTGAAGGCGAACCAGTCCGGGGTCGGCACGCCGGCGCCGCGCAGCTCGTGCTTGGCGAGGACCTTGTCGATGCAGCGCGCGCAGGCGGCGACCGGCGGGCCGGTGAAGGGGATGCCGAGGATCTCGAGTAGCTCCTGCACGGTGCCGTCCTCGCCGCCCAGCCCGTGCATGGCGACGAAGGCGATCTCCGGCTGCGCCTCGGTCAGTCGCTTGACCAGGTCGCCGCCGGCGTCGATCGGGACCGTCTCGTGGCCGAGCCGCTCCAGCGCGTCCTCGACCCTCGCCCCCGAGCGCAGCGAGACGCCGCGCTCGAGCGAACGCCCGCCCTTGAGCACGGCGACCTTCACGCCGCTCCCTCGCCGGTCTTGCGGAAGGGGAGCACGTCGCCGCCCTCGCTCGCGGGCTTCGCCTCCGGCGCCTCGAGCGGCGTGGAGGTGGCGCCACCGGACGAGTCCGATGTCAGCGCGCCGTAGAGCTCGACCTGGTCGGCGATCGTGCGGCCGATCCGGCGCACGCCCTCGCGGATCTCCTCGTCGCCGACGCCGGAGAAGTTCAGCCGCATCGAGCTGCGCCCCCTGCTCTCGTCGACGTAGGCGGCCTGGCCGGGGACGAAGGCGACGTCCTCGCGCAGCGCCTTGGCGAGCAGGTCGCTGGTGTCGATGTACTCGGGCAGCGTCGCCCAGATGAACAGGCCGCCCTCCGGTTCGGTCCAGGTCGCCTCGGCCGGGAAGTGCTCGCGCAGCGCCGCGACCATCGTGTCGCGCCGGCCGCGGTAGATCTCGATCAGGTCGGCGATGTACTCCTGCCAGCGCCGTTCGGAGAAGTACTCGCGGACGAAGTGCTGGGTCAGGGTCGAGGTGCAGAGGTCGGCTGCCTGCTTGCCGAGCACGATCTTCTCCATCACCGGCGGCGGCGCCACCGCCCAGCCGAGGCGGATGCCGGGGGAGAGGATCTTCGAGAAGGTGCCGACGTAGATCACGAAGTCGCCGCCGTCGAGCTGGTAGAGCGGCGGCAGCGGCTCGCCGCCGAAGCGCAGCAGGCCGTAGGGGTTGTCCTCGACGACCAGCAGCTCGCGCTGCCGCGCCAGCTCGACCAGGCGCCGCCGCCGTTCGAGCGACATCGTCACCCCGGAGGGGTTCTGGAAGCTCGGCACCGAGTAGACGAATTTGGGTCGCCGGCCCTCGCCGTCGAGCCGGGCCAGCACCGCTTCCAGGTCCTCGATCCGCATCCCGTCCTCGTCGCAGTCGATCTGGATCGTCTCGGCCTGGTAGCTGCAGAAGACGGGCACGGCGCCGGGGTAGGTCGGCGCCTCGCAGACGACGACGTCGCCGGGGTCGACCAGCGTCTTGCAGATCAGGTCGATCGCCTGCTGGCCGCCGGTGGTGACGATCACGTCGTCGGGGTCGGGCAGCATCCCCTCGGCCCCCATCACCTCGATGATGCAGTCGACCGTCTCGGCGAAGCCCTCGGTCGGCCCGTACTGCAGCGCCTCCGCCGTCGACTCCTGCGCGATCCGCGTCATCTGCGCGGCGAAGGTGGCGGCCGGGAAGGTCGACGTGTCGGGCAGGCCGCCGGCGAGCGAGATCACCTCGGGGCGGGCGGTGACCGCCATCAGGTCGCGCATCGCCGAGGAGCGCATCACCCCGGTTCGCGCGGCGAACAGGCCCGCGTAGCGCGCCAGGTCGCTGCTGCGAGTGTGCGCGCGGCGCCGGTGGGGCGTCTCTTCCATCCATGGAGTGTAGGTTTTCGGCGTGAGCTTCCTTGAGGGAACCGGCTTCGAGCTCGGCATCGGCATCGCGATCGGCATGCTCGCCGGCACCACCGGCACGCGCGGCTCGGCGCGGGGCCGGATGACGATTCTCGCCGCCGTGATCGGGCTGATCGCCGGCTACCTGCTGGCCGGCACGGCCGACCTCGGCGGCCTCACCGGCGCCCTCTTCTGCGCGCTCGGCGCGGCGCTCGGCTGCATCGTGATCAGCGACCTGATCGCCGGCGCCGGCCGCCGTGAGGGCGGTGGCGGCGGGGCGCTCGGCTTCATCGTCTCGCTCGCGGCCCTGGTCGTCGTCGCGGCCGCCCTGCTGCTGCCGGTGCTGACGCTGCTCGCGGTCCTCGCCCTCGTCTGGCTCGGGGCCGCCCGCCACCGCCGGGCCAAGCGCAAGCACGCCGGCCTGCGCGTCCTGCGCTGAGGGCGTATGACGCAGCGGTCCTACGCCCTCAGCCAGTGCGGGTCGCGGCCATCATCATTCGCGGGGCGATGGCTGCGAAGAAGCTGATCCTCACCTACGTCGACTCGCTGCGCACGGACATGCTCGAACGGGCCGTGCGCGAGGAGCGGGCGCCCACCTTCAGTGCGCTGATCGAGCGCGGCGCGCTGATCCCCGACTGCGTCTCCAGCTTCCCCTCGGTGACCCCGGTCGCATCCGCCGAGATGGTCACCGGCGTCGCCGCCGACGAGCACTGGATCAGCGGCATGAACTGGTACCACCGGCTGGAGCGTCGCTACGTCGAGTACGGCTCCTCGCTGGAGGCGACCCGCACCGTCGGCGTCTTCCGCGCGCTCTACGACCTCGTCTACAACATGAACCTCGGCCACCTCAACCCGGCGGCCGAGACCCTCTTCGAGCGGCTCGACGACGCCGGCCTGCGCACCGCCTGCACGCCGTTCCTGATCTACCGCGGCCGCCACCGGCACGAGGTCTCGCTCGAGGGGCTGCTGCGCCGCGCGGTCGAGACGACCCGGCTGAAGTTCCGCCACCACACCTGGGGGCCGAAGGAGCTCTTCTACGGCGACCTCTACGCCAGCCGCGAGACGCCCTGCAAGTCGACCTCGATCCCCGGCAACCGCGACGGCTACTCGGCCTGCGTCGCCGCCGAGCTGGAGCGCGCCGACGAGTACGACTTCCTGCTCTTCTCGCTGCCCGACAACGACAACTACTCGCACCGGCACGGGCCGGAGGCCAGCGTCGAGTCGATCGCCAAGGCCGACCACTGCTTCGGCAAGCTGGTCGAGGCCGGCGGCGGAATCGACCGCTTCCTCGACGAGCACGCCGTGATCCTGCTCGCCGACCACGCCCAGACGCCGGTCGACCGGGGCCTGCCGCTGACCGAGCTGCTCGGCCGCGAGTGGACCGTCCTCGCCCCCTCTGACGACCGCCCCGAGCTCGCTCAGCTGGCCGTCAGCCCAACCGGTCGCGCCGCCCACGTCTACCTGCTGCCGGGGGAGGGGGAGCGGGCCGATCCCGTGGAGGTGCGGCGCAAGCTCGAAGAGACCGAAGGGGTCGAGCTTGTCTGCTGCCACGACGGAGACGACGCGGTGATCTGGCGCGACGGCCGCGAGCTCCGCTTCCGCCCCGGCGGCGACGTCGCCGACCTCCGCGGCGAGAGCTGGCAGCTCGAAGGCGACCTCGCCGTGCTCGATGCGACGGTTGACGGCCGTACCTTCCACGCGCCGGAGTACCCCGATGCGTTGACCCGGGTGCACACCGCCCTGAGGTCGCCCGGCGCCGGCGACTTCATCGTCTCGCTTGCGACCGGCTATGAGGCGGTCGACTGGGGTGGCGTCAGCCATGCGGGCGGCGGCAGCCACGGCGCCCTCAGCGCCGGCGACTCGCTCGGCCCGCTGCTCTTCGTCGGCTGCGGACCGGACGATCCGGAGAGTAATTCGCAGTGGGCTCTGCGCGACGTGGTCCCGGTCGTGCTCGAGCACTTCGGGCTGGCGTGAGAGCCGCGCTCCTCGGCCTGGTCGCTGCGCTGCTCGTCTGCAGCAGCGCGCAGGCCGCCGAGGTGAGCGAAACGGATGCGCTGCGGGTCGCCGACAGGGACGCGAAGGTCGTCGACCAGCGGCAGAAGAACGGCGGCCTGACCCACGGCGTCTCGAAGGTGGACGGGGTCTGGGAGGTGGCCTACTTCGCCGGCGACGAGCAGGTCGCGCTCGCCCTGGTCGACCCGGCGAGCGGCGAGGTCACCGAGTCGTGGACCGGCCACCAGGTGCTGTGGAAGATGGCGCGTGGGTACGAGGGGTCGTTCGGGCACAAGCTCAACGCGCCCTACGTGTTCCTGCCGCTGTGCGCGTTCTTCCTGGTCGGGCTGATCGACTGGCGGCGGCCCTGGCGGGTGGCGACGCTGGACCTGCTGGTGCTGCTCGGCTTCGGCGCCTCGCACTACTTCTTCAACCGCGGCCAGATCGGCGTCTCGGTGCCACTCGTCTACCCGGTGCTGCTCTACCTGCTGGCGCGAGCGCTGTGGATCGGCTTGCGCGGGGCCGGCGAGGGCATCAACCCCGTCTGGCGGGCGAGCTGGCTGCTGGTCGCGGCGCTCTTCCTGATGGGGGTCCGGGTCGGGCTCAACATGGCCGACTCCGGCGTGATCGACGTCGGCTACGCGAGCGTCGTCGGCGCCGACCGGATCGCCCACGGCGAGCAGCTCTACGACAACTTCCCCGCCGACGTCTCGCAGGGGGACACTTACGGGCCGGCCAACTACCTGGCCTACGTGCCGACGGAGCTGATCTGGCCATGGCAGGGGGAGTGGGACGACCTCCCGGCGGCACACGGCGCCGCGGTCGGGTTCGACCTGCTCGCCTTCGCGCTGCTGATCTGGCTCGGCCTGCGGATCCGCCCCGGCCCCGCTGGCCGCAAGCTCGCCGCGACCCTCGCCTTCGGCTGGGCGGCCTACCCCTACACGGCCTACCCGCTGGAGTCGAACTCCAACGACACCCTCGTGGCGGCGCTCCTGGTCGCCGTTCTGCTCGCCTTGGCCCGCCCCGCAGCCCGTGGCGTCCTGGCCGCGCTCGCGACCCTGACCAAGTTCGCTCCGCTCGTCCTAGCGCCGATGCTCGCCGGCCACCGCGCCCGTCCCCGCACCGTCGCGATCTTCGCCTTGTCCTTCGTCGCAACCGGCGCCCTGCTACTCCTCTGGCCCGCGCTCGACCCCGGCCTGCACACCGTCTACGACCGCACGCTCGCCTACCAGTCAGACCGCGACTCCCCCTTCAGCATCTGGGGCCAGTTAAACGGCCTGGACCCCCTGCGCATCGCTCTCCTCACGATTACGGGCCTTGCGGCGCTGGCCTTCGCGTTCCGTCCCCGCAACAAGACCCTCCAGCAGATAGCCGCCCTGAGCGCCGCACTCCTGATCCTCCTCCAGCTGACCGCCCAACACTGGTTCTACCTCTACATAGTCTGGTTCTACCCACTGCTTCTCGTGGCGCTGGCGGCGTGTGAAGGACGGGGGAGTCGCCCCTGGAGTGCCTCGCGAAGCGGCGCCCCGGCGGGTGATCCTGAGCGGCGAAGCCGCACCAACATAGTGAGCGGAGCGCCAGCGAAGCGAACATAGGCACTCCGGGGGCGACTCCCCCGTCCTACCCGCTCGGCGCCGGCACCATCACCTGCTCGATCGACTCGGCGAGGCCCCGCTCGTTGATCTCAACAACCGCGCCCATCACCCAGACGTCCTCATCCGCAGTCTCGAACTTGACCGGCATCTGAGTCGTCATCCCCTCCAGCACCGCGGCCGGCTTGACGCCGAGCACGCTGGTCCGCGAGCCGGTCATGCCGACGTCGGAGATGTGCGCGGTGCCGCCGGGCAGCACGCGGGCGTCGGCGGTGGGGACGTGGGTGTGGGTGCCGAAGACGGCGGCGACGCGGCCGTCGAGGTGCCACCCGATCGCGACCTTCTCGCTGCTCACTTCGGCGTGGAAGTCGACGACGACGCAGTCGGCCTCGATCCGCTCGAGGATCGCGTCGACCTCATGGAACGGCAGGCGCGCGACCTGCAGCCCGATCGCGCCGCTGAGGTTGATCACGCCGACCCGCATCCCGCCCGCCTCGACGACGACATGCCCCTTCCCCGGGTTGGCGTGCGGATAGTTGGCCGGCCGGATCACCCGCTCGGCCCGGTCGAGGAACGCGTAGGCCTCGCGGTGGCGGTAGACGTGGTTGCCGGTCGTGATCACGTCGCAGCCGCTGTCGAACAGCGCCTTCGCGGTCTTCTCGGTGATTCCCATCCCACCGGCCGAGTTCTCGCCGTTGACGATCGTCAGATCCGGCGCGTAGCGCTCGCGCAGCCCGGGCATCGCAGCCGCCAGGCCGCGCCTCCCCGGCCCCCCGACGACATCGCCGATGAACAGAACCTTCATGCGGGGACCCTATCCGCAGCCGCTCAGACCGAGCCGAAGCGGCGCAGGGCGAGGCGGGCGAGGGTGGCGTAGGCGGCGGTCAGGATCGTCAGGTGCAGGAGCGGCCCGGCGATGCCGGGGCCGGCGGGGTCGAGGGCGGCGGTCATCGCTTCCAGTGCCGGCTTGAACGGGAAGAGCGCGGTCAGCACGCGGATCGCGTCGTAGAGGCCCGGCCCGACCGCGCCCGAGGGGACGAGCGAGAGCAGGGCCACCGGCAGCGCCAGCATGAAGGCGAGCAGCGAGACCGCTCGCACGTCGCGCGCGGTCGCTCCCAGCGCCGCCCCGGCCGCCGCCAGCGCGCCGCCGCCGAACAGCGCCGCCACGGGCCAGAGCCAGGCGCGGCCCCACTCGAGCGCGGCGAAGAGCTGCACCCCGGCGAGCATCAACAGGGTCACGACGAGGCCGGCGGCGACGCCGAGGCCGATCTTCTCGGCGAGCAGGGCGCCGCGCGAGACGAGCCCGCCGGTGAGCCGGGCGAAGGTGTTCTCCTCGCGCTCGAGCGCGAGCGAGCCGGCGACCAGCAGCAGGGTGACGAAGGTCAGCGTCAGCGTCGCCGCGACGGCGATCGCGAAGACGTCGAGCGGCGGCGTCGGCGCGCTGACCGCCTGCTTGTCGACGGCGATCGGCTGCGCCAGCCGATCGATCAGCGGCGCTGCGACGTCGAGGTTGTCGCGAGCACGGGTGGCGAAGCGGATCACCCGGTCGAGCTCGGCCCGCTGCCCTTCCGGCACGGCCGGCCGCAGCTGCTGCAGGATCGAGGCGACGGCGCGCAGGCCGAGGATCTCGACCGGCTGTCCGAGCACGTCGAAGTCGCCCCCCTCGATCACCAGGTCGAGGTAGCGCCCGCCCTCCTCGGCGATCTGGCGGGCGATGAAGAGGTTGGCTTCGGCCAGCAGGGCGGTGATGCGGTCGTCGACGACGCGCGCCTTGAGCGGGTCCTCCTCGTTGACGATCACCTCGACTTCGGGCGTTTCCGGGCTCAGGGTCGAGAGCGAGTTGAGCCGGTCGATCAGGTCCGCGGGGAGGATCAGCGCAGCGAGCACCTCGCCGTCGCGCACCTTCGCTTCGGCCTCGGCGCGGTCGGCGACGTCGACGCACTCGACCCTGCTGCAGATCTGCTCGTTGACGCCGACCGCGGGCAGCCGGCCGTTGCCGCCGGCGATCCGCGAGCCCTCGGGGATCTCGTTGAGGAAGGCGACCCGCGGCTCGCTCGAGTCGCGTGAGATCGCGAAGCCGATCAGCAGCGCGATCAGCACCGGGTAGGCGACCAGCAGCGCCGCCTGCAGCGGCGAGCGGCGCAGGATCCGCAGGTCCTTGAGCAGCAGCCAGCGCATCAGTGGCCCCGGTGCTGGAGAAAGGCGACAAAGGCGGTCTCGAAGTCGGCGCCGGCGACCCCCGGCGTCTCCTCGCCGACCGCCTCGCGCAGCTCGCCGGCGGAGCCGTCGAAGAGGCTCTCGCCGTCGGCGAGGACGAGCATCCGCTGCCCGTAGCGCTCGGCCTCCTGGATGTCGTGGGTGGAGAAGACGACGCTGGCGCCACGCTCGGCGAGGCCGGCGATGAAGCTCCACAGCCGGGCGCGCTGGCGGGGGTCGAGGCCGACGCTGGGCTCGTCGAGCAGCAGCACCGCCGGCTGCGCCAGCAGGCCGATCGCGATGTTGACCCGCTGCTGGTTGCCGCCCGAGAGCCGCGCGACCAGCTCCCCGCGGCGCTCCTCCAGGCCGGTCAGCTCGAGCATCTCCTCGACCGCCCCGCGAGGATCGTCGCGGCCCTCGAGCCGCGCGAACAGCAACAGGTTCTCCTCCACGGTGAGCCGCCGGTAGAGCGCCGCCTGCTGCGGCACCCACCCGACATCCCCATTGGGCGAGTCCACCGTCCCCCCATCGGGCCGCAACGTCCCCGCAAGAATCGACAACAACGTCGTCTTCCCAGCCCCATTGGGCCCGATGATCGCCACAAGCTCCCCCGCCGCGGCCGAAAAGTCGACCCCCTTGAGAGCTTCGCGCTCCCCGTAGTGCTTGGTCAGCCCCCGCGCCTCCACGGCGCCGAACGGTACCCGGGTCGCATCCCGCGAGTGTTAGGCGCTGGTGGAGCCGCTTACCGCTGGGTCGGGGGGCGTCGTGGGAGTGCCTCGCGAAGCGGCTCCTGGCGGGTGATCCTGGGCGGCGAAGCCGCTCACCCATAGTGAGCGGAGCGCCAGCGCAGCGAACATAGGCACTTCCGCGACGCCCCCCGACCCTCCCGTAAACTCGCTCCAATGCAGTTCCCAAGCACCCGCATGCGGCGGTTACGCCGCACCGAGACCCTGCGCGGCCTCGTCCGCGAGACCGAGCTCTCGGCATCGCAGCTGATCCAGCCGGTCTTCGTCGTCGCCGGCGAGGGCATCCGCGAGGAGGTCCCCTCGATGCCGGGCATCGAGCGCTTCTCGATCTCCGAGCTGGTCGCCGAGGCGACCGAGATCGCGACCGCCGGGATCGGCGCGATCCTGCTCTTCGGCGTCCCCGCGGCGAAGGACGACACCGGCTCGGGCGCCTACGACGACGAGGGGGTCGTGCAGATGGCGGTGCGGGCGCTGAAGGAGGCCCATCCAGAGCTGACGACGATCACCGACGTCTGCCTCTGCGAGTACACCTCGCACGGCCACTGCGGCTTCGTCCGCGACGGCGAGGTCGACAACGACCTGACGATCGAGCTGCTGGCGAAAACCGCGATCTCCCACGCCGAGGCCGGCGCCGACGCGGTCGCGCCGAGCGACATGATGGACGGCCGGGTCGGCACGATCCGCCACCAGCTCGACGAGGAGGGCCACTCCGGCACGCCGATCGTCGCCTACAGCGCAAAGTACGCCTCCGCCTTCTACGGGCCGTTTCGCGACGCGGCCGAGTCGACCCCCGAGTTCGGCGACCGCCGCGGCTACCAGCTCGACCCGGCCAACGCCGAGGAAGCGGTGCGCGAGGCGCAGCTCGACCTCGACGAGGGCGCCGACATGCTGATGGTCAAGCCGGCGACCCCCTACCTCGACGTCGTCCGCCGGATCAAGCAGGAGACCGCCGCGCCGCTCGCCGCATACCATGTCTCGGGCGAGTACTCGATGCTGAAGGTGGCCGCCGCCAACGGCTGGATCGACGAGCGCGCCGCGGTGCTGGAGACGCTGACCTCGATCCGCCGTGCCGGCGCCGACGCGATCGTCACCTATTACGCGAAGGAGGCAGCGCAGTGGCTCCGCCCGTGAAGACCCCACAGTCGAAGGCGCGCTCCCGCAGCGACGGGGCGGCGATCCCGCTCGACGAGACCGACAAGCGGCTGATGAACCTGCTGCAGTCGCGCTTCGCGCTCGACCCCGAGCCCTTCGCCCTGCTCGCCGCCGAGGCCGAGCTCGAGCTCGACGATGTCCTCGCCCGCACCAACCGCCTGCTCGAGCAGCGGATCATCCGCGAGATCACGCCGATCTTCGACACCCGCGCGCTCGGCTACGAGTCGATGCTGGTCGCCGCCAAAGTCGACGCCGAGAACCCGCAGCGCGCCGCGGCCGCGGTCAACGCCCACCCGGGCGTCTCGCACAACTACCTGCGCACGCACGACTTCAACCTCTGGTTCACGATCGCCGTGCCGCCCGATTCGCAGCTCGGCATGGACGGCACCCTGGCGGCGCTGATGGAGGAGACCGGGGCCGAGTCGATGCGCCAGCTGCCGACCCTGACCCTGTTCAAGATCAACATGAACCTGGAGATGGAGAAGGGCACCGACGCGCTCGCCACGGCGGTCGAGGCGACGCCCCCGCGCGAGCTCGAGCGCCAGCCCTACGACGAGCGCGACATCGCCACGATCCGCGCCCTGCAGGGGCCGATGGAGGCGGTCGAGCGGCCCTACGACGCAGCCGCGGCGGAGCTGGGGATCTCGACCGAGGAGCTGCTCGAGCGGCTGCGCGACATGGTCGAGCGCAAGCTGCTGCGCCGCGTCGCCGCGATCCTCTTCCACCGCCGCGCCGGCTTCTCGGCCAACGGCATGGGGGTCTGGAAGGTGCCGGAGGAGGAGATCTTCGAGACCGGTCGGCGGATGGCCTCCTTCCGCGGCATCTCCCACTGCTACCAGCGGCCGACCTACGCCGACTGGCCCTACAGCGTCTTCACGATGGCCCACGGCCGCTCGAAGCAGGAGTGCGACGCGATCCTCGACTCGATCGCCGCCGAGTGCGGGATCGGCCCCGGGGGCCGCGCCACGCTCTACTCCTCGACCGAGTACAAGAAGATCCGCCTGCACTACTTCACCGACGAGTACGACCGGTGGGACGCTGACCACTCGTAGCTCCGAGCTGTACGGGCGGGCGCAGCGCGTCCTCCCCGGTGGCGTCAACTCCCCCGTGCGGGCGATGCGGCAGATCGGCCGCGAGCCGATCTTCATCGAGCGCGGCGAGGGCTGCGAGCTGGTCGACGTCGACGGCAACCGCTACGTCGACTGGGTCTGCTCCTGGGGCCCGCTGATCCTCGGCCACGCCGACCCCGATGTCGTCGCCGCGGTCAGCGAGGCCGCGGCGCGCGGGACCAGCTACGGCGCCGCGACCGGGGCCGAGGTCGAGCTCGCCGAGCAGGTCGCGGCCCGCGTCCCCTCGGTCGAGATGCTGCGCATGACCAGCTCCGGCACCGAGGCGGCGATGGGGGCGGTGCGGCTCGCCCGCGCGCTGACCGGTCGCGAGGTCGTGCTCAAGTTCGCCGGCGCCTACCACGGCCACTCCGACGGGCTGCTCGCCGAGGCCGGCTCGGGGCCGGCGACGCTGGCGATCCCCGGCAGCCCCGGCGTGACGGCGGCGCAGGCGGCCGGCACCGTGGTCGTGCCCTGGAACGACCGCGAGGCGGTATCGCGGGCGCTCGAGCAGCACGAGGTCGCCGCCCTGCTCGCCGAGCCGCTACCGGCCAACATGGGCGTCGTCCCACCCGCGCCGGGCTTCCTCGAGTTCCTGCGCGAGGCGAGCGCCGCGGCCGGCGCGCTGCTCGTCTTCGACGAGGTGATCAGCGGCTTCCGCGTCGCCTCCGGCGGCGCCCAGCAGCTCTACGGGGTCGAGCCCGACCTGAGCGTGCTCGGCAAGGTCCTAGGCGGCGGCCTGCCCGCCGCCGCCTTCGGCGGCTCGCGCGAGGCGATGGAGCGGATCGCCCCGGCCGGCGACGTCTACCAGGCGGGGACCCTCTCCGGCAACCCGCTCGCGGTCGCCGCCGGCCTCGCCACCCTGCGCCGGCTCGACGCCGCTGCCTACGAGCGGCTCGGCGCGCTGACCGAGCGGCTCGCCGCCGGCCTGACCGAGCTCGCCGCCGGCCGGCCGCTGCAGGTCGCTTCGGCCCCCGGGCTGCTGACGCTCTTCTTCAGCCCCGAGCCGGTCGCCGACTTCGCCGCGGCCTCCGCCTGCGACCTCGAGGCCCACGCCCGCTTCTGCCGCGCGCTGCTGGCCCGTGGCGTCTACCCGCCGCCGTCGCAGTTCGAGGCCTGGTTCGTCTCGCTCGCCCACGACGAGGCGGCGATCGAGCGCACTCTGGAGGCCGCCGCCGAGTCCCTCGACGAGGCCCTGGATGACTGAGCTGCAGGCGCTCGCGCAACAGCTCAAGGACGAGGGCACGCCGATCTCGCTGCACGTGGCCGAGCCCGCTGCGGAGGATTCGTTCACGCCGCCCGGCGACCGGGCCGCCGTGGTCGAGGCCGTGCGCGAGGGCTACCTGCTGCATTACGGCCAGGCCCGGCTGCTCGAGGGCCACGACGACGACCTCGCCCTGCTCGCCGGCGACTACCTCTACGCGCTCGGGATCGAGCGCCTGGCGGCGCTCGGCGACACCGACGCGGTCCTCGTCCTCGCCGACCTGATCGCCGCCTCGGCCCGGCTCCACGCCGAGGGCCGCTCGGATGAGGTCGAGCAGATCTGGGAGCGAGCGCTGACCGAGCTCGGCGGTTAGCGGACCTTGCAGTCCCTGATCAGCGTGGTGACTACCTGCTGCCCGCCGGCGAAGCCGAAGTTCGCCCGCGCGAACGGGTAGACGGCCCCGGGGAAGCCCGCCGGTGCGGCGCAACCGGCGCTGATGAAGCTGTGCCGGCGGCCCCGGTAGCTGTAGACGCGGCGCAGCTTCATGTCGAAGTGGGTGACGTAGGCCCACTGGCGCGCCGCTTGCGGCAGCGTCGTCTTGATCACGGTGCCGAAGGTGCCCCGCGTGCGGACGATCTTGAAGGTCAGCACGAACGCCGAGGGGGGCTTGATGCCGTAGACCTGGGCGAGCAGGCGCCGCTTGCCGCCGTTGCGCTTGGCGTTGAAGACCAGCATCGGCCCCTTGAAGGTGAACGGGAGCTGGTTGGCCAGCTCGACCCGCACCCGGACGTGCCCGTTGCCGACGATCGCGCCGCCGCAGATCCGCTTCGCGGCGGCGATCGTCGAGGGCTGGATTCGGCGCACCTGGCAGGTCGGCAGGCCGCGGTCGAAGATCCTGCCGCCCTTGTTGATCCCGATCGCGATCTGGCGCAGCTGCGGCGGCGGGTCGCTGCCGTCCCTCGTGGCGAAGTCGCTGTCGACCGTCACCGAGACCGGCGCCGTGCCGCTGCGCGGCAGCGCCCGCGGCTTGATCCCGCCGTCGAAGGAGACGACCAGGTTGCCCTCGATCGCCTTCTCGGCCTGGGCCGCGCTCGCCGCGCCGAGCGCGGCGAGCAGAGCCACCACGATCAGGCCGGCCGTCTTCAAGCTAGATGAACTTCGAGCTGTCGATCCGGCATTGCTTGAAGCCGAAGGCGATCACCGTGTTGTTGGCGCGGTTGTTGTTCTTGTTCAGGTTCACGGCCAGCTTCTGCGCCTTGAACTTGTTGTTCGTCTTGAGCGCCTTGCCGATCAGCCGCAGGAACGCCTTCTCCTTGAGCAGGTAGCGGAACCACTGGCTCAGCTTCGCCGTGTCGGCGGCGGGTTTCGGCACCTTCATCATCTGGCGGATGCTGCGCCCGAGCGCGCCCGAGGCGCGGATGAAGCGCCTCCCGGCCGGCTTCAGCTGACCCCTCTGAACCTGCCCCTTCACGCCCTTGAGGATGCGCGAGTTGGCCTTGCTGTTGGCGGCGCAGATCGGCTCCAGCCTTTCGACGTAGGCCTCGCGATCGATCTCGCCTTCCCCTTCGGCCGCGATCGCGGCCGGGACGGCGAGCAGCATCAGGGCGACGGCCCCCGCCAGGAGCTTGGACAAAGACAAAGACATCGTTGAGCTTCCCACCTGGATCTCACTCCTCCTCTTGCGCAGACCGATCCGGCGCACCGCTTCCCGCCGGGCGCCCCCTGTCCTGAACCCGATGACAAAAAATACACGAGTTCCGGAGGCGCTCTCTTCACCTAACCCGCGCGGGAGCCGTGAAGATCGATCTCCGGCAGGATTTTCTCCAGCCATCGCGGCAGCCACCAGACCCGGTCGCCGAGCAGCAGCATCAGCGCCGGCAGCAGCACGATCCTGACCACGGTCGCGTCGAGCAGCACGGCGACCGCGAGCCCGGTGCCGAGTTGGCTGACCAGGGCGACGTCGGCGCCGGCGAAGACGATGAACACCGCCATCATGATCGCCGCCGCCCCGGTGATCACCCGCGCCGTCTTTTCGAGGCCGAACGAGATCGCCTCCTCGTTGGAGGCGCTGTTCTCGTAGTGCTCGCGCATCCGCATCAAGAGGAAGACCGCGTAGTCGATCGAGAGCCCGAAGACGATGCCGAATATCCCCGCGGCGCCGATCGCGTCGACGTAGGTGTGGCCGCCGAGCGGCCACCCGTCCGGCACCTCGAAGAGCAGCGTCAGCACGCCGAAGGCGACGGCGACCGTGATCAGGTTGAGCACGACGGCGATCGCGGCGAGCAGCAGCGCGCGCAGGACGACGACGAGGATCAGGAAGGTCGCGAGCGTGATCACCGCGATCATCAGCGGCACCCGCTTGGAGAGCGTGTCGGTGTAGTCGATCAGCTGCGCCGCGCCGCCGGCTACACCGGTCGTCGCACCGCTCGCCGCGGCGAGGCCGGCCGCGTCGTCCTCGAGCCGCTCGTGCAGCGCCCGCGAGCCGTCGGTGTTGAAGGTGTAGCGCGGGATCACGACCATCTGCGCCGCCTGCCCGCCGTGCTCGAGGTCGACGATCTCCCCCGCCGCCTCGCGCTCGCCCTCGGGGGCGCCCTGCAGGGCGGAGAGGACGAAGTAGCCGGAGTCGAAGATGCCCGGCGAGGAGCGGCGCAGGCGGGCGACTTTGCGCCCGGCGCGATCGGCGCTGACGGTGACCTCGACGTTGGCCCGCCGCAGTCCGCGCTGCAACGGCTCGGAGCGCTGGAAGCCGGCGCTGAGGTTCTCTTCGAGCGCCCCGGCGCCGCCGCTTAGCTGCCCCAGCCCGTCGACGAGCTGGGCGGCGCCGTCGCGCAGCTGCTCGAGCCCGTCGGGCAGGTCGGCTGCCCCGGCCGAGAGTCGTTCGATCCCGTTCTGCAGCTTGCGGTTGCCTTCGGTCAGCCTGATCTCGCCCCGGTGCAGGCGTTCGGCCAGGCTGTTGACGCGCTGCGCGTCGTTGCGGGCGATCGCCAGCGTCTGCACCAGCCGTTCCGCTTCGCGCAGCTCGCCCTCGAGGCTGGGATCGGCCGCCGCGCGCCGCTTCAGGTTGGCGCGCAGGCTGCGGGCGTCCTCCAGCGCCCGGTCGCGGACGCGGCCCAGCAGCGATTTCGAGTCGCCCTTCAGCGAGAGCGCCCCGAGCTGCGCTTCCTGCTGGGCCTCGGTCAGCCGCTGCGATCCGTCCTCCAGCCGGGTGACGGCGGCCGTCGCTTCTTCGGCGCCCGCCGCCGCCTCGGCCAGGCCGGCTTCGAGTTCCGCCGCGCCCTCGCCCGCCCGCCCGGAACCGGTCGCGAGCAGCCCGGCGCCGTAGCTGGCCTGGGAGATCCCCTCGCGCAGCTGCTTGACCGCATCGGTGGCGCCGCCCAGCCGGCGTCCCAGTTTCTTCAGTTCCTTCGGCGTCGCCTCGCCGCGTTCGGCGAGCAGGTCGTTGCCGCCCTTGCGCAGACGCCGCGCCTCGGGCCGGATCCGCGCCGGGCCGATCACCGCCTGCACGCCCGGGTCGGCGGCGATCCGTCGCTGCCAGCGGCTCAGCGCGGCGAGCTTGCGCGGCCCGGTGATCGGGCCCTGTTCGGAGACGGCGACCAGGGCGAAAGGCGCTTCCCAGCCGGGGCCGGTGGCGTCTGCGATCAACTCCGCGTCCTCGCGGGCCTGGTTGTCCTCGGGAAGCTGCTCGGCCGACGGCGGCCCGGTCTTCAGCGCCAGCACCGGCGTCGCCAGGACGAGCAGCAGGCCGCCGATCAGCAGCGCGGCCAGCAGCGGCCGCGAGAGCGCCCCGCGTACCAGCGTCATCAACACCCCGCCCTCGGCGGCGCCGCCGATCCGCCAGCGGTTGACGTTGTGCCCCGTGAGCACCAGCAGCGAGGGCCCGACCAGGGCGGCGACGAGGACGCTGATCGCGGTGACCAGGATCGCCGTGCCGGCAAGCGAGATCAGCAGCGTGCCCGGCATCACGAAGAGCAGCGTGATCATCGCCAGGAACAGGGTCGAGCCGGCGAACACGGTGGTGCGGCCGGCGGTGCGCCGAGTCATCCGCGCCGCCTCGGCCGGCGATGCCCCCGCGGCGAGCTCCTCGCGGAAGCGGGAGACCATCAGCAGCGCGTAGTCGACCCCGAGGGCGAGGCCCATCATCGAGCAGACGGTCAGGGCGAAGCCGTCGATCGCGACCCACTCGGCGGCGATCGCGAGCACGCCTCGGGCCGAGATCACCGTCACCGCACCGAAGGCGAGCGGGATCGCCGCCGCGACCGGCGAGCGGAAGACGAGCAGCAGGACGAGCAGCAGGAAGGGGATCGCGATCAGCTCGGCCCGCTCGGTCGAGGCGAAGGTCTCCTCCTGCAGCGCCCGCAGCAGGCTGGCGAAGCCGGACTGGGTGGCCCGCACCGGCGGCGAGACCTGCTCCGCGAGCGTTTGCTCGAGCTCGGGCACCGTCTGCTCCACGGCCTGCTCGGAGTCGACGTGGAAGTCGACCAGGATCAGCGCCTTGCGCGGCGACGGCCGCAGTCGCTCGACGCTGCCGCGGTCCCAGGGCGAGACGGTCGAGACGGAGGGGTCCTCGCGCAGCGCCCGGATCAGCCCGGGGCCCTGGCGGTCGAGCGCCGCCGGCGGCCCTTGCAGCAGGATCGCGAACGGCGCCGACTCGCCGAAGTGCTTTTCGGCCAGCTCGCCGGCCTGCTGGGACTCGGTGCCCGCGATCCCGATCGAGACCGGCCGCAGCTCGTCTTTGACCCCGCGCCCAGCGATGCCGAGGGCGACGATCGCCACGATCGCTACGACAAGAACCCTCCCCGGATGACGCAGAGTCACTCGTGCAAAGCTAACGAACGGCCAAGGCAATAAACTGCGCGGCCGTTCGAACGGCAGAGATTTGGCTGACGAGGCAGACAAGCGAAACGGGTCCGAGGGCGCGAGCCCGGCGGAGCGGGCGAAGCCCGCCCCTCCCGGCTACTTCGAGGGCGAGTCGATGACCCGCCGTCGCGCCTTCACGGTCGCCTCGCAGGCGCTCGGTGGGGTCGCCGGGGCGGCGATCGTGCTGCCCGCGGTCGGCTTCGCGGTGGCGCCGATCTTCCACCGCGGCAAGGAGCGCTGGGAGGCGGTCGGCCCGGTCGGGGACTTCGTCGAGGACACCTACCGCCAGGTCGTCTTCACCGAGACCGAGGGAATCGGCGACGCCGGCAAGACGACCGCCTACGTGCGCAAAGGGTCCAAGTCGCTGGGCGAGGACCCGAAGCAGATGGTCGCCGTCTCCAACCGCTGCGCCCACCTCGGCTGCCCGGTGCGCTTCGTCGAGGCGGCCGGCAACTTCATCTGCCCCTGCCACGGCGGCGTCTACGACTTCGTCGGCAAAGTCATCGGCGGCCCGCCGGTGCGCCCGCTCGACCAGTTCCAGGCGCGAATCCGCAACGGCCAGGTCGAGCTCGGCCCGCGCTACAGCGTCACCTCCCAGCTGGAGCCTGTGCGCGCCCGCGATCCGGGCGAGTTCACCGGCGGCATCTGGGAATATCTGTACCCCCCCCGTCCATCCACCTTCCCGCCGCCGAGCGGCTGATCCGGGCTGAGATGACGCCATGAAACTCGACTCGCTGATACCCGCACCGCTGCGCAAACCGGCCAAGCCCGGCGAGGGCAACGGCGCCAAGGGCGCCGCTCCCGCCGACCTCAAGACCGCGCCGCCCGAGCGCCAGTCCGACGCGGCAAAGCTCGGCGACAAGGCCAAAGAGGCGCCCGCCGACGTGCTCGCCTGGGTCGACCAGCGCACCGCGGCCTCGGGCTTCCTCACCGGGATGCTCTTCCGCAAGGTGCCGAAGGGGACCAACTGGTTCTACACGCTCGGCTCGGCGACGCTGTTCGCCTTCATCGCGCAGGCCGTCACCGGCGTCTTCCTGGCGATGTTCTACACGCCCTCGACGACCCAGGCCTACGCCTCGATCTCGCACATCAACAACGAGGTCTTCCTCGGCGCCTTCGTGCACGGCATGCACAAGTGGGGCTCGAGCGTGATGGTGATCCTGATCTTCCTCCACATGGGGCGGACCTTCTTCTTCGGCGCCTACAAGTACCCGCGCGAGCTCAACTGGGTGATCGGCGTCGTGCTCCTGATCCTGACGATGACGATGGCCTTCACCGGCTACCTGCTGCCCTTCGACCAGCGCTCCTTCTGGGCCTCGGTGGTCGGGATCAACATCAACGGCACCGGCCCCGTCGTCGGGCCCTACCTGAGTGACTTCCTGCGCGCCGGGCCCGAGCTCGGCGCGACCACGCTCTCGCGCTTCTACGCGATCCACATGCTGCTGCTTCCGGGCGCGATCATCGCCCTGATCGGCGCCCACATGTACCTCGTGGTCAAGCTCGGCACGACCGCGCCGCCATGGGTGCGGGCGCAGAAGCCCAGGAACGCCACCCCGACCTCGGCGCTCGATGCGGGCGTCGACGGTAACGGCGGAGGACCGCGATGAAGCCGAGCGACAAGCAGTCCTATCTCGAGGAGTACGAGCTGCTGAAGAAGAAGGGCAAGCCCTTCTTCCCCTACGCGGTGATGAAGGACTCGACGATGGCGCTGCTGGTCGTCGGCGTGATCATCGCGATGTCGTTGATCCTCGGCGCCGAGCAGGGGCCGAAGGCCGACCCGACGACGACGACCTACGTGCCGCGCCCCGAGTGGTACTTCTTCTTCCTCTTCGAGCTCCTGCGCGTGATCAAACCGCCGGAGCTGGTCCCGATCGCGACGATCGGGATCCCGACGATCTGCATGGTCCTGCTGCTGTTGCTGCCGTTCTACGACCGCGGCCCGGAGCGCAACCCCGCGCGCCGCCCGATCGCCACCACCGCGGGCCTGCTGACGATCGTCGCGATGGCCTACCTGACCTTCCTCGGCGCCACCGGCGGCTCGCCGACCGAGATCGAGATGGAGGTCGCGCCCCAGTACGAGGCCGGCAAGGAGGTCGTCGCCGGGTCCGGTTGCCTCGCCTGCCACAAAATCGGCGAGAACGGCAATGGCGCTCTCGGGCCGGATCTGACCCACATCGGCAACCAAGTGCCGCGGGCGGCGATCCTGCGCTCGGTCGAAATCGGCCCGGGTATCATGCCCTCCTTCCGCGACCTGCCTCCGAAAAAGCTCGAAGAGCTCGCCGATTTCCTCGCCTCACTCGACTAACCCGGCCAAGCCGTCCAGGGACTCCGCCCAGTTCGCGGGGCAGGTCAATCGCATGTTCGACCGGATCGCCGGCCGCTATGACCTGCTCAACTCGGTGATGACCGCCGGCCTGCACCACCGCTGGCGCCAGCGCGCCGCCGACCGCACGGCGCTGAGCCCCGGCGACTCCGCACTCGACGTCTGCTGCGGCACCGGCGACCTGGCGCTCGAGCTGGGCCGGCGCGTTCTCCCCGGCGGCCATGTGGTCGGCAGCGACTTCTCCGAGCCGATGCTCGACCTGGCGCGGGAGAAGGCGGGCGAGCGCAGCGCCGCCGGCGTCCGCTTCGAGTGGGCCGACGCGCTCAGCCTGCCCTACGACAGCGGCCGCTTCGACGCCGTCACGGTCGGCTTCGGCGTCCGCAACCTCTCTGACCTCGATCGCGGCCTGGCCGAGATGCGGCGGGTGCTGCGACCGGGGGGGAGGCTCGTGATCCTCGAGATCACGCAGCCCGCGCGGCCGCCGCTCTCGACCTTCTACTCGCTCTGGTTCGACCGCGCCGTGCCGGTCCTCGGCAGGCTTGCCGGCGACCCCGAGGCTTACAGCTACCTGCCCGAATCGGTGCGCAGCTTCCCCAGCCCACGCGGCCTCGCCGGGAAGATGGACGCGGCCGGGCTGGAGGCCATCCGCTGGACCGTCCTCGCCGGCGGGATCATCGCGATTCACAGCGGCGTCGCGGCCGGGTGACGCGCCACTCGGCGGTGCCGCCGCCGGTCACCGCGGTCCTCGACGCGTCGAGCCGCTGGCTGCCGGCCCGGCTGGGCGAGGTCGAGCAGCTGCTGCGCGAGCAGGTCGGAGGCCACGGCGAGCTGCTCGCCGGCGACGCCGGGATGACGCTCGAGGCCGGCGGCAAGCGGCTGCGGCCGATGCTGGTCCTGCTCTGCGCGGGCGAGCAGGCCGGTGAGGGCGCCGTCCGCGCAGCCGCGGCGATCGAGCTGGTCCACATGGCGACGCTGGTTCACGACGACGTGCTCGACGCCGCGCCGCTGCGCCGCGGCCGGCCGACGCTCGCCGCGACCGCCGGCCGCGAGCGCGCGACGGCGACCGGCGACCTGCTCTTCTCGCGCGCCTTCGCCCTGCTGGCGGCGACCCGCGAGCGACGGGCGATCGAGCTGCTCTCGGCCGCCTCGGTCGCGCTCGCCCGCGGCGAGCTGGCGCAGCGCCAGGACGCCTACGACACCTCAGTCGGCGAGGCGCGATACCTCGAACGCTGCCGGCTGAAGACCAGCGCCCTGTTCGAGTGCGCCTGTCTGCTCGGCGGCGAAGAGGCTGCGCTGGGAGAGTTCGGCGCCGCGATCGGGCTCGCCTTCCAACTGCTCGACGACGTGCTCGATGTCTCCGGGCCGCCGGAGCGCACCGGCAAGGCGCGCGGCACCGACCTGCTCGACGGCACCGTCACCCTGCCGCTGATCGTCGCCGCCGAGCGCGACCCGGAGATCCGCTCGGTCGATCTGCGGCGGCTCGACACCGAGGCGGCGGCGGCGCTGTGCGACCGGATCGAGGCCGCCGGCGCGCTGCGAGAGGTGCGCGCCCGGGCGCTCGAGCAGGTCGCCGAAGCGAAGCGCCGGCTGGGCGCCGCCGGCTTCGACGCCGAACGCCGCAAGCTGCTCGACCTCGTCGCCGATGGCGTAGTGCAGCGCTACAGCTGAGCGCCGAAGTCGTCGGCGGTGATCAGGTCCGCGGCCAGCGCGGTCGCGAAGGTCTCGGCGATTTCGCGCATGCTCTCGCGTTCGAGCTCCTGCAGCTCGGTGGCGAGCGCCTCGGCGCCGTCGTCGAGCGCCTCGTCGAAGGCGTCGATCTCGTCCTCGCCGTGGATCCCGTCGCTGCGCCACTCGCACTCGGGGCAGCGCCGCCAGAGGTGCCAGTGCCCGCGCTTGGCGGTCTGCTCCCAGCGGGTCGGCTGGACCAGCGTCGAGCTGCACTGGGGGCAGACGTGAAGGCCGGCCTCGGTCTTCGCGTCTGTGCGGGTCGCTTTGCTCATGACTCTGACTATCGAACACGCGAGTCGGCCTTTTAATCCGCAGTTTCCCGCGGGGTTCTCAAAAAAACCCAGAATCGGGTAGTCGCTCCCAGGAATTCGAAGTGATCCGATCGCGGCCGCTCCCCGTTACCATGGGTCAATGCCCGGAAACATCGGTCCCCTCGAGATAATCGTCGTCCTGATCATCGCCCTGGTGGTCTTCGGCCCCAAACGCCTGCCCGAGCTGGGTCGCTCGCTGGGTAAGGGCATCCGCGAGTTCAAAGGCTCGGTCACCGGCGCCGACGACGATGACGACGAGGACGAGCGGCCGTCGACGCCGGCCAAGATCGAGGCCGGCGGGAACCAGGCGGCGTCTGCGCCCGAGGAGCCGGTCACCCAGAAGCGACCGTAGGCCGGGGCCGGGATGCCCCGCCGGATCAAGCCGGTCTCCCACGAAGACCGGCTCAGCCTCGTCGAGCACCTCGACGAGTTGCGCACCCGCCTCGTCGTCTGCGCCGCCGCCTTCGGCGTCGCCCTGGCGCTCTGCTTCTGGCAGAACCACCTGCTGCTCGAGATCGCTTCCGGGCCGCTGCCCGACGACAAGCAGCTGATCACGTTCGGCGTCACCGAGCCCTTCACGACGACGCTGACCGTCGCCGCCTACGGCGCGATCGCGCTGGCGCTGCCGGTCGTCCTCTACCAGGCCTACGCCTACGTGCTGCCGGCCTTCAGCGCGACCGAGCGCCGGGTCGTGCTGCCGATCGTGCTGCTCGCGCCGGTCCTGTTCCTCGCCGGGATCGCCTTCTCCTACTTCATCGTGATGCCGGCCGCGATCAACTTCCTGCTCAACTTCAACGACAGCGAGTTCAACATCCAGGTGCGAGCGCGCGAGTACTACAGCTTCTTCTCGATGACGATGATCGCCGGCGGGCTCGTCTTCCAGCTGCCGCTGGCGATCCTCGCGGCCACCCGCACCGGCCTCGTCAAGGTCGAGCAGCTCAGCGCCAACCGCCGCTACGCCTACCTTGCGATCGCCGTGCTCGCCGCCGCGCTGCCCGGCGTCGACCCGATCTCGATGCTGATCGAGATGGTGCCGTTGCTCGCTTTGTACGAGTTGAGTATCTTGCTGGCACGTGCCTTTGGACGGCCGAAGGCCGCCGGGGGCGTGGGCAAACCTTCGACGCAGGAGAGATAGGGAGCGATGGCGGACGACGAGCGACGAATGCTGTTCGACACGCGGGGGCGGCGCAAGAACGTCATCCGTGCCGTCTACGCGGTGCTCGCGCTGCTGATGGGCGGCAGCCTCTTCCTCGCCGTCGGCCCGGTCAACATCGCCGAACTGATCGGTGACTCGAACACGATCGACGCCGCCAAGTCGGCTGACGAACGGGTCGAGCGACTCGAACAGCGCGCGGTGGCGACCCCGAACGACGAGAATCTGCTGCTGGCGCTCACCCGGGCGCAGATCGCGGCCGGAAACGCGCGGATCGAACCGGTCGCCGAAGGCGAAGTCGCGCCGGTCGAACCGGCGGCCCAGAGCGAGTTCGAAGACGCCTCACAGACCTGGAACCGCTACCTGAAGCAGGTCGACGAACCGAACGCGACGGCGGCTCAGCTCGTCGCCGGGACGTTCTTCCGCCTGGCGGAATCGAGCACCACCGTCCTCGAAGCGCAGGAAGACGTGGTCAAGGCGGCTGCGGCGCAGCGGATTGCAGCCGAGGCCAGCCCCACCCTCGGCTCGCTCAGCACGCTGGCGATCTACGAGTACTTCAAGGGCGACTTCGCCGCCGGCAACAAGGCGACCCAGCAGGCAGCGGCCAAAGCGCCGTCCAAAGCGGAAGCGAAAACGATCGAAGAACAGCTGGCCGAATACCGCAAACGCGCCAAGGCCTTCGCCAAGCAGAAGAAGGAAGCGGCTAAAGCGGAAGGCGAACGGGGTAAAGAAGCGCTGCAGAACCCGTTCGGCGGCTTCGGCGGCGCCGCTGCCCCGCCGGGCGGATAGAGGCGCGCGCGCAGCGCGCTCTTCCTATACTTGCCGATTCCCCGGGCCGTTAGCTCAGTTGGTAGAGCAGGAGACTCTTAATCTCAAGGTCGTAGGTTCGATCCCTACACGGCCCATCGAGCTCAGCCGCGCATGCGGCAGGGCTTGAAGACGCTGCCGTAGATCACGTTGCCGTCGTCGAAGGAGAAGTAGCCCTGGGTCTGCAGGATGTAGTCCGAGCAGCGGGCCGAGACGTAGCTGCGGCGGGCGCCGCGAGAGCCGTAGCGACGGCCGATCCTGGCGTCGATGCGGGTCAGGGCGCCGGCGCCGCCGGCGATCTCGGGGATGTCGAAGCTCGAGCGGTAGCCGAAGGTGCCGCGTCGCTTTTCGATCGGGGCGACCACGACGTAGCTCTGGAAGACCGGCACCGTCGTCTGCGCGTGCGCGACGACGGTGATGTCGCCGTTCTGGCGAGGGCCGTTGAACAGGGTCAGCGGCGAGCGGACCTTCACCCGGGTGACGCCAAAGTCGAGAATCGCGCCGACCTGGCCGCTGCCGACGATCGCGCCGCGGCAGCGCGTGCGCGCCTGCTTCGCGGTCGCCGCCGTGATCCGGCTCGGCGCGCAGACGGGGAGGCCGGCGGTGGTCAGCCTGCCGTCGCGGTCGAATTCGACCTTGACGTGACGCAGGGCGGGCGGCACCGAGCCGTCGGTCGTCCTGATCTTGCCGTAGCCCTGGAAGCGGATCGGCGCGAAGCTCCGCTGCGGAAGCGCCGTGGGCTGGAAGCCCCCGTCTGCCTGGACGATCAGGGTCCCGACCCTGACCGTCGCCGCGCCGGCCTGGCCCACGACGAAAGCGGCGGCGCACATGACGAGCAGCAGACCCGACCCCAGTAGACGCTTGTTCCTCATAGCAGTGGAAAACCCCCTTACCGTCAAGGGTAGCGCCGCTGTCGCCCCCGGATTAGCGGCGGACCTTGCAGGGCCGGAAGACGGTGCCCTGGACGAAGCTGCCGTCCTTGAAGCTGAACTCGGCCCTGGCCTGCAGACGCCCGTCAGCGCAATGGGCGTTGGCATAGCTCAGCCTCCTGCCCCTGTGCTTCCACTTGCGGCCGATCGTCAGCCGCCCGGAGAGCGGCGAGCCGTAGTCGTTGACGATGCGGGGGAACTCGGCGACGGTCCTGAAGCCGTAGCGGCCGTTGCGGATCTTCTCGATCTCGATCAGGATCACGTAGGTGGTCGGCGCCGGGTAGTCGAGGTGGGCGTGGCCGAGCACGGTCGGGTTGCCGTTCTTTCGCGGGCCGTTGAACAGGGTCAGCGGCGAGGAGGCCCTGATCCCGCTCTGTTCGGGCAGCACGACGAGGGCGGTGCCGAACCCCTTGCCGACGATCGAGCCGCGGCAGTTCCTGCGCGCCGTCTTCACCGTCGTCGCGACCAGCTTTTGCCGGGTGCATTTCGGCAGCCCGCGGGTCTCGACGGCGCCGTGCTTGTCGAATTCGATCTCCAGCGTGCGCAGCGGCGAGGGACGGGTGCCGTCGGTGGTCGAGAACTTGGCGTTGCCGTAGAGCTTGATCGGCGCGTTCTTGCGCTTCGGCAGCGTCGTCGGCGTGAAGCCGCCGTTGGCGACGATCACGATGTTGCCGATCCGCAGCTTGATCGCGTGCGCGGCGCCGGCCCAGATGCCGACCAGCGCGAGCGCGGCGAGCAGCGTCAGCGTCCTTAACAGAGTCTTCCGCATCGTCAGCCCCCTCAGTAGTCCCCGACCAGCCAAACTAGCACGGTGCGTTTCCGGAGGAGCAGGGGAAAGGGGCGCGGCGAGCGGCGCGTGCTCGCCGTCGGCCTGATCCTGCTCGCCGTCCTCGGTTTCATCGGCGCCGGGGTCGAGGAGAAGCTCAGCCCGACCAGCCTCGAGATCCCCGGCACCTCGTCCTCGCAGGCAAACCGGCTGCTGCGCGAGAACTTCGGCGAAAGCGCTCCCTTCGTGATCCTGCTGCGCGGGCCGGAGCAGGCACTCGACCGGCAGGGGCCGCGGCTGGTCCGCACTCTGCGCCGCGATCCGACCGTGACCACGCTCTCGCCCTGGGATGTCGGCGCCGTGCAGCGCCTGCGCCCGAGCCCGCGCGAGGCGATCGTGATCGCCGACTTCCACGTCGGCATCGACGAGGCGGTGAACGAGACCGTGCCGGAGCTGAACGAGACCCTGGCGACGCAGATCCGACCGCCGGTGCGCTCGACCCAGACCGGCTACGCGACGCTCTCGCGGGCGATCCAGGACGACTCGATCGCCGCCACCGAGCGCGGCGAGCTGATCGCCCTGCCGATCCTGCTGATCGTCCTGCTGCTGGTCTTCCGCTCGCCGGTGGCGGCGGCGATCCCACTCGCCTTCGGCGCGGTGACGGTGATCGCCTCGCGCGGCCTGCTCGCGATCCTCGCGGGGTGGTTCAGCGTCGACGCATTCGCGCTCACCGTCTGCACGATGATGGGGCTGGCGCTCGGCGTCGACTACGCGCTGCTGATGGTCTCGCGCTTCCGCGAGGAGCTCGCGGCGGGGGTCGAGCCGCGCGATGCGGCCAGGCTAACCCGCCGCACCGCCGGTCGGACGACGATCTTCGCCGGCAGCACGCTGATGCTCTCGATGGCGGTGGCGTTCTTCATCGTCCCCGGCTCGCTGCTCGGTTCGCTCGCGGCGACCCTGCTGCTCGTGGTCGCGCTCAGCGTGCTGGTCGCCGTCGTCGCCGGCCCGGCCGTGCTGACCCTGCTCGGCCCCAACGTCGACCGCTGGCGGATCGGCCCGGCGCCGGGATCGGGCCGCACGGCGCTGATGACCTTCGTCGCCGCCGCCCTGCGCCGGCCGGTCCCGGTGGCGCTTGCGATCGGCCTGCTGGTCCTGCTGCTCGCCGTCCCCGCGCTCGGCCTCAAGACCGGGCCGCCGAGCCAGACCCAGCTCGCCGCCGACGACCCGATCCGCGAGGACTTCGAGACGATCGCGCGAGCGGTCGGGCCGGGCTACGACGCCCCCTTCGTCGTCGTCGCCGTCGCCGAGCAGGGGACGGTCACCGAGCCGCGCCGCCTGGCCGCGCTGAGCCGCTGGCAACAGCGGATCGCCGAGCTGCCGGGGGTGCAGGCCGTCGTCGGCCCGGCCGAGGTCTCCGACGCGGTCAAGCCGTTGCGCCAGGCGGGCGCGCTGCTCGCCGGCGGGGAAACGGGCCCGCTGGCCCAGCTCGGCCGCCTCGGCCGCAACCTCGGCCGCGCTGCCGCGGGCGTCGGCCAGCTGCGCGACGGGGTCTCGCAGGCGAGCTACGGCGCCGGCCTGCTCGCCGAGGGCTCGGGCCGGGCCGAGGAGGGCGCCGAGCTGCTCGCCTCGGGCCTCGCGCAGGCGGAAGCCGGCAGCGCGCGGGCGGTCGGGGCGCTGCGGACCTTCGCCGAGGGCACCCGCAAACTGGCCGGCGCCCAGCACCAGGCGACGCTCGGCTCGCTCAACCTCAAGTTCGGTCTGCAGAGCCTGCCGGAGAACCTGCGCCGCAACGCGCTCAACCGCTCGCGCCGGCTGGAAAAGTCGCTGAACGAGGAGGCGAGCCAGACGCTGCCACGGTTGCAGCCGCCGGCCGCGGAAACGGAAGACCAACTGCGCGAGGCGCTGCGGCAGCTGGAAGCGATGACGACCGGCAAGGCCGACCCGAACTACGCGGCGACGCTCAATGCCGTGCGCAGGGCGCTGGCGGCTGTGAGCGGAACCGACCCGGTCAGCGGCGCCCCCTACGCCCCCGAATACGCCGGGCTGCCGACTGAGCTCGCCGCCCTGCAGGAACGGCTGGAAGAGGACGCCGGCGAAGCGAAGCAGGTGACCGACTGGCTCGAGTCGGGGATCTTCCTGATCAAGCGACTGAGCCGGGGGGCGACCCAACTCAACGACGGCCTGCGCAAACTCGAGGCGGGGGGGAAGCGGCTGGCCCGCGGCTCGGCCAGGCTGGCGCGGGCGGCGAGCGGGCTCGAGGACGGGGTCGCGCGCCTCGCCGCCGGCGCGACCGCCCTGGCCGGCGGGCTGGCCCAGCTACGCGACGGCGCGACGGCGCTGGAAGAGAACCTCGCCCGCGGCTACACGGCGTCGGAGCCGCTGCAGTCGGGCCTGCGCCGTGCGACCGTCCAGGTGCTCTCCAGCGACGCCAGGCTGAAACGGCAGGCGCGGCGGGTGCGGCGGGCGACGCCGGGGCTCTTCGACTCCGGCTACTTCGTGCTCTCCGCGCTCGACGGGGCGCGGCCGCGGACGCGCGAGCGCGCCGCCGAAGCGATCGACCTGAACGGCGGCGGGCAGGCGGCGGCGATCCTGGTGATCTCGCGCTTCACCTTCAACTCGCCCGGCTCGATCGCGCTCGACGCGCGCCTGCAGGAGGAGGCCGACGCGCTCGGCCGCGAAGCCGACCTGACCACCGGCGTCGCCGGCGGCCCGGCCCAGCTCAACGACTACAGCAGCGTCACCCGCGAGCGGATCCCCTACGTGATCGCCGGGATCACGCTGGCGACCTTCCTCGTGCTCGTCCTGATCCTGCGGGCGCTGCCGCTGGCGGCGATCGCGGTCGGCCTCAACCTGGCCACGGTCGCCGTCGCCTTCGGCGTGCTCACGCTGCTCTTCGAGCTGCCCGCGGACTGGCCCCTGGGCGGGCGCAGCTACGTCGATGCGGTCGGGGCGACGGCGATCTTCGGCGTCGTCTTCGGCCTCTCGATCGACTACGCCGTCTTCCTCTTGGTGCGGATGCGGGAGCGCTACGACCGCGAGCCCGACAACCGCGCCGCGATCATGTTCGGCCTCGAGCGCACGGCGCGGGTGATCACCGGCGCGGCGGCGATCATGATGGCGGTCTTCGTCGCCTTCGCCGGGGCGCCGATCGCCACGGTCAGCCAGCTCGGCGTCGGGCTCACCGTGGCGGTTCTGCTCGACGCGACCGTCGTCCGCATCGTCCTGTTGCCGGCCCTGATGCTGCTGCTCGGCGACCGCGTCTGGTGGCTGCCGCGACCGCTTGCCCGCGTGATCCCCCGGATCGACGTCTGAGGCGCCCCGAGACTGCCCGCTGAAACGCGTTGACTTCCAGTTAAGCCAGGCAGGGCCGCACGCGTGGCGGCTGATCGCTCGGATACGATTCGACGGCTTAGTTCCTCTGTATGGAGGCGGGGGAACAGCAAGCGACGATCCGTGGCTGCCAATTCCTTAGGCGAGGAGAAAAGCCCGGCGCAAAGCCGGGGGGTCACCCCCGCGCGAATTGCGGCGATCGTCGCCCTGGCGGTCGTGGTGATCGCCCTCGCCGTCCTGCTCTTCGGCGGCAACGGCAGCCACCAGTACAAGCTCGTCTTCCAGAACGCGGCCCAGCTCGTGCCCGACAACCAGGTGTTGATCGGCGGCCAGCCGGTCGGCTCGGTCGAAAGCATCGACCTGACCGACGACAACCTCGCCGAGATCGAGGTCAGCGTCGAACAGCAGCTGCACGAGGGCACGACCGCGGTGATCCGCGCCACCTCGCTCTCCGGTGTCGCCAACCACTACGTCGCGATCAGTCCGGGGCCGAACAGCAACGCGGAGCTCGACGACGGCGCCACGCTCGGCCTCGGCGACACGACGACGGAGGTCGACCTCGACCAGTTCATCAACACCTTCCCGACCCCGGTGCGCAGGGCACTCGGCCAGTTCATCCAGGGCAACGCCGACCAGTTCCGCGACCGCGGCGAGGACGCCAACCGGACGTTCAAGTACTTCGGGCCGGCGCTGAACCGGACCGGAGCCTTCCTCGGCGAACTGAACAAAGACCAGAAGCTGCTCGAGCGCTTCGTCGTCAGCTCGAGCAAGCTCGCCACCGCGGTAGCCCAGCGCGGGCCGCAGCTCTCCAGCGCGGTCTCCAACGCGAGCCAGGCGTTCGGCGCGATCGCCAGCCAGAACGAAGCGCTCGACCAGACCCTGCGGCTGCTGCCGCCCTTCATGCGGCAGAGCAACACCACCTTCGTCAACCTGCGCGCCGCCCTCGACGACCTCGATCCGCTGGTCGAAACGGCAAAGCTGGCGACGAAGAACCTGGCGCCGTTCCTGGCCGAACTGCGGCCGGTGCTCTCCAAAGCGGTGCCGGTCTTCCGCGACTTCCGCCTCAGCGCCCGTCGCAAGGGCTTCGCCAACGACACGGCGGAAGCGCTCGGCTTCCTGCCCGGCGTGCAGCAGCGGGCCGCGAAGGCCTTCCCGCGCTCCGAACGGGCGATCGAGGCCTTCCAGCCGAACCTCAACTTCGCGCGCACCTACACGCCCGACATCTTCAACGGCTTCGGCACCCTCGGCCAGGTCACCGGCTACTACGACGGCAACGGCCATTACGCACGGGCCCAGCTGGTGATGAACCTCTTCGAACGCGAAGACGACGGCCGGCTCGACCCGATATCGCCGAGCGAACAGTACGCGCCGTTCGGCGATTCGGCCGACGTCCGCCGACCCTGCCCCGGCGGTGCGACGCAGGATGCCGCCGACGGCTCCAGCCCGTTCACCGACCCGCCCTTCGCCGGCTCGGCGGTCAAAGCGGGCGCCGAATGCGAGCCGGGTGATTCGCCATGAGGCGCTGGCTGCTTCCGCTTGCCCTGATCGCCGCTGTCGTCGCGATCGTCGCCCTGATCGCCGCCGGCGGCGATGACGACGAGTACGTCGTGCGCGGGATCTTCGACAGCGGCGGCTTCATGGTCGCGGGCGAGGAAGTGCGTGTCGCCGGCGCCACGGTCGGCTCGATCGACTCCGTCGACGTGACGATGCCCGGCGAGATCGACAGCTACGAGGACGGCGAGCCGCGGGCGATCCCCGGCAAGGCGGTGATCGCGATGCGGATCGAAGATCCAGGGTTCCAGGACTTCCGCGCCGACGCGAGCTGCAACATCCGGCCGCAGTCGCTGATCGGCGAGAAGTTCGTCGACTGCCGGCCCACCCTGCCGCGCGCCCCGGGCGCCGAGCCGGCGCCGCCGCTGGAGCAGATCGCCGACGGCGAGCCCGGCGCCGGCCAGTACCTGCTGCCGGTGGAGAACAACAGCACCAGCGTCGATCCGGACCTGATCAACAACATCAACGAGCTGACCTACGCGCAGCGCTTCCGCCTGATCCTCAACGAACTCGGCGCCAGCTTCGCCGGGCGCGGCGAGGACGTCGAGGAGATCGTCAAGCGGGCCAATCCGGTGCTGCGCGACGCCGACCGCGTCTTCCAGATCCTCAGCCGGCAGCGCAAGCAGCTCGCCCAGCTCGCCACCGACTCCGAGCAGATTCTCGTCCCGCTCGCCCGCGAGCGCCGCGCCGTCGCCGGCTTCTTCAGCAACGCCGGCGCCGCCGCCCAGGCCAGCGCCGAAGAGGGCCCGGCGCTGGAAGCCTCGCTGAGCAAGCTGCCGGCCTTCCTGCGCGAGCTGCGGCAGACGATGGCGAGCTTCGAATACTTCTCCGAGGCGGGCACGCCGGTTGCCGAATCGCTGGGCAAGGCGGCGCCGTCGCTGACCAAGGCGACGCGGGCGCTGACCCCGTTCTCCGCCGCCTCGACCGTCTCGCTGAAGTCGCTCGGCGCCAGCGGCGAAGTCGCCGGCCCGAAGATCCGCGCCGCCGACCCGGTGGTCAAGAAGACCCGCGACCTCGCGCAGAGCGGCGCCGGACCGACCACCGAACTCGCCCGCTTTTTGAGCAGTGCGAAGAAGACGGGCGGCCTCAACAGCATCGCCGACCTGATCTACAACAGCGCCGCGACGACCAACGAATTCGACAAATACGGCCACTTCACCCGCAGCCTGGTCACGCTGACGAACTGCATCGACTACATCGTGTCGGAACCGCAGGGCGGCGGCTGCTCTGCCAACTACAACGGCCCCGGCGCCACCGCCAGCGCTGCCTTCGATTCGGCGGCGTTCTTCTCGCGAATCCAGGAGGAACAGGCGGAACGGAGCGGAGGCGGCGGCACCGCGGCCGGCTCGGTCTCGAGCCTTCCGGCCAACCCGCCTGCCGCGGCTCGCCCGCGGCAGCCGCAGCCCGATCTCGGTGAAGGCGAAGAGCTCGGCACCGAGCAGCCCCAGGCCGCGGCGTCCGCCTCGGACCGCGCCCTCCTCGACTACCTCCTCGGCCCATGAGAAACCGCAGCGGCATACAGGGAGTCGCGAGCAGCCCGGTGATCGTCGGGGCGGTCACCGTGCTGGTCGTGATCGTCGCCGTCTTCCTCGCCTACAACGCCAACAACGGCCTGCCCTTCGTCGCCACCTACGACCTCAAGGCCCGGGTGCCGAACGCGACCGCGCTGGTCGACGGCAACGAGGTGCGGATCGGCGGCTCGCGGGTCGGCGTGGTCCGGACCGTCACGCCGATTCAGCTCGACAACGGCGCCGTCGTCGCCGAGCTCGACCTCAAGCTCGACAAGAGCGCCGAACCGATTCCCGCCAACTCGACGATGATCATCCGGCCCAAATCGCCGCTCGGGCTGAAGTACCTGCAGATCGTCCCGGGCGACTCCTCCGAGGGCCTCGACGCGGGTGAGACGATCCCGGTCGGCGCCGCCCGCCCGGAACCGGTCGACATCGACGAGTTCTTCGACACCTTCGACGAGAAGACGCGGACCGCGATCCAGCGCAGCAACGCCGGCTTCGGCAACGCCTTCGCCGGCCGCGGGCCGCAGATCAACACCGCCCTCGGCGCCCTGCGCAGCGCCGCCGAAAACGGCCAGCCGGTGCTGCGCACGCTGGTCGCGCCCAGCACCAACTTCGGCGGCTTCTGGGAAGCGCTCGCGGATCTCTCGGCCACGGTCGCGCCGGTGGCCGAGCAGCAGGCGAGCATGTTCGTCGCGCTCGACCGCACCTTCGCCGCCTTCGCCCGCGTCTCCCGTCCCTACATCCAGGAAACGATCGTCAAAGGGCCGCCGACGCTCGACGCCGTCACCGCCGCCCTGCCGGCGCTGCGGCCCTTCTTCCGCAGCAGCGGCCGCTTCTTCACCGCGCTGAAGCCGGGCGCCAGGGCGCTGGGCGAAACCTCACCGACGATCAACGCGGCGCTGCGGGCGGGAATCCCGGCGCTGAACCGCTCGCCGGCGCTGTTCGCCCAGCTCGACCCGACGGCGGAAGCGGTGCTCGACTTCCAGAGCGAGCCGGGCGTCTTCAACGGCCTCGATCTGCTGACCGACACCAACAACGTGCTCGACCCGGCGATCTCGTTCATCGCGCCGGCGCAGACGACCTGCAACTACCTGACCCTGACCTTCAGCCAGCTCGCCAGCGCCTTCGGCGAGGGCAACGGCAAGGCCAACTGGCTCAGCGCGATCTCCTTCGAGGCGCCGTACGGCCCGAATGCGGAGTCAACCCCGTCCTCGGCGCCCGCCAACGGGCCGAACAGGAAGAACCACCTCCACTACAACCCCTACCCGCGGACCGCGGCGCCCGGCCAGGGCGGCGTCTGCGAAGCGGGCAACGAGCGCTACACGCCCGGCAAAACGGTGATCGGCCGCGCCCCTGAACTCTGGGGCACGACGACGGAGAACGAGGAATAGTGGGACGCCTGCCGGAGAGAGACACCAGGGCCGGAGCGACCGACAGTCGCTTCAAGTGGCGGCCGAGCAACGCGGCGATCGCGCTGCTCTTCGTGTTCATCTTCACGGTGGGCCCCTACCTGGCCTTCACCAAACACATCCCCTTCACCGGCTACGGCTACACGCTCAACGCCGCCTTCTCCAACGGGGTCAATATCTCGGTCAACTCGCCCGTGCGGATCGCCGGCGTCGACGTCGGCAAAGTGATCGAGTCCGGGCGCGACGGCGACAACACCGAGATCACCTTCACGGTCGCCGAGGCCGGCCGCCCGATCCACAGCGACGCGCTCGCCCAGATCCGGCCGCGGATCTTCCTCGAGGGCAACTTCTACGTCGACCTCGACCCCGGCAGCCCGAGCGCGAGCGAGATGGACAGCGAGGCGACGATCCCGGTCAGCCGCACGTCGACGTCGGTGCAGCTCGACGAGATCTTCACCGCGCTGCAGTCGCCGGTTCGGGCCGACCTCAGCCGCCTGCTCGAAAGCTACGGGGAAGCGCTGACCCACGAGCCGACCCCGGCCGAAGACGTCGACCAGCAGCCCGAGGTGAGGGGCAAGACCGGCGCCGAAGGGCTCAACGGGGCGCTCAAATTCGGCGGCGACGCCGGCCGCTACAGCGCCCAGGTGACCAACGCCTTCCTCGGCACCAGCCCCGGCGACCTCTCGCGGATGGTCTCCGGCGCCGGCCGCACCTTTGGCGCGCTGGCGCGCCAAGAGGCCGACCTGCAGGGCCTGATCGTCAACTTCGACACCTTCACCGGGGCGCTCGCCGCGCAGTCGACCAACCTGGCGACGACGGTCAACCGCCTGGCGCCGACGCTGCGGATCGGCCGCAAGTCGCTGGCCAACCTCAACCGCACGCTGCCGCCGCTGCGCGCCTGGGCGATCGAGTTCGAGCCCGCGGTCGCCGAGCTGCCGGCGCTGATCGCCGCCGCCGAACCGTGGCTGGCGCAGGCGCGTCCGCTGCTCTCCGGCAAAGAGGGCGGCGGGATCGCCCGGCTGCTGCGCGAATCGAGCCCCGGGCTGGCCGGCGCGGCGCAGGCCGGCAAGGCGAACACGATCCCGCAGATCAACAGGCTCAGCCTCTGCACGACGAAAGTCTTCGTCCCGACCGGCAACCAGACGATCGAAGACCGCTTCGGCACCGGCGGGCCCAACTACCGCGAGTTCTTCTACTACCTCGCCAACTTCGCCGGCTGGGGCCAGAACTTCGACGGCAACGGCAAGTACCTGCGCCTGCAGCCCGGCGGCGGCGACGTCCTGGTCCAGCAGCAGGCCCCCAATGGCAACCTCAGCACCGACAAGCAGAACTGGGCGCACACGGTCGAAGCCCCGCTCGGCCTGCAGCCGCAACTCGGCGGGCGCCCGCCGAAGAAGCCGGACGTGCGCTGCCATACGCAGTCGGCGCCTGACGTCAACGGCCCACTCGGGCAGGTCGGCGCACCCAACCTGGTGGAAACGGCCCCGGCGGGATGACCGAGCAAGAGCACAAGGTGAGCCGCTGGCAGCACTTCCGCGCCTCGCTCGCGCGGCAGTCGCGCGGGCGCGGCAAAGACACGATCGCGATCGCGGTCCTGACCACGGTGGCGATCGTGATGACGCTGTGGATCTTCACCCAGCAGAAAGCCTCGCTGCCGTCGTGGGCGCCGATCGTCGGCGAAGACTTCGCCACCCTCACGGCCGAGTTCAGCAACGCCCAGGCGGTCACGCCGGGCCAGGGCCAGGCGGTTGTGATCGCCGGCATCCAGGTCGGCAGGATCTCCTCGGTCGAGCTCGAGGACGGCCAGGCAGTCGTCGGCCTCGATGTCGACCCCGATTACCTGAAGCTGATCCACCCCGATGCCTCGCTGCTGCTGCGGCCGAAAACGAACCTCAACGACATGACCGTGGAGATCGACCCCGGCAAGGGCGGGAAGCACGTCGAGGACGGCCACCGGTTCCCGCTCGCCAACACCGAACCGAGCATCCAGTTCGAGGCCTTCCTGGCGACGCTCGACGCCGACACGCAGCAGTACCTGCAGCTGCTCGTCGCCGGCGGCGCCAAGGGGATCGGCGGGCGCGGGCGTCAGCTCGGCAACGCCTTCCGTCGCTTCCAGCCCTTCGCCCACTACATCGCTGACCTCAACCGCGCGGTCGCTCAGCGCCGAGTTGCGCTTGCCCGCGTGATCCACAACTTCGGCCTGCTCACCACCGAGTTGGCCCGTCGCGACTCCTCGCTCGAACGCTTCGTCACCTCCTCCAAGGACGCGCTCGGCAACTTCGCCAACCAGCAGCAGGCGATCCAGGAATCGCTGGTCGAGTTCCCCTCGACGCTGACGGCGCTGCGCTCCGCGCTGGACAGCTCGAACAGCTTCTCCGAAGCCGCCCGCCCGACGCTGCTGGGCCTGATCCCGCAGGCGCAGGCGTCGGTGCCGGCGTTCAAGGCCAACGAGCGCCTGTTCAGGCAGACGACGGCGCCGATCCGCAACCAGATCCGCCCCTTCACCCGCCAGATCCGGCCGACGCTCACCCACCTGACCGAAGGCGCCTCCGACCTCGACACCTCGGTAACCGGCTTCGGCAACTCGCTCGGCGCCCTCAACAGCTTCCTCAACGTGCTCGCCTACGACCCGCCGGGCAAGAAGGAAAGCTTCCTCTTCTACCTGCCCTGGCTCAACCACAACATCAACTCCAGCTTCAACCTCAGCGACGCCGGCGGGCCGATCGGGCGCGGTCTGGTGATGCTCACCTGCAACGCCTCCTTCCTCGGCTACAGCCTCACGCAGCCGACCAAAAACCTCGACGGCAGCTTCCGGCAGCTGAAGCCCTACCTGCGCACCCTGATTGAGGGCGTCCGCCTACCCAGCCCCGAAGAAATCCCCGTTGCGGAGAACCCGACCGGTCACTGCGAATACAGGGAAAAATGAGCAAGAAAGCCCCCAGCACCGCGCAGCTACTGGTCATCGCCGGCTTTGCCCTGTCCTGCTTCGGCATCCTGCTCTTCCTCTGGATCACCTTCGGCGGGCCGACGCCGTTCAAAGCGAAGACCTACGAGCTCAAGGTGCCCTTCCAGGAGGCGACCCAGCTCGCCCAGCAATCCGACGTCCGCATCTCCGGCGTCTCGGTCGGCAAAGTGCAGACGATCGAGCAGTCGCCCGACGGCCAGCAGGCCCAGGCGACGATCTACATCGACAACAAGTTCGCGCCGATCCCAGCCGGCACGCGGGCGATCCTGCGTACCAAGACCCTGCTCGGCGAGACCTACGTCGAGCTGACGCCGGGCGAAGCCGACGGCCGCGAGCTCGAGGACGGCGACAGCCTGCCGCGCGCAAACGTGGCCGAATCGGTCCAGCTCGACGAGATCTTCCGCACCTTCGACACGCGCACCCGGGCCGACTTCCAGGAGTGGATGCAGGAAGGGGCCGTGGCGATTTCCGGCCAGGGCCAGTCGCTCTCCAACGCCTTCGCTGAGTTCGAACCGTTCTTCTCCGAACTCGACAAGGTCTTCCGTGTGCTCGACACGCAGCGGCTCGCGGTCAAGCAGCTGTTCAGCAACGGCGCGACGACCCTTCGCGCCCTGCGCGGTCGCGAAGGGCAGCTGCAGAGCTTGATCCGAAACTCCAACGCGGTCTTCAGCACCACGGCCGCGCGCAACCGCGACATCGAAGCGCTGTTCCGCGCCTTCCCGACCTTCGAGGACGAGCAGCGGCTGACCTTCAACCGGTTGAAAGCGTTCGCGCTCAACGCCGACCCGTTGTTCCGTCAGCTCGTCCCCGCGGCCGAAGAGCTCTCGCCGACCCTGATCGCCTTCTCGCGCCTGGCGCCGCAGGCCAAGGGCCTCTTCGAAGGGCTGGAAACGGTGATCGACCGGGCGCCGAACGGGCTCGGCTCGCTGCGCACCTTCCTGCGCAGCGACTTCCCCGTGCTGCTGCGCGCGGTAGACCCCTTCCTGCGCAACCTCAACCCGATCCTCACCGGCCTCGACCTCTACAAGAAGGAGACCGCGGCGTTGCTCGGCAACGCGGCGGCGGCGAGCAAGGGCGTCTACCTGCTGCCCAACGGCGAACGGGTCAACTTCCTGCGCGCGCTCGGTCCCTTCGGCCCGGAATCGCTGGCCACCTACTCCAGCCGCACGACGACCAACCGCAACAGCGCCTACAGCCGGCCGGGGGCCTCGAGTCGGCTGGCCAAGGGCCTGCTCAACCTCCACACCGGACAGTGCAGCGGGGGAATCACGGCAAGCCTCGATCCCTCCACCCCCGAGGACCCGGACTTCAACGCCCGCACGAAAGGCGACACCGGGCTAGCCGCCGACTTCTTCGCACGGCTGAAGAAATATGCCTTCGCCGAACAGGAAGACTCATCCACGATCCCCGCCCCGGGCTGCGATCCCCAGGCGCCGTTCGAGCCGATCTACGGCAGCGGCCCGGCGACGATCTACCAGCAGACCTTCGAACAGGGCGAATAGCACCATCCGTACGCCCGACACGCATTTCGCCAACCTCGACGACTACCCCTTCGAGCCCAACTATCTGGAGGTCGACGGCCTGCGCATGCACTACGTCGACGAGGGCGAGCCGGGCGCCGCGCCCGTGCTGATGCTGCATGGCGAGCCGACGTGGTCCTATCTCTACCGCCACATGATCCCCGTCTGCGCCGGGGCTGGGCACCGGGTTATCGCCCCCGACCTGATCGGGTTCGGTAAGTCGGACAAGCCGAAGGCCAAGGGCGACTACACCTACCAGGGTCACGTCGAGTGGCTGACGAGCTTCGTCCGCGAGCTCGACCTGCGCGAGATCACCCTGTTCTGCCAGGACTGGGGCGCGCTGCTCGGCTTGCGGGTGGCGGCTGAGAACGAGGAGCGATTCGCCCGCATCGTGCTCGGCAACGGCACCCTGCCGACCGCCGACAGCGCAACGCGGCCGAAGGCGTTCAATGCGCTGGCCTTCCTCGCCTGGCGCACCTTCGCCACGGTGAGCCCGGTGCTCCCGGTCAGCCGCATCGTCAACGCCGGCTGCCTGAAGACGCTGACCCCTGGCGAGCGCCGCGCCTACGACGCCCCGTACGCCGTCTCCGGGTCGAAGGCGGGGGCGCGCGCCTTCCCGCGGCTGGTCCCGATCTCCCCCCGCGACCCCGCGATCCCGGCCAACCGGGCCGCATGGGAGACGCTGGGCCGGTGGGAGAAGCCGTTCCTGACCGTCTTCAGCGACGGCGACCCGATCATGCGCGGCAGCGAGCGGATCTTCCAGCGCCACGTCCCCGGCGCCGCCGGCAGACCCCACACCACCCCCCACGCCGGCCACTTCCTGCAGGAGGACGCCGGCCCCGACCTCGCTCGCCAGGTCAACGAGTTGATCGCGGCCACGGCCGGCTGACGAACCTCAGGAAAGCGACGAAAAGGGGCGGCCGCGAGGCCGCCCCTTTTTCGCTTCGCCGTCTCCGGCGTTGGTGCTTTCGCCTAGCGCTTCGACTTGCAGGGCACCGCGATGCTGCCCTTGATCACGGTCTGCGCGGCGACGCCCGGGACGCGCGCTTCATTTTTGAACAGCGCCTTCGGGACCCTGGCGATGAACTTGCCGTCGGGGCATTTCGCCGACGAGTAGTAGCGCTTCTGCTTGCCGACCTTGTAGGTCTTGCCGACCTTGAAGCGGAAGTCGAGCACCGAGCCGCTGCCGCCGGCGATCACCGGGACCTTGGCGATCGAGTGGATGCCGGTGCCCTTTTTCTGAATCGTCACCTGGGTCACGATCGCGGCCGGGACCGGGACCGTGAGGAAGGTGTGGATCAGGAGCTTCATCTTGCGCGCGTTGCCGCCGCCGTTGAAGATCGTGATCGGGCTGGTCACCTTGATCGGCGCCTGTTCGGGGAAGGCGATCTGAGCGTGGGCGATACCCGTGCCGAGCGTCGTCTTTCCGCAGACCCGCCGTGCGGCGCTGGTCGGCCGTGCGGTCAGCTGCCCCGCCTTGCAGACCGGGTAGCCCCTGACATCCAGCTTCACGTCCTTGTCGATGTCGAAGACGACTTCGCGCATCGCCGAGGGGTGGGTACCGTCGCTGGTTTTGATCTTGCCGAAGATCGTCGTATTTACCGGCGTGTACTTCGTCCTCGACAAAGTCGATGGCGAGGTGCCGCCGCCGGCCGTGACGATCAGGTTTCCTGCCCGAAACGTGTTGGAGGTCAGGGCGCTCGCAATCGCGGTCACGCCCAGCGAAAGCACTGCCGCGAGGGCCAGCGCCAGCATCAGGTTTCTACGCATTCTCTTCTCTCCTTTGTGGCCCTGCCCATCCGAGCTGCGGCCGTTGAAAAGCCAATTGATCCCAGCAGAAAGCTAGCAGCGGCCTGTTAGGGCCGGGTGAAGGCATGAAGAAGGGCGGCCCGAGGGCCGCCCTTCGCGAAACGGATGCGGGTGCCGTTCAACCGCGCCGCGGCTTGCAGGGCACCGCCAGGGCGCCCCTGAGGACGGTCTGGGCGGCGACCCCGGGGACCCGCGCTTCGTTCTTGAACAAGGTCCTCGGCGTCTTCGTGCGGAAGACCCCGTCCGGGCACCGTGCGCTCGAGTAGGCCATCTTGCGGCCTCTGAAGCCGTAGTTGCGGCCGAGCTTGAAGCGGAAGTCGAGCACCGAGCCGCTGCCGCCCGAGATCACCGGGATCTTGGCTACGGCGTGGATGCCGGTCCCACGCTTGCGAATCGTCACCTGGGTCACGATCGCCGCCGGGACTGGAACCGTGATGAAGGTGTGGATCAGGAGCTTCGAGCGGCGCGCGTTGCCGCCGCCGTTGAAGATCGTGATCGGGCTGGTCACCCTGATCGGCGTCTGTTCGGGGAAGGCGATCGAAGCGTGGGCGATGCCCGTGCCGAGGGTCGTCTTGCCGCAGACACGCTTCGCGGCACTGGTCGGCCGCGCGGTCAGCTGGCCCGGCTTGCAGACCGGCAGGCCCTTGACGTTCAGCTTCACGTCCTTGTCGATGTCAACGACCGATTCGCGCAGCGCCGACGGATGGGTGCCGTCGGAGGTCGCGATCTTGCCGAAGATCACCGTCTTCACCGGCGCGTAGCCGCGTCGCGGCAGCTTCTTCGGCACGGTCGTGCCGCCGAAGGTGAGCACGAGGTTGCCCGCTCTTATCTTGGTGCTGGCCGCGCCGGCAATCGCCGTGACGCAAAGCGCGAACGCCGCACTGAGGGCAAGCACCACCATCGTGTTTCTACGCATAGCTGTGTCTCTCTCCTTTGGGCCCGCCCGTCCGTGGGCATGGCAATAGAAAGCCTTCGAAAAACGCTCCGGTAGTGCAACTACCACCCGGGCACTCATCTAAACCCGTCGCGACGGGCAAAAGAGCGCTCTACTGCGTGACGGAGCCGTCCTCGAGCATCGAGAGCCGCACCCGCTCGCGCTCCCCGGCGGCGCCGTCGGGACCGAGAAACGGCAGCGTGATCCAGAACATCAGGTCGGGCAGCCTGCTGGGCAGGCGTGCCGAGGCGCCGTGGAGGATCTCGCTGTAGAGCAGCTCGTTGATCCCGCCGGCGAGCGAGAGCGAGGTGATCCCGGGCAGCTCGACCGAGGTCTCGGCGCGGCCGGCGTCGAGGAAGCCGGTGAACTGGCGCAGGGCGGCGTCGCGGCGGGCCAGGGCCTTGGGCCCCGCGGCGAGAACCTCGACGATCGCGAAGCGGCCCTCGTCGGGATGCTCGGCCAGGTGTTTGAGCAGCTCGGCCAGACCCGCGGCCACGCGCTCGGCCCAGGGCGAGCCGGGCCTGGACTCGAAGCCGCGCGCGGTGTCGCCGAGCAGGTTGCCGAGCAGCACGTCATAGGCGGCGAGGAAGCAGTCCTCCTTGCTCGCGAACAGCTCGTAGAAGGTCTTGCGCGAGACGCCGGCGACGCCGATCACGTCGACCACGCGCGTCTCCGGGTAGCCGCGCTCGGCGACGACCTCGATCATCGCTTGCAGTATTCGCTGCCGCTGGGACTCCGTCACCGCCTCCCGCGGTAGCCCGTGACGACCCCGGGGCAGCCGCTCGCTGGCGGTGCGTCTTCCGGAAGCCACAAGCAGACCTTAGACCACGCCGGGGTTTCCGCCAATCCAGACGACCTGGTCGCGCCCCGGGCCGACGCCGACGAGCCGGATCGGCACCCCGGCGAAGTCGGCAATGTAGTCGAGGTAGGCGCGTGCCTGCGGCGGCAGGTCGTCCTCGCTGCGGCACTGGGTCAGGTCGGCGTCGAAGCCCGGCAGGTCCTCGTACTCGGGCGCGGCCGAGTGCAGGATCGACTGGTGGTAGGGGAAGGTGTCGAAGATCGCGCCCTCGCGCGAGCGGTAGCGCACGGCGACGCGCAGGGTGTCGAGGCCACTGAGCACGTCGAGCTTGGTGACCGTCAGCGCCGTCATCCGGTTGAGGCGGACGGCGTAGCGCAGGGCGACCAGGTCCATCCAGCCGCAGCGCCGCTCGCGCCCGGTCGTCGTCCCGTACTCGTGGCCGCGCTCGAGCATGTGGCGGCCGGCCTCGTCGTCGAGCTCGGTCGGGAAGGGGCCGGCGCCGACGCGGGTCGCGTAGGCCTTGGTCACGCCCCAGACCTGGCCGATGTCGGTCGGCCCGATGCCGGCCCCGACGCAGGCGGCGCCGGCGATCGGGTTGGACGAGGTGACGAAGGGATAGGTGCCGTGGTCGAGGTCGAGCAGGGTCGCCTGGGCGCCCTCGAAGAGCACCGTGCGGCCCTCGTCGAGCTGCTCCCAGCAGAGCCGCGCGGTGTCGGCGATGTGCGGCTCGAGCCGGTGGCCGTAGCCGGCGAACTCCTCGGTGATCGAGTGCAGGTCGAGCCGCGGGTCGGGCGCCTCGGCGGCCGACTGGTCGGCCCCCTCGCGGCCGCCCTCGCCGGCCTCCTTGCGCAGCTTGCGCCGCTGCACCGAGAGCTCGCGCAGCGCCTGCTGCTTGGGCTCCAGCGCCGCCATGATCTTCTTGCGCAGGATCTTCTCGTCGAGCAGGTCCTGGACACGGATGCCCAGCCGTAGCGCCTTGTCTGCGTAACAGGGCCCGATCCCGCGCCGCGTCGTGCCGATCGAGAGCTTGCCCAGTTTGATCTCCCCCGCCGTGTCGAGCAGCACGTGGTAGGGCATGATCAGGTGCGCGTTGGCGGAGATCCGCAGGTTGCCGACGTCGACGCCGCGCCGCTTGAGGCCGTCGATCTCGCCGAGCAGTATCCGCGGGTCGAGCACGACCCCGTTGCCGATCATGCAGAGCTTGTCCGCGTAGAGGATCCCCGAGGGGATCAGGTGGAACTTGAACTCCTCGCCGTCGCGGACGATCGTGTGGCCGGCGTTGTTGCCGCCCTGGAAGCGCACGATCGCCTCCGCCCCCTCGGCGAGCAGGTCGACGACCTTGCCCTTGCCCTCGTCGCCCCACTGGGCGCCGACTATGACCACTCCGGTTCCAGGCATACGGCCGGGGATTGTGACTGGTCGGCCCCGCGGAAGCTCAGTAGGGGGCGTTCTCGAGCCGCCGGTCGGCGCCGAAGAGGGGGATCTGCTCGCAGGTCTCGGTCAGCCGCGAGACCGTGCGCGGCCCGATCTGCTCTTCGAGCTTCTCGACCGTCAGGTTGGTCGTGAGCAGGATCGAGCGTTCGTCTTCGTAGCGCTCGTTGACCAGGGCGTAGAGTTGCTCGAGGACCCAGTCGGAGCGTTTCTCGGCGCCGAAGTCGTCGATGTGGAGCAGGTCGACCGAGGTCAGGCGCTCGAAGAAGGCGCCGTAGGAGTCGCTGCCGGGCTCACCCTCGTAGGTGCGGCGGATCCGGGCGAGCAGTTTCGGCAGCGAGTAGATCGCGACCGAGTGCCCGCCCTCGGTCGCCGCCTTGGAGACGAGCATCGCGAGCGTGGTCTTGCCGGTGCCGGTGTCGCCGAACAGCCAGAGGCCGCGGCCTCGCTCGAGGTTGGAGTCGAGCGCGTCGATGTAGGCGCCGATCCGCTTGACCGCCTCCCGCGTCTCGGCCTGGCCCGCCATGTCGCTGACCGGGGGCCGGTCGAAGGAGACGCCGCGGTAGCGCGGCGGGATCGCCGAGGCGACGCCGCGCACGCGGCTGCGCTTGAGCCGCTGTTCGCGGCACTCGCAGGGGCGGGCGACGTCTTCGGGGCCGAGGATCCAGCCCGAGCCGTCGCAGACGCCGAGCGGGCAGGCGGCCTCGGCGAACGGTTCGCTGCGCGGCCGGGAGGCCATCAGAATTCAGGCCCCGCGGCGGCGGTGTCCTCGAGCGGCGGCCCTTCGCCGGCGGGCTGTTCGACCGGCGGCTCGTGGCCGCTGTGGTCGGCGAATTTGGGGAAGCGGTCGAGGAAGACCAGCTTTGGCGCCCCGATCGGGCCGTTCCTGTGCTTGGCGATGATCACGTCCGCCAACCCGTCAGGCTCGTCTTCGGGATCGCGGTAGTAGTCCTCGCGGAAGAGGAACGCGACCAAGTCGGCGTCCTGCTCGATCGATCCCGACTCACGCAGGTCGGAGAGCATCGGCTTCGCCGGGTGGCGCTGCTCGGGAGCGCGCGAGAGCTGTGAGATCGCCAGCACCGGGACCTCGAGCTCGCGCGCGAGGATCTTTAGCCCGCGGCTCATCTGGCCGACCTGCTCGACCCGGTTGGCGCGCATGTCGTCCGCGCGCATCAGCTGCAGGTAGTCGACGATCACGAGGCCGAGGCCGCCCTGGTCCTGGGTCTGCGCGTGCAGCCGTCGCGCCTTGGCGCGCAGATCGAGCAGGCCGAGGTCGGAGGAGTCGTCGAACCACAGCGGCGCCTCCTCGAGCTCGTTGCAGGCCCGCACCACCTTCGGCCAGTCCTTCTGCGCGACCTGGCCCTTGCGCAGCTTGTCGCCCGAGATCCGTGCCCGGCAGGCGATGAAGCGCTGCGCCAGCTCGACCTCCGACATCTCGAGCGAGAAGAAGGCAACCGGCATCTGCCGCTTGACCGCCACGTTTTCGGCGATATTGGCGACGATGGCGCTCTTGCCCATGGCCGGTCTCGCGGCGACGATGATCAGGTTGCCCGGCTGAAAGCCACCGGTGATCGCGTCGATGTCGCGGAAGCCGGAGGGGGTGCCGGTCATCTCTAACTCGCCGGTCGAGAGCTTCTCCAGCCGGTCGACCTCGTCGTGGAGGATCTCCGAGAGCATGCGGAAGTCGCTCGCCTGCTCCTTGTGGGCGACTTCGAAGAGCAGCCTCTCGGCCCGCTCGGAGAGCTCGCGCGGCTCGCCCTCGCGCTCGTGCACCCACCCCTGGATCTCCTGGCCGGCGCCGAGCAGCCGCCGCAGCAGCGAGTTCTGCTGGACGATCTCGGCGTAGTGCTTGGCGTTGCCGGCGGCGGGCACCTTCGCCGCCAGCTCGGCGACGTAGTTGCGCCCGCCGGCCTCCTCGATCTCGTTGCGCTGGACCAGCGCCTCGGCGACGCTGAGCTCGTCGACCGGCTTCGAGGCCGCGTATTGGTCGTGGATCGCGCGGAAGATCGCCGCGTGCTTTTCGAGGTAGAAGTCCTCGCCGTTGAGCTTGACCTCGTCGATCACCCGGCTCAGCGCCGAGTCGGCGACGAGCATCGAGCCCAGCACCGATTCCTCGGCCTCGATGTTCTGCGGCGGAACGTGGCTTGCGGACGGCTGTGGCATCGACTCTTAGTTAAGGGCGGTCGGCGGCGGATTCGCCCCCATGGACCCAGCGACCAAGCAAACCAGAGCACGAACGTCGGCATGAGGCGGCTCCCTGCAACCACCGGCGAAAAGACGTGCTCGGCCCCATTCTCATGAGAGTTGGCACAGTGGAGCCGCAGAAGATTTTGCTTCTGCGCGCCACACGCGACGCCGCAACCTTTACGGTGCGACAATATGGAGGCGATGAGAGAGCGCTGGACCGACGATCGCATGGACGACCTCAATGGCAAGGTCGATGCGCTGCGGCTGGAGATGAAGACTGAGTTCGCCGCGGTGCGGGGCGAGATGGACAGGCGCTTCGACAAGGTCGACGAGCGGTTCAACAAGATCGACAGCCGCTTTGACCGGGTCGATCAGCGCTTTGACAGGGTCGACGAGCGCTTTCAGAGGATGGAGGCGCGCTTCGAGAGAATGGATGCCAGGTTGCTCGGGATCTACCGGGTGATGGTGGTGTTCTGCGGAAGTGCGATGGCGGCGCTGATCGGCTTCATCGCTACCCAGGTCTAGGCTGCCGGAATCTGGCCGGCGGCCTCTTGGGTCCGTTCGCCGCGGCGCAGCATGCGCTGGGTCAGGATCGCGATGCTGAGGGTCGCGGTGGCGCCGAGGCTGAGCTGGACGGAGAGCAGGCCCTCGCGGGTCCAGTAGACGTCGCGCAGGTCGAGCAGCAGCGCCGCCTCGTCGAAGGTCAGGCCCATGCCGGCCCCCAGCGGGACGGCGAGCTTGTCCTCGAGCGCGTCGTCGTCGGTCAGCAGCGCCGCGGTCCCCGAGGCGAAGGCGAGCAGGATGCCGGGCACGAAGTGGTGGATGTGGCGGCCGCCGACGCTGACGTTCTCGAACGGCCACCAGCTGTCGCGGATCCCCCAGGTAGATATCCGCACCAGGGTGAAGGCGCCGAGGAAGCCGGCGAGCAGGTTGAAGAGCACGGTCTCGCTGCGCGGCGTCGCAGCGTAGCCGCGGACCGCGACCCCGACCGTGTCGACCGCCGCGGCCGGCGCCGCTTCGGCCAGCGCTTCGGCGTCGCCACGCTCGTGGCGGCGGCGCTGCAGCATGCGGCCGAACTGGCCGGCGATCACCGAGCCGGCGCCGCCGACCGCGATCGCTGCGAGGCCGACCGTCGCCCGCTCCGAGCGCGCCCAGCCGAACCGCGTCCTCGCCCTCGCCCGCCGGCTGAGCCGGGTCGGGAGACCGCGCAGGGGGCTAGCTCTCCTCGGCGACGATCGTCTTCACCGAGGCGACGCTGCCGTCGGCGAGCTCGATCTCGACCATGTGGGTGCCGATCTCGCGGATCGGCTGCTCGAGGCGGACTTTGCGTTTGTCGATCCGCAGGTCGCGCGCCTCGCGGATCGCGTCGACGATCTCCTTCGGGCCGACCGAGCCGAAGAGCTTGCCGCCGTCGTCGGCGCGCTGCTGGATCGTGAGCACGGTTTTGGAGAGCAGCGAGGCCGCCTGCTCTTCGCGTTCGGCCCTCGCCGCCGCCGCCTTTTCGGCCGCCGCCTGACGCTGCTGCGCCTGCTCGAGCGCGCCCGGCGTCGCCGGCGCCGCGAGCTTGCGCGGGATCAGGTAGTTGCGCAGATAGCCCGGCGCGACATCGACCGGTTCGCCACGCTGACCGAGGGTCTCGACGTCCTCGAGCAGGATTGCCTGCGCCATCGGTCTAGCGCTCTCCGACGTAGGGGAGCAGGGCGATCTCGCGCGCCCGCTTGACCGCCACCGAGAGCTGCCGCTGGTGCTTGCGCGAGAGCCCGGTCACCCGCCGCCCGCGCGTCTTCCCCTTGTCGGAGAGGAAGCGCCGCAGCAGGTTGAGGTCCTTGTAATCGACCGCCTCGGAGTTGATCCGCGTGTATTTGCGCGGGCGCATGCGGTCCGCGCCACGCCTTCCACGGCGGGGTGCGTCGTTTCCGTTGTCTCGATCGCGAGCCATAGGCGACCGCGCATGCTACCGGGAACGACCAGGCGTCACCCGGCCGCCCCGATCCGCCTAGAACGGGATGTCGTCGTCGCTGCCGCCTCCACCGCCGGCTGCGCCGGCGCCCGCGGGGGCGGCGTCGTAGTCGGAGGTGTCGGCCGGGGTGTCGCTCTGCGGGGTGAAGCCGTTGCCGTTGCCGCCCCCGCCTCCACCGCCGCCGTCACGCGAGCCGAGGAACTGGACCGAGTTGGCGACGATCTGGACCGCTTGCCGTTTGCCGCTGCCGTCTTTGGCCTCCCACTCGCGCCAGTCGAGCCGGCCTTCGACCGCAACCGGACGGCCCTTGGAGAGGTAGTTGGCGCAGTTGTCGCCCTGGGCGCCGAAGACGACGACGTTGAAGTAGTTGGGCTTGTCGACCCATTCGCCGGTCGAGCCGTCTTTGCGGCGGCTGTTGACCGCGACGCGCAGCTCGCAGACGCTGGTGCCGCCGCCGGTGCTGCGCAGGTCGGGGTCCTTGGTCAGGTTTCCGGTGATGACCACCACGTTGATGTTCGAAGCCGCCACGGCTCTCACTCCTCAAGATCGTTTATCGAGATACCAGTCTAAGAGCGCAGGCGGCGCGACTCTCCCCCCCAATGTCGGAATCTGGGCGAAAAGACGAGTGCGTCAGGCGGTGGAGTCGCCGGGCTCGCCCTCGCCGTCCTCGGCGGGGGCGTCGGGCGTCTCGGGCTCTGCGGCGGGCTCGGGAGCCTCGGCAGCGGGCTTCGGCGTCTCGACGGCAGGCTCTGCCTCGGCGGCCGGCTCGGGCTCTGCGGCAGGCTCTGCCTCGGCGGCCGGGGCCTCCGCGGCCTCGGGCTCCGGCTCGGCGACGGCGACGGGCGCCTCGGCGGGAGCGGCCTCTGCCGAAGCGGCCTCTGCGACGGGCTCCGCCGCAGGCGCGGGCGGCGCCTCGGGCGGGAGCTCGCGCGACGCGGCGGGGCCGGGAGCGCTGGTCGGCGGCGGCGCGATCACCGGCGTGTCGGCGTCGACTTTGAAGACGCGGAAGCGCAGCACGCCGTCAGCGATCTTGAGGTTGTGGTCGAGTTGCTCGAGCAGCTCGGTCGGCGCCTCGAAGCGGAACCAGCGGTAGTCGGCCTCGGTGCGCTTGTCGATCTCGTAGGCCATCTTGCGCAGGCCCCAGGTGTTCTCGTGCTTGAGCGTCCCGGCGGCCTCGATCTGGCTCTTGGCCTCTTTCGCGACAGCATCGCGCGCCGGGGCGTCCTGCCCCGGATCCAGCATCAGTACGAGCTCGTATTCGCGTTGCGCAGCCAAACGGCGTCGCACTATAGCTATCGAGGCGCAAACTCCATCGATCCGTCGCCGGGCGGCGCCGGCGGGGGCGGGGGAGGCGCGACAGCAGGCGTGGCCCGTTCGGGCGTTGGTAGAGGGGCGACAGGGACGGTGGTCGCGGCGGGCGGGTCCTGTCGTCGGGTGGGGGTGTCCGGACGGGGCTGGGTTCTTCGCCTCCGAGTTGCCGGCCGTCCGAGATTGCGGGTGGGGCGAAGAACAGGACGCCGCTCCGTCCGGACACCCCCACCCGACGCCACCCGCCCGAGACGCCTCTTCTGTCCACGTTCCTTCACCTCGACCGACTCAGGGAAAATCCGCGGTAGCCCCACATCGGCCGGCAACGGCTCGGGTGGGGGTGGCTTCAGCAGCTCCGGGATGAGCTGGAGGGCGACGAGCGCGGCGAGGAGGACGAGAGCTCCTTTGGCCACGGGCTTCCAGCGGACGCGTAGTCCCATGTACCTCTAAGGCCCCAGCTCGACAAGTTCGCCCCCCTACTTCGCAATTGCCTCGCGCAACTCGTCGATGTCGGCCAGCTGCTCGTCGACCCAGTCGCCCGGGTTGCGCGAGTAGATGATCTCCTTCAGGTGCTGCGCCCGCAGCCGGCGCTCCTCGGGCTCCATCGTCAGCGCCCGGTGGATCGCGTCGGCCTGGTCCTGGATGTCGAAGGGGTTGACCGAGAGCACGCAGTCGGCCAGCTCCTCGTGCGAGCCGGTGTTCTCGGAGAGCATCAGCACACCGTCGCGGGTGTTGACCGCGGGCGCCTCCTTGGCGACCAGGTTCATCCCGTCGAAGATCGAGTTGACCATCAAGAGGTCGAAGTGCTTGTAGCGGGCGACGGCCTCGGGGAAGTTCTCGTAGATGTTGAGGTTGATCGGCATCCAGTCGGTCGTGCCGTGGCGGTGGTTGACGACCGCGACCAGGGCCTCGATCCGTTCGAGGTACTCGGCGTACTCGGGCACGTCCTGCCGCGAGGGCTGCAGGTGGGCGATGAAGGTGACCTTCTCGCGGAACTCCGGGTGCTGGGTGAGGAAGGTGTCGAAGGCGGTGAAGCCGCGCAGCACGTTCTTCGAGAGGTCGGCACGGTCGACGCGGATGATCAGGTGCTCGCGCCGCCGCTCGACCACTTCGCGCTCGTACCCGGCGACCTCGGGCGACTCGGCGGCGCGGCGCAGCCGCTCGGCGTCGATCGAGAGCGGGTAGGCGCGCGCCCGCGTCTCGCCGCCGGCATGGCGCACGAGGCAGCGCTCGTAGTCGACCTCGACCTCGAGCAGTTCGTCGCAGCAGCGGATGAAGTTCATGCAGTAGGCGTGCGTGTGGAAGCCGATGATGTCGTTGGCGAGCATGCCGCGGAAGATCGCCTCGCGGATCCGCCCGGGCAGGATCCGCCAGCTGTCGGGCTGCGACCAGGGGATGTGGACGAAGTGGTGCAGGAAGGCGTCGGGGCGGGCGTCGCGGATCATCCCCGGCGCGGTGTAGAGGTGGTAGTCGTGCAGCATCACCAGCGGCCGCTCGCGCCCTTCGATCTGGCCGAGCACGGCGCGGGCGATGTCGCGGTTGACCGCCTGGTAGCCGTAGTCCCAGGCGTCGAGCTCCTGCTGGCGGATGTCCGGCGCGTTGGAGAGGTCCCAGAGGTAGTGCTGGATGAACCAAAGGATCGGGTTGGCGATCACGTTGTAGAAGCCGTCGTAGGCGTCGGGGTCGCTGCCGACCAGCAGCACGCGGTAGTCGATGCCGTCGATCGAGAGCTCGGCCGGGCCGCCGCGCTCTTCGGAGACGGCGACGTCCTCGTCGGTCATCGCCGAGGCGATCCAGAGCGCCTCGCGGTGGGAGACCAGGCCCGAGAGCGCGGTGACCAGGCCGCCGCCGCCGCGGCGCACGCTGCGCTCGCCGTCCTCGTCGCGCTCGAACTGCGCCGGTCCGCGGTTGGAGACGATGATCAGCGGATCGGAGTCGGCCATGGAGCCTCAGCCTACCCCGACCGCCGCCGGGCTACTCGTCCAGCTCGCCGAGCAGCTGCAGCCAGTCGCGCAGCAGCCGCGGCGAGAGGAACTCGCGCCGCGCGTGTTCCTTGCCCGCCTTGCCGAGCCGCTTGCCCAGCTCCGGGTCGGCGAGGATCTCGATGCAGCGTTGCGCGCACTCGGCCGGCGAGTCGACCAGGTAGCCGCTCTCGGCGTTCTCGATCTGCAGCGGGATGCCGCCGACGTTGCCGGCCACCGTCGGCCTCCCCTTCCAGAGCGCCTCGGTGACGGTCAGGCCGAAGCCCTCGCGGATCGACTTCTGCAGGCAGACGTCGGACTGCGACTGGAAGGCGTTGACCTCGATCGCGCCGACGTTGTTGAGGTTGTTGAGGATCTTGATGTCCTCGTCGCCGTCGGCGTATTCGACCGTCTGCTGGAAGAAGTCCCAACCCTCGGGGTCGTCGGTCGCCATCGAGCCGACCAGCGCCAGCTGCACGTCGGGCAGCTCCGCGGTGACGTCGCGGTAGGCGTCGATCACGCCGATCGGGTCCTTCCACGGGTCGAAGCGCGAGACCTGGGTAATCAGCGGCCGGTCGACGTCGATCCCGAACTGGTGGCAGACGAAGGCGGCGTCGTCGGGGGAGAAGGCCATGTTCTTCGGCGAGAGCGGGTCGATCGCCGGCGGCACGATGCGGATCCCGTCGTGGCCGCTCATCCCGCCGGGCACGTAGGACGGCATGTGCCAGACGGTCGCGTCGTACTCCTCGATCAGCGGTTGCAGGCGGGCGATCGGCGCCGGGTTAGGCTCGGAGAGGTCGATGTGGCAGCGCCAGACCCAGTTGCGGCTCTTCGCGCCGGCGCCGCGGCGCAGCCCGATCGGCTGCGGGTCGTGGACGATGATCGTGTCCCACTCGCCTTTGAGGCCCTCGGCGTTGATCTCGTTGATCTCGTCGAAGACCGCCCACTGCTCGTCGCTGAGCGACTCCTCGGCCCCCTGCAGCGAGTTGTGCAGCAGCTTGGTCGCGTTGAAGAACTCTTCCTTGCCGAAGATCACGTGCCAGTGCGCGTCGACGCCGACGTCGCGCATCAGCGGCACGATCGTGTAGAGGATCTCCGAGACGCCGCCGCCGAACGCGGTCGCGCTGACATGCAGGACGCGCTGCCCTTTCAACGGCTCGGCGAGCTCGCGGATCCGCTCGGTCAGCTCCTTGCCGGCGATGTGGGTGTAGTCGGAGAGGGACTTCTGGCCGAGTGCGACTTCCTGAAGCATCGGCGATTTCTACAGCTATCGCCGGTTGGATGACGCCCAGGCGGCTCAGCCGCCGGGTTCGGCGACCGGGCGCTTGCCGAGAGTGACCTCGACCTTTTCTCTATCTCCGTCCGCGCTGAGGACGTCGAGCGTCACCGTCTTGCCCGGCCGGAAGGCCGAGATGTAGCTGGAGAGGTCGTCGGGCTCGATCACCTTGCGGCCCTCGATGGCGACGATCGTGTCGCCCCCGGTTTCGTAGGGGATCCCCTGGAAGCGGAGTTTGTCGCCGCCGCCCTCGAGCCCGGCCTCGTCGGCCGGGCTGCCGTCGACGACTTCGGCGATCAGGCCGCCGTGGTCGACCTCGAGCCCGAGCTTCGCGGCGAGCTGCGGGTAGAGCGCCTGGCTGGAGACGCCGATGTAGGCGTAGTCGACGCTGCCCCTGCGCTTGAGTTGGGCCAGCGAGCGCACCACGGTCGAGATCGGGACGGCGAAGCCGACGCCGTCGTTGGCGCCGGAGTTGGTCTCGATCTGCTGGTTGATGCCGATCACCCGCGCGGCGGCGTCGAGCAGCGGCCCGCCCGAGTTGCCGGGGTTGATCGAGGCGTCGGTCTGCACCGCGCCCTCGATCTGGAACTGGGTCAGCGAGCCGACCGAGCGGTCGGTGGCGGAGACGATCCCGACCGAGAGCGACTGCTGCTCGCCGAAGGGGCTGCCGATCGCCGCCACCGGCTGGCCGACGACGAGCTCGGCGTCGTCGCCGAGCTGCAGCGGCTGCAGCTCGAAGCCGTCGGGATCGACCTCGAGCAGGGCGACGTCGGCGAAGGGGTCGAAGCCGGCGATCTCGGCCGGCACGACGTTGCGGTCGGGGAACTCGACGTAGACCGCCTTCGCCTCCTCGCGGCCCTGGCCCTCGTCGGTGACGACGTGGGCGTTGGTGACGATCCTGCCCTCGTCGTCGAGCACGAAGCCGGAGCCTTCGGCGGCGCCCCGGTCGAAGATCGAGCGGATCGTGACCACGCCGGGCGCTGCTTCGCGGTAGACCTTGGCCGCGTCGAAGCCGCCGCCGGCCGTCTGCACGACGACCTGGGTCGTCGTCTTGGTCGCCGCCTCGTTGCTTGCGGAGTCGTCGCCCCCCTCGCCGCCGCAGCCGGCGAGCAGCGCCAGCGCGAACAGGCCGATTGCCGCCGCTCTCACGCCGGCGCCTTGGCCGGAGCGGCAAGGGCCGGCGGCGGCGTGCCCGAAGGGGCGAGCGGCAGGTCGAGCGTGAAGGCGGTGAAGCGACGGCTGGAGGAGATCGCGATCCCGCCCTCCATGCGCTGGGCGAGCTCGCGGGCGATCGCCAGGCCGAGGCCCGAGCCGCCGGCGGAATCGGCCGTGAAGAAGCGCTCGAAGATGCGCTTCTGCACGCGCTGGGGGATGCCGGTGCCGTCGTCGGAGACGGTCAGCTCGGCGCGTTGGTCGGCGGAGTAGGTGGTCACGGTGACGCTGGTGCCCTCGGGGGTGTGGGTGAGGGCGTTGTCGAGCAGGATACGGATGATCTGTCGCACCCTCTCGGGGTCGGCGACGGCGATCACCGGCCGCTCCGGCGTGCGCAGCTCGAGCCGCGAGTCGCGCAGTTCGGCGCGGGCGCCGAACTCGCGCACCACGTCACGGGCGAGCGAGCTCAGGTCGACGCTGTGCAGCGCCATCACGATCCCGCCGGCGTCGAGCTGGGAGAGATTGAGCAGGTCGGCGGTGAGCTTGGTCAGGCGCTCGATCTGGCGCCGCATCGTGCGCACGAACTCGGCCCGCTCCTCCGGGCTCGGGTCCTCCTCGTCGAGCAGCTCGACGAAGCCGCCGAGGCTGAAGATCGGCGTGCGCAGCTCGTGCGAGGCGTTGGCGATGAACTGCTTGCGAGCGCTGTCGAGCTCGGCGAGGCGGCGCTGCATCTCGTTGAAGGTGCGGGCGAGCTGGCCGAGCTGGCCGGAGGAGTCGACCGGGATGCGGGTGGCGAAGTCGCCGTCGGCGACCTTGCGGGCCGCGTCCTCGATCCGTTCCACCCTCCTGGTGACGAGCTTGGCCCAGTAGTAGCCGTGGCCGAGTGCGATCAGCATCGCGATCAGGCCGCCGAGGACGATCGGCCCGGCCGCCTCGGAGTGCCCCTCGACGACCACCACCCAGAGGTAGATCACGACCGCCGTGCCGCTGCCGATCGCCACCGCCGTGGTCGTGATCCGGTTGCCCAGCGGGGTGAGGCGGAGTCGCTTCATTCGCGGAAGCGGTAGCCGACGCCGCGCACGGTGAACAGGTACTCGGGTTGCTTGGGGTCGGCCTCGAGCTTTTCGCGCAGGTGGCGGATGTGGACGTCGACCGTGCGCGGATCGCGGTAGTCGGAGTCGCCCCAGACGTGCTCGAGCAGCGTCTCGCGGCTCAGCACCTTGCCCGGCGAGCGCGCCAGTGCGCTGAGGATCTCGAACTCGACGTAGGTTGCCGCGATCTCCTTCTCGCCGAGGCTGACCGTGCGGCGGGACGGGTCGATCAGCAGGGCGCCGTGCGCGATTGGCTCCTCGTCGGGTGGGTCGGCAGCCATGCGCGAGCGCCGCAGCGCCGCCTTCACGCGGCTGCGGAACTCGCGCATCGAGAACGGCTTGGTTATGTAGTCGTCGGCCCCGACCTCGAGCCCGGCGACCTTGTCGGTCTCGCTGCCCTTTGCGGTCAGCATGATGATCGGCACCTGGCTGCTGCGGCGCAGCTGCCGGCAGACTTCGACGCCGTCGAGTTTGGGCAGCATCAGGTCGAGCACGACGAGGTCGAAGCGGGCCTCCTCGAAGCGCTCGAGCGCCTCGCGCCCGTCCAGCGCCGAGGTCACGTGGTAGCCGTCCTTGCGCAGCGGATAGCTGAGCAGGGTCTGGACCGACTGCTCGTCGTCGACAAGCAGTATCCGCGTAGACCCGTTAGGCATGGGGAAAGAGTATCTGCGCGGCCTCTTTCGCCTACCGGGACTCCCTTTGGACGTATGTGCGAGTACCAACTACTAAGGGTCCGGGGGGGCCGGCCGATAGAAGGCACAGGATGCAACGACAACAGCTGAAAGGTCTGATCGAGAACGGCGCCTACCGGCCCGAGCCGGAGTTGGTGGCCCGCGCGATGCTGCGCCGCCGCAGCGTCCGCGAACTGCTGGTCGGGTCCGCGCTCAGCTCAGCTGGTCGAAGCCAGACGGGGGCAGAAGCCCGCCGTCAGGCAGCCTGATCTCGACTCCCTCGCCGGCGACGACCTCGCCGATCCGGCTCAGCCGCGCTTCGCCCGTCTGCTCGACAGCCTCGGCCGCCGCGTCGAAGCGGTCGGCCGGCAGCGAGGCGAGCAGCTCGTAGTCTTCGCCGCCGGCGGTTGCGAGGGAGAGCGCATCGCGACCCGCTGCCTCGGCCACCGCGGCGACGCCCGCCTCGATCGGCAGCGCCGCTGCCTCGATGCGCAGGCCGGCGCCGCTCGCCGCGGCGAGGTGCCCGGCGTCGCCGCCGAGCCCGTCACTGAGGTCGATCATCGCCGTCGCCCCGGCCGCCGCCAGCGCCCGTCCCGCCCCCAGTCGCGCCCGCGGCTCCAGCTGCCGCCCCACCAGCGCAGCGGACGTGCCTCTAGTTGAGTACCCATATGGGCCGCTAACTTGAGGCACGTCTTGCCCGGCCTGTTTTTCGAGGAGCAGCAGGCCGGCTGCGGCGGCGCCTAGCTCGCCGGTGACGACGAGGGCGTCGCCGGGGCGGGCGCCGGCGCGGGTGACGAAGTCGTCCGGGTTGGCGGCGTGGCCGACTACGGTCACAGCCAGGGTCAGCGTCGGCGCGCGGGTGACGTCGCCGCCGGCGAGCGTCGTGCCCGTGGCTTCCGCCAGGACGGTCATCCCGTCGAGCAGCTCGATGCAATCGTCCTCGTCGAGGTCGGGGGGGATGCCGAGGACGACGTAGGCCTCGCCCGGCTCGGCGCCCATCGCAGCGAGATCGGAGAGAGCGACCGCGAGCGCCTTGGCGCCGATCTGCGCCGGGCTGCTCCACTCGCGCCTGAAGTGGACGCCGTCGAGGAGCGCGTCGACCGAGGTCGCCGTGGCGCCGCCGGGCACCGTGACCGCCGCGTCGTCGCCGCTGCCGAGCCTGATCCGATGGCCTGCCTGCGGCAGCCGCCGCTTGATTTGCTCGATCAGCTCGAACTCGCCCATGTGCGCATTCTCCCCCCGGCGGATAGCGGGTGGCAGCCCCCGCCCTCACTAAGGTGCGGCAGACGTGGCAGAGGAACGACCACTCCTACACCGGATCGGCGAGGCCGGCGCGAAAGTCGGCAGTCGCCCGCCGCGCAGCAAGCGCGTCCGCCTCGCGATCCAGCTCGGCATCGCGATCGTCGTCTTCGGCTTCCTCGTCATCACGGTCGTCAACCAGTGGGCCGAGATCCAGGACCAGGGCGTCCACTTCCACCTGATCTGGCTTGCTCCCGCGGTCGTCGGGCTGACCGCCTTCTACGCGCTCAGCGCGCTCGGCTGGGACCTGATCCTGCGCTTCCTCGACCACCCGATCGGGATCGGGCGAGCGCAGGTCGCCTGGGGCCAGCCGCTGCTGGCCCGCTACGTGCCCGGCAGCGTCCTCTACGTGCTGGGGCGCGTGATCCTCTCCGAGCGGGCGGGGGTGCCGCGCCGGCTGACCGTGGCCAGCATCGCCTACGAGCAGGCGATCTCGGCGACGGCGGGGATGGCCTTCGCCGCCTACTTCCTGATCAGCCACCCCGATCTCGAGGGCCAGCCGCTGCGCTGGGCGGTGCTGCTGATCCTGCCGCTCGCGATCGTCATCCTGCAGCCGCGCGTCTTCGGCCCGCTCGCCAACCGCGCCCTGCGCGCCTTTGGCCGCGAGCCGCTGCCGGCGGTGATCCCGCTGCGCGGCGTGCTCACGCTGATCGCCTACTACGTGCTCGTCTGGGGCGTGGTCTCGCTCGGGATCTACTGCGTCGCCCGCTCGGTCACCAGCGTGCCGCCGAGCGAGATCCTCACCGTGGGCTCGGCACAGGCGGTCGGCTACGTCGCCGCCCTGGTCACCCTCGTCGCCCCCGCTGGGCTCGGCATCCGCGACGCGGCCTTCGCCTGGGCGGTCAAGGGCGCCGTGCCCGGTGCCAGCTTCGCGCTCGGCTCGCTGATCGCGATCGCCGTGCGCGGCGTGATGACCGTGGTCGAGGTCGTCTTCGTGGCCCTGGTCACGGCGATCGGCAGGCGCAAGGGGTGGTCGGTGCATACCGGTGTGATCCATCCGTCGCCTGAGGAGGAAGAGGCGGAGGCGCGGGACGGCGAGCCGAAGGTGCACGCCCCCGAGATCCTCTAGAGCGGCATTCGTGCCGGGAGTTGGAACGCCGTCAGGGCGAGGACTAGAAGCTGGAGGGGGCGGTCGCGGGATAGGGCTACTAGGGGGAGTGCCCAGATCAGGTACCAGGGGAGGAGCCAGGCGGTGGCTAGGAGGAGGGCGAAGGAGGCCCAGGCCGAGGCTCGGATCCAGTCCGTTCCTCGCCAGGTTCTGAGCAGCAGGTAGAGGAAGGCGAGGGCGAAGAGGGCGAGGGCCGCGGCGCGGACGGCGGTGGGGTCGAGGCCGGTGAGGCGGGCGGCGGTGACCGGGACGCTCATATGGCTCGTGCGGCCCTGGTTCTCGCCGGCGAGACCGAGCGCGCCGAGCCAGTTCCAGCCGAAGGCGGCGTAGGCGGCGAGGCCGATCGCGATCGCCGCCGCCCCCGCGCCGAGCAGGAGCCGCCCAGCCGCCGATGTTGCAGCCTTTTCCCCACTGGAGTGTGGAAAAAGCTGCAATCGAGCGGCGCTCACGAAGGCGAATGGTGCGGCGAGGGCGGCGGGGGCCTTGATCGCGAAGGCGGCGACGTAGGCGGCGCCGGCCGTGGCCTCGCGGGCGCTCAGCATCGCGGCCATGCCCGCGGTCGCGGCGAGCATTGCGAGGCCGTCGTTGTGGGCGCCGCCGACGACGTGGATCAGGACGAGCGGGTTGAGCGCGACGAAGGCGGCGGCGGGGAGGGGGGAGACGCCGCGGGAGGGGGCGACGCGGTAGACGAGCGCGGCGATGCCGATGACGGAGAGGGCCGCGATCGTCTTCAGTGCCGCCACCGCCGCGTCGACCGAGAGCCAGGCGAGCGGGTAGGTCGCCAGCGTGAACAGCGGGCCGTAGGCGCTGGTCGCGTCGATCCAGGTGACGCGCGCGTAGGCGGGGTCGAAGGGTTCGGCCGCCGGCGAGTAGAGGTAGGGATCGAGGCCGTGCAGGACACCGAGGCGCGCGTAGTCGACGTAGGAGTAGACGTCGTGCGAGAGCAGAACCGGCGCCGCGGCGAACCCCGCGATCAGGGCGACAATCAGCAGCTTCGTCGACCTTGCAGTTACCCGCGTATATGGCGGGAAACTGCCGTCTCGATTGCGCCTCAACCCGCGGCCGCGCCGCCGCCGATGCCCTGTCCGCCGCCATTCGAGGGCGGATCGGGCACCGGGGTCGGTTCCTGTCCGGCTCCGGGGGCGTAGGCGTCGGGGTCGTAGCCGCCCGTCGCTTCTTTGCCCAGGCGCTCCTCGCGGCTTTCGCCCTCCTCGGCCTCGAAGCCGTCGCCGTCCCGGCTGCTGCCGTCGTCATCGGGGCCCGAGGCCGTGTAGGTGCCGAAGAAGGGAGCCCAGCTGATCTGCTGGGCCGGCTGCTCGACTTCCTCGCAGGGGACTTCCGCGTTGGCGTAGAGCGAGTGCCAGATCTCGGCCGGGAAGGTGCCGCCGAAAACGGTCGAGCCGTGCACGCTGGTCATTTCGATCTCGTTGGACTCCGGGTACCCGACCCAGACCGCGGTCGCCAGGTTGGGCTGGATGCCGGCGAACCAGGCGTCGGTGTAGTCGTCGGTCGTGCCCGTCTTGCCGCCTTGGCCGGGGCAGCCGGTGTAGGCGGCGGTGCCGGTGCCTTCGGTGATGTTGTCGTGCAGCAGGCGCCAGACCTCATAGGAGGCGGCTTCCGTCACGACCCGGCGCGGCTCGGCGTGCTCGGGCCTGTCGACCCGCCCGCTGGGGAACTCGACCCGGCGGATCGCGATCGGGTTGCGGCGGATGCCGCCCGCGGCGAGCGTCGCGTAGGCGTTGGCCAGCTCCAGCGGCGAGACGCCGATCCGCAGGCCGCCGATCCCCTCGGCCGGGATCCCATCCAGCTCGGATTCGATCCCCATCGACTTCGCCGTCGCCTTGACCGCGCGCGGGCCGACGTCGAGGTCGAGCTGGGCGAAGACGGTGTTGTCGGAGGCGACCGTCGCCTGCTGCAGGTTGATCGTCCCCTGGTAGCCCTCGTCGGCGGTGCTCACCTCCCACGGCCCCCACTCCTCGAGGTCGAGGTCGAGGTGCTTGGAGGTGTAGTAGGTCGAGTAGGGGTCGATCCCCTGCTTGATCGCCGTGGTCAGGACGAAGGTCTTGAAGGTGGAGCCGGGCTGGCGGTGGCCCTGGGCGGCGAGGTTGAACTTGCTGGCGTCGTAGTCGGTGCTCGAGACCATCGCCTTGATGTGGCCGTCGCCGGGGTCGATCGATACCAGTGCCGAGGCCGGGTCTTCGGAGTAGGGCAGGGCGGAGCGCATCCCTTCCAGGCCGACCTCCTGCAGGCGCGGGTCGATCGTCGTGTAGACCTCGAGCCCGCCCTTGCGCACGGTGTTGACCCCGTAGGCCTCGATCAGCTTGTCCTCGACGTAGTCGAAGAAGTAGGGCTGGCGCTTGGCGAAGTAGCCGCGGTCGAGGTCCAGGCCGAGGCCGAGCGCCTGCGCCCGGCGCGCCTGGCGGGGCGAGATGTAGCCGAGCCGCGCCATCTGCCCGAGCACCGCGTTGCGCCGCGCCCGGGCGCCTTCGGGATTGAGCACGGGGTTGTAGGTGGTCGGCGCCTGCGGCAGGCCGGCGAGCAGCGCCGCCTGGCGCAGCTTCAGCTTCCAGACCGGCCGCGAGAAGTAGATCTTCGAGGCTGCCTGGACGCCGATCGCGGTGCTGCCCTCGATCGTCCCGTAGGAGGCGGTGTTGAGGTACTGGCCGAGGACTTCGCGCTTGCTGTGGCGCTTGGCGTACTCGATCGCCAGCTTGGCCTCGACGATCTTGCGCTCGAGGTCGCGGGTCGGGTTGGAGATGCAGAGGTTGCGCACCAGCTGCTGGGTGATCGTCGAGCCGCCCTCGACCGTCTCGCCCGCTTCGAGGTTCTTCAGCGCCGCGCGGGCGATGCCCTCGGGGTCGATCCCGCCGTGTTCGAAGAAGCGCTCGTCCTCGATCGCGACCGTCGCCTGCCGCACCCGCCCGGGGATGCGCTTTATAGAGACCGGGGTGCGCGCCTCGTCGGACTCGACGATGCCGAGGCGGCTGCCGTCGCCGGCGTAGAGGACCGAGTTGCCGCCCTTCTCGATCGGTCGGCAGGAGGCGAGCGAGGGGGCGTCGGCGGCGACGTCGAGCACCCAGGAGGTGACTCCGATCCCGGCGGCGACCAGCAGGGCGAGGGCGCCGAGGGCGACGAAGAGGAGCTTGCTGCGGGCGCCCCCTCGGTGGCGCTGACGTCGGCGACTGCGCTGCGTCATCGCAAAAAGGGTATCCGGGCGGCTGTGCCGGCCTGGACGCTCAGGCTTCGGTGTCGGCGGTGGAGAGGTTGTGGACGATCCCCTCGACCAGCAGCTGGTTGGGGATCACGACCGAGGTGCCGTCGCCCGGGTTGACGTAGGTGTAGGAGAGGGTGATGTCGACGACCCTGCCCTCGACTTCTTCGAAGCGGAGCCGGTCGCCGATCCGGAAGGGCTGCGAGACCGCGAGCATGACGCCGGCGACGACGTTGGCGATCGTGTGCTGGGAGGCGAAGCCGATGATCGCGGCCAGGACCGCGGTCGAGGCGAGGATCGTCGTCGCCAGTCGCTCCAGTTCGGTGAACTGGCCGATCGCGATCCCCGCTGCGACGAGGAAGAGGGTGAGCACCAGCAGCCGGCGGAGGAAGCGCAGGCGGGTCTTTCGGGACCGCGATACCTGGGAGACTGGCGGCGTCATGGAGGCAACGCTACCCGCGCCCGAGGCGTCCAAGACCTTTCCCTACGCGAACTGGGGCGCCGGCGCCGCCGTCCTGGGGGTGGTGCTTGCGCTGGGTGTGGGAATCCTGCTCGGCATCCCGGTGATCATCATCGACAGCCCGCCGGCCGATGGGGACCTCAGCACCGGCGCCAACGTCGCGGTGCAGCTGGCGACGGCGCTCGCGTTCCTGTTGGTGCCGCTGGCGCTGGCGGCGCGCTGGGGGGCGAAGACGCTGGGAGAGATGCTGGCGCGGCTGGGGGTGCGCGGCTTCCGGGTGGGCGCGGCGCTGAAGTGGAGCGCGGCCGCGATCGGCGCCTACCTGCTCTTCGCGATCGTCTACGCGGGGATCTTCGGCGTGCCCGAACAGGAGGACATCGCCGAGGGCTTCGGGGCGCTGCCCGTGCAGATCCTGCTGATCGCGATCGCTGCGTCGATCAGCGAGGAGCTCTGCTTCCGCGGCATGCTCTTCGGCGGCCTGCGCAACCGCTACCCGCACTGGATCGCCGCCGCGATCGCCGCCCTGGTCTTCGGCGCCCTGCACGCGCTGACCGGGATCAGCGCCGTGCCGCCGCTGATGGCATTCGGCTTCATCCTCTGCCTGCTCTACGAGAAGACCGGCTCGATCGTGCCGGGAATCGTCCTGCACATGCTGAACAACTCCGTCGCCCTGATCGGCCAGTAAGCGACCGGGTCCGAGCAAAGAAACGGCCCGCCGAAGCGGGCCGAATTTGGTGACTGGGGATTAACCCCAAACTGACTGACACCCGGTGCGTACAGGGTACCCAGTGGAGGGCGGAGGACTCGAACCCCATCCGGCAGCCGCCGGACCTGCCGTCACAGAGTCGTGACAGAACGCCCGGCCGGGGCATCCGTAAGAATGCTCGGGCCGATGAAACGTCTCCTTGGCATCGCCCTCGCTTTCTCCGCCCTGCTGGCACTCCCGGCCTTGGCGAGCGCCGCGCCGGCCAAGGACGGCGGGGCGGCCGCGAAGCCTCCCCAGGCGCAGGGTCCGCCCGATGCGACGGTGAAGATCACCCATATCGGCAAGCTCAGCGGCGGCAAGGCGCGGATCTTCAGCGTGGTGCCGGCGGTCGGCACGGTGAAGCCGTTCGCCGCCGGGCAGCGGGTCGAGGTCAGCTTCTACCTCAACGGCAAGCGGGTCCAGCGCAAGCAGGTGAAGGTCGGCAAGGGCAAGGGCGGCCAGGGCGTCTTCCGGGCGAAGATCCGCATCCGCAAGGCGGGCAAGTACGCGGTCAGCGCCAAGCACAAGGCGACCGCGGCGCTCGGCGGCGACGGCACCGTGCGCAAGAGCTGGAAGGTCAGCTTTCCCGCCCTGCGCCAGGGCAAGTGCGGCGACGTCGTCATCGGCTTCAAGAAGGCGATGCGCAAGATGGGCTACGTCGCCAACAGCGGCCGCTGCTTCGGCGGCAAGACCGCCCGCGGCGTGCTCGCCTACCGCAAAGTCAACGGGATGACGCGCAGCATGCGCGCCGGCAAGGGCCTGGTCAAGCGCGTCTTCGCCGGCCGCGGCGGCTACCGCGTGCGCCACCCCGGCGCCGGCCGCCACGTCGAGGCGCCGCTCGGCAAGCAGGTGCTCGTCTTCGCCAAGGGCAAGAAGCCCTACGCGATCTATCCGACCTCCTCGGGCACCACTGCGACCCCGACCGTCACCGGCCACTACACGTTCCACCGCACCGAACCCGGTTACAACAACCTCGGCATGTACTACTCCTGGTACTTCCACGGCGGCTACGCCATACACGGTTACAAGTCGGTGCCCAACTACCCCGCGAGCCACGGTTGCCTGCGCACCTTCATCGCCGACCAGCCCGAGATCTACAACCGGATCAAGTACGGCGAAGACATCTTCGTCTTCTGAGCGCCGCCGGGCGATGTCGTCTCTACTCAGGTAGCCGCACGCTCTCGAACCCGAGCACGGTGGCAAGCAAGTCGAAGTGACGGTCGGCGTGGAGGACGCCGAAGCCCCGCTCGGCGGCCGCGGCAGCGATCAGGTAGTCGACGGCGGGCAGGCGTCGTCGGGCGCCGAGCTCGCGCATCGCCGTCAACGCTGCGCGACAGGCTGTCTCGGTCACGGGAGCCTGAGGCAACAAGGAGAGGTGCTTGTCCAGGGCCTCGAACATGGGCTCATCCCTGGCGGTTCTGAGGATCTCGATCGCGGCGGCGGGGCAAGAGGCGAGGCAGGACGCATCGTTGGTCGCGTGCCACCTGTCGATCGAGCGCGGGTTGCGATGACGGATCCAGGCGGAGGTGTCGATCACGAGTGGAATTCGGTCGCTGAACGGCGCGGCCTTCATGGCGGCGGTTGCTTGCAGGGCATCGACTCGCGTTCTTCCCAGGCTTCGAGCCCGGCATCGAGATCGACATCGATCTCCCCGTTTGCGACCTTGCGGAAGAACTCCTTCGCTTCCTCTCGCCGCCGTCGATCCTCTTCGGCCACTTCGGCCCCGCGCAGCGCCAGGTCGCGGATCAGCCGCGACTTGCTCTTCGGGTGCGCGTCAACGGCAGCCATCGCCTCGGCCAGGGCGGGGTCGACGGTCACCTGCACGCGGGGATGCTTCGGAGTCATCGGACAAGTGTACCGCGATGGAGGTACACCTAATGATGTGGCGGCGCAGTGTCTGCATGCACCTCTAAGGCCACAGCCGCGCGTTCTCTCCCCCTCGGCCGCATAGGATTGCCGCAATGTCCGACCTCGACGCCGCCAAGCAGACCCTGCTCGCCGAGCTACGCGAGCACTCGCTGATCCTCGGCGAGGTGACGCTGGCGAGTGGGGCTACGGCGCAGTACTACGTCGACGCGCGGCGGGCGTTGCTGCGACCGGCCGGGTTCCGCGCCGCCGGCGAGTTGATCGCCGCCGCCGCGGTCGAGGCCGGGGCGAGCGCCGTCGGCGGCCCGGCTACGGCAGCGATCCCGCCCAGCTGCGCCGCGCTAGCCGTCCCGGCGGGCGATGAGCTCGTCGGCTTCTTCGTCCGCGGCGAGCGCAAGCAGCACGGGCTGCAGCGCTGGGTCGAGGGGCCGGTGGCCGAGGGCGACAGGGTGCTCGTCGTCGAGGACACGGTCACCACCGGCGGCTCGACCGTGAAGGCGATCGAGAAGATCAAGGAGCAGGGCCTCGAGCCCGTCGCAGTGATCGCCGTCGTCGATCGCCTCGCGGGCGGCGGCGAGGCAATCGAAGCCGCCGTCGGAGACAGCGGATCGCCCCCCGCCGCACCGCGCTACCGGGCCCTCGTGACGATCGACGAGATCTACCCGGACCGCCCCGACCGCGACTGAGGCGCTCGCCGACACTCCGCCTATGCGCTGAGTTGACGCGCACGCACGCCCATCAGCGCGAAGATGCGGTCGATCACCGGCCGGTGCCAGCCCTCGGCCCTCGCGGTCGCGACCAGCGCCTCGGCGCAGCGCATGATCCGCTCGGTCCGCTCGACGATCAGGCCCGGCAGCTGAGCGCCGACCCCGCACTGCCGGCCCAGCTCGCGCCAGGCATCGATGTCCACCCGCTCGGGATCCTCGACACTGCCGATCGCCATCGCCAGGGCCGGCTCGGTGTTCTCGTAGACCTGCGTCGAGACCAGGTCGTAGAGCGGCGCAAGTCGCACCTCGCCCAGCGGCTGGTAGAGCAGGGCGAGGTTCTTGCCGTGCGCGTCGCTGTTGCCGATCAGGAAGTTGAGCAGGGCCGCTTCGATCGTCTTCAGGATGTCCGCCGCCGCCCGCCGCGAGCCGGTGGCGCGCAGCAGCTCCACGATCGCGCCGATCGACGGGCCGCCCGACGCTTCGTACTTGTCCACCGGGGCGATTCCGAGCGCCTGGCACATGTCCTCCTGGTGAACGCGGGCGATGCGGCCGTCGCCCACCAGGGCGCGGTCGAACCGCTCGACGTAGAGGCAGGGCCGCTCGTCGATTGCGATCGGCTCGACCCTGGCGGCGTCGAAGCCCGCCGAGGCGGCGAGACGGAGCCCGAACGCCTCATTGGCGACCATTTCGGGGTAGTCGCCGTGCTCGGGCTTGAGGATGCACGTGCTCGGCGCCCCGCCGAGCGGCTGCCCGTACTCCCCGTCGGGTGAGCGGACGAGCACGAGCTTCTCCTGAATGCCCCCGAGGCTGAGGCGGACTCCGGTAGCGCGCCCGTCGACCCCGAGCGGGTGCTCCGGAAGCTCCTCGATCAGGCCGGCCAGGCCCTCGTCGCTCAGCGGCCTGATCTCGCCTCCGGCTGTCCGGGGGCCCTCGCCGGCGGGCAGCACGACGACGGCGCCCGCGCAATCGGCGCCGAGTGCCGCGAGCAGCGCGAAGCCGTCCTCCTCGCTCACGCGCAGCGACTGCGCGAGGCTGGAGCGGACGGCGCCCTCGGGAAGGAGGCCGTCGAAGAAGGGCCGCGCCGCCGACGGCGAGAACTCGTCCGCGCCGATCGGAAGCGAAGCGGCGAGCGCCAGCGCCCCATCCCCGTACCGCTCACGGGCGCTCTCGTCGTAGCGGAACCGGTAGCGCTTCGGCCCGCGGCGCTCGAGCACTCCGAGGCGCTCGCCGTAGAGGTGGACACCGAGCTCTTCGCCTACCTCGCCGGCCACGGCGGGCTACCCGGGGGCTCGGGGCAGGCGCGAGCGGTCCGTGACCGTGAGTGTCAGCCCGAGGACCGCGAGCACGCGGCTGAGCACGTCCAGCCGGCTGGACGCCTTCCCGTGCTCGATCTGATGTACGGCGCGGGTGCTGACCCCGGCCGCAATCGCCAGCTCTTCCTGCCGTAGGCCGAGCTCCTTTCTGGCGTCCCGAACGCGCCGGCCGATGCCATCGGCGCCCGTCCTGTCTGCCTCAGCGATCTGCACGATCATGCATTATATATAGAAAGAAATGAAAATCTATGTTTCTGCAAGTTCGTGCATATGTTGCAGAAACGAACCCGCTTTCAACAAATATGCATGATCCTGCAGATTATTGAGAGGACGCGGAACTCCGCCGCGGCCGACCGGGGCCGTGCTTCTCGATCGAGATCACGTTGTCGGCCGCGCGGTCGCCCGGCTCGTCGGGGCCGAGCACGTCGCCGACCGTGAGCTTCTTGTAGGCGAGTATCCGGCCCTCGAGGCTCTCGCTCAACTCTGCCTCCGCGATCAGCGTGCCGATGATGTCCGCCCGGCTGGCGCCGACATCCTGGGCCAGGTCGGCGAGCATCTCGAGCTTGCGGTGAACGGCGAGGGGGAGGGTCATCGAGGTTGCCTGGGTGCGCGACTCCCGCAGACGTTCGTGCGCTTTCAACTCGATGGTCTTTGACTTTTTGGCCATCGCGCCAGATTAGCGGGCCTGGGCCCGGGGTTGTCTGTCGCGATGTGCCCTGCTAGGGATGCTGCAAAACATAGATTTTATCTCTAATCTCTCTATTTTCATATTACGAAGTTTAAATCTTATTTCTGATGCCAGCGACAGCTTCGACTTCGGCCCGGACGGAAAAACGGCACACCCAGCCATCCGACCTTCGCGCTCGCGAGGGGCGCTGTCTTGCGCAGTGGCTGTTCGACATCGGGGTGGCGATTCCCTCGCTGCTCTCGTGCCTCGCCGCCCTGGCAAGCCTTGCGGGGCCGATCGCGTTTTCTTGCGCGGCGCTGGTCGCCCTCTCGGGCGGGCTCTACGGCCGCCGCGTGCGCGGGCGCCAGACGGACCGGCGCTACAGGTCGGATGCACGCCTGCGGCGGTTGCTCCGCACCGCCCACCGGTTTTCCCTGCGCTGGACCGTCTGCGGTGTCGTGTTGGCCGTGGTGGCGCTCCTCACCCCGGTGCCTTTCGTGACGACCCTGTTGGCGGCCTGCGTCTTTCTCTTCACCTTCGTCAACGGAATCGCGATCGAGGGCGATATCGCCGCCCGCGAGGAAGCGCGGGGAATTCGTCACGTGCGACAATGCCGCAGCCAGGTCTGGGTCGACAGGATCTCCCGCGTGCCGCTGGTCAGGGGCGTGGCCCGGCTCCTCCGCAAGCGTCCGCCGTCGCTCGGCGATGTCGGCATCGGCCTCGTCACGATGCTGCTCGCGGTGCTCTGCTCGGCCACGAGGGTCGTCGGCCTCGCCATCGGCGAAATGGTGGAGGCCGTGCGGGGCGGGCCCGAGGGCGAGCGACAGGACCAACCCAGGCAGCGCCGGTCGGTGGCCGATGTCGACGCGGTCCCCGCACAGGCCGCCGGAGAGCCGGTCGTGCTCGACGCGACCTATGCGGAGCTCTGCATCGAGTTCCCCGATCCCCTGGCGCTCGGCCACGGGCTTGGCCGCCTGTTCCACCGGGCCGGTGGCCTGATCGCCGGTTGCGGTCAGCCGGCACTGTCGGTGGGCGATCTCGAGTCCGTCTGGTATGCGGAAGGGACCTGCTCCGGTGAGACCCGCTCGCTCGGTGTCGTGTCCCCCGAATACACGCCGGTCCTGTTGCTGGGGGAGGCCGCCCCCTTCGCCGGCGACGCCGCCGCGCGGGGCGAGCTCCTCTTCGCGGATGCCGCCGAGCCCGGCAATGGGGTCGTCTACGCGGTCGGGACGACCTCGGGCACGTATTTCTTCGTCGCTTCGTCGCCGGTGTTCGAGACCGTGCCGGAGGGAGCGCGGCGCTGCTCGGAAGTCCCGCCGACCAACTCGCTGATCGAGCTCTCGCCGTCGCTCGCCTGGGATTGGCTCTGCCAGCTGGAGGACAGCGGCTGGGTATGGCCGGTCAGGGAAACGGACGGCACTCTTGCCTTTCTCGACAGGTCTGGCGACGAGCTGGTCGAGGAAACCGGCGGCGACTGCAGCGAGCTCGCCGCTTGTGGCTACGCAGGGGCGTCCTGCGAGCCGGCGGGCGAAGTCACGCTCGCCGCCCTGGCCCGGTACATGCCCCCACCCGATAGCCCAGCAACCGCACGCCCCGAACAGGATTCGAACCTGTGGCCTACTCCTTAGGAGGGAGTCGCTCTATCCAGCTGAGCTATCGGGGCCTATGCCGTGAAAAGGCTCTGCTGAGCCGTTTCCGGCGATTGCCCGTCGCTCGCGCTCGGCTCTGAATCGACTGAGAACGGCTCTCCGCTGCCCACTGCTGCCCAATCGAGCGCTGCATCGAACTCGCGGAGCGCCACGCCGATCAACCGCTCGCGGCGACGCACAGCACTAGCGTAGACCTTCATCGAGAACCCCGGCTCGGTGTGACCCAGCTGGGCCGCCACGTACACGGGGTCGTCGCCCAGCGCGAAGCGCAGACTGGCATAGAGGCGGCGCAGGGAGTGCGGCGTGGCGCCGTCGTCTATCGGCCGGATGCCGAGGTTGGCCAGGCGCACGTTGGCGCGCCGAATAGCCGTCTTGAAGCGCCGCTCCACATTGCTGACGCTCTGCTGCTTCCCATTGCGGTTGAGGAACAGCGGTCCCTCGCGGCGACGGATGCGGGCCTTGTGCGTCGTCAGTTCGCGCCGCAGGGCGTCGGGGACATCGACCACCCGCACCCCGGCGTCGGTCTTGGCGCTCGCCACGGTGAGCGACCCGCTGGCCGGGTCGAAGTCGCGGAGGTCGAGCGCGCAGACCTCGCCGTTGCGCAGTCCCGCCCCTGCCATCGTCGCCAGGATCGGCCGCAGTCTCCCCGCCGCCTCGAGCAGCGAGGGCAGCTGCTCCGGCTCGATCGTCGGTCGGTTCGGCTGCGTGCGCTTGACCCGTCGCCTGCGGCCCCGCGCCGGGTTGCGGGCGGGATCGACGTGTCCGTAGTCGCCGGCGGCGTCGAGGATCATCGCCAGCAGGCCGATCGACTTGTTGATCTGGTTCGGCCCCAGCGACCCCTCGCGCAGCTTCGCGGCCTTGTAGTGGTCGATGTGCTCGGGGCCGATCTCGTCCAGGTGCAGCTTCGCCAGGTGCGGCAGCAGGTGGCCGGTCAGCAGCCAGCGGTAGCTGGTGAGGGTCTTGGGCCGAAGCTCTGGCTCCCGGCTCTCCAGCCACTCGGAGGCGAACTCGTGGAAGGTCGGGGCCTCAGCGACCAGCGGAGCCTTCGCTGGCTCGTAGGGTCGCCACAGCCCGCGCTCGACGTCTGCGAGGACGTGCCGTAGCTCAGCTTCGGAACGCTTGCGGTTCCAGCCGTCCTCGGCGGTGCCGAGCGCGAGGTAACGCCGCTTGCCGTAGGCCCGGAAGCGGATCGCCCAGCTCCGACCTGCGGTCGGCTCGATCACCTGTCCCGTCGCCTTGCGAGCCATGCCTACCTAAGCCGCCGGGGGCGGCTGATTCTCCCCCCGCCCCCGAATCGGCAGCAACTGCGCCCCGCTCCTTCCGCTGCCCGAAGGCTGGCCCGCCCGCTTACCCGAGCGGGCGGGCGGGTCAGCCGCAGCATCGCCGCCGACCCTGCGCAGCACCCGCGCCGCAATCTGGGGATCGAACCGAAGCCGAGGTTTCGGCCCGTCGCCCAGCTTGACCGCCCCCAGCTCGATCGCGTGCGAGTAGACCCAGGAGCGCTCGATCCCGAAGCGCCGGGCAAGCTCTGCGGCATCGACAAGCTCGCGCTGTTGCAGACCACGCTGTTCGAGGATCTCGACCACGCGGCGGGCAACCGCCTCGACGGCCTGCGGATCGAGCTTGATGCGCGTGGATTGCATCCTGCCCCCCTTGTCCACCGAGCGGCGCAAATGCATCGGCTGGACCCCCGAGAGGGGGGGTTCCCAATGTGTCGTGCAGTGGGGCTGTTGCCTGTGGCTGGATGGAAGCGGGGCATGTCGAGGGCTGTTGCGGGGGTGTCCTTGCCCTGGGCCGATTCCGGCTGCATGGATCGCCTGGCTTGGCCTGATCGCCTTGGTGTTGATCTGGCTGGCTTTGGTTTCTGGGCTTTTGCCTTCGGCTACTGCTGAACGGCTGGCGTTGAACCAACCGGCTTGACCGAGAACCCCGCCGCCCGTCTCGTCACCACTTCCGTCTCCTCGGGCATCCAGTCGATCCCGGCAAGAAGCTCCCCCGGCTCGACCTCCAGGGCGCAGGCGAGTTTGATCAGCGTGTCAATCCGCGGCACACGCTCCCCGCGCTCAAGCAGCCCTACCTCGGTGCGATGCAGCGAGGAGCGCCAGCCAAGCTCTTCCTGGCTGACGCCCGCCCGCCTGCGACAGCGCCGCAGGTTTTCCCCGAAGCCACCGGCGCAGTCCTGGGAGGCCATGTCAGCCTCCCAGGAGCTCGTTGAAGCGAACCGCCGCCCTGGTGGGCATGACGATCCCTCCTGGGCAGCGCAGCAGCCCCAGGCCGGTGAGATCGCGCACAGCGCGCTCCAGGGCATCGCCCTCGGCGAACTCGGCAACTCCCGCGCCGATCTCTCGCACAAGCTCGGGAACGATCAGCTGCGCCGGTTGAACGGCGAGCACATGGGTCAGAACAACCGCCTGGTCCCTGAGGTCCTGGGCGGCGGTCGGCGGGGCTGAATCAAGCCCGGCATCACTAGGCTGGTCTTGCATGGGAAGCACTCCTTCCTGTGCCACGCCCCCGGCTGTTCCACCAGCGCGGGGGCACTTTCTTGTCGGTCGGCCGAGGCTACACCAACTTCTGGTTCAGCACAAGTGCTCCAACCATTGGCCTGAGACACCCGCGTCTGAGACGGTCCCAGCAATGCGCCGCTCCGACCAACCCCAGCCCGCCCTGGGCAAAGCAATCCGCCAGCTGCGCCAAGAACGCGAGATGACCCAGGAAGCCCTCGCCCACGCCGCAGGCGTAACCGTCAGCCACCTCTCAACCATCGAACGCGGCCACTCAAATCCAAGGTGGGCTACGGTCAGGGCGATCGTCGCGGGACTGGGAACCACGATGGCCGAGCTAGTGCGCATTGCGGAATGAATCAGTGCTTCCCGTAAGCACCAAAGGCGTATCACCCCGATAATCAGGATCTGATGTCAGGCAAACAGGAGCTCCGAGACCGCATTGCAGAGCGATGTGAGGCAGCGGGACTCGCGTGGAAACCCGTGAACTTCGGGCCCACGATTGGAAGGATCAAATTTCCACGAGGTCGCGAGACGCGCAATGTGCCCGTACGCGAGGATTCAGCCAAGCAGTTACTTGCTCTGCCGTTTGAGGAGTACAGCTTTCTAGGCAATTACCAGGGAGTTTGTTCGTACGAGCGAGGAGAAATTGAGGCCCTTCTAGAGATTGCTGGATCAGGCGCACCGCCTGGGGGCACCCTACGGCGGCGGTTAAGAGAGCCCTCCAAACGAGGGGTCCCCGTTGATATGTCAGGGGAGGCAATTACCGTGGCAGGCTCCCAAGGCGTGGCACTCTCTCTCGGTGCTCCGTCCAAGCTACTGCGGTCTCTCTTGATAACCGACAGGATTGCCCAAGTGGAGGCGAGCATTTCGCTGCGGATATCTGGGCTTTCGATTACCAGGCACGATTCCGCCCTTGATGCCTTGGCGACCTTAGGGAATTCCTTCCTTTTCCAACTCGACGGGCGACTCAATTTCTCCATGTTGCTACGCCGTATGCCCGAGGGGCGTTTTCACATGCCGCGGCGGCGCGCCCCTGTCGAGGTCGAGTTTCCAGCAAGTGAATTTGATCCAGAGCCAATGTCTCTGTTCTGGTATGGCAGGGGCGCACGTGGCCTGCCTCTACTTGAGTTCTTCGCCTACTACCAAGTGCTCGAGTTCTACTTTGGCCAGTTTGCTGAGCAAGAAGCCCGGCAACGAATCAAGGCATTGCTCAAGAATCCGTCTTTCAGTCCTCACAATGATCGAGAAATAGGACGAGTCCTGCGCGCAGCAAGTGGTATCGCAGGCAAAGGCTCGCGAGATGAGCGCAGCCAACTTCGGGCAACGATTCAGGGTTGCGCGGACCCAGATGACATCAGGGAGTACATCGTCAATAACGAGGAACGACGGAAGTTCTTTGAAACCAAGGAGCCTGATCTCACGGATCAGGTCATCCGGCCTACGGTTTCAGACCAAGACTTTCTTGGCCAAGTGGCGGATCGTATTTACGATATTCGTTGCCGCATTGTTCACACCAAGGACGATGCCGGCGACGATGACCTCGGGCTTCTCCTGCCGTTTTCTCCCGCAGCAAGGAAGCTCAACCGGGACATCGATCTGCTGGAACGCATTGCACGTCAAGCACTTGTCCATGCGAGTCGCCCACTTGTGATTGACAGCTGAAGTCGCGGAACTGCGTTGCGGACTATTCGACCAATGGACAGCGGAGCGTTCTCGCTGCCCAAACCGGATCGGATCGTGCGTAATCGAAGCGAATCTGCCGGGCGACCCTTGCCCGCGTATGCGGCTCCGTAGAGCCGAAACTACCAACTCGTCCGCTTCGATTAGGAGGGAGTCGCTCTATCCAGCTGAGCTATCGGGGCTGGACTGCTCATCGTAGAAGCTTTCCGAGCTTTCGCGAGGAGTCTTGCGCAGCGGAGAATGCCGCCGATCTCGTTGCCTACCCCTCTCCGTCAGGCGCTTTGACTCGGCCATACTCGGCCTCGAAATCGGCCAGGGTTCCGGGTTCGAATCCGTGGCGCCTGCGGAAACGGTCGAACTCTGTTTCAGCGATCGTGTGTTGACACCAGCCGGCCGCGGTCTCGGCTATTCGGATCGCTCGCTTTCGGTCCAGGCAGCCGGGGGCGGCTTCGGCGTGTTCGTATGTGGTTGCCCATGCCGTCAGCCAGCCTGTACCAGCCAGCTCGGCAGGAAGTTCGATGTCGCTTTCTGCGGCGAGGGCCAGAAGGAAGTCGAGGTCGTGCTCCATCATCGGGAAGCTCACGCCCCTGAGAGCGAGGACGGACTTAAGGGACTTCTCTAAGACCTGCTGGGCGTAGAAGCCGATCACGCTGTCGGCTATGTCGGCATGGGGCTCAAGGTGTTTCACAGCGCGTAAGTCGCCTGCGACTCTTTCGGCAAGGATGTCCAAAACGCGGCGGGGCACGTCGGGAGAGTACTTGATCCGCAGACAATTACCTGCGGCGCGCCCGCGGGTATATGGCTACGGCTGTTCAGGCTTCAGCCGAGTCAAGATTCTCTAGGTCGACGAGGTCTTGACTGCGGCCGGCTGCTTGCTTCATCGCGCGTAGATCCTCGACCGAGCAGACGGAAACCTGGACGCCGAGGACTTCTGCCTTGGTTGCACGGGGATTCAGCTCATCGAAGCTGGGGACACCGTCCAAGCCCTGCACGATGTCGAGGCGGCCGAGGTCCGTGTCGATCGCCATCTGCTCGCCGCTCGCCAGCTCCGCGGCGATCGAGAACGGCGTTCCCAGGAAGGCTTCTCCTCTCTGAACGTGGCCTCCGGCACCCACGGCAACCTCGGCCACGACCTTCAGGTTCTCCGGATTGGGCGAGACGACGATGTCGATGTCCTTGGTGGCCCGGACAACCCCTCTTGCGCCGAGAGCAAGCCCTCCTATAACCACGAACTCGGCTCCAGCGGCGACCAGCCGCTTCAGAATCTCGTCGAACGCTGCAGGCGTCATCTCCGCCGGGCGGCGTCGGCCATCTTCAGGAGCTGGTGGCTGAGCGCAATCGTCTCGGCCAGGTTCACGCTGATCGGCCGCTTGGCGTCTTCGCGCAGTCGCCTGACGCGGACCGCCTCCGTAACTTCGGCCGGCGTCTTTTCGTCTCGCTTCACATCTGGATCGTACCGCCGGATAGCATTGCCCCCGTGGAGTTGGGGTGCGACACGAAAGTTGTCCTGCTGCTTGCCGCGGCGATGTTTCTCTGGGCTCTACTGCTGGGGATCTGGAAGTACCGGGGGATGGCGACGAGCGCGGATGGGCTGGCGCATCCGTATGTGGATACCGCGCACCGGGCGGCGCTGCTCTACAGCTTCGCGCTGCTGCTCGTTGCCACCTTCGTCGAGTTGAGCGGCTGGAGCACGCTGGTCAACCTGCTCGCCGCCGGGGCGCTGGCGTTCTACTTCTTCGCCGCGGTCGTGAGCTATGCGTGGCACGGCTGGCGACGCGACACTGCAAACCAGTTCCACCCGGCCGGGCCCGGGCTGCACCCGTTCATGTGGGCGCTGATCGTGACCGAGATCGGCGGCTGGCTCGTGCTCGTCGCCGGCTTCCTCGACGCCCAGGTCCTCTGAGCGCGCGCGGCGAATAGCATTCCGCTCGATGGACGCGGACGCGGTTGAGATCAGGGTGGCGGGGTGCCTGCTGGAGAAGCAGCGCACGACCCCTGACGCATACCCCCTGTCGCTCAACGCGCTGCGGCTCGCCTGCAACCAGTCGACCAACCGCGACCCGGTTGTCGACTACGACGAGGCGACGGTCGTGGAGGCGCTGCGGCGCACCGCGCTGCGCGGCTGGACCCGCCTCGCCAGCGGCGCCGGCAGCCGCGCCCGCAAGTACCGCCACCTGCTCGACGAGGCGTTCGACGCCGACGAGGCCGAACTGGCGCTGCTGGCAGTGCTGATGCTGCGCGGCACCCAGACGCCGGGCGAGCTGAAGCAGCGGGCCGGGCGCCTGCACGGCTTCGCCGACCTCGCCGCCGTGCACGCGACGCTGGAGAAGCTGGTCGAGCGCGACTACGTCGAACGCCTGCCGCGCCGGCCCGGCCAGAAGGAGGAGCGCTTCGCTCACCTGCTCGGCGAGCGCGCCGAGCCCGACGAGCGCCCTCCCGCCGCGGAGCCCGGGGAGTCGGAGGAGCGACGCGGACCCGAGGACCGGGTCGACCGGGTCGAACGCGAGCTTGCCGAACTGCGCGCCCAGGTCCGCGAGCTGCGCGAAGCGCTCGGCGAGCAGTAGCCGCCCCTTTGTGGCTAGGCGCTGCTTTCGTGAAATTCGACCGCTTCGGCCATTTCCTCAAAGGACAGCAACTCGGCGCCGGCCAAGTCCAGCAGGTGCGCTTTCACCTCCGCCGGCGTCGCGCGGAAGAACTCCCGTCGCAGATTGACCTTGTTGACTCTCTGGTTTGCCAGCCGTTCGTGCAGCTCATTCTCGAGTCCTACGGCATCGTTGGAGAAAAGGATCGCGTGCGTATCGAATCGAAATGGAACAGAGGCATCGCCTAGCTCGCGAACGCGTTCGTTCGGGTCGAGTCTGCGAGTGAGGCCGATCTTCACGATCCCCTCGCCAAACGATCCCAGGTTCGAAATCACGTAGACATATCCGGCCCTCACGTTTGCCGCCCTGTAGTCGACATCCTCGATCGCTCGGTCAATCTCCGCCAGCTCATCCTCCAGGCGAGCGACCGCCTCAGCGTCACCCTTCGCACGCAGCGACTCGAGTGAGTTCAGGTAGTGCCGGCGCTCTTTGTCCAGACGTTTTCTCTCCTGCTCCATTTCCTTCTGTGCGCGTCGCTCTTCCCTCAGGCGCTCGCGCTCGGCTTTCTCGTGCTCTTTCTCTTCCGCTAGCTTCTCGCGATAGTCAGCCGTCAATTCGAGCTCGTAGACCCGAAGCTCGTGGTACGGCCCGGCGATGTGTATGTCCATCGTTCGTCCCAGTCGAGCAATCGTCGCTGCGACCTTGGTGAGCCGATCGACCGCGGCTTCGAGCTTGTACGGCTTCATGCCACGGACGAGATTGTCCGCCTCGGCGTTGTAGGCGCGGAGCATCAGCTTTGAGAAATCACTCACCATCTTGCGCCCTTTTGCCGAGGAGCCGTTGACCGTCCAGTCGGTGTTTCCGCGAACGGCACGTCCGCCGCGGGTCATTTCCTTTGCGCGGTCCCGCACCCCTTTCAGGGCGTCCTTGTATTGCACCGAGTCGTCCAGGGGGTGCTTGTACTCGTATACGCCAGCCTCCTGAAGCAGCGCCCTCTCCTCGGTCGTCACGACCTCGCTCTTCAACTCCGTCAGGCGACTCTCCAGCACCTCCGTTTCGGCCCGCCGCTCACCCAGCTCCTCATCCAGCGATGCGCGTGCTTGCTCCCGTTCTTGTTTCAGGGCCACCTCCGCCTCTTGGCGCTCACTTTCGATTCCGGCCCTCTGCTCGTCGATCTCACTCTGCAACGTCCGCCGCCGTTCCTCGAGTTCGAGCATCGTCAGTCCGCCGAGACGGTCGAGCTGGTCTCTCAGCTGGGAAACCTCTGCAGCGAGTGAGCGCGCCTTCTTTCTCGCGCCGAAGAGAGGAATGTCAGCCGGGTCCTGCGGCGTCTTCTGTTCGATTCCCTGCTCCATGGCCGCGCCTATTGGCAACCATACCGTTATGAAGTTCCGTGAGTTCCTTACTCACGCGTAAAGACTCTCGCTGGCTAGCTCTAGACCGCGGCGGCTCCAGAGCTTGACCTGCATGAAGATGTCGTCGCCGTAGCCTTTGAGCGCGTCGAGCGCGAGCAGGGTGAAGCGGTCGTCGGAGACGACTTCCTGGTCGACGGTCTCGGCGTCGAGCTCCGCCGTCGCCGCGACGGCGCCGCGGATCAGCGGCCGTCCCCAGACCAGGGTCACGGCGCCCTCGCGGCCGTTCTCGCCCCGCCAGCGCCCGATCACCTCGTCGTTGAGGTCGATCCGCCAGCCCCGGTTGTCCTCGGCGAGCACGTCGGTGAAGTCGGCGCCGGCGCGGAACTCGCCCGGCTCGCCGTCCTCGGGCAGCACGTAGGAGACGTGGCCGAAGAGCTCCAACGCCCCCTCGGGCCCGTCCGCCCGCGCCGTCGCCGGCACCCAGATGCGCCCGCCCCAGGCCCGCTCCGGGAACCACTCGATCTGCTCCGGCAGCTCGACCCCGTCGGGGAGGTCCTCGATCGCCTCGCAGGCGCCGCGGAACTCGCCGGCGAGGCGCTCGGCGAAGCGCCCGTGCGGGATCCCTTCCTGGGTCGAGTCGGCGATGAAGCGGGGGATCGGGCGGGGATTCGGAGTCATCCGACCAACTCTCGCAGGTCGGCCGCCGCGCGCTCGGGCGGGTAGATGTTGATGTCGACGCCGCTGCCCAGCTCGAAGCCCGCCTTGACCGAGAGCCGCGGCGCGATGTCGACGTGCCAGCAGAAACGCTCGGCGCCGCGCGGCGCCGTCGCGACCCAGAGGTTCAGCTCGGGCGGGCCGTCGAAGCGCTCGGCCAGCAGGCGCATCGCGGTGCGGATCATCGCCGCGCCGCCCTCGGCGTCGGCGAAGCTCGCCGCTTCGCGGCGCGGCACGACGCGCAGCTCGTAGGGGGAGCGCGAGGCCCAGGGGCAGATCAGCGCCGCCTCCTCGTCGATTGCGACCAGCCGCTCCTTGCGCCGCACCTCCTCGACCAGCACGTCGGCGAGCAGCCCGCCGCCCGCGGTGCGTTCGCCGTAGGCGCCGGCCCGCTCGCGCTCGCGCGCCACGGCCGCGGGGACGAAGCCCAGCGCGTAGAGCTGCGCGTGCGTGTGCGGCAGCGAGGCGCCCGCGCCGGCGCCCTCGTTGACGACGACCTGGACGTAGGAGGCGTCGGCGTGGGCCCGCATGCGCTCGCGCCAGGTCACGATCGCGCCGAGGAAGTGCTCCTCGCTCAGCTCGGCCATCGCGGTCACGTGCTCGGGGCCGTTGACGATCACCTCGTGCGCGCCACTCGCCGGGCGCGAGGCGAACAGGTCCGGTTCGCCCGCCCGCCGCGACTCGAGCAGCGGGTCGCCGGCACTGGCGAAGGCGCCCGCCTCGCCGCCGGTCGCGCTGGCGCCGCCGTCCCCCTCGGCGCCCAGCGCCGGATACAGGTTCGGCACCACGCGGCTGGTCCAGCCCGGCGTGTCGGCCTCGCCGCCGCCGGGCCGAACGGCATCGAGCTCGGGCGGCGTCTTGCCCTCGGCCCCCTCGCAGAACGGGCAGCCCTCAGCGCCCTTCTCGTCGCCCGCGCGGCCGCCGAAGCCGTGCGGGCGGTCGGCCCGCCCGGGCGCCAGGATCGTCGGCAGCCCGTCGAGCTGGTCGATGCGGATCTCGGGCGCGCTCAGGGCTCTGCTCTAGGCGCGCGAGGGCGGCAGATCGTCGGGATCGGGCTCGTCCACGTCGGGCATCGGCGGCGGCGCCGGCCGCGGCCCGGTTTTCGGCTCGGCCGGCTTCTTCTCCGTTTTCATCCCGCCGAGGAAGGGCTCGAGCACGTCCATCGGCAGCGGGAAGACGATCGTCGTGTTCTGGTTGCTGCCGATCTCGAGCAGCGTCTGCAGGTAGCGCAGCTGCAGCGAGGCCGGGTTGGTGCTGATGATGTCGGCCGCGTCGGTGAGCTTCTGCGCCGCCTGGTACTCGCCCTCGGAGTTGATGATCTTCGCCCGCCGCTCGCGCTCGGCCTCGGCCTGGCGCGCCATCGCCCGCTGCATCTGCTCGGGGATCTCGACGTCCTTGATCTCGACCGCGGTCACCTTCACGCCCCAGGGCTCGGTCGACTCGTCGATGATCGTCTGCAGCTCTTCGTTGAGCCGCTCGCGCTCGGAGAGCAGCTGGTCGAGTTCGGCCTTGCCGAGCACCGAGCGCAGCGCCGTCTGCGCGATCTGCGACGTCGCGACGAGGAAGTTCTCGACCTCGACGATCGCCCGGTTGGAGTCGACGACGCGGAAGTAGGCGACCGCGTTGACGCTGGAGGGGACGTTGTCGCGGGTGATCACCTCCTGCGGCGGGATGTTGAGCGTCACCGTGCGCAGCTCGACCCGTTCCATCCGGTCGACCAGCGGGATCAAGAGGATCAGGCCCGGGCCCTTGGTCGCGATCAGCCGGCCGAGGCGGAAGATCACGCCGCGCTCGTACTCGCGCAGGACGCGGATCGACGAGCCGGCGACGATCAGCCCGAAGAAGATAAGTACCAGGAAGACTCCCGCTGCGATGTCCATCAGTGTGCTCCTTCCTCGGGCGCGACCACCAGGGTCAGCCCTTCGACGGCCTCGACCCTGACTCTATCCCCCGGCCGCAGCGGGCCTCCCTCGCCCGTCAGCCGCGCCCGCCAGAGCGCGCCCTCGATCCAGACCTGGCCCTCGGGGTCGAGCGACGTGCGCGCCTCGGCCGGCGCCCCGATCAGCTCCTCGTACCCGGTCCGCACCGGCTGGTCGCGGTGCGCCTCGAGCACTTTGCGGCCGACGAAGTAGGCGGTGATCAGCGAGAGCACGCCGAGCGTGATCAGGCCCGGCCCCGCCCAGCTGCTGGCGCTCGCGTCCGATTCGGCGGTGAGCGCGATCACGCCGGCCGCGATCAGCCCCAGCGCCCCGATCGCCGAGAGCACGCCGCCGGTCGGCAGCAGCAGCTCGGCGAGCAGCACGGCGAAGGCGATCAGTGCGATGACGACGAAGGCGTCCATACCGTCGATTATCCGCTTTCGCGCTCGCCGGCGAGCGCGTAGCGCTCGATGTCGGTCTGCAGCTCGGCGAAGTCGTCGTAGGGGCCGAGTTTGAGATAGACGAGCTCGCCCGTCTCGTCGTAGAAGGCGGTGTCGGGCATGCCGAGCGCGGCGCCGATGCTCTCCGAGATCGCCTCGTCGGGATCGCGGTAGCTCGGGTAGGGCACCGGCTCTTCGCGCAGGAAGGTGAGCGCCGCGTCGTCGTCGTCCTGGCGGTCGATGCCGAGGAAGGCGACGCGCTTGCCGTACTCGGCCCCCGCCCGCTGGAAGTAGGGGACCTCGAGCCGGCAGGGCCCGCACCAGGAGGCCCAGACGTTGGCGACGATCGGATGGCCGCGCAGCGAGTCGACCCGCTGCTCGTAGTCGTCGAGGTCGTCGCCGAGCAGCTCGTTTGCCTGCCGGTGCAGCGCCGCCAGCTTCGGCGGCGCCCCGGCCAGGGCCTGCGCGTAGTCGGGTGGCGCGCCGCCGACGCTGCCGGTGCCGTCGTCTCCCGAGGAGCCGCATCCGGCGACCGTCAGGGCGGCTGCGAGCAGGGCAAGGGCGCCGATCTTGATCTTGGCTGCATTCATCCGGGTTCCCTGTTTACAATAGGCGCTGTCCGGTTCGCCGTATGCGAGCCGCTCGAGATCGCCGGGGATTGAGCTAAAGCGAGCTCCGGCATCCTCACGCAAGTCTTCCCGGCAGCGCCCTCGTAGCGCTGCCTGGAGTGGACGGAAGCCCGTCAATGGCCAACACCACCGACGTTGCCGCGCCAGCGGCAGTTCCCTCAAGCGCCGACATCGATCGGGCGGCCGAGTTCGCCCGCGAGCCGCTGCTGCTCGACGGCGAGGGGCCCGAGGCGCTCGCGCCCGGCACCGCCCGCCGCCGCGCCCTCGACGCGGCGCTGAAGGAGCTCGACGAAGGCGCCGAGGAGCCCTCGATCCAGTGGCGCCGCGACTTCTCACTGCTGCTCGGGCTGGAGCGGCTGCTCGCCGACGAACCACCGAAGCTGCGCGACGGGGCGGAACTCAACCCGCACCAGGTCGACGCCCTCTCCGGCACCCTGACCGAGCTGATGTCCGAGCAGCAGGTCGCGGCCGAAAACGGCGCCGCGCCCGTGGCCGAGCCGGCCGAAGCGCCGGCCGCCGGCGAGGGATCAGCCGACGAGGACGAGGAGGAGGAAGAGCCGGAGGAGCTGGCCGCCGACGAGGAGCCGCAGGACTGGGAGGAAGACAGCTCCGAGGAGGATGAAGAGCCGGCCGAGGAGGAGGCGTCGGACGACCCCGGCGCCGCCCGCCGCTTCTGGTTCGAGCACGCGACCGGGGCCGGCAAGACCGTTGCCGCGGTCGGCTTCATCGACGCGACTCGCACCGGCGGCGTGCTGATCCTCACCCACCGCCGCAACCTGGTCGAACAGTTCATCGGCGAGATCTCCGACCGTGGCTACAAGGAGCGCCTGCGGCCGCCGCTGCTCGGCGACCGCGACGACGCCGAAGGCCCGGTCACGGTCGAGACCTACCAGTGGTTCGTGCGCAACCACAAGCAGGTCTCCGACGCCTACTCGATCGTGATCTGCGACGAGGCGCACACCGCGCTGGGCGAGAAAACCAGCGCCTGCATCCGCGCCTGGACCGGCCCCGTCTTCATCGGCATGACCGCGACCGGGGCGCTGATCGCCCGCCACGTCGCCGACCTCTTCCCGACCCAGACCTCGCGCTTCGACCTCGCCCAGGCGGCGCGCCGCGGCGTGATCTCGCCGCTGCGCTGCATCCGCATCCCGCCCGGGCCGGGGGTGCGCACGATCGCCAAGGTGCCGCTGCGCAAAGGCGAGGTCGACCAGGACTTCGACCAGGAGGAGCTCGCCGCGCTGCTCGACCAGGAGCCCTTCAACGTCGCGATCGCCGACCTCTACCAGTCGCGCTTCAGCAAGACCCCGGGCGTCCTCTACACGGCCGGGGTCCAGCACGCGAAGAACGTCGCCAAGGCCTTCCAGAACGCCGGCATCGTCGCCCGCGCCGTCTCCGGCGAGACGCCGAAGCGCGAACTGGCCGAGATCCTCGCCGGCTTCGAGCGCGGCGAGGTCGACGTGCTCTGCAACGCGATGCTGCTCGCCGAGGGATGGAACTCGCCGCGGGCGACGATCTGCATGCACCTCGCGCCGACCGCCTCGCGGCGCATCTACCAGCAGCGGGTCGGCCGCGTCACCCGGCGAGCGCCGGGCAAGGAGGCGGGCCTGGTGATCGACTTCGTCCACCCGGCGACGACCCACGACGAGACGATCGTCACCCTGCACAGCCTGCTCGACCGCGACGTCTACCGCGGCGGCGCGATCGTCGTCGGCCCGGTGCGCCGCGGCCGCGGCCGCCGGGTGCGGGTCGAGCGCCGCATCGTCCCCGTCTCCAACGTCTCCGAACGTCGCACCCAGGTGCTCGAACGCGAGCTCTGGCGGATCGCGGTCGAGAACCTCGACCACGCCGAGCAGCACGCCTGGGCGGCGCTGGCCGGGGCGCGGGTCAACCCGCAGAACTGGCGCCGGGCGCGCTCGATGCTGCAGAGCGACCAGACCAAGGAGCTGCGCCGTCGCTTCCTGCTCACCTGCGTGCAGCGCAACCGCAACTCGCAGCTGCGGCTGAAAGCGCTGGCCGAGATCGCCGACCTGCGCGACCCCGAGGCCTTCGACGACGCGATCGACATCGTCGGCACCTGGAGCCGCGAGGACAAACGGGCGGGGACGAAAACGCTGCTGCAGGCGCTGGTCGACAAACGGATCGGCCGTCGCGACCAGGCGCAGGCGTGGGTCTGGCGGCTCGCCTCCTACACCCGCGAGCTGCACGAAGAGTACGCCGTGCAGCGCTGGCCGGAGACGAAGCGGCTGCTCGGCCTGCTGGTCAACTCCTCCGGCCGCGCGCACGGGCGCAACGCCCGCCGGCTCGTCCACGCGGCGCGCAAACAGGACCGCCGCCTCGCCATGGCGCTGCTCGCCGGCGCGGTTTCGCACACGCCCGAAGGCGAGGAGGTGCTGCGCGGCGCCCGCATGCGCATGGCCCGCAAACCCTCGGCGACCGCGCGCGAACTGCTGCGCAACTTCCCCAAAGGAGGCAAGCGGCGGCGCAAACGCAAAAAGGGCAAAGGCGGCCAGTCCGGCGAGGGCGAGAACGGTTCGAAGGCGGCAAGGCGTCCGCGCGGCGGCAAACGGGCGAAAGCAGCGAAAGCGGCGAAGAACGGCTCAGAGCCTGAGGTGGACCTCGCCGGCGCCGAGGACGACGCGGTCGCCACCGGCGACGGCGACCAGTAGGTCGCCCGAGTCCGCGATCCCGTCGGCGACCCCGGCGCCGCCGTCCCAGGCGACCTCGCGCCCGCGCAGCGCGTCGCGGGAACGCCAGGCGGCCAGGACCGAGCTGCGCTCGGCGCCGACCCAGCGGTCGAGCGCCATGCTCAGGCCATCGCGCGCCGCGGCCGTGGCGCCGCCGTCAAGCGAGGTCGCGGTCTCGCGCAGCTCGGGCGGGAACTCGTCGGGAGCTATCGAGAGGTTGAGGCCGACGCCGATCACCGCCCAGCCGTCCTGGGGCTTGGCCTCGATCAGGACGCCGGCGAGCTTGCGGCCGTCGAGCCAGATGTCGTTCGGCCACTTGATCCAGCACTCGATGCCGGGTTGCAGCTGCTCGGCCGCCTCGCAGACGGCGAGGGGGACGGCGAGGGGCAGGAGCAGGTGGCGCTCGTCGAGCGGGCGCAGGACGGCCGAGTAGAGCAGGGCCTTGCCGGGGGGCGCGGTCCAGCTGCGCCCCTGGCGTCCGCGGCCCGCCGTCTGCTCGGCAGCGGTGACGATGGTCCCGCCCGGCGCCCCGGCCTCGACCAGCTCCCGGGCCCGCGCGTTGGTCGAATCGGTGACCTTGAAGTGCCTATGTGGCGTCCCGAAGCTCATCGGCGCCTCGATTGCAGCTTTTTCCCCACCATGGGGTGGAAAATGCTGCAACTAACGAGCGGCATCGGCTAGCAGCGCGGCGACGAGGCCGTCGATGTCGTGGCGCTCGGCCTCGACGGCGACCTCGAGCCCGGCCTCGCCCGCGGTCTCGCTGGTGATCGGGCCGATCGAGACGACCCGGGCCTCGCCCGGGAAGCGGTCGCCAAGCGCCTCGGTCAGATTGCGCACGGTCGAGGACGAGGTGAAGGTGACGTAGTCGGCCGCCTGCGCGGCCTCGACCGCATCCTCGCTCGGCGTCTCGCGCACGGTCTCGTAGAGGGCGACGACATCGACCTCGGCGCCGCGCTCGTTCAGCGCGTCGGGCAGCACGTCGCGCGCCTCGGCAGCGCGGGCGACGAGGGCTCTCGAACCCGCGAGCTCAACCCGTTGCAGCGCCTCGACCAAAGCCTCGGCCACGAACTTCTCCGGAACCACGTCAGCCGTAATCCCGTGCTCCTCGAGCGCCCGCGCGGTCCCCGGACCGATCGCGGCGACGGTGGCGCCGCCGAACGCCCGCGCGTCGAGTCCCGCCTCGGCCAGCGCCTCGAACAACAGCCGCACCCCGTTCGGGCTGGTCAGGCAGATCAACGCGTACTCACCGATCCGCCCTGCCGCGCGGCGCACCTCCTCGCTCCCGATTCGCGGCTCGATCCGGATCGCCGGCAGCTCGACCACCTCGGCCCCGAGCCCGCGCAGGGTCGCGGCGAGGCCACTGGCCTGGGCGCGGGCGCGGGTCACCACGACGCGCCTGCCGTGCAGCGGCCGTCGCTCGAGCCAGGCTAGCGCCTCGCGGCGGCCGACCACGTCGCCGACGACGATCAGCGCCGGCGCGCCGATGCCCTCGCGCTCGACCGCCTCCGCCAGCGTCGCCAGGGTGGCGACGACGGTGCGCTGTCCCTCCATCGTGCCGCGCTCGACCGCGGCGGCGGGCTGGTCGGGATCGCGGCCGGCGTCGATCAGCGCCTTCGCGTTGTCGGCCAGCCGCTTGACCCCCATGTAGAAGACGAGCGTGCCGGGGAACCCGGCCAGCGCATCCCAGTCGAGCGCGGTCTCCGGCTTCTCGGGGTCCTCGTGCCCGGTGACGAAGGCGACCGCGGAGGCGTCGTCACGGTGGGTGACCGGGATCCCCGCGTAGGCGCTGGCCGCGACCCCGGCGGTGACACCGGGCACGACCTCGAACTCGATCCCCGCCTCGCGCAGCGCCTCTCCCTCCTCGCCACCGCGCCCGAAGACGAACGGATCGCCGCCCTTGAGCCGCACCACGCTCCGTCCCGCCCGCGCCGCCTCGACCAGCCGCCCATTCGTCTCCCCCTGCCCCACAGACGTGCCTCTTTTTCCCGGCCCATATGGGTACCCAACTTGAGGCACGTCCCCGGGGGTCTTGCCTACGTAGACGAGGTCGGCGTCGGGGCGGGCGCCGTCGAGGGCGCCGGGGGGGATCAGGCGGTCGTAGAAGATCGCGTCGGCCGAGGCGATCAGCTCGAGCGCGCGAGCGGTCATCAGGCCGGGGTCGCCAGGACCGGCGCCGACCAGGTAGACGACGCCCGCTCGCGCTGCCCCGGCTTGAGTGTGAGTTTCGGATTGCATTGCAGCCCTAACCTCACACGCTTCCCATGTCAGAGGCGCGGTCGAGGAGGTCGCGGGCGCCGGCGGCCAGCAGGCGCTCGGCGAGCAGCGTGCCTGCGGCGGCGGGCTCGGCGGCCGCGCCCTCGACCCGGTCGCGGATCCACTCGCTGCCGTCGGGCAGGCCGACGAAGGCCGCGATCGCGATCGCCTCGCCCTCGACCCGCGCGTGGACGCCGATCGGCGTCGCGCAGGTGGCTTCCAGCAGGGCGACCGCGGCGCGCTCGGCGGTCAGCTCGCGCAGCGCCGTCTCGTCGCCGACCGCGCCCGCGGCCCCGAGCGAGGCCGCATCGTCTTCGCGGGCCTGGAGGACGAGCGCGCCCTGGCCGGCTGCGGGCGTCATCGCCTCGGGCGGGATCGGGAACGAGGCCTCGTCCTCGCGCCCCAGCCGGCGCAGCCCGGCGGCGGCGAGCACGATCGCGTCGAGCTCGCCCTCGGCCAGCTTGCGCAGGCGGGTGTCGACGTTGCCGTGCAGCTCGCCCACGAGCAGGTCCGGCCGCGCCGCGAGCAGCTGCGCCCTGCGCCGCAGGCTCGCCGTGCCGACGCGCGCCCCCTCGGGCACGTCATCGAGCGACCCGCCGACTCCGATCCAAGCATCCGCCGGATCCTCCCGCACCGGCACCGCCGCGATCGCAAGCCCCCCGGTCATCTCCCCCGGCAGATCCTTCGCCGAGTGCACCCCGATGTCGGCCTCACCGTCCAGCAGCAGCCGCTCGACCCCGCGCACAAACCGCGCCTTGTCCCCGGCCTCGCCGTCGGAGGAGACCTCCACAAGCTCTCCTCCCAAGAGCGCGGCGACCCACCCTGCCTGAGCTTTCGCGAGAGCGCTGTTACGCGTAGCGATCCGGATCATCGTTTGCGTGGTCGGTGAGGGCCTATCCCGGTAGGGGTGGAACGTCTTGTACTTTTTCGTCGATCGCTGCGGGCGGCAGCTAAATCCGATTCACCGAAAAAGTTAAGTGGAACCCCTGCCGGGATAGGCCCGTCCCGGAGCTTCAAGCGGAACCCCTACCGGGATCCACCCTACGCAACTCGGTCACTTTCCCGGGAGTTTCACTCTCCGGCTCGGTCTCGGCGTCGAGCCCGAACAACTCGCGCAGGGCGCTCACATATAGGTAGGCGTCGTCGCTGCCGGCGGCGCGCTTCATCCGCAGGGTCGGGTCGTGCAGCAGGCGCGAGGCGATCGCCTTCGCCATCGCCGCCAGCCGCTCGCGGTCGGCGGCGCTGAGGCTGTCCCAGCGGCCCTCGTTCTCGGCCAGCACGCGGGCCACGACCTCGTCGCCGCGCTCGCGCAGCGCCGCGATCGTCGGTACGACCGAGAGCGAGGCGAGCCAGCGCTCGAAGCGGTCGAGCTCGGCGGCGAGGATCGGCTCCGCCCGTCGCGCCTCGGCCTCGCGGTCGCCGGCGTTGCGCCCGACGATCTGCTGCACGTCGTCGATGTCGTGCAGGCTGACCCCGGTCACCTCGCGGCACTCGGGCTCGACGTCGCGCGGCACGGCGATGTCGACCAGCAGCAGCGGCCGCCCGGAGCGTGTCTCCATCACCTGCTCGAGCCCGTCGCGCTCGACGATGTGGTGCGGCGAGTTGGTCGCCGAGACGACGATGTCGGCGGCCTGCAGCTGCTCGGGCAGCTGCTCCCAGCGCGCCGCTTCGCCGCCGAAGCGCTGCGCCAGCCCGATCGCGCGGTCGTAGTGGCGGTTGGCGACGAAGACGCTCGCCGCGCCGCGCGAGACCAGCGCTTTGGCGACCAGCTCGGCGGTCTCGCCGGCGCCGACGACCAGCACCCGCTTCTCGCCGAGGTCGCCGAGCGTGCGCCGCGCCAGCTCGACCGCGACCGAGGGCACGGAGACGCCCTTCTCGCCGACCGCCGTCTCCTCGCGCACGCGGCCGCCGCCGGCGAGCGCGCCGCGGAAGAGCCGGTTGAGGATCGGCCCGGTCGCGCTCTCGACCAGCGCCAACTCGTAGGCGCGTTTGACCTGGCCCTGGATCTCGGCCTCGCCGACGATCATCGAGTCGAGCCCGGCGGTGACCTGGAAGAGGTGGCGGGCAGCCTCGCCGGCACGCAGCGAGTAGAGGTGGCCGAGCAGCTCGGTCGGGCGGATCTCAGCCTGCCGGGTGAGCACGCCCAGCGCCTCGGACTCGGCTTCGACCGGGTCGGAGACGATCAGGTAGAGCTCCGTCCTGTTGCAGGTCGATATCGCCGCCGCCTCGTGAATGCCCTCGACCGCGGTCAGCTCATGCAGGGCGCCGACCGCGCGCCCCTCGGTCAGCGAGAGCCGCTCGCGCAGCTCCAGCGGCGCCGTCTTGTGCGAGACGCCGAGCGCCAGCAGCTCAGACATCGGCGCTCGCCCTCTCCGGCTCGGGGGCGGCCTGGTCGCCGTTGGTCCGGTGCTCGGCGAAGCCGGCCAGCTCGCGCAGCTCGCGCTCGATCCGCTGCAGTTTCGCCGCCATGATCGCGACGTAGACGACGATCAGGACGAGGAAGACGATGTAGGCGCCGGCGACGTACTTGCCGGCCTCGTCGAGCGGCAGCGCCGGCGCGGCTACGGGCAGCAGCTCAAGCATCAGCTCACCTCCGGGGCGACGCGCGAGGACCCGCCGGACGGCGGCGCGTCGAGCGCGCGGCGCAGCCGCTTGAGCTGCCCGGAGGCGCTCTTCGCGGTCAGCTCGAACTTGACCAGGGTCGTCCAGAGCAGGCCCATCGCGCTCAGGCTGACGAGGAGGGTGAGCATCATCTCCCCCGGCAGGCCGCCTTCGGCGGTGGCGAAGGTGCGCGGGTGGACGAGGCTCTCGGCCATCCGCACCGCCATGAAGTTGAGCGGCACGAAGGCGCCGGCCGTGATCGCGAAGACCGAGGCGTAGCGCGCCTGGCGGTCGCGGTCCTCGATCGCGTAGCGGAACGGGTAGTAGGTCGCGTACATCAGGAAGACGATCAGGAAGCTGACCAGGG
>Ga0210063_1000008_pt1 | contig 122068 bp, 115 predicted proteins | sample Muzzi_PWA_D1_FD_185529 | JGI IMG/M metagenome (GOLD analysis project Ga0210063, IMG submission 185529) | Wetland microbial communities from San Francisco Bay, California, USA, that impact long-term carbon sequestration - Muzzi_PWA_D1 (SPAdes) | ecosystem: Environmental > Aquatic > Marine >... | reverse complement strand
CGCGCGCGCAGACCATCATGGCTAGGGGATATTGATTCTCCATCAAAGAGCCGAATATAAGCGAGCAGTCACTATCCGAATCACCAACAAATGACGTCTTTACAAACGGGAGAGGTCCATATAAGCGCCGTCCCCGGCGCGATTGCTGCCGGTGATTCGACGGCTGTCAATCTTGCCCGGTGTTGGCCTCTTGCTTTGGTGTTTTCTGTTCGGCCGTCTTTTGCGCCAGCGCCTTGTTGATTGCAGCATCAAATACATTCATGGGCTGGGCGCCGATGACCACCTGTCCGGTGATTTCATCGCCGCCGCTTTTGCCGATGATGAAGCTCGGGGTGCCGGTCAGGCGCACGGCATTCGCGTCTTTCGCGTCCTGGTCAATTTCTGCCAGGTGGCGGTCGCTTTGCAGACAGGCATTGAAGGCTTCCATGTCAAGCGAGAGCGTTTCGGCGTGTGCGGGCAGATTTTCCACGTTCAGCTTTTGGGGGTTCTTGAACAGGACTTCGCGCATTTCCCATAACTTGCCCTGTTCGCCGGCGCAGTGGGCGGCCTGTGCCGCCTTGCGGGCATTCTTGTGAAAGGGCAGGGGCAGATTAAGCGCCACCCAGCGCACCTTGCCGGTATCGATGTACTTCTGTTTCAGTAATGGAAACGTGGTGTTGGCAAAGCGCAGGCAGTACGGGCACTGGTAGTCGGCAAACTCCACGACGGTGACCGGGGCGTTCCCGGCACCCAGCGTGTGCTTGCCCTTGATGGAGAAGCTGGCAGTGACCGGTTTTGAGGGCGCCTTCGCGGCACGTCCACCCTGCTTCTCGATCTTCTCCAGTACCTGGCGGATTTCCCTGAGTTCCTTCAGGATGGCACTGGCCGTGTCCTGGTTAATGGCGGCATCGCCGGCAGCGGCAGGGTCGGCAGCCCGTGTTGCTGGTGAATAACAGAGCATCGCGGCAAGCAACAGGCTCGCATAGCAAGTAGACAATGGTTGTTTGTAATTGCGCATTGTGACGGGTCTCATTCAGAATTATTTGAGTTTACGATCCTGTGTTTTCGGAATGCTCCAGAAGGCTTGTCTAATATTATTATGGGGTAATCACCTGCAAGCCGTAGCAAAGATAGCATATGCCAAACGTTTTATCAGGGTGATTTGCAAATGCAGACATGAAAGCCGGGATGGGTCGAATGAAGAGGTGCACAGTATGTTCTACAGGCTGGCGGCGGACGCCGTGGTGGTGGTTCATCTTGGCTTCGTGCTGTTTGTTGTGGCGGGCGCACTGCTGGTATTCAGGTGGCGCCGGGTCGCGTGGCTGCATGTGCCGGCAGTGATCTGGGGTGTGTTGCTGGAATTCCGCGGCTGGCCGTGTCCATTGACCCCGGTGGAACTGAGGCTGCGGGCGGCCGGTGGCGAGGCCGGCTACAGCGGCGGGTTTGTCGAACAGTATATCCTGCCGGTCCTTTATCCTGTTGAGCTCGACAGCAGCATGCAACTGGCCATGGGAAGCTTTGTCATTGTCATCAATGTTGCGCTGTATGGCTGGTTACTGTGGCGCTGGAAGGCGTCCGGCGAATAACGCCACCAGCTCCTCCGGATAAAGACCGGCCAGCGAAGCCCAATAGCCGATTCACGGCGCTGTTTAACGATTTTCTAACAAACCTGCCCTAGAATTTTTCCATCAGCCTTACTCGGCTATTCGGGGTATCAAGCTATGTCAGAAGCATTCGACTCATTTCAATCGCGCAACGGGCGTCCCATCCTGGTCCCCATCGATTTTTCGGATTGTTCCAGGTCCGCGCTTGTCTATGCCGCTCGTCTGGTGAAAGGCACCTGTACGCCGCTACTGGTCCTCCACGTGGTGCATGACTCGCCGGGAACGCCCGGGATTTATTGCCAGCCCGATGAAGGCCATCCCTCCCGGCCGATGATCGATATTGCTACTGAAATGCTCGATCGGTTGCTGGCAGAGCTGCGCGGCGAGCACCCCGGGTTGACGGCACTTGAAGCTGCCCGGCCCCTGCTGATTACAGGATTACCCGAAAAGCGGATCATCGAGGTTGCCCGGCATGAACGCCCCGCCATGATCCTGATGGGCACCCACGGGCGCAACGGTTTTGCCCATTTTCTGCAGGGTTCGGTCGCGGAATATGTGTCAAAGCACGCCAGTGTACCGGTGATGACCATCAGGTTGGATGACACGGTGGCGGAGAAACTGAACCTCGCAGGGGCCGGGTGTGCAACGGCCCAGGGAATGTAGTAACGGCTTTCCCGGTCGTATTCAGTCTGCACTTCACCCGCATGACGAACTTTCCATAAGTCCCTACGGAGTAACATCGAAATGAAACCGTTTAAAGACCTCAGGGTACTGGCCCGCTTCAGTCCAAGGACCAGAGATGATCTGGATCTGGAATTGAACAGGCTGGTCGGTACAGATGCTGTTTTTCGCTACCACAAGTTTGTGGAGGAAGACGATACACCTTACGGCAATCAGTGGCTGTTAACGCCCGAGGATCAGCGCTTTGGTGATTACCGCTTTCCGGAATCCGATCTTCAGGTCCTGCGGGTCATGCACTCCGCCTGACCCGGACCCGCAAGTCGGCGGATAGCCGCGCTACTCTTCGCTATCCGGCAGCAGGCTTACTTCCACGCGATTATTCGCGGCGGCTATACGATTCCATTCGAACGCGTTGACGTCCTCGTGTTGCGGCGGGTAATTCACGCGGGGGCGGCTGTACAGGTGCGGGACGAGCTCGATGCTGATGCCACTGTTGTTTAACAGTGGCGAGGTGGCGAGAAAATTCGCGAAGGCGATGGACTGGCGTTCACCCAGTGACGGCAATTGTTGCAGGGGATGACCGATCAGCGTGCACTCGGTTACCGGCAGGTCAGGTGGCGGCAGGGTGTAGCCGGTCACCTCGTTCCCGACCAGGCAGAACTTCCCCAGGTGTGAGTGCAGTTGTACGACGCCTCTGAAACCGAGTGCCTGCAGTCGGGCGATCAGCTCCTGAATGATGGTGAGGCGCCGGTCGCTGTAGGCCTCCTCACTGATGTCATAGGGGCTGCTCTGGTTGATCGCCCAGGTAATACTGTTATAGAGCAGGTCGGCCTGCTCGGCGGCATGTTGTTTCTGCTGCCCGAGTTGCGCGCGTAATGCCGCAGCGGTTGATGATTCGGCACTGCTCTGTTCCTGCTGATAGACCTGTGCCAGTTGCAGCTGGTCAAGCTGCCTGTTGGCCGCCTGCAGGGCGCTGCGGGTCTCATTGTTTGTGCCGATTGACCACAGCAACGGAATCAGCATCAGCAGCCCGACCACCAGTGGAGGAAGAATGCTGAAACTGCCCCTGGGAGCACGGCGTTGCGCCGATGTCATCAGGTCAAGCTCTGACCTGAGATCACGAATATCCTGCACCATCTCGTGATGATAGTTTTCCAGCAGGGAGGCCAGGTGTGCCTGCGGCGCTTGCTGGTGACTGGCAGCATCAGCGGCCTTGCGCGCAATCTCCCGCATGTCTTCCCTGGATGCCGACAGGGGGATTTCCCGGGGTTCCTCGTTCAGCAAAACAAAACTGCTCTTCTCGGCCGTCCGGGCGGAGCGCCGGTCTTCGATCAATCCGATCTTGTTGAGGACTTCATATAACTCGGCAGGTTCAACCTGTTTTGGCAGAATGCCGATGGCGCCCAGTGCGCGGGCCTGACTAACGTACAGGTCGCCCTCTTTCGAGGTGTACATCATGATGGGGATGGTGGCGGTTTCCGGGTTGCTCTTGATGGCTTCAACCGCCTGCAGCCCGTCCATGCCCGGCATCATGTGGTCCATGAAGATCACATCGGGTGTCTTTTCGACCAGGTAGTCGATGGCCATCTGGGCGGAGTCCACCGTGTCGGCATCGATGTTCTGTTTTTCCAGCATGCGCTTCAGGGTGACGCGTGCTGTTTTCGAGTCATCAACAACCAGTGCAAGCCGGTGCGTCATGTGCGCTTTAACTCTGTTGTGTCAGGTGCGGCTACTATAACCCAATCACATTGCCGTGTGCGACTGCCAATCAGCACTTCACAGCGACCGGCTATCCGGTATTGCGCATGCCGCTGGCGATCGCATTGATACTGAGTAGCAGCGGTTTCAGCCAGCGGTCACGCTGTTCGTCGCTGAGATCCGTGTTCCGGTAGCGCGACAGCAAGGTCACCTGGATGTTGTTCAGCGGATCGAGGTAGGGGTCGCGTCTATGCAGTGACAGGCTCAGGGTGATGTTGTCCTCCAGCAGGTGATGGATGCCGGCAATTTGCAGCACCTGGGTGACGGTGCGGCGGTATTCCGTCCGTATCTTGCTGTAGATGGCCTCGGCAAGCCCGGGGTTGCTGGCAAGCCGTGTATATTCATGGGCGATATCCATTTCGCCCTTGAACAGGGCCATCTGGATGTTGCTCAGCAGGGAGCGGAAGAAGGGCCATTCCTGGTACATGGTCTGCAGCCTGACGAGACGGGCCAGGTCGCCATTGCGCCAGTTTTCCAGTGCGCTGCCCAGCCCGTACCAGGCCGGCAGGGTGTGCCGCGATTGCGCCCAGCCGAATACCCAGGGAATGGCACGAATGGAGTCCTTCGAACGATCCTGCTGTTTGCGGTGCGACGGCCGCGAGCCGATGTTCAGCAGGCCGATTTCGGAAACCGGAGTGACTTCATAAAAATAATCGAACAAGCCGTCGGTATGGTCAATCAGGTCCCGGTAGGCATGTTCTCCGAGGCGGGTCAGTTCGTCCATGATGCCCATGTAGTCGCGCCGGTCTTCGACATGCGCCCTGATGACGACACGGCTGGCCTTGAGCAGGCCGGTCAGACCCATCGACAGTTCATACAAGGCGGTTTCCGGGTTACTGTACTTGTAGCGCAGCACCTCGCCCTGTTCGGTAAATTTTATCTGGCCGTGCACGGTACCCGGCGGCTGTGACAGGATGGCCTCATGTGTCGGACCGCCACCGCGGCCGATGGTACCGCCGCGGCCATGAAACAGCCTCACCTGTAGATTGTGGCGGCTGGTGATCGCAATGATCTGTTTTTGCGCCTCGTAGAGATGCCAGTTCGAGGCAATAATCCCGCCGTCCTTGCAGGAATCAGAATAGCCCAGCATGATTTCCTGGCACTGGCAGGCCTTGTTGAGCAGTGCGCGGTAGGTTTCATTGTCGAGCAGCTGGGACAGGATGGTCTCTGCATGATCGAGATCCTTGATGGTCTCGAACAGCGGGCTGATACGAATGCGGCAAAACCACTCGTCGTTGTGCCTGCCGGCAAGCCCCGTCAGCCAGGCCAGATACAGGACCTCGAGGATATGGCTGGCCGTGTGCGTCATCGAGATCACGTAATTGCCGAAGGCATTGAGACTGACCTCGCTTTGCATGCGGCGCATGACATCGAACACGTCCAGTGTCTCGCGGGTGTCTGCGGACAGGGTCGCGCGGTCAAGCACCGGCGGCGGCGTCGCGAGTGCCGCGGTGATGTATCGCTGCCGTGCGGGTTCGTCGAGTGCGGCATAGTCGACGTGGTCCGGCAGGTGTTTCAGGATCTCGCTAACGGCTCCGGTGTGTCGTGTTGATTCCTGCCGGATATCCAGGTGCATCAGGTAAAAGCCGAAGGTTTCAACCAGGCGAATCAGATCCTTTAAGCGGGCGTCGGCCATGTTGGTATCGCCACCGGCTATCAGCGAGTCGTAGATCAACTGCAGATCGAGCAATAATTCCTGCTCGCTGGCATAGCCGATGGCCTGGCTGGCCGGGTCCGTGTCCGGGTGTTCCATACGTTCGCTGACGGCGATCAGGTTCAGCTTCAGTCGGCCACGCATGATGCGCAGCTTGCGCCGGTAGTGCTCGTTTACATAGTCTGCAGGGAGCTCGGCGAGTAAATCGGGAAAGCGTTGTTCGTCTGCGTTCAGGCTGTCCATGAAGGCGGCGGAAAAATCGCACAGCAGGGATGAATGGGTCAGCCGGTAGGACAGCTCCTCCACCCGGTGCAGATAGGCAATCAGGACTTCGCGCATATGCATGCGTAGCGCCAGCGTGGTGGTTGCCGGTTTGACAAACGGGTTGCCGTCACGATCACCGCCAATCCATGATCCGAAGTGTATGAGACCGCCGGGGACGTTTATTTCCGGGCCGGTGCCATGACCGGTTGTGCCATAGACCCGGTGTATTGCCCTTTCAAGATGGCGATAGGTCTCCGCAACGGCATCGAACAGGCTTTCACGAAAAAAATACAGGCCGTTGCGGATTTCGTCTTCCACGGTGGGTTTGTTGGCGCGCACTTCATCGGTTTTCCAAAGCACCTGGATCTGCTGCTTTAACGAATGACGGATGTCTTCGCGTTCCTCGCGGCTGAGACGACGGTCATCAAGCTGTTCGCTGGTAATGAAGATGCGCCGCAAGGCATACAGCACGGTGCGGCGAATCGCATCGGTCGGATGTGCCGTGAATACCGGCATATAGAGCGTTTCGCCCAGCAGGCTTTGTAGCTGTTGCAGCGTGACTCCTTCATCATGAAATTCCTGAAACGTCTGGGTGAAGGAACCGATCCGTGGAGACGCGTGTTTGCGCGCCAGCTGGCGCCGCTGCCGGTGCTGGAATGATTCCTCGGCAATATTGACCAGGCTGAAGTACAGATTGAAAGCCCGTATGACATCGGTGAGTTTGTCCGGACTCAGCTTGTCGATGATGCGCGACAGGCGTGCGCGCAAGGCGCTGTTATCCAGTTTGCGCAGTCGAATATAACTCCTGCGCAGGGTTTCGACAGCGACCAGCACGTCCGCTCCGGCCTGTTCCCGCAGCACCTCACCGAGCATGTTGCCAAGCAGGCGCACACGACTGCGCAGTGCCTTGTCGCCGGGTAAATAAACATCAGTCGCTGGCTTGTTCTTCATCGGCATAAAAAAGCCACACAAGCGTGCGGCCAGTTCCTGTTGAGGGACGTGAGATTATACGGGTTGGCGGAAATTACGCTACTGATATGGTTAGAGACAAATGGAGCTGTGGTCCGCAAGTGATTGATAACAAGGTCGACGTACCCACGGCAATGAGCCAGGCAGCAGCTGCCGGCCATGCCGGTGCCGCCCTGTCCGATTTACTTCCTGTGCGTGTATTCCACAAGGTCGTTTGTATTTGCCTGCCTGCAAGCAGCGCTGCGCGGAAAGTAACAAAAAAATAATATTCCATACGGGTAACTATTCACCTCAGAGGTAAATGACACCTATCCAGAGGATGTCATCAATAAAAACCCGATTAGCCACGGAATCCACGGAAGAACACGGAAATATTACTTGTCAGGCTTTTATTTTTTCGTGTTTTCCGTGGATTCCGTGGCAAAATGCTTGAATAAATGCCTTTCGCCTCTTTGTTTCGGTGGCGAGCTGAATAGTTACCCATACGGTTAATAAGAATTGATTTTACCGGGCCTTGCCATGAATAATCACGCCCGTCGGGCTGACCCTGATTCGTTCGGAAGGACAACGACGGGCCAGGCAGCGAATTTGACGACAACCTGCGGTTGTCACTGATGCAGTACCCTGTTGCCATACGCTGTGGCAGGAAATGGAGGAGAGGAACATGACGGAGAAACTGACCCTGAAGAAATTGTCGGGTGAGCTGGAAACACTGCATGCACGGGTGCAGGAACTCGAGCTGGAGCTTGAACGCAAACTCGAAACGACGCTGGAAAAGGCCGTCGCCAGACTGAAATCCAGGATCGAGGCGAACACATTGCCGGAACACGGTACCAGTGTGGATACCGAGTATCGCCAGCAGTTGATTGCAGAAGAGGCTTATCTGATTGCCGAGCGACGTGGCTTCGAGGGGGGTGATTCGGCAGAGGACTGGGCCATCGCCGAAAGGCTGGTCAACCATCGGCTGATGGAGAAGGCGGCACCCGCAAAGTCTTCGGCACCCGCCAAACGGCCGGCGGCGAAAAAGACCCGAAGCAAAAACTCCACGCTGGCAAAGTAAACCAGTGGCGCCCCGGTCTTCAATGTTGGGGTACTACGCAGCCGGATCTGTGATTCCGCCAGGGCATCGGTTATCCCTCCCCCTGAGGGGGGGATAACCGGCCGCATGGCCGGGCGATCGGACTTGATTTCGCCTTCACCTGAACAGCGACCTTCGCACCCTGGACAAGCACACAGGTTTTACAAGCGCCAGACAGGCCTTGCGCCTGGTCAATTGCACCACATAGTCCAGCCGGATCCTGGCGCGGCCGACCCGGCACGGATCGAGTTAGTACCCCCGCGAACACGACAGGTGGGTCAGCGCATGCTATTGTTAATGTCAGCTGGCAGTCACAAACAAGCGCCAGGGAATACCAGGCAGAGACTGCCCTACGACTGTTTTTACCCCTAATTAATTACCAGGCACGGCGATGCGACTCCATAAATCCACCAGGCATATCCTGATACTGCTATCCAGCCTGTTTCTGGCAGGCGCCAGTGGTTTTAAATGCTCGAAAGACGATGACAGTGGCGGGACCACGGATGTCAAGGTCGAGGTGGGTGACGAACAGAAGATTTCGTCAAGCAGTGGCAATTTTAACGGGAACCTCGACAACGGCGATGCCTTCGGCAGCGCCGTGGCAGATTTGGGTGACCTGGAGGCGGATGGCGTCCGGGACCTGGCCGTGGGCGCCCCCTTTGATGACGATGGCGGCAACGATCGGGGTGCCGTCTGGATTCTGTTCATGGACGACAACGGGCGGGTTGACCAGGATCAGAAGATTTCCGATACGGCAGGTGATTTTGGCGGGGATCTAGATGATGGCGATCTGTTTGGCAGTGCGCTTGCGGGTATTGGCGATCTCAACGGTGACGGCGCCCTTGATCTGGCTGTCGGGGCGCCCGGGGGAGATGAGAAAGGCACGGACCGCGGCGAGGTGTGGATCCTGTTACTCGATGCCGAGGGCAAGGTCCGGGATGAGCAAAAGATCGCGGACAGTGCCGGCGGCTTTGGCGGGAACCTTGATGATGATGACCTGTTTGGCAGCGCGATTGCAGACATCGGTGATGTCAACGACGACGGGGTAAACGACCTGGCGGTCGGTGCCCCGAATGATGATGACGGCGCAGACAACACCGGTGCGGTCTGGATCCTGTTCATGAAAACGGATGGCACGGTTGCTGACTGGCAGAAGATATCCAGGCGCGAAGGGGGCTTTTCGGGCAACCTGGACAGCGATGACCACTTCGGCGCGGCGCTAGCCGGCATCGGTGATCTTGATAATGACGGGACACCGGACCTGGTTGTCGGGGCGCCGGGGGGCGATGACAGGGGCACGGACCGGGGTGAGATCTGGGTGCTGTTTCTCGATCCCGATGGCAAGGTCCGGGACGAACAGAAGATTACGGAGCGTGAAGGCGGTTTCGATGGCAACCTTGATGACAATGATGGCTTCGGCAGCGCGATTGCCGATGTCGGGGACATGAATGACGACGGCATCCCGGATCTGGCGGTCGGAGCACCGAACGATGATGATGACGCTGACAATGCCGGTGCGTTGTGGATACTGATGATGGATACGGATGGCAGGGTTGCTGCCTGGCAGAAGGTGTCGAACAGTGCCGGGGGGTTTAGTGGCAACCTGGAAGTCGATGATCACTTCGGCGCGGCGATCGCCGGTATCGCCGACCTCGATAACGGCGGCCTTGAGGATATGGCGGTCGGTGCACCGGGTGATGGTGATGGGGGTGCTGACAAGGGAGCGGTCTGGATTCTGTTCATGGAGAGCAAAAACTAGGCTGCAAAATCAGTTTAACAAAGGATGGAAATCATGCAGCGGATCCCCCTGTTACTGGTTGCAAGCGTTGTGTTTACGGCATTGTTGACTGTGTCGGGCTACGGCTTTGCTGACGACACCGATGAGTGGAGTTATCGCCCTGCGGGACAGGCCAACGGCTATTACGCTTCCGGCTCCCTGCGCGTGCAGACCGGGATGACCGGGGACGGCTATTACGTCCGTGTCTATCCTGAAGGATTCCGTCCCGAGGATGTGCAGGTCTACGTTCGAGGCAATCGCCTCGTGCTGCAGACCAGTCAGGACAATTACTATCGGTCGACGGCTCCCGATGCACATAGCAACGCTCAATGGCGGATGCGCCTCCGCCGGCAACTGCGGCTCCCTTACGATGCCGACTGGACACGTATGACGACGAGCACGGACAACGGCATCCTGGACATCTATATACCAGGAAGGATCCAGTACCGGCCTGACGACCTGTACCTCGACCGCTAGGCTGTTTCGCCACAAGTCGTCACCCGTTTGTCCAGGCTGACTCTCGCTATAAATGACCAGCATGCATGGCTAACAGTCACTCGCGCAATCAACGAATAATCTACCTTGTGGCGCTTGTCATCTGGCTGCTGTTGTTACTTGTTGTAACAACTTCAGTTGTCGTGCTGGACCTGCAGCGGGCCAAAACGTACTTTTATGAAAATGCCAATCGGCATTATCAGCAGGCCAATGACCGGGTGCACATCATTGAATCGATTCTGGACGGGTTTACTGCCATGGTGAGTGTTGCCACTGATCCTGGCAGGGACAGCATCCGCAGCTACGCACGGAATATGCTCGAACATTATCCCCAGATATTCATGTTCGAGATTGTCGAAAAGGTTGCCCACGACAAACTCACTGCATTCACCGAATATTACCGGCGAAACATGTCTGCTGATTTCACAGTGAAGGGATTCAGCTATGGTTCGGATCGCCAGTGGCAGCCCGTCGCTGTAGTGCCTTATCACATGCCCATTGTGTTCATGGAGCCATACCCTGAGGAATCGCGAGCGGTTATGGGGCTTGATCTCAGTTCGAACGACTTCTTCATAGAGGCCTTGCATGAATCCGAGCGGCTGAATCGCTCGGTATCCAGCAAACCGTTTACCCTGGTAGAGGGCGACCTCGCCTATGTTATCCACCGGCCTGTGGTCTTTTCTGACAAGCAGCTAACACTGCGTTCACAAGAAAGCCAGGCAGAGGGTGAATTTACGGTACTGGTTATTCGTGCAGACACGTTGCTTGATCGGGAGACACACCCGCAGCCGGGCATGCGTGAACTGTTGTACAACGCCAGTTACGACGAAGCGGATCCAGCCGGGTATTTACATCTGCATGAATCACAGCCAACCAGTCGGCTGGAGTCAATCATTTTTCCGCTGTTACGTACCCGCATGACACTGGATTCTGCAAGCCAGCCCTTTGTACTGGTTGCGGAATACCAACTGGGGTGGGGGGCCATCAGCTGGTGGAAGCTGGGTGCGGCAGGATTGATGGCTTTATTTTCATTCCTGGTGATGATGATCTATGCGCGACTCTACTTTCGGAACGAAGTGACGCGTGCCGAGCGTTACCTGCAAATCGCCAGGGCAATCATCGTTGGCCTGGATCGCCGCGGCACCATCAACCTGGTCAATCACAGAGGCTGCGAGATTCTGGGATACAGTGAGAAGGAACTGCTCGGGAAAAACTGGTTCGAAACTGCCGTGCCGGAAAGATTCCGGGATACGGGTTACAGTGATTTCCGGCGAATTGTCGCAGGCGAGACCGAGCCGATGAGCCACTACGAGAATGCCATCCTGACGAAGAGCGGTGAGGTTCGTTACATTGACTGGAACAGCGAGCTGGAACTGGACCGCAAAGGCAAAATTACCGGTACCTTGTCTTCCGGGATTGACATCACCGAGCGCAAGCGTGCCGAGGAAAATGCGCAACGACATCAGCGTGACATGGCGCATATCATGCGGCTGGGTACCATGGGCGAAATGGCGACAGGCATGGCGCATGAATTGAACCAGCCGCTGACAGCGCTGATCAGTTATTGTGGATCAGCAGAAACACTGGTGAAGTCACTGCCTGCACCACAGCCGCAGCTCTGTGACCTGCTCTCACGTGCCACGCAACAGGCACAACGCGCCGGTGACATCATTCGGTATCTGCGTGAATTCGTCAGCAAGGTAGAAGCCAATGCCGAGTTACTGGATCTTGATCAATTGATCCAGAATGTCATTATCTTTCTTAAATGGGAGGTGCAGCACGGGGGTGCAACTATCGAGTTTCTTCCGGGTGGACAGGCGTGCAATATCATCGCGGGCAAAATCCAGATTGAACAGGTCATGGTTAACCTGCTGAGAAACAGTCTGGAAGCGATCGGTAATGAGCCTGGTTCAGCAGGTAAAATCATCATAAAAACGCGGTTAACTGCAGATGACATGATTGAGGTGAGTGTCGCTGATACTGGCCCGGGGGTAGAGGCATCGATGGTTGACAAACTGTTTGAACAGTTCCAGACAAGCAAGAAAACCGGGATGGGGATCGGGCTATCCCTGAGTCGAACCATTATCGAGGACCATGGCGGCACACTCTGGGTGGATAAAAATTACCGGCAGGGCGCGCTGTTTTGCTTTACGCTTCCTGTTGCCGGCTGAGCGCGTGAACAGACAAGCCGGGCGGGCTGTTAACGTCGATGACCGATCAGTTGAGACCGGCCGAGGCCCTGTTGACCGGACAGGTGCAGATAGACAGTCCCTGATAATTTTTCCTGTAGGCGCATGCTCTCTCGTCCCTGCACCTGAGGAGTTGCACGTCCCGGTATTCATACAGCTCCACATTACACACGGCCTTGCCTGAAATGCAGGCGTAATCCAGTTCGCACTGCGTTTTACTGACGATGTCAGGGTCAATATTCATGCTTCGTATTAAAGTCATAGTGATATCCCCTTGTCGCTCAAGAGCCACCACTCGAACTTACCTGATGAACAACGTTCCGTCTATCAATAAACCCGCCCGATAAAAATGATTCCGGTTTGCAATGGGTAAGAACTTTACCTCTGAATGTCGTTCCTGTTGCTGGTTACCGCCTGGTTTGATTGTCATTTTTTGTGTGGCACGACCCTTGAGTATGACCGGAACTACCCTTAAGACTGTGCGGAATCGATCACCTCTTTGGTGATCTCGAGCACTTGCTGTCCCTGCTGTTCCCTGACCAGTCCAGTGGCGAGGGGGTCGAACTCGAGCCGCTTGACGATATTTCCGAAGACTTCCCGCAAGGCCCGTGCGCCCAGCCGGTTTTTTCTGGCCGCCAGATCGGCGATCGTGTTGATCGCTTCATCGGTGATGGTGAGGGTAACACCGGCATGTTTGAAATAATCGACCGCGGCAGGCCAGATGGCTCCCTGAGTGTCTTTGAATATCGTGGCGAGGTCGAGCGCGCTCAGGTCCCCCAGCATCACAACACTGTCGAAGCGGGAGAGAAATTGTGGCGTCATGCCATAGTGGAAGATATCTTCCTGTGACATATGGCGAGCGAGATCAAAAATGAATCGTCTGTCCAGGGTGCCATCCGCACGCGGTTCCAGACGCCAGAACTTGTCGGCCCCTGATTTTTTCGTAACGCGTTCGTAGACCTGGTCGTAGAGTTCCTCGAAGGCACCGCCGGCGACGAAGAAGACATGTTCTGTATTGATGGTCGTCGTCTGTGAATGCCAGTCGCCGGCTTCAAAATAGGGCATGTCAACCTGTACATACTCGTTCTCCATAAGGGTAAGCAGGCTATCCTGGGCAACGATGCCCTTGACATTGGGCTCACCACCGATCACCGACCGAATCTTGTCCACTTCATCAACGCAGACAATGCCATGCGAGACATAGGCTTTCATGGTTTCAAGATCAGCGCTTTTTTCACCGAGGATATTTGCCGCCTGGCGCGCCAGCCGGTCCATGACAATATGGGTTTGCTTGCCACGGCTGGCGAGATCCGCGACCAGATTGGCGTTGATGCGGATGATGGTCGAGTATTTCTCGAAGCCTGCAGTCTGGGTGAAGAACCGTTCTACCGAGCGCATGATCGTGGTTTTCCCGGTACCCGAATTGCCGATCATGAGTACATTGCGCGACGAGTGCTCGATAAGATGCTTGAAAATAGCAACCGACATATCCTGCAGGGCCTGGTCCTGTCCAATGACATCCCGGGACAGGTCATCGAGTATTTGTCGGGGTGTAATGCGGGGTTGTGAGGTCATGGAGACAGATCTTGGGCTGGAGTAATGACGGGTGCTTGCGCGGATAGTAGCAAGTAATCGAGTACGCGTACCATCCTGGTATGGTTTGACCGGAGCAGCACACCTGCCGCTTTGACAGGGCAGGCCGTGTTGCGGTTATAGTTGGCCGAACCTGACAGGGGAATGCCGGCGTGTTCGATAAATCCGACAATTCGAATGTGGACCATGACCTGCCAACTCCGCATGAGCCGGGGCAGGCTGTGCCGAGCACCTATGCCATCGGCGATGTCCAGGGCTGTTTTGACGACCTGCTGAGACTGCTGGAGAAGCTTGACTTCGATCCGGACATAGACCGTCTCTGGTTTACCGGTGATCTCGTCAACAAGGGGCCCAACTCGCTGGAACTGTTGCGCTTTGTGCACGGCCTCGGCAATGCCGCCATCAGCGTGCTCGGCAACCATGACCTGCACCTGCTGGCCGCGGCGGCCGGCGCGGCCAGGATCCGCAAGCGGGACACCATCACCGAGGTCCTCGATGCCCCGGACTGTGAAGAGCTGTTGTTCTGGCTGCGTCATCAGCCGGTCCTGCACCACAGCGATGCCCTCGGTTTCACCATGATCCATGCCGGGCTTCCTCCGCAGTGGGATCTGGAGAAGGCCTGCCAATGCGCCCGCGAACTGGAGACGGTGCTGCAGAATGTTGACTACGAGGACCTGTTTCTGCACCTCCCCGGAGACGGGCCACTGCGCTGGCGGGAAGATCTGCAGGGTTGGGAGCGGCTGCGTTTTATCACCCACTGTTTTACGCAGCTACGCTGGTGTGACGACAGGGGCCGCATCGACCTGCAGGGGAGTCGACGCAAGCACCCGGCGCGCAAAAAACGTTCGCGGCCGTGGTTCGAGACGCCGCATCGCGCCAGCAAACCGCTGCAGATTCTGTTCGGTCACTGGGCGAGACTGACGGTCACAGCAACGGCCAGAAGGGCTGCCCGGGTGGTCCCGCTGGACACCGGGTGCGCCAACGGTGGCCGGTTCACCGCGTTGCGGCTCGAAGACTCGCGCAGCTTCAGGCTGAAATGCAAGAACAGGGCCGTGCCCTGGAACAGTCTCGGTTCATCCGGGCGCGAAGACGATGGGTGATCCGGGTCGCCCGATAATGTGCAGGAGCGGCATCCTCGCCGCGATTATTTTTTATCTCCAAATCGTGCCGGGGAGGCCGCTCCTGCCGGAAGATTCATGCAAAGATTGGGATGATTATTCGGCAAGGCCGGCCGTGCGCAGGCCAGCCAGGAAATTTTCAAGATCCCCCGGGTCCTTGAACGGGAATGCCTGGCGGATGCGCTGCAGGGAGAAATCCGGATTCAGGGCCAGCACCTGTTCAGCTTCCCACTTCGCGTCCTCGATGCGGCCGGACCGTGCGTAGGCAGCGGCCAGCCACACGCGCATGCGCTCCGAGGACGGGTTGGTTTCGAGTCCCTGCTCGAGTGCATCGATCGCCTCCTGGTAGCGTCCGAGTATGAAATACGCCTGCCCGAGGTGAAATGGATAGTTGTAGGGGTGATGGGGATTGAGCTGCATGGCCTTTTGAATCTTTTCGAGGCCCTGCTGCGGCCTCCCGGTGTAATACAGCAGTGTCGCAAGCAGCACATGGGCATTGGCATAGTTGGGGTCATAGGCAATCGCTTTTTCCGCTTCCACCAGCGCCTTCATGTATTCACCCCGTTCCCTGTAGACAAGCCCCGTGACGAAGTAGGCGACAGGCAGCGTCTCGTCAAGCGCAATGGCGTGTGTTGCCAGTGCCTGGGCCTGCGCAAGCGAGGTTTCGCGCACTTCGCTCCAGCCGTTCATGGCTTCAAAGGCATGGGTCCATGCGAGCATGGCGTAGGCCATGGCGAAATCCGGATCAAGCTCTATGGCTTTCAGGTAAAGCTCACGTGCCTTGCGGTTATCTTCCCTGCTGGCATAAAGAAAAAAGCGGTTTCTGCCATGCAAAAAATAATCATAGGCTTCCGGGCTGCTGGTTTCCTCGCGCCGCAGTCCTGTCTGTCCGGCGCTGCCCGTGCGCTTTTCCATGGCAGACAGGATCTTGTGTATTACCGCCTCCTGCAATTTAAAAATGTCGTTCACTTTGCCGTCATAGTGCTCCGCCCAGAGGTGACTGCCGCTGGCGGTATCAACAAGCTGCGCGTTGAAGCGCACGCGCTCGCCGGCACGACGGATGCTGCCATGCAGGACATAGCGTACATTGAGTTTTTTTGCCACGGCCGGGATATCGACGGGTTGCCCCTTGTAAAAAAAGCTTGAGTCACGCGCAATGACAAACAGCTGCGGATTTCCGGCGAGCCCGGTGATCAGATCATCGGTCATGCCATCGGCGAAGTAGTCCTGTGCGGGATCACCGCTGAGATTGTCAAATGGCAGCACCGCGATGGAGTAGGGTGCGCTTTCCGGGGCGAGCGTTTCGACGGATTGAGTCCATGGGCCGAATTGCAGCCAGGCAGCCAGTGTTGCCAGCATGATAATGAGTGCTGCAATGACGCTGCTTGCGCGAATCCACCTGTTTCCGGGTGGTGGTGTATATGTGCTGTCTTGCGGGGATTGCACCTTCCTGTCTGTCACACCTGCCGGGCTGACAGGTGCGACAAGCCGATAGCCCCGCTTGGAAAGCGTCTCGATGATGCGTGGTTGTCGTGCATCGTCGGCGAACGCCCTGCGCAGTTTTTGTACGCTGCTGCTTAATGCATCGTAGCTGATGACTCTTCCGGACCAGACCGAAGCCTCCAGTTCTTCGCGACTGACAACCACCCCGGGCCGGCTCGCAAGGTAGACCAGCACATCCATGACCCTGGGTTCCAGTTTGCGGGAATCGCCGTCATGGCTGATGCGGCCACTGGCCGGATCCACATCCCAGTCCCCGACGCGAAACGGCATTTCCCTCGCGGTGCCTGCCCACTCAGCACTCATAACAGAGGGCACTGCTTATCCCCGCGTCGCACGGGGGAGCCAGGCAGATGCGCTGTTGTGTATACACGATCATAAAAAAGCCGGAAAAAAACCATATCTACAACATGATTTTAGTCCTTTCTGCGGCTAGTGTTTACCGCATTAAGGGAATGCTGAACACGTCATCATCCCGGCGAATGCCTGCTGAGTACCTGTTCAGGTTCTCCTTGATCATGTCGGTCGTGTGCAAGACAACGTCTTACCAGGGGGTGGGTGATGAAAAAGGCAATCGGCAGTGTGCTATTGATCGTTGTGGTGGTGCTGGGTATGTCCCCGGAGGTCGGGGCCGCCGGGGCAGCGGATGTGACGGGTATGGATTATCCGTTAAGCCGTATTACGGACAGGATTTATGTTATCTACGGTCCGTTTGATTTACCCGACAGCCGTAATCACGGCTTTCGTAACAACCCCGTGATCGTGCTGACCAGTGCAGGCGTGGTGGTGTTTGACCCGGGCGGCAGCGCCTGGAGCGGTGAAATGGTTGTCGGCAAGATCAAGTCGATCAGCCAGGATCCGGTGGTCGCGGTGTTTGACTCCCATGCCCATGGGGATCACTGGCTCGGTAATGAGGGCATCAAAAGGACCTACCCTGATGCCGTGATCTACGGCCATCCCGTCATGAAGGCCAGGGTGGAGGGTGCGGATGGTGAATTCTGGCTCGCGCAGATTGAGAAGCTGACCCGGGGTACCGCGGGTGGCAAGCGAGTGGTCGCACCGGACAAGGCCGTCAATGACGGCGATGTGGTGGTCATCGGCGATACGCATTTCCGCATCCACCATACGGGCCCGGCCCACACCGACAGTGACATCATGGTCGAGATTGTGGATCAGAATGTGCTGTTGTCGGGTGATGTGGTGAGAAACGGGTTGCTGGGTATTATGGAATCCGACGCGAGTTTCGCAGGCAATATTGCTGCCATTGATACGATCACCAGCAGAAATTACAGCACCATCATACCGGGTCACGGCCGTGCCGGCGGCAATGATATCGCCCTGAAATATCGACGCTATCTGGAAACCGTGTTATCGACGGTACGGGAACTTTATGACGAGGGGCTGGCCGATTTTGAGATGAAGCCTGCCATCAATGACGCTACTTCGGCCTACAGTAACTGGGCGGGCTACGATATTCGCGTTGGTCCACACGTGAGCCGCGCCTACCTGGAAGTCGAGGCGGATGCGTTCTAGGTGATCATTGTGGTTGCTTAAGGCCCGCCTGTGTGCGATGCGGCGATCGCCTCGCCGGCACGCAGTGCCCGCACCTTTTCGTAGAGTTCGATATAGCGTTGCGCGCTGCGTTTCCAGCTGAAATCCTGCCGCATGCCGGTGCACACAAGCTGTTGCCAGATCTCCGGCTGGCGATAACATTCCAGCGCGCGATCCACGGCGGCCATCAGGGCCGCTGTGGTGGCGTCCCTGAAACTGAAACCGGTGGCCGTTTTCGCTTCAAGGGTTGCGGGTGTGGTATCTATCACCGTGTCCGCCAGTCCGCCGGTGTGGCGTACGATCGGAACGGTACCGTAACGCTGGCTGTAGATCTGGTTCAGGCCGCACGGTTCAAAGCGCGAGGGCATCAGAAAGATATCTGCGCCGGCTTCCATGTGATGCGACAGTGGCTCGTCATAACCGAGGAGCGCGGCGACGTGTTTCGGGTAGGCCGTGACCGCGGAACGTATGGCGGCCTCGAGCTTGCTGTCGCCGCTGCCGAGTACCATCAGCTGTGCCTGCTGCTTGACGAGCTGCGGGACAATATCCAGGATCAGGTCGATGCCTTTCTGCTCGACCAGCCTGCTGATGACGGCAAACACAGGGATTGCGTCACCAACCGGCAGCGCAAAGTACTCCTGCAGGGCCTGCTTGTTTTCCTGTTTGTGTTTCAGCGAACGTGCCGTGTAGGGCACCGGTATATACGGGTCTCGCCCCGGGTTCCAGACACTGTAGTCAACGCCGTTGACAATGCCCGTGAGGTTGTCCTTGCGATGACGGATGAGTCCATCGAGTCCGCAGCCGTATTCACTCGTCTGGATTTCCCTGCCGTAGGTGGGGCTGACAGTGGTTATCCAGTCTGCGAACACCAGCCCGCCCTTGATAAATGAAAACTGGTTGTGAAACTCCATCGACTCTATCGACCAGAAATCCGCGGGTAAATGCAGTTCCTCGAAAACTGTCCAGTCAAACAGACCCTGATAGGCGAGGTTGTGGACAGTAAACAGGGTGGCCGGATGGTCGTCGTGGCGTGCCAGCAGCGGCGGCACCAGTGCGCTTTGCCAGTCATTACAGTGGACAATGTCCGGCTGCCAGCCGAGGCCGGCGGCATCCAGTGCCAGCACCTCGATGGCGCGGCAGAAGGTCGTGAAGCGTTCGGCGTTGTCCGGCCAGGCGCTGCCCGATTTCATGTTGTAGGGGTTGCCGGCGCGGTCAAAATGTTGCGGAGAATCGACCAGGTAGAGCGTGACCGTACTGCCGGGCAGCCGGCCGGCAAGGATGCGTACCGGCTGTTCGACGCCCTCGAGTTCCAGATGGGCGACCAGGCTGTATTTCTCCGCCTTTTTCAGTACTGACTGGTAGGCAGGGATGACAACCCGGATATCGTGATGCAGGTTGCGGATCGCGCGCGGCAGGCTGCCAGCCACATCGGCCAGCCCGCCGGTCTTGATCATCGGGTGTGCTTCAGAGCTGGCAAAAAGAATGTTCATGCGGTGTCAGTATATTGGCAGGGCGCTTGAGCTAATGCGCCGCTTGCCTTTTCAGACAAACGGTTTAATCTCCACAGCTATTGGAGGGTAGTGTGTCGCTTGTCCGTTGTTAATACAAGCGAGCACTGATAGCAGGTGAGCATATCCGCAGGGGGGCGATATGGCTAACCGTCTCGGTCCGCATGCATCCGGCAAAGGTCTGGCCATGCGCGACGATTTCCTGGATGGCCTGAAGTGCTTCAGAAATGATGATTATGAAGGCGCGCTGTTGTTCTTCCGATCTGCGGATGAGTGCGCCGAGATGGATGATGTCTATCAGAGCCGCTACACGTCGTTTCATGGACTGTCGCGAGTCTGCATGGGCGACAGGAGTGGTGTGAAGCTGTGCCGCAAGGCTGCGGTGGGCGAGATGCGGGATGCCGAGGTCTACTACAACCTGGCCATGGCCGAGTACCGCCTGGGTTTCCGTGAAAGTACCTATATGGCATTACGCCGCGGACTGAAGCTGGAACCGGAGCATACCGGGTTGCAGCGCCTGAAACAGCAACTGGTGTTACGTGAAAAACACGGTTTTATTCCGGGGCTGAAGCGTAGCCACATCATCAATCGCCTCCTTGGCAAATGGTTTCGCGGCTCGCGCCGGCCCTATACCGATAAAGAATGAGACACCCACGCGGCGCCGGCTTGCCCTATAATGGTTGGCGGGAGTCGGCCAGGCAGTCGCTCCGTACCTGATCCCTGTTGCCCGCCTGCGGGTGACACGGTTCAGGTACGGGGAGGAAAGTCCGGGCTCTACAGGGCAGGGTGCCAGGTAATACCTGGAAGGCGCGAGTCTATGGAAAGTGCCACAGAAAATATACCGCTTGCACGCGTGCAAGTAAGGGTGAAATGGTGCGGTAAGAGCGCACCGCGCGGCTGGTAACAGGCGTGGCAGGGTAAACCCCACCCGGAGCAAGACCAAATAGGGGAACGTTCATGCGGCCCGCATGGTTCCCGGGTAGGTCGCTTGAGGCCTGCGGTGACGCAGCGTCCAGATGAATGGCTGTCCACGACAAAACCCGGCTTATCGGCCGGCTCCCTCTTCATGCTCCCTCCGGATGCTTCCTTTGCAGTGTTCCATTATCATCGACTGCCACCTTGTCTGCAGGGTGTTAGCGAATATCAAGGTGACTTGTGGGGACAGTGGTGGGCGTAAATGGATGAGCCGGACAAGCCGGCGTGGTGGCAGAGCCTTCGCCACCTGACCCGGCACAGCCTGTGGTTGCTGCTTGCGGTCGTTGTGCTGTTTTTCGCTTCCCGGGTCGTCAGGCCGGCACCGTGCTGGGGGCTTTTTTTACTGCTCAGCCTGATCTGCTGGCCCATCTGGCAGTACCGAACGGAATACCTGCTGTTTCGCCGGCGCCTGGTGCTGGAGGGGGTCATGCAGGCATCGAGCCGCGTCAGAAGGCTATTGTGGGGCGGGAATGTCACCCGGGTTGTCCAGGTGGTGGTGTCGCTGTGTCTGGCATGGCTGCTGCTCACCCTGGTCTCCCGGTTGTCGATGCCACACTGGCTGGTGCTTGCCGCGGACGGCGTGTTCCTGGCCCTGATCTATGTCCCTGTCACACGGGGCTTCACCGGCACCATCAACACACGGCATCTGGGTGCGGTGGTGCGCCGCTGGCCGCTGTTTCTCCTCAATGGCGTGGTGCTGACCGCGGCATTCATGCTGCTCGACTTTGCCGTCGTCGGTGCACCGGATACCCGTCAATTGTCATGGAATGTTCTGGCCGAGCAGACCTATGCATCTCACTACAGCATGGCCGGTTGCGTACTCTGGGGTGTCAGCGCAGGTGCCGCGGCAACCGTCGAGGCGCTTGCCTGGCATGGCTCGCAGCTCGTGATACCGAACCTGCCGGACATGGGGGCAAGAATCATCGCGTGGTCCTTTTTTCTGCTGCGTGGTGCGGCCGTGGCCTGGCTGGTGACTGCGCTGCTGCTCGGCGTCAGCACGGTCATGGAAAAACGGGCGTTGGTACGGCGCGGTTACACATCTGCCAGTACGCTGTCGATTGCCTTCTTCACCACCATCATCATCCTGGCGCTGCCCTTTTTCTATGCAGCGGTTAAGCTCAATGAACTGGACCCCTCGACATTTGACAGCGGGGCAGAAGACACGGCTGTATCAATCGATCCCTGCACGCAGGATGCCACGCAACGCGCGCGCTTGCGCACCAGACTTGATGACAAGGTGGCGCTTGCCCGCAGCCAGACGATGCAGACGGCTGATGAAGCCGTCGAGGCACGACTCGATGTGCTGTTCGCGGATATCGAACAGGGCGTGGATCATTATCTCGACTGGTATTTCACGGTGCTTGGCGAATACCAGCGGCTGGCGGCTGTGTTCACGGCGGATGTGGCGCAAACCATGCGCGAGCAACTCGAACAACACCTGTTTGCGGACGTCGATATTGATGCGCAACTCGACGCGCTGGACCGCGAGCTGGAGCAGCTGACAACGGTACGCTTTGCACGGCTCGCCCTGCAGCTCAGGCACGAGCTCGCCAATGCACCCTGTGATGTCGGCACGCTGACACTGCAGTCCCTGTCAGAACTGGATCACGACACACTCAGGGCGTCGCTGGCTGCAAGCAGTGGTGTCGGTGCGGGTATCGTCGCCAGCAAAATGCTCGCCAGTAAAACCACTGCCGCCGTGGTTGGCAAGGTCGCGGCCAAGAAAACATTCCAGACCGGTGCCTCCCTGGCGACCAAGACACTCGCCAAAAAGGGTTCCTCGACACTGCTGTCAGCCGGTGCAGGGACTGCGCTGTGTGCCCCGACCGGACCCGCAGCCATACTCTGCGGCGTGACCGCAGGACTGATTACCTGGTTCAGCGTCGACAAGGCGCTGGTCGAGCTGGATGAAGTGCTCAATCGCGAGGAAATGCGTGCCGAGATTCTAGCGGTGCTGGATGAGCAGAAGGCGTTGCTGGGCGAACAGCTCAAGCAGAAACACACTGCCCGCATCGACCGCATGAGCCGTCATGTGAATGCCGTCGTGCAAAAGACCTTTGTTCCAGCAAGTGATGGCATGCGCCTGGAGGCAGTGGATGAATGATATCACCCGTGCCGTAAGCTCATCACTATTGCGATTAACACCACACAGAGTAAGATTCCCGTTTTATACGGGGAGTCTCCTGGATTGATTGATAGATCGTCATGCCGGCGAAGGCCGGCATGACGAATAAATCAGGGCTTCTTCAGGTTTGACGGGTCTGGTGTCTGCTTCGAATGGCCTTCCAGTATCCGAAGATTCATGCGTTTTGTCATTGTTTTGAGGGCCTGTTCCATTAGTACCTGTTCCCCGATCAAACCCGCGTACCCGGCAGGAACGCGCTGTCGGTATGCATTGCCAGTGCAATGCTAGCAAAGACCGAACACGAAATTGCAATGAACGGGCGCAGACTGCGTTTCCCCCTGCGTCAGTTCCTGACCCTGTGCATCCCGGTAGCGGTGGTCATACTCGCTGTCGCCTTTGCCTTCGCGGATATGCGCACCCGCGCACAACTTGACCAGATCATTGCTACCGAGCGCGCCAATCTGCAGCAGCTCAGCGGCTACATGGCGGCCGAGGCATCCACCTCACTGAATCATCTGCTCGCCCTGGCCCAGGAAACGGCGCTTGAGCAGGCCATGGACTTGCCGTCCCCTGGCGCAATGCAATCCGTGCAGTCGCTGTTCCTGACCATGGCCGGGCGCAACCCCGACTATCAGCAGATTCGCTGGATTGATGAAGCAGGCATCGAACGGGTGCGCGTCATGCGTGACCAGGGCCAACTCATCGCCGCTAATAACGAGCAGCTTCAGGACAAGAGCAACCGCTACTATTTCAAGTCTGCCGACGCGCTCATGATTGGCGAGGTCTATATCTCCCGCCTTGATCTAAACATGGAACATGGCCGGATCGAGACACCCGTGAGACCGACACTGCGCGTCGCCACCCCGCTGCAAGACCGTCATGGCAAGCGCCGTGGCATCCTTGTTATCAATATCACCATGCGCTACCTGCTTGCGGCCATTCGCGACGCCCGCGAAAGGAGTGCAGACACAGACTACAACCTGATAAACCAGGATGGTGAGTGGTTGACGTCGACAGGACAGGATCAAGGCACCTCCCAGACGGAACCGGACTTTGATTTTACCCGGCAGCATCCGGCTGCATGGAAGCATATTTCCACACATCGAGCCGGCACCGTGGAACTGAGCGATGGTTTCTGGATCTGGGAGACGCTGGCACCGGAAGATACGATCCGCCGCGTGGTGCTGGGCTCCGGAAGTGGAGTTGACGTCCCCAGCATCTACTCGGACGAACTGGCCCTGAAGCTGGTGGCACACAAGCCGATCAGGGCGTTAACCGAGTTGCGCCGGGACAGCCGCATGCTCATCATGCTCGGTGCGATTCTGCTGCTGGGGTTCTATGCCTGGGGGTTGCTATTCTTCCTGCGTGGTCAGCTGATGGAAAAGCAGGCAGAAATAAACGTCGCCTACGCCAGGGCGCGTGCAAGCCAGATGGAGCGTCTCAAGGAGCTGGAAGAACGTTTTCGGCTGCTGGTAGAGGCCAGTAGCGTTGGCATGGTCGTGGTTGATACTGAGGGCGAGATCCTCATGAGCAATCCAGCCGCAGAGGCCATGCTGGGGTATGCGAAAGGGGGACTGAACGGGCTCCCGGTGGATACGCTGCTGCCGATCAGCCAGCGCGGGCAGCATGCGCATCTGAGAGCTGAATTTCTGCAAAATCCCGAAGTCCGCATGATGGGCAAGGGCCGGAAACTCGAGGCACTGACCGCCGATGGTCGCAGGATACCGGTCGAGGTGGGCCTTAATCCTTTTCTGGATCATGGCAAACAAGTGGTACTGGCCAGCATTATTGATCTGTCCCGGCAATAGCCGTCTTCCCGGCCCGGCTGCAGCGTTGTTGATTGACATGAAGCGCGGCTGACGGACTGCTCCCGATCCGAAACCGTAACTGCCTGTTGCCTGGCACAAATCCGGACAGCGCCGGGTAGCTTGACTGCTGTGCGGCGGGGCCTTAACGTTTCTGTCATAAATCCTGGCCCGGGATGCGGTTCTGACAGGTGCTGCAGGTGCGGTGCCCCCGTCGTGATCCCGGTCTGACCAGGGACAATCGCGGCGGGGACGCCGCTCCTGCTGGAGGATTATTCATGAAAACAATCATTATTGCGCTCGTGCTATTTGCCATTGTGCCGCTGGCGCATGCGGCTGTCGTCGGAGAGGAGGTCACCTATACGTCGGGCGATACTCAAATGAAAGGTTACCTCGCCTGGGATGACGCGATTGCCGGCAAGCGGCCGGGTATCCTCGTCGTGCATGAATGGTGGGGACACAACGCCTACACCCGCAAGCGCGCCGACATGCTCGCCGAGCTGGGCTACACGGCGCTGGCGGTAGACATGTACGGTGACGGTAAAACGGCCAGTCACCCGGATGATGCCGGCAAATTCGCCGGCGCGGTGCGCAGCAACATGGATGTTGCCGAGGCACGCTTCCGTGCGGCCATGGAACTACTGGCCAGCCAGGAGACGGTGGATCCCGACAGGATTTCGGCCATTGGTTACTGCTTTGGTGGCGGTATCGTGCTGGCAATGGCGCGCCGCGGTGTTGACCTGGATCTCGTGGCGAGTTTCCACGGCAGTGTCGCAACCGACAAGCCGGTAGAAAAGGGCCAGGTGAAGGCGCGCCTTGCCGTGTTTAACGGGGCTGCGGACCCGATGACAACAACGGCCCAGATCGAGGCCTTCAAGACCGAGATGGATAATGCCGGTGTTGACTATCTGCTGGTCAACTATCCGGGTGCGCTGCATGCCTTCACCAACCCGGCTGCGGATGCCTATGCCGGAAAATACGGCCTCCCGCTGAAGTATGATCCTGAAGCGGATGCCGACTCCTGGAACCAGCTGATTGAACTGCTGCAGGAAGTCTATGAAAAGTGAATCAGTCAGCAACAAGCGGGACTCAGTACTCTTCAGTACCCGCCGCCGGCCTTGCGGGCGCTATCCATCATAACCGGGTCAACACCTGGCTCGACCGGGTGAGCGAACGGCAAGACAACGAAGACACAGATTCCATCGGTAAGCAACTGTATTTGCTTCCAAACGCAGACTGACAAATATTTCCGGGCCGTCACCTCGCCGAGCCGTCGTGCCTTGTATCGTCATGACCTTGTGTGATGCCTACGTACTTTCCACAATTACATACGGCTTTAAAAGCTTGGTACTTTCCGGCACACAGTCAAGAAGGGAATACAGGGTTCTGGCTGACGGCACAGGAAATGAATCGATGGAGGGGAGATAATGCAAAGCTACATCGTGCGTGTGTATCGCAGAAGCCCGGATAACAAGGACGATGTTGCCGGTATTGTTGAGAAAGTAGGAACACAGCAAAAGCAGGCTTTCCAGGATATTGCGGGACTTCAGGAATCTCTGGGGCATTTTATCACGTCAGACAATTCTGAATATCCGATCTATACAAAGGCGAAACAGATCGATCTGTACGCGTGCGATTGAATCTATCTGCCGGCAAACGGGTAATTCAGCTTTACACGCCTCATGGCGACCTTCATGCGCTGGTCGCGGTTTGTCCATGATGACGAATAACAATCCGGGGGCGGCCTTGTCAATCAAGACGGGTGCCGCGGCGCTGGATTATTCCATCAGCGCCTGTGCAGCAGTTGTTAACAGGTATTGCCTCGATGTAGAGCCGGATGAGGGCCGTCTTGTGAGCGGTATCAAGGCCAACGCGTCCAGGGTCTGCCCGGAACGTATTACGGCCCTGAAGTAAACTGCTCCGTGGGAACCCGGTAATTAACGACCGGGGTGCAACTCTTCTGGCATGCTCTCACCATTCAACGTGGCTTGTAGGTTGCCTGCACGACGGTCGGAGATCTTGCGCCGACACCCCCATATTGTCATCCCGCTACTGTCCTTGAATGGAACGATGGGCATGTGACGGGTCTGCCGTCTGCTGCCAAGCCGGGACTGGTTGTGTTTCATGGTTCTCCTCCTTCAAGACGGGTATGAATAAACCCGGACACCACTCCTTTTCAGGGGGGGCGGTCGTGCTGTTTCAATCAGGATACACGCTCCCTGCGCAGACAGACCGCTGACAAGCTTCGCTTATCCGGAAGCAGTGATTGCCTCTCATGCAAAGTCACCAAATAGATGTAGAATAAATTTACCGCGAGCACCAGCCAATCCGTATTAATACGCATAAGACAACGCGCCCGGGGGCAAGCGGCACATCCAGTCAAGGTTTGCGGGGCAACAGGAGCTGTTTTGAACGGAGTGGCATGCGTGCCGTGTCGACACAGGGTTTGTTCTACGGGTTCCGCGTGGACCGGCTAGTGCAGCGCCTGGGCGCCGTCGGTGCAGACGGGCTGTTTACCCTGTTCCTGTCCAGTCTGGTGCTTGTGGCAACATTCGGTTTGTCGCTTGGCTGGCCATTGCGCCATGTGGTGCGAATGGCACGCAGTGCACCCGTTATGGCGGCAACCGGGTCGATGCTGGTTGTCCTGGGCATGCGCCTTGACAAGGGGACAGTGACGGACGATTACGCGAGGCGACTGGAGCGGGCCATCAGGCTCTATCGTCAAGACGACAAGCGCACTATCCTGGTCGTCGGCGGCCTCACCGGTTCATCCATCGCGAGCGAGGCGGCGACCGGGTGTGACTACCTGACTTCCCGAGGCGTGCGTGCGGAGCAAATCCTTCTCGAGGATGCCTCCCGCGATACGCTGGAAAATCTTCGCAATGCGCGCTGCCTGATGAAGTCGAATGGCGTTGACCGGTTTACCCTTATTTCAAGTCGCTGTCACCTGGCCCGCTGCCGGATAATTGCGCAGGGACTGGGTTTGAATCCGGACTTGTGCGGTGCCGAAGACGTATACAGGCTGGAAATTGCCGGGATGCCGCTGTTGTTGCTGGAGGCCTTCTATATCCACTGGTATTACACCGGGGCAATCTGGTCGCGCCTGACACGAAACAACAAGAGCCTCGAACGGATTAGCTGAAATCCCGGCCCTCGAGTGTCCCGGCCGGTTGCAGGAAGGGCCGGTGTTTGGCCCTTCCTGCCGCTGGCAAACACTTACAGGTTGGAGACCTGCACATCAATGGCATTGGAGAGGTTCTGGATCCAGCCATTGTAGTTCGAGTGAATGTTGGTGCCGTCGTAATCCAGATCTACGCTGCTGTTGTAGGTGATGCTGTATTTTGTGCGGTCGTAGTTGATATCCACAACGGCGGTATGTGTGCGCAGGTGCAGGGTACCCAGTATGTGGCCCGGTCCCTGTTCTTTCATTATCCACCCCAGCGAGCGGCCCGCTGTGAGGATGGCGCCGGCGATATCGGCCTCTGTGACGCCTTGCTCGGTCGTGGTGTAGTGTGCATCCGAGACATTGTAGACGGGCGCGCTGCGACATCCGGCCAGCAGTAAAGTGGCCAGTACCAGAGTGATTGTCCCGAGTGATTTAAGTTTCATGTGTATCCTCCCTGCCTGATTAGGGTCCGTCATGGACCGAAGTTGGTTGTCAACGGTATGCAAGTTACTGCGGTTTCACTCCCTTGATCACATGAGTGACTGCCTTGCCTGCGGCCAGATACCCAGCGAACGCAGCAGGCCGAGCGGGTACAGTCCCCGATTAATCAGCTTTCCGGCAACCATCCTGACGATTGCCCAGGTATCGCTGGCCGGCCGATAGTGGCTGTTCCGGGTGTGCGGGTGATAGACGGTGTCAATGGCAACGCACTTGCTGCGTATTCCTCGTTGTGCGGCATCGATGAGGATTTCACTCTCGAACACGAAGTTATCACTCGCTGTGGGGCATTGCTGAAATACGGCGGCTGGATAAAGCCGGAAGCCTGACTGGCTGTCGCGGATACAGTAGCCAGCCGCCCAGGATATCCAGAAATCAGCGCAGCGGTTGGCGAAGCGCCGCAAGGGCGGGGCACAGTGCCTGTTATGGACGCGTGCGGCAATAATTATGGTGTCGGGATTTGCGGCAGCCTTGTCCAGCAGGAGGGAGATGTCTTCCGGGCGGTGCTGGCCATCGCCATCCAGGGTGACGATAACGGTGGCTCCCTGCTCGAGTGCCAGTCCGGCGCCGCGCAGCAGGCTCTTGCCCTTGCCAAGATTGCCCGGATTGCGTAGCACCGTAAGCGCCGGCAGTTTCGCGAGCACCCGGGCCGTTGCGTCGCTGGAGCCGTCATCGACAACGATGACGTGCCCGGTGAACCGGCCGGCCCGGCGCACAATGTCGACAATGGTGGCGGCCTCGTTGTAGGCCGGGATGACCACGGCGAGTTGTCGGGATGCGTCGGGATTCACTATGCCATGGCTCCGTTGATGGCGATTATCTGGCCGGAGATATACGCGGCCTCATCCGAGGCCAGAAACCTGACCAGCGCGGCGACCTCGTCGGGCGTCCCGGCGCGTTGCATGGGTACCCTGTCCCTGATCTTGTCCGGGTCAAATACCTGCCCGGTCATGCGGGTCGCGATGATGCCGGGTGCGACGGCGTTGACGGTAATGCCTCTCGAGGCCACTTCCAGGGCCAGGCTGCGGGTTGCACCCTGGAGACCGGCCTTGGCTGCCGCGTAGTTGGTCTGCCCACGGTTGCCGATCATACCCGAAACCGACGAGATGGAAATAATCCGTCCCCAGCGCGTCCGCATCATGGGCAGCAGCAGCGGTTGTGTGACATTGAAAAAGCCGTTGAGTGAGACATCAATGACGCGTTGCCACTGCGCACGCGTCATGCCGGCCATGGGGGCATCCTCGTGGATGCCCGCATTGTTGACAAGCACCTGTATGGCACCGTTGGACAACAAGGCCTCCATTGCCTGTCGGGCGGTGTCCGCATCCGTAACATCGAAGCAGGTGGCCTCTGCCGTTCCCCCTGAGGCCATGATGGCCTGTGTGATTGCTTCGGCGCGTTGCGCAGAGGTGTTCGCATGCACGATAACATGCAGGCCGGCACGCGCCAGATGGTGGCAGATTGCCGCGCCAATCTCGCCACTGCCACCGGTAACCAGCGCGCGGGTCATGGTGTCGAGGCCTTTCGGGCGCTGACCGTGGCGCGGGCGCTTGCCAGCGCAGTACTCTCCGTGGAAATGGTAAACCGGTACATAAAACTGTCAGTCAACGTGGCGATCATCTGCGCATGGACCAGTAGCGGTGTGGGTATATGGTCAATAAATTCTTCCTGCAGGACAACGCTGCGCAGTGCCGCCAGGTAGCCGGGCAGTACCCGGGTGCCGGCTTCGCGGGCCAGCAGGCCGCCGTGAACGGCCATGGCCTGGGCACCGTATTCCAGCAAATGCACCGAGGCGAGTCTACCGTTGTTGCGCAACGGGTTGCCGGGATCAGTATGCGAAGTGGCCGAACAACGGATTTCTTCTGCGTCCCACTCAAGCACACTATCCAGCAGGCACATGCTCTCTGCATGGGGTATCAGGCTGCACAATTCCTCCTTGCCGATCAGCATGGTACATAGTCTACCAGCAAGCCGCGCGTGTCGAGATAAGGCAGTACGCAGTGCGCCGGCGTTCCTCCGGCAAGCAGTTCAAGCAGCAGCAATGCCTGGGCTGCCGGGCTGCCAAGGCGGACTGCTTCCAGGGATGTGGTTTGCAAACAAGTGCTTGCTGTCTGGTCTACGAGGGCTACCCGCAGTTCTGCAAGGCTGGTGTCATCCTGCTGCTGGCTGAAAAGCAGTGCGGCTGCAAAGGGTATGATGGCTGTTTGGGGAGTGCTGAGTGCCGGTGGTGGTGGCTGGTCATAAGTAACCAGCATGACCGGATGGTTTTCACACAATACCTGTGTGACGCTTTCGAGCAGCCCGGCCGCAAAGCTTGCGTCACCAGCCGACAGGCTTGTCGAGGGCAGGCGGCAGTGACAGCCAATGCTCCAGTAGCCGGCAGGCGCATTGTGTACCGAGTTATGAAAATCGACCGGTGATACCGGTCGTTCCGGCAGGGTCAGTGTGCTACAGAGCCGGTCGGAGATGTCCAGGTCACCGTTGCTGGTCGCAAAAACCGTCGCCATGCTGTCAGCTGCAAATGCCCCTCCCTGCAGGGCTTCCGTGGCCGCCTGCAGGGCGATGCGAATGGTTGGCGTGATGCGCCGGCGTTCGTTGGGCGGTAAGGTGTCCGGGTTGAACCGTACTACAGGTGCAGGCTGGTATTCCCGTTGTCTCGTCATGACATCGCGGCAGGCGGGCCAGTCAGCCAGCCCCGGCGCAACAATACCGAGCGACTGCAGAAAGACGCTGTTCATTTGACGGGCTCGCCAAAAATCAGGCTGCAATTACTGCCACCAAACCCGAACGAATTGCTGAGTACGGTCCGTACTGCCTGATGGCGGCCTTGCAGCACGATGCCAGTGGACAGGCTGCTGTCCGGCTGGCGGGTGTTCAGCGTACCCGGGACAAAATCATGCACGATGGCCTGGCAGGCAATGACGGCTTCTGTGATGCCCGCGGCGCCCAGGGTATGTCCGGTCCATCCTTTAGTTGAACTGAATGCAGGGGGCTGTCCGAAGACCCGCTGCAGTGCCGCATTTTCCGAGGCATCGTTGGAAGGTGTCGCCGTGCCATGCAGATTGATGTAGTCGATGTCCCCGCTGCCGAGTCCCGCCCGCTGCAGGGCCCGCTGCATGGCGAGCGCCGCGCCGCGCCCTTCAGGGTGCGGTGTTGCAATCTGGTGGGCATCACTGCTCTCGCCATAACCGCGCAGGGTGATGGCGCCGCTTCCCGGATGTTCCCGTTCGAGCAGCGCAAAGCCGGCGGCCTCGCCGATATTGATACCGTTGCGCTCCCTGTCCCACGGTCGGCAAGGCCGGCTGGAAACCAGTTGCAGGGCATTAAAACCATGTAGTGTCGTCAGGCACAGGCTGTCGACACCGCCGACCAGCGCGGCATCGCAGAGACCCGCCTGCAGGTACCGACTGGCGGCGGCAAATACCTTCGCGCTTGACGAGCAGGCTGTCGAGATAGCCAGCGACGGGCCACGGAAGTCCAGCAGTTCGCGGACAAAATCGACACCCGAGTAGATGAGATGGGTGTTATGAAGGTCGAACCAGGCAGGCAGTTTGCCGGAGTTGGGGTCGCGGCTGCGATAGGCCAGTTCCGTTGCCTGGATGCCGGACGTGCTGGTGCCAAGAAAGACGCCGATGCGCGCTGCACCATACTGTTGCCGGAGTTCGCCGGCCGCTGCAGTAAAGTCATCCTGCTCGAGCGTCAGTAACGCCAGCCGGCTGTTACGGCAGTCGAAGCGCTGCAGCCTTGCCGGCAGGGTGACATCCTCGACGCCGTCTACGCGACCAATCCAGGTATCCAGCCCGGCCGTATCGAAATCACACGGACGCAGGCCGCTGCGCTGGTCGCGCAGCGCGGACCACGTGGCCGCTACGCCGTGTCCAAGTGAATTCGTGATTGTGCGGGCATTGATGGTTATGCCGGGTATTGGCATGGGATAGTTAATGTTAACGCGTCTCGAGTTGTTGGTATCTGGACGCTGCGAGGGCGAACAGAAAGCATAACGGGACGCCAATGGTAACGGTAATCCCGATTGAATGCAGTACGGGAATGGGCGAGCTGGCAAGGAGAGCGAACACGGTGATGGTTGATGCGGCACACACCAGCAAGGCATGCAGTATGCCCGGCCGTTCCGTGTCCCGGTTGTCTGCGTGATGGAAGAACAGGCTGTAGTCGATGCCGATGCCGGTTGTCAGCAGCAGGGCGATCAGGTGAAACAGCGACAGTCGTTCTCCCATGGCACCCAGCAGGGCGCCGGTCAGGCCAGTGGCGAGCAGGATCGGTAACGTGACCCTGAGTGCCGCGGTTACGGATCGCAGGCCCAGCGACAGGATCAGCAGGATCGCGGCAATGCCCAGCAACAGCCGTTCCAGTGCGCTGTTGCGGAAGTCAGTCAGCAGCGTTGCCGAGGACTGCTTAAGATCGATGAGCCGTGCCTCCGGGATGCCGTGCTGTTGCCACCAGTCCTGGAAGTCGCTCACTGCGGCGATGCCGGAGAGCAGTATCAACGCCTTCCAGCCGGTCTCGTCCTCGAAGAGCAGCGGCTGAATACGCAGCCCTGTCGGTGTGCCTTCCACATCACTTAATCCCAGCGGCGCCAGAGTGCGGCTCGCGGATAATGCCGCCAGGAATGGCGCAAACGCATCCCGCCGGAAAGGCAGTCCCTGCATGGCAGCGGCCAATTGCTGCTTTGCAATGGCGGGACCCGGCAGGGAGTCTTGTCGCTGTTTTTGTGTCGCCCTGCTCGGCAGGTAGTCGGTTGGCGTGTCAAAACCCGTCAGCAGGCCCTGGTCAACGGCGCTTTGCAGCTTCCTGGCAGCCCGTTCGCAGATTTGCAAGACCCTTTCCGGATCTGTGCCACTGGCCACAATCAGCTGGCTGACATCCGCTGCACCGATGGCATCTCGCAGGCTGCGATCGAGCTGGCGCTCGGCGCTGGAGAGTGGGCTTAATGCCGAAACATCGTTTTCCCACTTGGGTGGTGAGAGGCCCAGCAGCAGTGCAAGCGTGGCCACTGCGACGGCAAGCACGAGCCGGGCGACAGGTCGGGACAGGTTCATTAACGCACGCAGACCGGACGCCGTGACGCGCGGGACAGTCACAGGCCTGCTGGACGCCAGCAGGGACGGCAACAGCCAGCGAGTCACCAGGGCAGCGGTGAGCAACCCGCAGGTGGTAAAGACCCCAAGCTGGGCAAGCCCGGTAAAGTCCGTCCGTGCAAAGGCGAGGTAACCGATGCAGGTGGTAATGACCCCCAGCCGCAGTGTCGGCCAGATGCTCATGATGGACTGCCGCGCGGTTTTTTCCGGTTGCAGGTGACTGAAGAGGTGGATCGGGTAGTCGATGGCAACACCCAGCAGGGTGATTCCGAATACCAGCGTGATGCCATGCAGGCTGCCGAACAGGAGTGCGGTTGCCAGGCTGCCCGCAACCAGTCCGCTCACGATCGGCAAGCCGCCCAGTACCAGCAGGTAAAACGAGCGGTATACGAACAGCAGAAAGACGCTGACCAGGAGTGCGGCTGTGATCGACAGGGTGCGCAGGCTGGAGCGAATGGTGTTGCGTGCATTATCCGCGAATACCGGTGAGCCGGTCATTAACAAGCGGGTGTCTGGCGTGTCTTTCGCTGCATCAAATGCGCTGCGGATGGCGCTGATTGCCTGCTGTTGTGCAACGGCATCGAAACCGGGTGCGCGGGTGGTTGCTACAAGTAATGCCTGCCGCGAGTCCGCCGAGAACCAGACGCCATACAGTTGCTGCGGCTGCCGCAGTGGTTGCCAGTTGCCGAGGAGTGCACGAAATGCAGCGGTCGGGTCGGCTGCTAACTGTTGCCGGTCCATGAGCGGGAGTACGCCGGAGAGTTCCTTGAGCCGCTGTTGCAAGCTGTTATGCAGGTGCTGCTCGTCAAAGGCCGTGGTCCCGGTGTTCGGGGCGAGCAAGTAGCGGTAGCGGAATTCGAGTTCCAGTCTGTCCTTATCGAAGCGCATGCCATTGTTGACCTGGGAGAACAGGCCACTTGCCTGCAGCATCGTGGCCATGCGTTGACTGGTGTCCGCCAGTGCCTCCGGGGTGGCATTCTCCAGCCCGATCAGGATCAGACGGCTGGCCGGTCCGCTGCGAATCAGGCTGGTTGCCAGTTGCTGTTCGTACGTGGCGCCGGTGGGCAGGAACTGGGTGAGATCATGAGTGACCGGGGTACCGCGCAGCGCGGCGATCGCTGCCATCAGCAACAGCAACCAGGCAAGCAATGGCAGCAGCGCCTGCCTAGTCATCATCTGCCATGATGGTCATCAGCGTCGTGTCGCCCGACGCCTCCAGCGTCTCTGCAGAGTGTATATGGACGCCGCTGCCGATTATGATGATCGCCTCTATATAGGTACGTACCTGCGCGTCCCGCGGTTGCAGGCGCAGCGTCCAGTGCTCAATGTTGCCGCTTAATCCGGTTTCGAAGTGCCGCTCCAGGGTTTTGCCATTACCCGACAGGAGGGCCCGCCAGGATTCCGCGAAGGCGCGAATCAGCGGGTGGCTGTCCAGCGAGAGTGTACGCTGCTCGTTCCCCGTCTCGATATACAGGGTATCACCGCGGATCTCGAACAGTGAGTGTTCCGGCAGGGTGACTTCTTTCCTCAGGTAGTCCGGCGCCTGGTAACTGAGGGTGCCTTCCACCACCAGCGGTGCCTGCAGTAACGCCAGTTGCTTCTCTTCCCTGAAACGGACCTCCGCCGAGCTTATCCGGGTGAATTGCTCCATCAGCATGTCCAGTGACAGCTCAGCCATGGCGGATGGACTGAACAGCAACACCAGCAAAGCCGGCAGTAGCCGGAGATCAGCTGTAGCTTTCCCAGAAATCATAAAAGTTGAACCAGTTATAAGGGTGTATGCGTGCCTGGTAGCTGAGCCGGTCTGCGTAGTTTTGCAACCAGGCCTGCAGATCCGGCTCGCGCTGCTTGCGGTCAACCGTGACCCGGTCGGCGAACTCCTCGAAGAAGATATCGTAGCGATTGCCGCCCTGATAGATCCCGAAGAACAGCATGACCGGAACCTTCAGTGCGGCGGCTGCCAGTATTGGTCCAGCGGGGAGGGTGGCTTCAGACCCCAGTACCCTGCAGCGCACCGTCTTGCGGCTATCGATAACCCGGTCACCAAGCATCCCGATGAGATAGCCCTGCTGCAGATACTCGTGCACCTGCAACAGCACATCCACATCGCCGGACTGGATGACCGTTTCACTGATGTCCGGGTTGAGAGTGTGCAGGATGCGGGTAATCGTTTCATTGTGTGCTTCCTGCATAAGGATCTTCACGGCAAGTCGCTGCTGACAAACGCCGAGTGCCCGTAATACCTCGAAGCTGCCGATGTGGGAGCCGAGCAGGATACATCCGGTGCGGGCGTCGAGTTGCTGCTGCAGCCGTTCGAGATTGTGGGTGCGAATATCGAGACAGGCATACTTGCCGGTCAGCAGAAAGACGCGGTCCAGGATTGTGGCCGAAAAATGGTGGATATGCCTGGCAACATGCCACCAGTGTACCCGCTGTACCCGCACGCGCTGCAGATAATCACGCGACGCCCGGCGTGCCGCCGGGGCAAACAGCAGGAAGTACAGTGTGATCGGGTAGAGGATCATCCTGGCCGTCGGACGGCCCAGGTGCATTGCGATCCAGCGAATCGTGTGAAGCATGCAGGCGTTGCTCCGCTCCGACTGCTTGCTCCAGACCTGGCTCACGCGGGCGCCTGTGACACCTGCAGGATAACCGTTCCGCGGTTGAGTAGCCGTTGCCCGGCGCTGCAGCTGAATTCGATCTTTCCCTCGTCCAGGAATTCGAGCGCTATGCTGAAGCAGCTGTCCGGGGCAACCGGCTGCAGGAACTTCACCGCCTGAAACCCCTGGATGCGTGCTGTCGGCCGCCATGCCCTGATCGCTATCATTATTTCTTCCAGAAGCACAACACCGGGTACCACGGGATTTCCGGGAAAATGTCCGCGCAGGGAAGGATGACTGGCGGGAATGCTGTGCCCGGTAGAGAAACTCAAGCCTTGTTCCCCATTGTTTTGAGCAGGTCCAGCAGCGCGCTGCGCGGCAATTTACCGGTTTCATTGCGGGGCAGGGATTCGACCCGCAATAGCGGCCGTGGCAGGAAGACAGGGTCAATCAGGCGGGCGAGTTGCTGGCGGATTTCCGCAGTGTCGAGCATGGGAGCAACCACCAGTGCCGTCAGTCGCTGCGCCGTTTTGCTGTGCGACTCGGGGACAACGAATGCGGCATCCATGACACCCTCGATACTGCGCAAGCGAACATTGAGGTCATCGAGCGAGGCACGCTTCCCGGCGATGTTGACCATGTCTGCATGTCGGCCGTGCAGGTTGAATTGCCTGCTGTTGACGAGTTCGATGACATCATGCAGCGGTACTTCCCCGGGGAGATTGGGTCCCGCTGCGACACAGGCCTGAGGGTGTTTGCTGATGCTCAGTCCTTCATATAGCAGCCAGTGGGTTTCTGTCAGGGTCCTGCGTGTCGCGAGTGAGCCAGTCTCGGTGCAGCCGTATATCTCCAGCACCGGGCAGTTAAAAACCGTTTCCGCCTGCCCTGCAAGCGCCTTATCCAGGGGCGCTGTGGCGGATATGATGTAGTCTGTCCCGGGCCAGTCCAGTCCGGCCGCAATGCAGGACTTCAGGTGCATGGGCGTCGTGATCAGGACGCGCGGAGCCGTCACGGATTGCAGTGCGGTATGGATGTCGGCGGGGAAGAAGGTCTTGCTGGTATAGACGCTGACGCCGTTGATTAGCGGGTTCAGGATCGATGTCTCCAGGCCATACATGTGCTGGGGCGGCACAGTGGCGATGATGGCGTGCTTGTTAATACCCGTACCAAATCCGAAGCGCTGTTGCTTCATTCTTGCGCCGGTAACAAGGTCCTGCCAGTATTTCCTGTTGGGTCTGGATTTGCCGGTGCTGCCCGATGTAAAGACGATGGCGGCAAGATGCCGGACTGGAATCAGCGGTATTGCCTGCGCGGCATCGCGCCCGTGCTGCGCCATTTCGTCAATGCGCTGCAGCGGGACCCTGATACCGGGTTGGCCGGCATCGCATATACAAAAGGCATCCAGGTAATCACCGGCAATTTCATCGATGATACGGCTGGCCCGGTTGGGCGGCAGCAGGTTGGTCTGGTGGTTGATCAGCAACGCGGCGAAGCCAACAAGAAACCAGTAGCGGTCTTCACACAGGTTGATCGCGTACTGCGCTGCCGGCAGTCGTGAGGCCACTGCCCGGGCATCCTGGAGAAAGGTTGCCGCGCTGATTTCCCTGCCGTTATGCCAGGCAAGGGTGTCAGCGGGTGCGTGCGCAGCCAGCAGGGGCAATTCGCCGCTGTCGGCAGGCAGCGTGCTATTGCTTGTTGAAGGCACGCGGGTCTACCCGGGACAGGTTGCGCACAAACTGGCGAAAACCGGGATGTTCAAGGTCAGCAAGATACTTTACCCGGAAAAAATACTCTCCGGTAAACAGCAGCAGTGCAAACAGGTAATTCAGGATATTGCTGAACAGGGACCAGATTTCAAGCGGCGCGAACAGTGCCAGTAACAGCGATTCCAGCGCCAGCAGGACAAAGAACAGGGTCCATAATTGCGTGACCCGGCGTGTGTAACCGAGCGCCCCCGGCACCAGCTTGCCGCGCAACAGGATTGAAAACTGTGTGATGAGCGGGGTCTTGCCGGCAAGCAGTGTGCGGCCAAAAAAAACGGCAAGCCCCGTGTTGATCAGGACCGGTATCAGGTAGAGCAGGAATTGTTCGCTGTTTTCGATGGCTGCAGCCAGCAATACGACCGTACCGGTAACGGCGAGACCCGCGAACAGTCTTGCTGCCGTGCTGCGACAAATCAGCAGTACGGGAACCGCAAGCAAAACCAGCAGTGCCACAACGATGTGTCCGCTGATAATGGCGGTATGTATCGCGACCGGGCAGGCAAACAACAGGGCAAGCATGAGCAGTGATCCTGCCTGGAAGCCGGCGAGCCTATTTTGTTCTGTGTTGTTCAATATGATGACTGAGTGATCGCAGGTTCGAGAATACCCGGGTGTTGTTGCTGTCATCCGATTTGATCTGGAAGCCGTATTCCATGGAGATCCCCAGTGAAAGTTCCAGTGCGTCAATGGAGTCAAGTCCGAGACCCTCGTTAAACAGCGCCGATTCGGGCTCGATGGTTGCGGGGTCAAGACCTTCCAGGTTGAGGGTGTCCACGATAAGCCGTGCAACCTCTTGCTCAAGAGGTGTTTGTGCTGACATTTTGATTCCCTTCAAACAACCAGCGAGGGGGTTGTGTCTGGTCTAATTATTCGCAAGGCAATAGTATACAAGCACCTGACCAAAAAACCACGATCGAAAGCGGCAGCGGATATTGATTCTCAGGCAGTAAAATCAATTTGTTAGCTATAATTACCAGGACGGGGTGACGCCCGCAGGCAGACAGTTTATGACAAGGGATCAACACAGGACGTGTTCGTGCGATGTACTGGTCGTGGGCGGAGGTCCGGCGGGGTCAACGATCGCTGCACTGCTGGCGGAGAAGGGCTGGCGGGTCACACTGCTGGAAAAGGCGCACCATCCGCGCTTTCATATCGGTGAATCGCTGTTGCCGATGAACCTCCCTATCCTGGAGCGGCTCGGTGTGCTGGAAGCGGTTCGCAGTATCGGCATGATCAAGCATGCGGCCGAATTCGTTTCAGATCGCCATACCGGTCACCAGCAGGTCTTTCGTTTCAGCAAGGCCCTGAATAATCAATATCCCTATGCCTTTGAGGTGCGTCGCTCGGAGTTTGATCATGTGCTGCTGCGCAACAGTGTGGCCAAAGGCGTGGATGTGCACGAAGGGGTACAGGTGCATGATGTCAACTTTCAGGATGCCGGCCCGGTGACTGTCCATGCCAGCCGCCGTGATGGCACTCCCTGCGAGTGGCGGGCCGGCTACGTGGTGGACGCCTCCGGCCGGGATACGCTGATTTCCCGGAAGATGGGCTGGAAGAAAAAAAACAGCAAGCACAACAGTGCTGCCGTCTTCGGGCACTTTGATCATGTACAGCGCCGCGGCGGTGAAGACGAGGGCAATATCTCCATCTACTGGTTCAAGCATGGCTGGTTCTGGATGATTCCGTTGCGTGACGGCACCATGAGTGTGGGCGCCGTGTGCTGGCCCGAGTATCTGAGGACCCGCCGCACGTCACTGGCCGGGTTTTTTTTCGAGACAATCGCCTTGTGCCCGGGTGTATCCGGGCGCATGCAGGACGCCTGTCTGCAGGGCAGCGTGCAGGCAACCGGGAATTTTTCCTATACGTCAAAACATCTGTATCGCAAGCGCTGTCTGCTGGTGGGTGACTCGGGGGGCTTTATCGATCCGGTATTTTCCAGCGGGGTGTTTCTGGCCATGAATGCTGCCTGCCTGGGCGCCGCAGCGGTGGATGGTGCGCTGCGAAATCCGGCGGCAGAAACTGCCCTCATGAGGCAGTACCAGAAGACGGTACAACGCGGGCTGCGCACTATGTCATGGTTTATCTACCGCTTCACCTCGCCGGTGTTGCAGCGCATGTTCATGCAGCCATCAAACAGGTTTCGTATGGAGCAGGCGGTCATCTCCATGCTGTCGGGGGATGTTTTTTCAAAGTCACCGGTGCGCTACTCGCTGGCGATGTTCAAGTGTTTCTACTACCTGTTTGTAGTCTCGGAGTGGCGCCGTGTCCTGTCTGCCTGGCGTTTCCGGCACAGGGGTATGAAACAACTGTTTTCACAGGAGACCCTCCTGAAGGATCCGGACGTATAGCCGTGAGGCGACTGATACAGCAACAGGAATCCAGCATACATCGTCAGCGGTTATTGCCCTCACCGCTGAGGATTATGTCTGCGCCGGCCGGGAGCCTGCCTGCGCTGTTGCAGCGGGATGATGTGTTGATGGCCGTCAGTTTTTCCGGGAGGAATGAACTTGACCGCAATGATCCGCGGCTGGTGCGTGCGGGATTGCCGGCCCTCGGACAGTCGGCTGCCGTTGAAATATGGTGCGGGGCCGGACAGGTCAGCTGCCATCGGAGGGGGCGCATAAGCTGGTGTGAAAATGGCGATGTCCTGTTTGGTCATGTGTTGCTGGAGGAGGCGCCTGCAGAGGCGCTGGACGAGTTGATTGTTGCGGCCTATACCGAGATCAACGCCTTCCTGCAGAACTCACCCTATCCCTGTGCGTTCCGCTTCTGGCACTATATTCCGGGAATCAACCGGGTCGAGAACGGTATTGAACGCTACCAGGCCTTTTGTGTCGGCAGGCATGCTGCCTTGAGTCTGCAGCTCGATTTTGAGCGCAGCCTGCCCGCTGCAAGCGCCGTTGGCACGGAGGCTCCGGGGTTGTTGATTTCATTCGCTGCAGGAAAGTTCGAGTCATCGCAGGTGGAGAATCCGCGCCAGGTCAGCGCTTTTCATTATCCGGCGGTTCATGGACCACGCAGTCCATTGTTTTCAAGAGCGGTCGGCATGAACTTGAGCACTGGCGAGCAGCAGCTCTTTCTGTCGGGAACGGCCAGTATTGTTGGGCATGAGACACAACATGCTGGCGATATCATTGCCCAGGCAAATGAAACCTGCAGGAATATTGCGGCTGTACTGGATTACCTGAATCGTGAATCGCACGGCGCAGCCGGCAGTTCTGTAACGTGCGCAAGTCTGCGTGTCTACCTGCGCTATCCAGGACATCTGGAGACTGTCAAGACCATCCTGAATGCGAAGCTGGGTATTCCTGATAACATCATCTATCTGAAAAGCGATATATGCCGGGCAGGGCTGCTACTGGAAGTGGAAGGGGTTTTCACCAGTGCGCAATAAATTGCAGACCTTTCGCTGGGCCCTGGCGCGATTACTGTTCATCGTCTATATCGTATTTTCCGTCGTGACACTGGTCGGCGGATTTCTCACGGCGCCGTTGATGACCTGGTACTTCTTCGATGACTGGCGATTCTGGCGCTACTGGCGAGCCGGTCTCGGGCTGCTGCCCCATGGTCTGCGCCTGACGGCAATGATGCTGGGCCACAGTCGCGCCTTCATGTTTTCAGTGCCACTGACCAGCCCGCCACGTTCAGTTCCTGATCCCTCCGTGGCATTTTTCCGCGTCGACTGGCCCCATGGCGATTCCTGTGGAGAGTGTTCCAATTGCTGCAAGGCGGGCGGAGCCGTCTGTCCGCTGCTCGACAGCGAACAGCAACGCTGTCGTGGTTACAACAGCTTCTACTGGCGTTATTTCAACTGCGGGCGCTATCCGTCCTTCACAGAGGAAATCCACTACTATGATTGCCGCAAGTGGGCACTGACAGCACCGGCATTGCAGAATCAAGCTTACCCTGGCGTAGTAGAAAGTCTTCCTGCAGAAGCGGCTAACGTCTCGAATGAGTGCGCCGGTACCGCGCGCCTGCAAGATCGAGACAGAGACAGAACCGCGCTATCGGGGTGAATCAATCGGGACGATCCGGCAGGGTGTGCGTCTGTAGCAGGCTGGCCGGGCAGTTGACTGCCTTGCACTGTGGGGCGTCAGTGCCCCGGGACGCAGCGCGGATTTCCTGCTCGCTTTCCCGGTAACGCGGATCATCGTCATTCGTAACGAGTACGGCGCAGTGCGCGGCCAGCAGGGCCTGCTGCGGGCAGCCGTTTTGCAGCATCGCGAAGGCCAGATTGTTCCAGCCTTCGGGTGCGTGCGGCGCCACGTGGCATGCCTGCCTGAAGGCATGTTCGGCGGCTGTGTAATCACCGCGCGTATAATCGTTGTTACCCAGTACCAGCCACGGCAGTGGTTCATCCGGCCAGCGCCGCGTCGCCGCCAGGTAGGCGGGCAGGGCCGGTTCATTGCCGGCGGTCAATTCAAGCTCACGGGCAGCACGCAGATAGTCGGCCAGCCGGGCAGTCGCCGGCAGCTCGCCAGGCGGCAGGACCAGCAGCGCCCAGTAGTCACCGCGTGACCACGTTCGTTCAAAGGTTTCCAGTGTGGTACGCCAGCGCCGCGTGGTACCGGAACGCAGCACCAGTTCCCCGTCGGGCAGGCTGTAGCCAATGACCACGGCGAAGTGCCATTTTGCCAACCCTGGCAGACCGAGGTTCTGGTAGACCAGCACCGGGTTGCCATGCGCGATTTCAGTCAGCAGATCCACGAGTACGGGCTGCAAGCGGTAGGCGAGTTGCCCGTAGCGGCGTGCCGTTGCGGACATTTCCTCGGGCAGGCTGCCGTGCAGTGCGGGAATGTAAACGGCATCGACCAGTTCCGCTGGACTGACCTCGATGGCATGCGCCTGCAGGACGGTCGCCAGGGCGGCCGGTCCGCACTGGTAACGCTGTTGCGGATTAAAGGGGGTATCAACAAGTTCGACCGCCACGGGCAATTGCCCGGGCGCTTGTTGCAGCAGCGCGCGGCTCTGCGGGACGCTGCTGCAGCCGGACAACAGGGCTACCAGCAGCACAACACCCGCCAGGCGGCAGGTGTTCACCGCGCCGTTCATGCAGGCTTACTTGATCGGGTGAATGAACGGGAAGATGTTGGTAGCGCCGAGGGCGTCGGTGATGACAAACACGATAAAGATCACCAGCAGTATACCCAGCACACTGTCGCCACCGGCATTGAGGGTGTCGATGCCCTGGTTGATGCGAGCCAGTTCGCTGTTGCTCAGGCTGGCGACGCGTTCCCTGACCTGCTCCGGGTTGAGGCCGAGTGCCTGTAGTTGCTGCTGTGCTTCCGTGCGCGCAAGCAGCTGTTGCAGCCCGTCGATCGATTGCGGCGTCCCGGCTGTCGTGACCAGTGTGTCTGTGTCCAGCAGGGCCGCCTGTGCGTGCAGGACAGGCAGCAGCATGAGCAGGGCGGATAACAACCAGGCCAGTAGTCGTTGGTGTCGTTGCATCGGTGTTCTCCTGATTTATGAAGGATGAAAGATTGTTACATGACCTGGCGGACGTAGAGCGTGCCCCGTTAACAGAATACAATCAACCGTCAATAAATTGTCGATCCGGTGACGACCGGGGGCCAGGCGCTTGATGCTTTCGCGATGCGTGCACTTTCTCCAGCCTGCGCCGGAATGGCTAGAGAATGTCTTCAATGAACCATGCCGAGAAGGCATGTCGACCGCTGATCCCCGCTTTTTTATAGATCGACGAGGCCTGCTGCCGGACAGTCTTTTCCTGCGTGTTTCTTACGATGGCGATTTCTTTCAGACTGAGTCCTTTCAACAGCAACCAGCCAACCTCACCTTCACTGCCCGTCAACTGCCATTCCGAGAATTGCTGGGTCACCACATTACCGAGTTTCTTGCGTGCCTCCAGCACATATTTTTTTGGATGTGCCTGCGAGCGGTTTGCCGTGTCGAGTTCCTGCCGCAGCGACCTGATCTCAATCCGCTGCTGGTGCAGGTCACGCAGTAGCCAGACAATGGCAAGCAACGAAAGACAGACAATGATCGCTTCCTTGATCATGTGCTCAGCGTCGGCACCGTGTGAAAGATCAGACACCAGGTCGACGCCACTGGCAACGGCCACAATGGCTAATACAAGAATCAGTACGGTTTCTTTGGTCCGGTTGCTGTGCATAATAATGAGCTCATAAAAATCAGTGGCTTATGCTACAGGACATGTGTCCTATACGGTACTGCGTACGGCGTTGGCCCGATGACTTGTTGCCAACCGCAGGCATAATAACCCTGCAGCTGGCGCTATGCCTTCAACGGGTGTCATGGCTGCAGTGCAAATTCCGGCGCTTCGCCTTGCACCGGCTGGGAAGTCGAGGCAACAGCGCCCACCTGATGTGTAAGTATACCGAGGGTATTATGATGAGTAAGGAAATACGTGTTTGGGATCCATTGGTACGGATTTTTCACTGGAGCCTGGTAGCGGGCTTCACCATTGCCTACCTGAGCGGTGAAGAAGAAAGCAATGTCCATATATATGCCGGCTACGTGGTGCTCGGGCTTATCATATTCCGGGTATTATGGGGCTTTATGGGTAGCCGCTATGCGCGCTTCAGCAGTTTCGTCACCTCGCCGGCGACCGCACTCCAGTACCTCAAGGACCTGGCGGCGAAAAGGCCGCAACACTATATAGGCCATAACCCGGCGGGCGGCTGGATGGTGCTTGCCCTGTTGTTGTGTCTTTTCGTGGTTTCACTGAGTGGCCTCAAGGTGTATGCCATCGAGGAGGGACTGGGTCCGCTGGCGGGCGACACACCGGCATTGACACTGGTCAGCGCTGCACGGGCGGATGATGACGACGATGATCAGGGTCATGAGAGCAGCAAGGGCGGACACGCTGAAGATGAAGCTGCCGAGGAATTCTGGGAGGAGTTGCACGAAGTCTCCTCAAATATCATGCTGCTGCTGATTGTCCTGCATGTCGCCGGCGTGATTGTTGCCAGTCGTTTGCATGATGAGAAGCTTGTGAAAGCCATGATTACCGGGAAAAAGATCAGCAAGACGGAGACCTGATAGGCCTGCTTGTCCCCTCTCTCCAGTCCCGATACGGGGGGAGGGGAGTCTGGTCAGAGGCGCCTGGTTTTGCCAGGCTTTTGTGAAAGCAACCGTTGCACCTCCTCCAGCGTGGCGATGGCCCTGCGGCGGTCTGTGATTCTGCGCCGATCGGCAGATACATTGAAACCGCTACTGTCCAGCAGTGGGAATTCAACGGGCAGTCCCCAGCGTCGGTCCCCCGGTTGTCTTCTTTTAATCGTCATGTTTTCAGGCCTTGCCTGATAGAAGTATTGATGGTTCTCCTGACAATGCAATAACGGGATGTTTCGGATTTAGCTTGTTATGTAAGTAGATATACGTATTTTCTGCGTTGGCTGGCGGGAGTGTCTGGCTTGAACCGGCGATGATTCAGCGACAGGTACGATTGATTCTGGCGGGTACATCCGCGAGGCATTTACAACTCACGCAGACCCTCGGAGGGTTCAATGCGCGCCGAGCGCATACCCGCCAGTCCTGCCGCGATGACGGCGGCACTGCAGGTGACTCCCAGCGAGACGGCATAGTGAAACTGTAACAGCCGACAGACCTGCTGCCCCGGATCCAGCTGCGCGGCCATCATGCCATTGATCAACCAGGCCGTGAGGGAATAGATGGCCACGGCCAACGCCCAGCCCAGTATGGCGGTGAACAGTGCCTGCACCATCGGAAACCAGACGATATCACGGGTACGGAATCCTACCAGCCGCAGCACCGACAGTTGCTTGCGTTTGCGATCGACATTGGCCCACAGGCTGGCCCCGAGCGAGAGCGAGAATCCCACCAGACCAATCACGGCAATCGCCCAGTAGAGGGTTGTCAGGTTCCGGTCCATGCGCTGCACCAGTTCGATCGCGGCCACCTGGGTATGCACATCGACGCCGATTCCGGCAAACGCGTCACGCAGCCCCGCCACGTCGTGGATGGAATGCGCATAGAGCCGAAAGCCCGGGTAACTGCGTTCGGTGTCCGCCGGTTCGCCAACCCAGTCGAGTTCAGCCACCTCGCGGCCATCGCGGAAATCCTCCAGTGCCTCAAGCAGTCGCACGGAGACAAAGGCGCCGTCCCGTGAGAATGACCGTTCAGGGGCGATGGCCGCCACGGTCAGGGTCAGGTGCACGCGTTCCTGCACCCCGCGGTAGCGTCGCGCGAGGCTGCCGTCCAGCAGGTCGCCCGCCCTGGCTGACAACTTTTCAGCCGCACTCCGCGACAGCACTACGCGGTCGAGGCCTTCCGGCAGTGGCGCATCCGCTGCGAGTAGCGGGTCGCCGGCGCCGGAAGCCAGCAGTTCCACCGGCACGATGCGGGAGGAGTGGGCGCTCGCCAGCTCGATGGTTGCCGCGATGCTGCGCGTGCGCGGCACCAGAAAGGCGACGTCCGGTCGCGCACGCACGTTCTCCAGCCAGGCCTGGTCGTAGCGTCCGCTGCCGACGGGTCGAATTTCACGGTTGCCGGGATCCTCGATGAGTTGTTCCATCATGGCGCCGACAATGCCGAACTTTAGCCCGAACAGCACCATCAAGGGCCCCAGTACCGCCGCCAGTCCGAGTATGAAACACAGCGACATCTGCCACTCGTGGAGGTAGTCGCGGGATGCCAGACGGAAGGTCTTGAACAGGTTTGCAATCATCGCTCAGCCGCTTACCACGGTTTCGGTCAGCTTGTTGTCGCTGGAATGCGTGGTTCGGTGCGCGAGGCGCCGCAGGCCGAGTTCCTTGATATGGCGCCAGGCATGGCTGGCGAGGATCACCGTGCTGTTGAACTCCTCGGCGACATCGAGAAACAGTGCCATGACATTTTCTGCGGCATACGGATCCAGCGAGGCGGTCGGTTCATCGGCAATCACGATGGCGGGCCGGTGCGCCAGCGCGCGACCGATGGCCACCCGTTGCCGTTCGCCCGTGGACAGATCCTCTGGCCGCTTCTTCAGCTGGTTGGTGATGCCGAGCTTCTCCGCGATGTGCCCGACCGTGCCGTCGCGCCGCAGGCCGAGTACACCACGGGAGAGGTTGATGTTGTCGCGTACCGACAGATAAGGCAACAGGCCACCGGTCTGCATGACGTAGCCGATGTGTCGCTTGCGCATATCGCCCAGCACGTTGAGATTGCCGTTCTGCCAGCTGGTGTTCACATCGAGCGGATCCTGGTCATCCTCGGGACGGAAGCGGAAGGCACTGGCCGTTGAAGGTTGCAGGATAAAGGCGAGCATATCCAGCAGGGTTGACTTGCCGCTGCCCGATTCTCCGATCAGGGCGATTTTCTCACCCCGGTCGATGCGCAGGCTCGGCACCCTGAGACGGAAGGCCACACCCTTGGCCTCACGGTTCTTGACCACGTCATGCAGCAGATAGATAGTGGAGTGCCTGGGCTCTGCCGTCGCGCCTGTTTCGGTACTCACGTCGTGCAGTGGCCGGCCGGACTCAGGGCAGTTGTTCCAGTTCGAGCGGGTAGACCGAATCACCGCTGACCGGTCCGCCGTCGAGGCTGACCCACAGGTCGGTGTGATCGTGCAGTGCACGGTAATAGCCGATTTTCTCTTCCAGATGATTGAGAAAGGCGATCTGCTGCTGTGTGGACCAGCTTTGCCAGTCATTCAGCGACAGCCCCATCACCTCACCGGTATAGGGGAGATCCTCGATGTACTCGCGCATGAAACCCATGTCCGCCAGGCTGTTGCCTGCACCTGAAGTGGTGGTCGTGGTCGCCCCCAGCAGCTCGGGATCACGCGTTGCCGTCGCCGCGAGGCTCTGCAGTTCGCCGAGAAAATTCTGTGGTGACAGCAAGCCGTCTTCCGCCGCTTCAAGCACCTGCGTCAGCACGTCACTCAGGTCCGAGAGCTGGTCGCGGGTCAGCAGCACCCTGACATCCAGGGTGGTGCGTGCGGGGTTGGTGAAATCACGGTCCAGCAGCCAGGCATCAAATACGTTGGGCACCTGACCACCCTCGGTCTTTTGCAGGTAGCGCATGCGCAGTGCATAGCCGAGCTTTGCTACCCTGGCCTGCAGTTCAGCCAGTTGGGCATTGTCACTGGCCGGCGCCACTGCCGGTGCCGGCTTGTTGGTGGATGCCATCCGCACTTGCCCGGTGATCTGACCAGCCAGTGCGTCCAGTACCTTGCCAAACTCCTGGACATCGCCCGTCGGCACACCGTAGTAAAGGCTGCCGATGCCCGGGAAGTCAGCCAGCCGGCGATACTGTTCGGCATCTGCTGCCTGATCCGGCATGGTCGCCGCTGTCAGCAGGTGCAGCACGAAAATGGCGATACCTTTCTGCTGGGCCATTTGCCGCAGGTCCTCGGCATCCAGACCGGTGCTGGCGAGCGGGTCACCGGCATCGCGCGCGCCGGCATCGGTAACCAGCACGATATAGCGGGCATCGAGGCCTGCCCAGTCGATGCTCTCGATGGCCTGCTTCACGCCGGCATAGGCGTCCTCGGTGAAATCCCGGCTGGAGACGCTGGCATCATGCAGCGATTTGAGATGCGAAAGAAAACTCGCCGCATCACCGCCTTCGTCCAGGTTGACATAGGTGCGCACGAGATAGTCCAGTCCGGGGGCGGCACTCAGGTTGTCGCGGTAGGCCACCAGCCCGAAGTTTACCTGGCCAAGCAGGTCGGCCTTTTTCAGGGTATCGAAAATAGTGGTCACGGCTTGCCGCGTGCGTTCGATGTAGGGTTGCATCGACAGGGTGGAGTCGATGACAAATACCAGTCCCGCGGTATAGGCCCGTTTGCCAGCCGCGGCCATGCCGGTGCCGCCTGTATCACTGTCCAGCGGAACGCTCGACACCTGCAGCAGGCGTGCCTTCTCGCTCCCCAGGTAGACCTCCTCGAAGCGGTGAATGGGTACGAGGTAGAAATCCTTGCGGATGTCGATGTAGCCAGGCGGCTGAATGGCAACCACGGGTGAGTCAACGGGCAGCTGGTCCTGCAGCGCCTCCGCATAAAGCCGTTTGTATGCCTTCGGATCGGATTGCCGGGCCAGCTGGCGCAAGGCGTCGCTGTCCTTGAAGAGCAGCACGCGGTCATGCCCGGCGGGGTTGCGAAAGGCGACTGTCAGGCCGGAATTCCATTCGATGCTGTCGTTGGCGGGCAGCCAGCCCGCACGAGTGCCAAAGCGGTCCGTGCCCACTTCGATCCACTCCCTGCCATCCAGTTGCTTGCGCGCGTAGACGTAGAAGGCGGTAAACGGAATTACCGTCGCACCAGCCTTCCCACCGGGCCTGGGTGCGATCCGGGCGCCGGGTACTGACAGCACACGCTGGTAGAGGGTCTGTTTGCCTGCCATCAGTAGCGGCCTGTCATTGCTGCCCGCTGGCCCGGCGGCCATTCCCGGCAAGGGTGTCATGGCGATGACAAGCGCAAGCAAAACTATCTTCATGGTCACGATCTCCCGGAGAATTATTGCCATTGCAGCAACAGACGCCGGGCCTGCTCGTCTCCGGCCGCGGCGTCCTGCTGCACGCGTTTGTGCAGGTCCTGCAGACGCTGTGCGGCTTCTTCGTTGCCGGCGGCGGCGGCCATGCTGTACCACTTGTATGCCTGGGCAGTGTTCGGTTCGGGCAAATAACCGCCTGCCGTGGCGTGCAAGGCCGGATCGGCCTGGGCACCGAGCGTCAGGGCCGCCTGCGCCTGGCCGTTACGCGCCGCGAAACGGTACAGCAGGTAGGCATCCTCGAGGTTGTCATCGGCCTGCATGCGTTCCGCCTCGGCGAGCACCACGTCCGCGTCGGGCCGGGCGCCGTCTGCCTGCAATTCATAAATGAAGGCCCGTGCCCTGTCCCCGCCGTTCATGATGGTGGCAATACCGCCCGGGGGAGGCGGCAGCGTCAGTGATTCGGCGCTCTCCGTTGCCGGTGGCAGCGCCAGTGTTTCAGTCGACTCCGGTGCAGTGAGCATTGAAGGCAGCGACGGCGTCGACGGTTGCTTGTCAACCGGCACCAGCCAGATGGCGATCGCGGTGATGACCGCGACCAGAGCCATCAGTGCCCTGGTGCGGCCGGGGCTCCATTTGCTGTTGTTGTCCGTGAGTTCGTATGCTTTTGCCATGCGACACCTGTACCTGCAATTCGCCTCATCCGGGCGGCATTATCGCGAATCTCGGTCCCGGTTAAAACCTCGTTGCCGGTGTTCCCTGAAAGCCCTTGCAAAACAAGGCGCCCGGGGCGACATGGTCAGCGCTTGAGGGAGTTTCAGGACTCGATTCTCGCCCGATTGGCGTGCTTGATCGCCATCTCGGGTCGTTTTCAAAGCGGATATCGACATGGTTTAATACCCGTCCGGCGCTCATGCCGGGCAGTGTGGCGGGCGCCATGCCGCGCGTATCCCGATAACCAACAACTAAAACCCAGGGGGTAAACTGTCCTTGCATTGCTCCAGCTTGCGAACTCTTTTGGTCATTCTCCCGGATCCTGTCCCGGTGGGAGAGGGGGCTACAGCACCAAGGAAAACCAATACTTCACTACAAGGAGACTATTGATGGAACCCGGCGAAACAGCAGAAACAGTCACGACAATCAATCCTGTCAATGTGATGGATGCCATCCCGACCAGCGTCGAGGACGTCAGCGAGATATGGCTGCAGGTGCAGGCTATTGCCACTGACTGGGGCATCAAGGTGCTGGCCGCGCTGGCCATCTTTGTTATTGGCCGCTGGGTTGCGATGGCTATACGCCGGGGTGTGCGTCGCGGGATGGAGAGGGGCGGTGTCGATCCCATTATCGTCGGTTTCGCAGGCAGTATTGTCTACATTGCCCTGCTGGCCTTTGTTGTTATTGCGGCACTCGGCCAGCTCGGTATTCAGACAACCTCCTTTATCGCCATTCTCGGTGCGGCCGGTCTCGCCGTCGGTCTGGCCTTGCAGGGGTCGCTGGCAAACTTTGCGGCCGGTTTCCTGATGATTATCTTTCGCCCCTTCAAGGTCGGTGATTTTGTCGAGGCTGCCGGCGTGGCCGGGGTTGTCAAGGAAATCCAGATTTTCACCACCACGATGAAAACCGGGGACAACAAAACCATCATTATCCCGAACGCGAAAATATCCGGTGACAATATTATTAACTACTCGGCGGAGGAAAACCGTCGCGTCGACATGACCGTGGGTGTTGCCTACGATGCCGATCTGTCAAAGGTCAGGGATGTGCTGAATGATATTATCAGCAAAGACGAACGCATCCTGTCTGATCCTCCCTCGCAGGTGGCTGTCGCGGAACTGGCAGACAGCAGTGTCAACTTTATCGTGCGTGTCTGGACTAAATCCGGGAACTACTGGGGTGTCAAATGTGATGCCACCGAAACCATCAAGAACCGCTTCGATGAGGAAGGCATCGGCATTCCGTTCCCGCAGCGCGATATCCATATCGTCAGTGGTTCGGCTGCGTAGCGGGTAGCGTCCGGGAGGCAGCGGTAGCCGGGCAGTCAAACTACCCTATACTATCAGCAAGCCAGATGCGAGGAGCACAACCCATGGGAAAACGGTTAATGATGCTTGGCAAACTGTTGTTTGCTTCCATGCTGTGTCTGTCCACGGCAACCGTGCAGGCCGAAGATGCGGCCTTCAGTGAGGCTGAACTCGACCAGATGATGGCGCCGATTGCGCTGTACCCCGACGCGTTGCTGGCGCAGCTGCTGATGGCCGCGACCTACCCGGCGGATGTGGCCGAGGCCGTCACCTGGTCGAAAGACAACCCGGATCAGGACGGTGATGCCGCAGTGACTGCCGTGCAGGAGAAAGCCTGGGATCCCAGCGTGATGTCGCTGGTCGCCTTTCCGCAGGTGCTGGCGATGATGGGGGAACAGCCGGACTGGGTACAAAACGTCGGTGATGCCTTTCTGGCCGATTCGGAAGCCGTTATGGATACCGTCCAGAAGCTGCGTCTCAAGGCACAGGAAGAGGGCAACCTCGAGACGACCGAGCAACAAAAGGTGATCGTGGAGACACCGTCTTCCACTGAAACGGTGATTATCATAGAACCGGCGGATCCGCAGATCGTCTATGTGCCGGCCTACAATCCCACCATTATTTACGGGGCCTGGTGGTGGCCTCGATACACGCCCTGGTACTACCGGCCGGTCGGTTATGGATTTGGCTCCGCCGTGGTGCGAGGTATCGGTTTCGGTATTGGCATCGGCATTACCAATGCGCTCTGGGGCGGTTGTCACTGGGGCCGTGGCCACGGCAGCGTCGATATCAACGTCAACCGGTACAACAACATCAATATCAATCGCAACAGGCTTGATGTTAATAATAAAACGACCAACTGGAAGCACAATGCAGACAATCGGCGCGGCGTGCCTTACCGCGATGAAAAAAGCCGCAAGCAGTTTGAAAACAAGCGCGGCGGGGCAGAGGAGCGCAAGGATTACCGTGGCCGTGACGAGCAGCGTGACAAGGCCCGTGCAACACTCGACAAGCGGGCTGTCGATCCGGCGGAGGGGCGCAAGGAGTTAAAGGGGGCAGGTGTTGACAAGGCAAGGGAGTCGGTGAGTAAAGCCAACCGTGACGTTGCACAGGGCAAGACAGGCAGCCGTGATACCGGTATGTCACGGGATGCTGCAAAGGGCATGAACCGTGACCAGGCCAGCAGCACGATCGTGAGCCGCGATACCGGCAAGTCACGCGATGTGGCCAGCAACCGTGTACCCTCCTCACGGGACAACGCGCTTAAAGGTGCAGGTAATGCACAGAAAGAACGCCAGAGCATTGCTCGCGGAAACTCCAGTGTCCGTTCCATGAGCAACCGCGGTGGTGGCGGTAGCCGTGCCGGTGGCGGTGGACTTCGGCGCTAACAGGAGAAAGACATGAACAACCCATCAGAAAACACACAGCGCACTGTTGTCGGCGGCTGGTCAGACGCGATTGGCAAGCACGTGTATGCGGCACTGACCGCGGCTGCAATCCTGTGCACTGTCTCCTGTTCGGATTCCAGTCAGGCGATCGCAGAGCTGACGGTTGATCCTGACCTCGGTCAGGCCGTTTTCGCCACCCCGGAAGATGCGGCGAATGCCTTCGTCCTCGCCGTGGCGAACGATGACGAGACACTGCTTGGCAAGGTGCTTGGCGCCGACTTTCGCGAGGTATTGCCGCTGGATAATATCGATGGCAAGGACCTCGACAATTTCATAGCCGCCTGGGAAAAGCACAACACCCTGTTGCCGCAAGGTAATCAAACCATGCTGCTTGCCGTTGGCGAAGACGAATGGACACTGCCGATTCCCATCGTGGAAGGTGACCCGGGCTGGTACTTCGATATCGAAGCAGGCCTGGAGCGGATGCGTATCCGCCGTATTGGCAGGAACGAACTCGCAACCATGCAGGCAGTGCTGGCCTACTATGACGCACAGATGGAATACGCGGAGCAGGACCGGAATGGCAACGGGTTGCTGGAATATGCCCGGCACCTGGTCAGCACACCGGGAAGCCGCGACGGCCTGTACTGGGAGGACAAAAGCGGTGACTCGCCCAGCCCGCTCGGACCGTTGCTGGCGGACAAGACACCGGGTGTTGGATACCACGGTTATTTCTACCGGATACTGGATGCCCAGGGAGCGCACGCGAAAGGCGGTGCCTACAGCTACCTGATCGATGGCCAGATGCGCTCCGGTTTTGCGGTGATTGCCTGGCCGGTCGAATACGGAGAAACCGGCGTCATGAGCTTTATGGTCAGTCACGCGGGAATCGTCTATGAGCAGGACCTGGGTCCGGACAGCGCCAGCATTGCAAAAGCCATGCAGGCCTATGATCCCGGTCCCGGCTGGATACCGGTGCAAGAGGTGAATACCCCCGGGGCGGCAGCAGAACAATAGTCACCGCTTGTCGTATTACGCTACAAGTCATGTCGCCGTGGAGGTAATCAACTGCTGAACATACAGCGTGTGGCGTTGTCGAAGCACAAATGCTGTCTATACCTGGCAATGGGCTGATTACTTTTTCCTCATTCCGGGTGCAACGCGACGCGCCCGGAATGACGAATTTAACAGTGCCTTCCCAATGGTACTCACCAGGTACGTGACCCTCAGGATGGTACGATAAACAAGGAATTCGAATGCGCCTTGCTGATCTAGAACGCCCCGGGTTTTTTGTGCCAATCGGCCTTGTACTTGTACTCACCGTGTTGTCCGCGGTGGTCTTCAATCCCGACTTCCAGAAAAAGATGCTGCTTAAGTATGTCGGGCCGCTGGTTGATTCACTGCAGCTTGAATATATTCACTTCACGCCCTGGTCGCTGCACATCGACCAACTCGCAGTGGACTACGCGGGCGGCCATTTCGAACTGGGACAGGGGACGCTGCGCTACTGTCTTTCCTCACTGTTGCTGTTGAACGCCAATATCAAGACACTGGCACTGAAGGATGTCAGTGTAGATATCAGTGAATTCAATCCGCCGCAAGCGGATAAACCTGAAAGCAGCGGACTGTTTCCCGGTGTGCTGGCATCTCTGCAACACGGACTCGGCTATACCCTGCAAGATGTGGATATCAATGCCGAGGTGCTGTTGCCTGACCGGCAATCCGTGTCGGCCCGCATCACCGGTGGCGGTATCAGGCCCAAAACCACGGGCACCATCAATATGCAGGCGCACGTCCATACCGGCAAGGAGGACGAACTGATTGCGCTTGACGGCGCTCTGGTGTTTAACCAGCTTTCCAGGGGACGCTTCGCTGCAATAGAGACAGTGTTTGACATCGCTGTGACACTGGCGGACCTGCCAGAGACAGAAACGGCCAGCCTGAATCTGCGGGTGACGCCTTCGCCACTGACTGAGACGGAGCCGGTGGCTGCCGGGTCCAGCAGCCAGGAACCGCAACTCACACCCGAGACCTGGGAGCTTGTAAACACACAGCTCGACGCTGACGGCAGTCAGCGATCCGAACTGACGGTTGAAGGTCGCTATGACGGTAACAGCGGTGTGTTCGACGGCGCTTACCTGATCACAACGAACGAGCGGCTGGTGCAGCGCTACGTGAAAGATACGGTGTTACCGCCCGCCGAGCAGCGGCTCAACGGTGACCTGCAGTTCAATGTTGCTGATACCACAGGTGAACTCACGGTCATCAGCGACCTGCTGGTGAAGCAGATCAAGGAAACCCAGGGCAACGAAAATCTGCCCGAGTTGCTGCGGCTGGAAAATAATTTCCGCCTGTCGCTGTTGCCGGGTCTGCGCCTGCGGGTCGAAACGCTTGATTCCGGGCTGACCGATGAGGAAGCCATACAGCCACTGACTTCCAGTCTGCCGGAAGATCTGGATATCCCGCTGCAGGATGTCGATGCCTTCATGCAGCAGGAGAATGTCCTGCTGGCCTTCGAACTGCCCGAGGTGCCGCTGGCCTGGTTTGACATCTTCCTGCCCGACCATGAACTGATAGACGGTATCCTGACAGGTGCATTCGAGATTACCACGGACACGGCGGGTTACCTCCATATCAATCCGGTCAAGGCGCTTACGATAACCGGTTTTACGCTCATGCAGGAGGATACGACGGTCGTCGAGGGTGTCAATCTGAGCGTGCAGCCACAGATCACCTACCGTGGCGATGCGCTCGATGTGTCGCTGCAGGCGTTGTCGCTGGATGGCGGCAAGGGCACCGTGGCCACAGCAGACTTCAAGGCCACGCTACCGCTGGGAGAACAACCGGGCGACATCAATGCACAGGCCGTGGTGGACATGGACATGCATCGACTGATAGATCTGCTTGCCCTGGAGCCGTCAGGGAGACAGTCCCTGCCGAAGAAGGTTTCGCTGGATTACAAGATGGCAATAAGGCAACAACCCGGTGCGCTCGTTGTCAATGCGCTGGATGCAAACCTGTTGCTGGACAAAAAGACCCGCCTGCTGCACCTGGAGTTGCTGCAACCGCTTAGCATGAAAAGTACGGCCGCAGGCAGTCGTATCGAAGGCGCCAGCGGTCCGCTGGCCACGCTCAATATCAGCGACGTCCAGCTGGGCTGGTTTTCCGCCTTTGTGCCGGATACGACCCTCAAGGGCCAGCTGCGACGTGCAGATTTTTCGCTGGTGGCGGATGAACAGGGGATTGCCAGCCTGGCCGCGGCAATGCCGGTCACACTGACCAATGTCACCCTCACCGGCCCGGACGGTCCGGTACTCAGGGATGTCACGGTTAGCATACGGCCCGACATCCGTCTTGCGCCGGATGGCACCCGCATCACCTACAGGGACCTGAATGTTACCGGCCAGAATCAACAGTTACTCGCCGGCAGCGGCGCGCTGACCCTGCCAGGTGCGGCCGACAAACCGTTGCTGGCCGAGGGTCAACTGGATATGGATATGCAGGCATTTTCCCTGCAGCCGGTTGTTGCCAGGGCGTTACAGGGTTCCATAGAGGCACCGCTGCGGCTGGAGGCGGATTACAAGCTGGCACAGGGGGAGTCCGGTATTGACCTGAACCGCCTGTCAGCGAATCTGTTGTATGCGGATGAGCAGCCGCGCATCTCACTGCAGGCCGATTCAAACGTCCGTGTGCGCACCAACCTGAGTAGCAGAGACTCTGAACTCGGCCGGGCACGCGGTAAGGTGACACTGACGGTGGCGAATCTCACGCCTGAACCGTTTGCCGGCATACTGGCGGCCAATGGTTTGACGCTTGCCGATGCCAACGGCAAGGTGGTACTCAGCTCGGATGGCAAGTCACTGCGCATTGATACCATTGAGCCGCTCAGGGTGACGGGCGCCGTGTTGAAGGCTGGAGATAAACAGGCGTTGCAATCCTTTACCCTGATAGCGGATTCCGAAACGCTGCTGCAGGGCGATACGCTGCATGCAAAATTAACACAATTCAATATTACCTTTGATAAAGACCGGGGCAACCCTGCGCTTGATGCCGATGTGGATGTGATCCTGAAAGGGCAGGGCGACACCACCCGGGTCGAGAGCCTGACGGCGAATATTAAAATGCTGTTGCCCGCCGTGCTGGATCAGCCCGCAATCCTGCCTGGTCACGGCCTGACGGCCGGTGAACTCACCTCGGTGACCACACTGGATTCAAGCGGGAAGTTTGATTCAGTGACCCGCGTGCAGGGACTGAAGAGCGGTGATCCATTACCACTGGAACTTCTGGAAGTAAACGTTGGCGGGCAACTGGACGCGGATGGCAGTTTCGATCTTGCTGCGCCCATCATCACACGAGGCAAGTCCGGAGAAAGCGACCTGCGAATAAAGGCAGTTCATAAAAGCAAACAGGGTGAGCACAGTGACCTGGTCGCCACTGTCGACAGTGAGGTGTTCTACCTGAATGACATCCTCAACACTGTGAAGGCAATTGCCAATGAAGAGACAAGCGAGGAGGCCGGGGCAGAATCCAGCGAGGAACAGCGGACCAGCCCCGAGGCAGGGAAGGTGGCCCGGGACGCACTCCCGGATGAGCGGGCCTTCTGGGACGTGGTGCCCTATAACCGGCGCGTGACGTATGACATTAAACGGCTGTTCTATACAGACTACCTGGAGGTGGTTGATATCACGGGGCGTGCCGAGGCGTCTCCGGGCAGATTCTCGCTTGATGAGTTCAAGGCGCGGTTTCATGACAGCCCCATTGCGCTGAATTCCGTGCTGACCTTTACACCGGGCGAGAAACCCTATGACCTGGAAATGCAGGCCCGTGTAGACCAGTTTGATCTGGCCACTTTTCAACGCGAACTTAATCCTGAGTCCATACCTAAGGCAGAAGGCCTGTTTGACGTCAAGATTGATGCCTATGGCAATTCCCCGAACATGGCGCAGTACCGCAATAACCTGTACTTTGACATGAAGATGCACAGCCGTGACGGTGTGTTTCGTCTGCTGGACCCCAACGATCCACTGGTCGTGGGGAGTTCCAATTTTGCCGGCGCCGTGGGTGAAGGTGTCTCCTACATTCCGACCGGACTGTTCGGTGTGGGGGCGATCGCGAGACTGGTGAACTACATCAAGGAAGTCCCCTACGATAAAATTGAGGCACACCTGGTACGGGGTGAGTCGCGGGATGTGCAGATCAGGAAATACATCGTGCAGAGTCCGGAGGTGCTGATGACCGCGAAAGGCGGGATCACCTACGAGGAGGGCGTAGACGTGCTGGACAGCCCGCTTGCTATGGAGGCACAACTCAATTTGCGCGAGCGGGGCGCCGCCATTTTCTACGATCTTGACCTGTTGCAAAAAGAACAGGATGCCTATGGTTACTGGAAAGGACCGGAAATCAAGTTCTGGGGAACCCCGGGTCTTCTGGAATCCAACCTCGGGGAAATCATCGAGACGGCTGGCCAGGGGGCGGTGCTGGGCGGGTTGACACGCCCCATCTCGGGCCTGATCGGCAACGTCAGGCATTTGTGGATGGACGAAGAGGGTGAGCCCATTGAGTATACCGATGCTCCACCGACCGCGGGAGCTGATGCGGCCGTGGAAACGCCCGCCGCAACACCAGCAGAGCCACACGCAGAGATACCGGCAGAGCCACCGGCAGAGTCACCGGTAAAGCCATCGCCAGAACGCATTCCGTGGTATCAGCAACCGGTGCTGGAGTAAACCGCCCCGGTCAACAACAGCTTGCCGGTCGCGTGGCGAACGAGCGCTTTATAGTCAAAAGCCTGGCATTGATACGTGGAAACAGTCTGACAAACCACGTATATTCCTCCGGACGAATCAGCAAGATCGAACAGGTATGGCGAATAAACTCTATATCAAGACCCACGGTTGCCAGATGAACGAGTACGACTCGTCAAAGATGGCGGATGTGCTGCTGGCATCGCACCACATGGAGCTGACCCGGGATCCGCAGGAGGCCGACGTGCTGCTGCTGAATACCTGCTCCATCCGCGAGAAGGCGCAGGAAAAGGTGTTTTCAGAACTCGGCCGCTGGAAGGAGCTGAAAGACCAGCGTCCGCAGCTGGTGATCGGCGTCGGTGGCTGCGTGGCCAGTCAGGAAGGAGACGCCATCCGTGCCCGGGCGCCCTGTGTCGACATCGTGTTCGGGCCGCAGACACTGCACCGCCTGCCGGAACTGCTGAATGAGGTGCGCCGTGACCGGCGGCCGGTGATCGATATCAGCTTCCCGGAGATTGAAAAGTTTGATTGCCTGCCGCCGCCGCGCGCCGATGGCCCGACGGCGTTCGTGTCCATCATGGAAGGTTGCAGCAAGTATTGCAGTTTCTGCGTCGTGCCCTATACGCGTGGCGAGGAAGTCAGCCGCCCGTTCGACGACATCCTCGCCGAGGTGGACACACTGGCCGGGCAGGGCGTGCGTGAAGTGAACCTGCTGGGGCAGAACGTCAATGCCTATCGCGGCCTGATGGAAGATGATGAGGTTGCCGACCTGGCACTGCTGATCCACTACATCGCTGCGATCGAGGGCATTGGCAGGATTCGTTTTACCACCTCGCACCCGCTGGAAATGAGCGACAGCCTGATACAGGCCTACGCGGAAGTCCCCGCGCTGGTCAGTCATTTGCATCTGCCGGTACAGTCCGGCTCGGACCGGGTGCTGGCACTGATGAAACGCAATCACACGGCGCTGGAGTACCGGTCAATAGTCCGGCGGCTGCGGCAAGTACGGCCGGACATCAGCATGTCGTCCGATTTTATTATCGGATTTCCCGGCGAGACCGACGCTGATTTCGAACAAACCATGGCGCTGATCGAGGCCGTCGGCTTCGACCAGTCATTCAGTTTTATCTACAGCCAGCGCCCCGGCACGCCGGCAGCCGACCTGCCGGACGATGTACCGCTTGCCGCAAAGAAGGCGCGTCTGTCGCGATTGCAGCAGCGCATCAATGAAATGGCCACGGCGATCAGCGACGCTATGGTCGGGCGGGTCGAACGCATTCTGGCTGAAAGGGTGTCACGCAAGCGCACTGACCAGCTCAGCGGGCGCACGGAAAATAATCGCGTTGTCAATTTCGATGCAGACCCTGCGTTGATCGGTCGTTTTGTCGATGTACGCATAACCGAGGCATTGCCGAACTCGCTGCGCGGCGAATTGCTGGCCGTTGAGGATGCCGCGCTTGTCAAACACAGGCAGGCATCCTGAACAGTCCTTGAACGCAAACGCACTCTCTGTCGAACTTTCCCTGGAACCGGCTGACAACGAGCGGCTGGCGGAATTGTGTGGCCAGTTCGATGCCCACCTGCGGCAGCTGGAACAACGGCTCGGCGTCGAAATAAACAGCCGTGGCAACCAGTTCCGCATCATCGGCGAGGCCAGTGTGGTGAAGCGCGTCAGCCAGATACTGGAGGGCCTCTATCTGGAAACGGAAAGCGGCTCGCTCAGTCCTGAAAAGATCCACCTGTATCTGCAGGAGGCGGGCGCCGAACAGGTGGCCGCTGGTCACGGCGCCGGCAAGCGTGAGCTGATTGTCATCAAGACGCCGGGTGGTGCCATCACGCCACGCGGCAACCATCAGCGTCACTACCTCCGCAGTATTCTCAGGCATGACCTGAATTTCGGTATTGGCCCGGCGGGTACCGGCAAGACCTACCTGGCCGTTGCCTGTGCGGTGCAGGCGCTGGAGCAGGAAAACGTCAAGCGCCTCGTGCTGGTGCGCCCTGCCGTTGAAGCGGGCGAGCGGCTCGGTTTCCTGCCTGGTGACATGACGCAGAAAGTGGACCCCTATCTACGGCCGCTGTACGACGCACTCTATGAAATGCTCGGCATAGACCGGGTGGCCAAACTCATCGAACGTAATGTGATCGAAATTGCACCGCTGGCGTTCATGCGCGGCAGAAGCCTGAATGATGCCTTCATCATCCTCGACGAGGCGCAGAACACCACTGTCGAACAAATGAAAATGTTCCTCACGCGTATCGGCTTCGGGTCGACCGCCGTCGTCACCGGTGACATCACCCAGATAGATCTGCCCAAGCACGTTGAGTCTGGCCTGCGGCAGGCGACAGAAGTGCTCAACGATTACGAAGGCATCGGTTTCACGTTTTTTTCATCCGGCGATGTTGTCCGGCATCCACTGGTGCAGCGAATTATTTCTGCGTACGAGAGTTTTGAACAGTCAAAACCGGAGGGCAAATGAATCAACAACCGGGTTGCCCGGCATGCGGCCATGAACGCTGAATACCAGGCCGTCGATGTCCAGTACGCACTGGCGGTTGAAGGTTTACCGGAGGAGGATGCCATCAGGCAATGGGTGTCACTGGCCTTGCCGGAGAATAAACAGACTTCCGGGCTGACGGTACGGGTGGTGGACGAGGCCGAAATGAACGCGCTAAACCGTCAGTACCGCGGCAAGGATGGTGCAACCAATGTGCTTTCATTTCCCTTTGAAGCGGTTGGCGGCGTCACCACCGGGCTGCTCGGGGATATCGTCATTTGTGCCCCCGTGGTTGCCAGCGAGGCCGTTGCACAGGACAAGCCGCTGCAGGCGCACTGGGCGCATATGGTAATTCACGGCGTATTGCACTTGCTGGGCCATGACCATCACAAGGATGAGGACGCGCAGGCGATGGAAGCCCTTGAAATCGAGCTGCTGGCCAGTCTGGGTTATGCCAATCCGTATTAGGGAAGTGCTGATGCCAGTCGCGGTAATTGTGCGACGCCTGGCATCCGGCATCCGGCGTGATGATACTCTTGAGAATGTCTCTTAACTAATTAAAATTTATGAATAAAGATCGATCTACAACCGGCCCGGAAAAGGACACCTGGGCCACCAGAATAAAGCGGGCGTTGATGCGCGTCCCCTCTGACACCGAACAGTTACTTGAGATGCTCAGGCTCGCACAACAAAAAGGCCTGTTCACTACAGACGCACTGGCGATGATTGAAGGCGTCCTGCAGGTGGGGGATATGCAGGTGCGTGACATCATGATCCCGCGCTCCCAGGTCGTGGTGCTGGAACGCGATGCCAGCCCGGATGACCTGCTGCGCACCATTGTTGAATCCGGACATTCCCGTTTTCCGGTGATCGGTGACAACCGTGACGAGGTCGTCGGTATTCTGCTGGCCAAGGATTTCCTGCTGTATGCCTTTGAGCGTCCTGTTGGCCGGCTGAATGTACGCAATATGCTGCGTCCGGCCGTGTACGTCCCGGAAAGCAAGCGCCTGAGCGTGCTGTTAAAGGAGTTTCGTGCCAGTCGTAATCACATTGCCATCGTGGTTGATGAGTACGGCGGCGTGGCCGGCATGGTCACGATAGAGGATGTGCTGGAACAGATCGTCGGTGAAATTGAAGATGAGCATGATGTCGAGGAAGAAGACACCATCCGCAAACACAGTGACATGCATTACACCATCAAGGCGCTGACGCCCGTTGAGGACTTCAACGACTATTTCAATGCTTCACTGTCCGATGAAGAATTCGACACTATCGGCGGGTTGGTGGTGCACCATATCGGGCATCTGCCCAAGCGGGGGGAACGGGTTGTCATCGGCAAGCTGTTGTTCAAGATCCTGCGTGCCGACAGCCGCCGGGTGCACATGCTGCAGTTGACGCTGCTGCCGGATCCTGTCGAGCAGACGATCGATCAGGCAGACAACGGTTTGTGAATACCCTGACGGGGCGTTACGGCGGACTGTTAATGCTGTTCGCAGGGGCGGCAGCGGTCACCGCCTTCGCGCCGTTTGGCTACTACCCCGTCATCATCGGGTCGCTGTTGTTGTTGTTTAACCAGTGGTTGCGCGACACGCCGCGACAGTCTTTCCGTCACGGTTTTCTCTTCGGTGCGGGTTTCTTCGGCGTCGGCGTCAGCTGGGTATACAACAGCATCCACGTGTTCGGGCACGTGCCGGTGGCCGGCGCGCTCGCGGTGACACTGGGCCTGGTTGCCACCCTGAGCCTCTATCCCGCGGTACTCGGCTACTGCCTGGTCCGCACCTTTCGCAACCCGTCCTGGGCGGTGCTGGTGTTTGCCTTTCCGTCAGGCTGGGTATTTGCCGAGTGGCTGCGCAGCTGGTTGTTCACCGGTTTTCCGTGGCTGAACATCGCCAACAGCCTGCTTGACAGTCCCCTGGCAGGTTATATACCCGTAACGGGTGTCTATGGCAGCGGCTGGCTGCTGGCGCTGTTGCCGGCACTGTTGCTGGCATTGCTGCAGCGCCAGCAACGATTGATCAGCGTGCTCATGCTGTTCGCGATACCGGCAGCAGGTTACCTGCTGGGTGGAGTGCAATGGAGCGAGCCGCGGGGTGAGCCGATTACGGTGAGCCTGGTGCAGGGCAATATCAGCCAGGAAGACAAATGGGCTCCGGAAAATTTGCTCAGTACCTTCAGCCGTTATGCAGACCTCACGTTTTCCCCGCCAGTCAGCGACCTGATCGTCTGGCCCGAGACCGCCATTCCTGCGTTCCATGACCAGGTGAACGATAGTTTTATCGCTTACCTGGAAACGGAACTGCAGAACAACGGCGCTTCCCTGTTGACCGGTATTCCGGTGCTGGACAGGCAGCGCTGGGAATATTTCAATGCGGTGATTGCACTGGGCGGGGAGCAGTCCTTTTACTACAAACAGCACCTGGTTCCTTATGGCGAATACCTGCCGATGCGCTGGTTGATCGGTCATACCCTGGATGCACTGGCGGTACCGAATGCGGATTTTTCCAGCGGCAGTGACACCCAGCCCCTGCTGCAGGCGGCCGGTTATCCGGTGGCCACGTCGATCTGTTACGAGGTCGTGTTCGGCGAGCAGATCATCAAGGCACTGCCCGAGGCGGCCATGCTGGTAAATGTCAGTAACGATGCCTGGTTTGGCGATTCGCTTGCACCGCATCAACACCTTGAAATGGCGCGCATGCGCGCCAGGGAAACCGGGCGCCCCATGTTGCGCGCAACGAATACCGGTATCTCCGCGATTATCGACCCTGCCGGGCGTATCACAGCGCAGGCCCCGCAGTTCGAGACCGCCGTGGTGACCGGTTCGGTGACCCCCATGCAGGGTGCCACGCCGTATGTACGGATGGGTAATACCCCGATTGTGGTGCTCAGCGTGGTCTGTCTGCTGCTGTGCTGGCTTACCTGCCGCAAGCAGGGCGTATCCCCTGAGAGTGGGTTTGAATCCTGAAAGGTGCTCCCGGCCGAATCAGGGTCGATCCGGCCGGGAGGTACGTCATGCCCGCCGTGTTACTTGGCGGTGTAGGAGAACTTCTGTCCGGCAACGGCCGCTTCATACATCAGGCCACCCTTGACCACGGTAAAGGTCGCCATACCCTTGTGGTAGGAACCCTTGGTGGTGGCGTCTTTCTTGCCACCACTGGCACCGGCAGAGTTGCCGGTCGTGCTCGCAGTCGCGCCGGCAGCGGCGGTAATGGCTACGGCCGAGGCGTCGGCGCTGAACTCGAAGTTGCCGCTGGTGAATTCATCGAAGGCACGTTTGTCTTCAAAGAAAATGATTTCGCTGAAGCCCTGACCGCCGAGCTGAAAACCGATGCTCAACTGGGTCATCGAGGTGTCGCCGACGTACTTGCCCTGGGAATAGACGCGTCCCTTGCCGTAAGCACCACCAATACCGATGCCGCCTTTGCCGATGGTTGGAAACACCGCGTAGCCATAGCTGTTGTCGAAGAAGCTGCTGCTTGCACCGGCATTTTTGAACAGGCTGACGGTCTCTGCGTATTTGGCTGCCTCATCATCGGCTACGGCGCTGCCAAAGGGCAGGGCTAGCAGCAGAAGAATAAGGAATGTACGTAATTGTAAATGTGCTTTCATGGATCTGGCTCCTTGGTTATTCATCTTGAGATGTTACGGGACGCTATATTACACCCCCGCCCGATACTTGCCTATAGATAGACTATTGATCGATTCCCGGTAACAGTAAGAAAGTCAAGAAGATAATTTATCCTTGCAGAACAGCGTAGAAGACAGCAGGCCAGCGGGAAGCCATCGCGCCCGCCGGCATTTATTGCGGGGCGTGCTTGCGGTGAAACACGGTGTGTCCGCAGTTCGGGCAATCCGGGATATGCCCGGTGGCGTGGAAACGCATAATGGCGCCACAGGTATCGCAGACAAGGGTGCCGGGGCCGGTGATTTCGCCGCTGTTCCAGGCGGGGCCTTCCTCGATATCATGCTGAAATTGCAGCATCTCCAGGCGGGTGCGATCGGCGACCAGCGACAGCATGGATAGCAGCCGGTCCTCGATCAGGTCGATGTCAAAACGTAACCAGTCGCCCAGTTCCTGACCGCTTTCGGTGAGGTGTTTTCCGGCATCCTGCAGATCGCGCTGCAGGTAGTAGGCAACCTTTTCCGCTTCCTCTTTGGTCAGTTCTTCCAGTTCCACGGCGGTGTCACGGGCCTTGTGGATAAAACGCTGCAGTGCCGGGCGGGTGCTTTCCTCTGCTTCTTCATAGGCCGTTTTTACGCGCATCATCATGTCGTCGTAGGCCTGCAGCCATTTTTCCCGGGTGGATTTTTCTTCTGATTCGGTCATTTGCTGTTGCTGCCTCCTGTTTGCTTGCACTGCTGCATAGTGTACATCTGTGGACCAATCCGGTCTGCAGTGCCAGGAAATACGCATTCCCGTGTTGTGGGAGGTCTCTTGGCTAAGGTATTCTTCCGCCTTCAATTTTGCGATTCGATGTCAAGTGATGGACGAAATCTACAAACCGGAGGGTATCGAGGCGCGCGCGCAGGCATTCTGGAACGATCAGCAGTGCTTTCGCGTCACCGAGGATCCCGGGCGGGAGAAGTATTACTGCCTGTCCATGTTCCCCTATCCCAGTGGACGCCTGCACATGGGGCATGTCCGCAACTACACCATCGGTGACGTGATTTCACGCTACCAGCGCATGCAGGGTAAAAATGTATTGCAGCCGATGGGCTGGGATGCCTTTGGCCTGCCGGCGGAGAACGCAGCGATACAGAACCGGGTGCCACCGGCAAAGTGGACGCGTGAAAACATCGATTACATGCGCAACCAGCTCAAACAGCTGGGGTTTGGCTATGACTGGGACCGTGAGCTGGCGACCTGCGAGCCGGAGTATTACCGCTGGGAACAATGGTTCTTTACGCGCCTGTTCGAGAAGGGCGTGGTATATAAAAAGACCGCGGTGGTGAACTGGGACCCGATCGACAATACCGTGCTGGCCAACGAGCAGGTCATCGATGGCCGTGGCTGGCGTTCGGGTGCACCGGTGGAGCGCCGCGAAATTCCGCAATGGTTTCTGAAGATTACCGACTATGCCGATGAACTGCTTGGCGATATCGATAGCCTGGATGGCTGGCCCGAGCAGGTGCGTACCATGCAGCGCAACTGGATCGGACGATCAGAGGGCATCGAGATGCAGTTCGGGATTGCCGGTCGCGAGGATACGCTGGCCGTCTACACAACGCGACCGGATACCGTCATGGGCGTGACCTATGTCGCCGTCGCGCCGGAGCACCCGCTGGCCGCCGAAGCCGCCCTCACCAATACCATGCTGGCAGACTTCATCGAGACCTGCCGTCTGTCCGGTATCAGTGAGGCGGTGCTGGCGACCCAGGAAAAGAAGGGTGTTGATACCGGTCTCAGGGCCATTCATCCGATCAGTGGTGAAGCGGTGCCCGTGTGGGCAGCCAACTTCGTGTTAATGGAATATGGCTCCGGCGCGGTGATGTCGGTACCGGCGCATGATCAGCGCGATTATGAATTCGCGCGGGAAAATGGCATCGACATCCGCCAGGTTATCTACCCCGTTGATGGCCAGCAGCCTGACGATATTGACAGCGCAGCCTTTGTTGACAAGGGTGTCCTGAAAAATTCCGGTGAATTCGACGGGCTCAGTTCTGCGCAGGCGTTTGAGGTCATCGGTGACTGGCTGGAGCAGGCCGGCAGGGGCAGACGCCAGGTGAACTACCGGCTGCGGGACTGGGGCGTGTCGCGGCAGCGCTACTGGGGTTGCCCGATACCGATCATTAACTGCGCCATCTGTGGCGCGGTGCCGGTGCCGGTCGCCGACTTGCCGGTGATCCTGCCGACGGATGTGACGGTGGACGCCACCGGTTCGCCGTTGAAGAAGATGGCGGACTATATTGATACCAGCTGCCCGCAATGCGGTGGCCGTGCCGAACGTGAAACCGACACCTTCGATACCTTCTTCGAGTCCTCCTGGTACTATGCACGCTATTGCTGTGCGGACCAGATCGATGGCATGCTGGATGAGCGGGCCAACTACTGGTTGCCGGTTGACCAGTATGTCGGCGGCATTGAACATGCCGTGCTGCACCTGCTGTATGCGCGTTTCTTCAACAAGCTGCTGCGTGATGAAGGACTGCTGGGCGCGGATGAACCGTTCCGCTGCCTGCTGACGCAGGGCATGGTGTTGAAGGACGGGTCCAAGATGTCCAAGTCAAAGGGCAATACCGTGGACCCGCAGGGTCTGATCGACCGCTACGGGGCGGATACCGTGCGCCTGTTTACCATGTTCGCCGCGCCGCCGGAGCAGTCGCTGGAATGGTCTGACTCGGGGGTTGAGGGCGCCTCACGGTTTCTGAAACGCTTGTGGAAGCTGGTGTACCAGCATGTCGAGGCGGGCACGGCGCCTGAACTGAATGCCGCCGGATTGAATGCCGCGCAAAAAGCCATTCGCCACGCTGTCCACAGTACCCTGGCGAAGGTCAGTGATGATGTCGGGCGGCGCTATACATTTAATACGGCCATCGCGGCCAATATGGAACTCATGAATACCCTGTCGCGCCTTGATGATGACAGTGAACAGGGACGTGCGGTGATGCAGGAGGCACTGGATGCGATTGTGCTGATGTTGTCACCGATCGTCCCGCACATCACGCACACGTTGTGGTATTCACTGGGTCATCAACAGGCGATTGTGGACTGCGCCTGGCCGGTCGTCGACGAGGCCGCGCTGGTGCAGACATCCGTAGCGCTGGTGGTACAGGTAAACGGCAAGGTACGCGGCCGCGTCGATGTGGCCCCCGATGCCTCGCGGGATGCAATCGAGGCGGCGGTCATTGACGAGGAAAATGTGCAAAAATACATCGCAGACAAAACGGTGCGCAAGATTATCGTGGTGCCCGGCAAGCTGGTCAATGTGGTGGTCTAGGATGAAACCATTTCGCACCGGATCAATTCGCCACCTGCACTGCCTGCTGCTGTCCGTGTGCCTGGCTGTTACCATGTGCGCCTGCGGGTTCCAGATGCGCGGGACAGCCGCGTTGCCCAAAGAGATGTCGGTGACCTATATCAAAAGCTCCAATCCCTACGGTTCCCTGGTAAATGATTTTGCCGATGCCCTGAGGACGTATCATGTGACGGTCACCGAAGACCGCAGTGAAGCAACAGCGATACTGGATATTATCGATGACAGGCAGGACAAGGGCGTGCTGTCCGTGAATTCCTCGGGTAAGGTGCTTGAATTCCAGCTGCAGCAGTCGATCGAGTTCGACGTCAAAACGAGCGAGCAGCTGCCGTTGCTGGAGCCGCAGCGTGTTTCGCTGACGCGTGACTATCTGTACAGCAATACCGATGTACTCAGCAAGGAGCGCGAACAGGTTGTCGTGCGCCGCGCCTTGCAGCGGGAACTGGTCAGCCTGGCGATTATGAGAATAACCGCTGCGGCTCGCTAGACATTTATTTGCGGATGCAATCCGCTCCTGCACTGAAAAGATAGACTTGCTGGCCCATGCAAATCAAACCCGAACAGCTTGACGCCCGACTGCGCAAACCGCTGGCACCGGTCTACCTAGTCAGTGGCGACGAACCACTGCGTGTGCTGGAGGCGGCCGATGCCGTACGCGCGGCAGCGCGCGCGCAGGGTTATGATGAACGCGAGGTCCTGACAGCACAGGCGAACTTCGACTGGAGCACGCTGATGTCCGCGGCCGGCAACCTGTCGCTGTTTTCCCGGCGCCGGGTGATTGATTTGCGCATGCCGGGTGGCAAGCCCGGCGCAGAAGGTGCAAGGGCATTGCGTGCCTATGCACAGCAACCACCTGAAGACACGGTGTTGCTGGTGACGGCCGGAAAACTGGAAAGGGCGGCGCGCGACAGCAAGTGGGTGCAGGCGCTCGACAAGGCCGGGGTGGTGGTGTTCGTGTGGCCATTCAATGCCCAGGAATTCACTGCCTGGGTTCAACAGCGCATGCGCGCGCGCGGTCTGGAGCCCACGGCAGAAGCGATCGCCCTGCTGGCCGATCGGGTCGAAGGCAACCTGCTGGCCTGCAAGCAGGAAATCGAAAAGCTGTATTTGTTGCAAGGTGAAGGCGCGGTTGACGAGGCGGCGATCCTTGCGCTGGTTGCCGATAACGCCCGCTACGATGTATTCGCACTGGTCGACAGCGCACTCCTGGGCGAAGCGTCGCGCAGTGTGCGTATCCTGCAGGGGTTGCGCGCGGAAGGCATCGTACCCCAGATCATATTGTGGGCACTGTCCCGCGAGCTCCGCCAGCTGGCGGCCATGGCGGCGGCCGTTGCCTCGGGTCAGCCTGCCCAGGCCGTTGTGACGCGCTGGCGCATCTGGCCACCCGCGCGTAAATCCATGCTGGCGGCGGCCTTGCAACGGCTGTCGCTGACGCAGTGCCATACCCTGTTGCAGCACTGCGCACGCATCGACAGGGTCAGCAAGGGGCAGGCGGCAGGCAACACCTGGAATGAACTGTTACAATTGGCACTGACGCTGGCTGGCAATCAGGCCTTGCCGGACACGGCCGTGATGGAGCAGGTATCCTGACCGAGACAATGAGCGCGGAAGCCAAACTATTGCAAGTTGCCATTCCCGAGTACATGCAGGCGGTTGGCATGCGTGCGCGTGCCGCGGCCAGAGAAATCGCCCGTGCCGACACCGGCAAAAAGGATGCGGCGCTGATTGCGATTGCGGCGGCCATTGACGCCGGCTCTGACGAGCTCCAGGCGGAGAACGAAAAAGACCTCGCGGCAGGCAGGCAGCACGGCCTGGACGCGGCCTTGCTGGACCGTCTTGAACTGAACGATGAGCGCATTGCCGCCATGTCCAGGGGTCTGCGCGAAATCGCGCTGTTACCGGATCCGGTCGGCAGTGTCTCGAATATGAACTATCGGCCCTCCGGCATCCAGGTGGGCCGCATGCGTGTTCCACTGGGTGTCATCGGCATCATCTATGAGTCGCGCCCGAACGTGACAGCCGATGCGGCGGGCCTGTGTCTGAAGTCCGGCAATGCGGCGATCCTGCGCGGTGGGTCGGAAGCCATTCACTCCAACCAGGCCATCGCGCGCTACATTCACCAGGGTCTCGCCGCGGCAGGACTGCCGGCTGACGTGGTGCAGGTGATCGAAACCACTGACCGTGCTGCAGTCGGCGAACTGGTCCGCATGCAGCAATATGTCGACGTCATTGTGCCGCGGGGCGGCAAGGGTCTTATTAAGCGCATCAGCGCCGAGTCGCGTGTGCCGGTTATCAAGCATCTGCACGGCGTTTGCCACACCTACATTGACGACCTGGCGGACATCGACAAGGCCGTCCGGGTCGCGGTCAACGCCAAGACGCAGCGCTATGGCACCTGCAATACCATGGAAACGCTGCTGGTGAGCAGGCAGATAGCCGAACGCGTGTTGCCGCTACTGGCCGCAGAGTATCACGACGCCGGTGTAGAACTGCGCGGTTGTGAAGCCACGCGAAGCCTGTTGCCCGGCATTAATGCGGCCACTGAAGCTGACTGGGAGGAGGAATACCTGGCGCCTGTTCTCGCTGTTCGCATAGTCGATGACATGGATGGTGCCATGGAACACATCGCCCGCTACGGGTCCAGTCATACCGATGTGATCGTCACGGAGTCGCTGACGCGCGCCAGGCGTTTTTTGCATGAAGTGGACTCCAGTTCCGTCATGGTGAATGCATCCAGTCGCTTTGCAGACGGATTCGAGTATGGTCTTGGTGCCGAGATCGGTATCAGTACCGACAAGTTGCATGCGCGCGGTCCGGTTGGCCTGGAAGGACTGACGACCCTCAAATACATTGTCATTGGCGATGGCCATATCAGGACATGATGCTCCGCTATATGCCTCCCATAAGCAGCAGCGTACGTCATTCATGATTGGAATTCTCGGGGGTACCTTTGACCCGGTGCATTTCGGGCACTTGCGTCCTGCGCTGGAAATGCAGCAGGCCCTTGGCCTGGATGAAGTCCGCCTGATGCCCAGCCACGTGCCACCTCACCGCTCGCAACCGCATGCCTCTGCGCAGCAACGGCTGGCCATGCTGATGGCCGCGATTGCCGGCGATCCGGCATTCAGGGTGGATACCCGTGAATTCGAGCGTGAAGGCCCGTCGTACACACTGGACACGCTGAAATCATTGCGCGCGGAGCTGGCGGACACGCCTCTCTGCCTGCTGCTTGGCATGGATGCCTTTCGGGCGTTCGCCAGCTGGCACCGCTGGCGGGAGATTCTGGATTACTCCCATCTCGTGGTCATGACCCGGCAGGGCATGCCGCCTCCGGAACACGGCGAACTGGCTGATTTTATTACCCTGCACCGGGTGGCGGATGCCGCGACGCTGAAATCGCGGGCGTCAGGTCTGCTGCTGTTTCATACGGTCAGCCAGCTGGAAATATCCGGCACGCAGATTCGCAAATTGTTTGCCAGCGGGCAACGCGCGGACTTTCTGTTACCGGAGCGTGTATTGCAGCTCATTCGCAGCGAGGGATTATATGGTACGGGAAAACAGCATGTCGCATAGGCAGAAAACGGAAAAGACCGATGACGAAAACGTCGATCGGCTGCTGGAAATTGTCATGGCGGCGCTGGTTGATATCAAGGGTGTCAATATCAGGGTGATCGATGTGCGCGGTCTGACGTCGATTACCGATCGTATGGTGATCGTTAGCGGAACCTCGTCGCGGCACATCCGCGCGCTGGCGGAAAATGTCGTGCTGAAGGCGAAGCAGTTCAAATTTCCTGTGCTCGGTGTTGAGGGCGAGGATGCCACCGGGTGGATTCTGGTCGACCTCGCGGATGTGGTTGTGCATGTCATGATGCCTGAGACCAGGGAATTCTATGCGCTGGAAAAACTCTGGTCCGTCGGCGAGCGTGACAATGCCAGTGCCTGATCCGCTCGACTAGATGTTTGGTGCTTCATGCGTATTCACCTGGTGGCTGTCGGGACGCGCATGCCGTCATGGGTTGTCGAGGGATACCAGGAGTACGCGAAACGCCTGCCTCGTGGATGCAGCTTGCAGCTGACCGAGATACCCGTCTGCAAGCGACACAAGTCGCTGACGCCCGCGCAGGCAAGGCGACAGGAGGGGCAGGCCATACTGGCCGCGCTGCCGAAAGACTGCACTGTCGTTGCGCTGGATGTGCGCGGCAGCAGCTGGGGAACGGAAGCCCTTGCCGGACAGCTACGCGACTGGATGGCTTCCGGCCGGGACGTGGCATTACTGGTCGGCGGTCCGGATGGCCTGTCGCCATCCTGTCTCGATCGCGCAGACCAGCGCTGGTCCCTGTCTGCACTGACCTACCCGCATTCCCTCGTGCGCATCATACTGGCCGAACAACTCTACCGGGCCTGGACCCTGACCACGGGACACCCTTATCACCGCTCATGAAAAATATTATGAGGAAGTAAGTGTAAGTACCAGAATATATACAAAATATATTGACAAAATCCGGCGACTCTGAGACGTTTCACAGTCGCCACGCTGATGGCACTTTTAATGCGGCTTGATGTCACACGTGGACTATTGAACGGAGTGATGCAGGAACTGGCAGGGCGCCCCGGGTTGTAGAGCTATCGTCACGGCATGCAATACAATACTTGGTCGCTTATCCTCCCTCCGCGCTAACAACAGGCTATCCGGGAGTGATTTAATCCTTACCTGCCAGGCAGGGGAGTTGCTAAATTTCAGTATGAAAATATTCAGTTATGTTGCCAGCTTGTTGCTGCCAGTCATGTTGCTCTGCGGCTGCATGGACCGTGATGTTGTTTATAAGTCTGTCGAGGATCTGTCGTTTGAAGATGCACGGCTGCAGGCCTGTGTTGTCGATGAAGCCGGACAACAGGGCTGGTCGGAAGTGGGGCAGGTAGTTCGATTGCACTGTGTCAACCCGGACACTGACAAGATAACCACGTTATCGGGTATCGAGCAGCTGGTAAACCTCAGGGAACTGGACCTTGCGCACAACGCGATTTCGGATATTGCGCCACTGGCAGGTCTGCAAAAGCTGGAGCGCCTTGACCTTGATGATAACCGCATCAGCGCAGTGCCGGACGTGCTCCCGCATGTGAGCATCACACATCTCAATCTTGATCATAATATGATCAGCGATGTATCCGGACTCAGCTTGTTGCAACACCTGGAAATGTTGTCACTGGCTTACAACCAGCTACAGGATGTCACGCCTTTGCAGACGGTTGAATCCTTGCAGGTGCTCAACCTGAGCCAAAACAGCATTTCCGATGTCAGTCCGCTGGGTACGCTTGTCCAGCTGAGGGAGCTTGGCCTGGGTAACAACCGGATTACTGATTTATCCGGCATTGAGCACCTGCAGGGCCTTGAGCACCTGTATCTTGCCGATAACCGCATCAGCGATATTGCGGGGCTTTCCGGATTGTCCGATCTGCTCGAAATCGATCTCGCTGAAAATCAGATAACGAGTATCGCGCCCCTGACAAATCTGGAAAATGTCGGGCGCCTGACGCTGGACGGGAATCCGTTGGGGAGTATAGAGCCGCTGCTTGATTTCAGCGGACTTACGCTGGTAAGCCTCAAGGGGATCCCCGGCCTGCCTTGTAATACTGTCGAGCAACTGGTCAGTGCGGTAGGTACCGACGCAGTCGTCATCGATCAGAAATGTTACTGATGGTTCTGTCAACAAGGCGTAGTGGCCAATTTTGCAAGGTTATAACTCACTGAGAGTTACCGTTCGCAGCGTAGGCCTGTTGTGCCTCGGCTATGGCGTTACCCTGCTGCCACCCATCCTGCTGTCACTTGCCTATGATGACGGTGAAGTCGTACATTTTGTCCTGACGCTTGGACTGGTATGGGCCGTCGGATTATTGTTTTATCTCCCCGGGGGGCATTCAACACGCGACCTGCGCCGTAAAGACGGATTTATCATCGTTGCTGCATTCTGGACTGTGCTGGGCTTTATTGGCAGCCTGCCTTTCGTTCTTGGCCCGCATTTAAATCTTGTCGACGCTGTTTTCGAAACGGTATCCGGCCTCACGACAACGGGCGCGACGATATTTACCGGAATTGATGATCTGCCGATCTCGATTCTCTATTACCGGCAACAGATACAGTGGCTGGGTGGCATGGGTCTGGTGGTCCTCGCCGTGGCCATTATGCCGATGCTGGGGATCGGCGGCATGCGTATGTACAAGGCCGAAATACCCGGTCCCATGAAGGACGAAAAGCTTGCTCCGCGCCTTGCACATTCGCTGCGCTCACTCTGGGTGATCTATGTTGTCTTGACCGCCGCCTGTGCACTGGCCTACTGGCTGGCCGGGATGAGTATTTTCGATGCAATCACCCACAGTTTTTCCACGGTGTCGACCGGTGGTTTTTCCACGCACGATGCCAGTCTCGGGTATTACGAAAGCATTCCGGTGACACTGATCGCCTGCTTTTTCATGCTGCTGGGCGGTATCAACTTCACTATCCACTTTCGCTTCCGGTCTTCGCTGAATCCACTGGTATACCTTCGTGACCTGGAAACGCGCATGTTCCTGCTGATTGTGTTCGCCGTATTTTCCATACTCACAACGGTGCTCTGGATCACCAGAGAATACGAGACGCTGACGGATACTCTGGTATTTGGTGGCTTCGAGGTCATCTCGGTCATTACCAGTACCGGCTTCGGTGAAGCCGATTTCTCAACCTGGCCGCTGTTTTTACCCGTGCTGCTTATCTTTATCAGTTTTATCGGGGGTTGCGGTGGATCTACGGCCGGTGGCATGAAAGTGATGCGCGTAGTGCTGCTTTTCAAGCAAAGTATGCAGGAAGTCTTTGTGCTGGCGCACCCGAGTGCACAACACAGTGTAAAACTCGGCTCACACGTTGTCAGCGAGTTCACCCGCTCCGGTATCTGGGGGTTCTTCTCACTGTATGTCGTCACGTTTGTGCTGCTGATGCTCGGCATGATGGCCGTTGGCGTTGACCAGGTGACAGCCTTTTCAGCAATTGCGACCTGTATGAATAATATGGGCCCCGGCCTGGGCGATGTGGCCTATACATTCGCCTCATTGAGTGATTCTGCGAAATACATTTCAGCGTTTGCCATGCTGTTGGGGCGCCTTGAGATTTTTACCGTACTGGTGCTGCTAAGTCCATCCTTCTGGACAGATATGTAACACGGGTTGCGCGATAATCAGGGACAGGTATCAGCCCCTGACGATGACACTGCCACTGGCTGTAAAGGCGTCGTGCAGCACGGTTACATAAGCTGCAATGAAGGCGTTTTGAAAGGGGCTGATTTTACGTGCGGGGACAGATTTGAGTAATTGCGCATACGGAGTGTTATGATGCAGCAGGGCTTGAATCTCCATTCAGTTACAGTGTTTGCACGCGCCAGTGTTGTAACAGTTTATTGAGACTTAAGCCTTTTTTATGTCTTTAACGGGACGGCAATGATATTTATTTATGGCGCATCTACCGCAGCTCTACCTCGCCTCCCGGTCGCCACGTCGTGCGGCACTTTTGCAGCAGATCGGTGTCGTATTCGAGGTGTTGTCCGTCGAGGTGGACGAGGCGATGCTTGCCGATGAAACCCCCGGCAACTATGCACGGCGACTGGCGATGGAAAAGGCGCGGGCGGGGTGGCGTACGTTACCCGCCGCGCGTCAACGACCGGTACTGGGTGCCGACACCATCGTGATCGCCGCTGATTCGGTGCTTGGGAAACCGGCTGATCGTGAGCAGGCACTCGCCATGTTGCGGGCGCTCTCGGGTGCGACCCATGAGGTCATTACGGCGGTTGCGCTGGTCGGCGAGCAGAATGTCGTGCGCAGCCAGTGCAGCCGCGTGACCTTTCGCACGCTCACGCGCCGGGAATGCGAGGCATACTGGGCATGCGGGGAACCGCTTGACAAGGCAGGCGCCTATGCCATCCAGGGACTTGCGGCCATGTTTATCACCCGGCTGGAGGGCAGCTACTCGGGCGTAATGGGCCTGCCCCTGTATGAAACGGCGGAATTGTTAAAGACATCTGGGATAGCCGTTCTCTAGCCTGCTGGACGGAGAAGGCTGCACAGCGACGTGTCATGACGGCCGTCGTCATCAAGAGGACCGGGCCGGACAGTCAACAGCAGACTCAACCGGCCAACAGGGAAGCATGAGCGAAGAGATACTGATAAACGTAACACCCCGGGAAACACGGGTGGCACTGGTTGAAAATGGCGTCCTCCAGGAAGTCTATATCGAGCGGGCACGGCGTCGCGGTCTGGTGGGGAAGATCTACCGCGGCAAGGTCTGCCGGGTGCTGCCGGGTATGCAGGCAGCCTTTGTGGACATCGGCCTTGAGCGTGCTGCCTTCCTGCATGCCTCCGATGTGGTGCCGAGAACCGCCGAGGGGGATGCAGAGCACAATGGTGCTGTCGTCGATATCACCCAGCTGTTGCACGAAGGACAGGAAATCTCCGTACAGGTGATCAAGGATCCGCTCGGTACCAAGGGTGCGCGCCTCACCACGCAAATCACCATCCCGTCACGCTACCTGGTATTTGTTCCGAATGTTGCCAACGTGGGTATTTCGCAAAAGATTGAATCCGAGCAGGAGCGGGTGCGACTACGTGACATCATTCAGCTGTTCATGACCGACCAGGACGGTGGCGGTTACATTGCCCGCACTGCCGCGGAGGGCGCGGGCACCGATGCCCTGCGCGCGGACATGCTGTTTCTGAGCAAGTTGTGGCAGTCAGTGAGTGAGACCGAGGCGCTGGCAAAACCCGGTAGCATTATCTACGATGATCTGCCACTGACTGTGCGCGTCATGCGTGACATGCTGGGCAGCCAGATCGAGAGGGTGCGCATTGACTCCAGGGAGAGTTACCAGCGCGCACAGGCATTTTGCAACCGCTTCATGCCTGAACTGGAAACCCAGGTTGAGTATTACCCCGGTGAGCGGCCGATCTTTGATATCTATGGTATCGAGGATGAAATACAAAAGGCACTGCAGCGCAAGGTACAGCTGAAGTCAGGCGGTTACCTGATCATTGACCAGACCGAGGCCATGACCACCGCGGATGTCAATACCGGCGGTTACGTCGGCCATCGCAACCTCGAGGAGACCATCTTCAAGACCAACCTGGAGGCGGCACAGGCGATAGCGCGGCAACTGCGGCTGCGTAACCTCGGCGGCATCATCATTATCGATTTCATTGATATGTCTGACGCGGAACACAAGCGCCAGGTTTTGCGCGCCCTGCAGAAGGGACTTGATCACGATCATGCCAGGACACAGATCACCGAAGTGTCGTCGCTCGGACTGGTGGAAATGACGCGCAAGCGTACCCGCGAAAGTCTTGAACACGTCATGTGCGAGACCTGCCCGACCTGTGGCGGGCGGGCATCGCTGAAGACGGCGGAGACAACCTGCTACGAGATTTTCCGCGAAATCCTGCGCGAATCACGCCAGTTTGATACCGAACAGTTGCTGGTGCTCGCCTCCCAGGAAGTGGTGGACCTGCTGCTGGATGAGGAATCTGCAAGCCTTCTCGAACTGGAGGCCTTTATCGGCAAACCGATTAAATTCCAGGTGGAGTCGCTGTATACGCAGGAGCAGTATGATGTTGTTCCACTGTAAACCTGCCACCTGCCAGTCAGACTAGCTTTCGTCCTCGCCGCGATGCTGAAGAGAACCTTCCACGTCCTCTGGGTGCTGTTGCTGACACTGCTGGTCTTGTTCGCAGCGTCGCTGACCGCTGCACGTCTCCTGCTCCCTGATGTCGTTGCCTACCGCGTGGAGATCGAACAGGCCGTGAGCCAGGCGCTCAACAAGCAGGTCAGTATCGGGCAGTTGCAGGCGAGCTGGCGGGGACTGAATCCCGTGATCAAGCTCAAGGCTGTCAAACTGTCTGATCCGGCAGGCGGGCACGAACCGATTATTGTTCCCGAGCTGCGGGTGACTGTTGATGCCGAACATTACCTGAGATATCAGCAAGTCAGGCTGGCCGGTATTGCCGTAATCGGTGCGGAGCTGACGCTGGTGCGCGCCGCCGGCGGGTCGTTTTACCTTGACGGCTTCGACACCGGGAGCGATAGCAGCGATCTGCTCGACGAGTTGCTGCAGATGGACCTGTCAATCCACGACGTCAACCTTACCTACATCGATGAACTGTCCGGCGACCCGGTACGGCGCTTCTCGGGTACCTCATTATCACTGCGCAGCCAGGGTGCTACGCATACGCTGAGCGGTTACACCCTGCTGCCGGCCGACATGGGTTATCGCGCAGGCGGGGAGGCGGTATTGTACGGGGAGGGGACCCGGCTGCAGGACTGGAGCGGGCACATCTATATCAAGGGCGAATCGGTGGTACTGAACGAGGTGCTGGCCCCGCTGCTGACTGATGGCCAGGCGGCAGCGGGTGTCGCTGATCTGAGGCTATGGTTCAACGCGGATAGCGGCGTCATCGATTCTGTCAGCGGTGAGATCGACACCGAGAACCTGAAAATCAGCCAGCAGGATGAAACCGGGTCCTATGACTTCGAGGCCGACAGCCTGCATGGGCAGTTTGGCTGGCGGGGTGACGCGGATGGCTGGCAGTTTGCCGTGCAAAACATGGTGGTCCATCAGCAGCAGGGCATGTGGGAAACGCGCAACCTGTCGCTGGCCGGTCGGCAGCAGCAGGATACCCACAGTATCATGGGCGTGTCTTCACTGGTGGTGCTCGATGGTGTCGGGGCGCTGCTGCCCATTATTCCCGGCCTGACAGTCGAGCAGCGTCAACTGCTGGGTGGCTTGCGGCCAAGCGGGCTGATCAAGGACCTGGCTTTCAGTATCAGCAGCCGTGACAACGAAACCCGGGTGAACGGGTTCTCGGCGCGATTCAGTGGTCTGGGCATTGAACAATCCGGCGTCTTTCCGAAGCTGGCGGGTCTGGACGGCACGCTGCGTGGTGACATGGAATCCGGCACGCTGTCGCTGGATTGCTATCATGCCGGCTTGTATGACGAGCGGCTGTTTCGCGAGCTGCTGCCGTTGAATGTCGCGAAAGGCGATATCCACTGGCTATTGCGTGACGGCGTGATGGAGGTTGCCACGGATGCGCTGACGATCCGTAACGACGACCTGTCTTTGCTGGCCAGGATGGGTCTGTACCTCCCGGTTGACGGCGCTGCACCCTCCATCAACCTGTCTGTTGATATTGAAACCGCCGATGTAGGCCGGGTGCCTCACTACCTGCCGGCGAGGGTCATGTCAGTGCGGGGCGTCGAGTGGCTTGATCGCAGCCTCAAGAGTGGTGTCATTACGGACGGGCAGGTGACCGTCAACGGCCGTCTTGATCAGCTGCCCTTTGATAATGGCGAAGGGATACTCGAGGTACGCCTGCCCATCCGCAATGCACTACTGGATTTTAACGAGGACTGGTCGCCACTGACGGGACTCGATGCCCAGGTCGATTTTAGCGGCCGCGCAATGGATATCGTCAGCAGCCGGGCGGCGATTCGCAGTGCGGCACTTGAGTCGGTGCATGCGCAGATAAAGGACCTTGAAAATCCGGTGCTGACCCTGAATGGTGATGTACAGGGTGCCTTGCCGGTGATGCTGGCAGAGCTTGGCAGCAGTCCGCTGGGCGAGACCTATGGGGGTTTCGTGGATCGCGTGAGTGCATCCGGAGAGGCCACGCTGGGACTGGATATCGTCGTGCCGCTGACAGACGAGCAGGCGCCGATCGAGGTGGCGGGCAGGATTGCACTGCGCAACAATTCCCTCGAGGTTATCGATTCCGATATCGAATTGAAGCAGATCACGGGGCGTCTTGATTTTGATTCGCAGGGCATACGGGGAGACAATCTGCAAACCCGGCTGTTTGGTCAACCGGCCACGGCGCGTGTCTGGACAGAGGCCGGCAAGGGGCTGACCAATATCCGACTCGATGGACCGCTGCAGCTGTTTGACCGCTTTGTCGACAAACAAAGCTTTCTCGGGGCGGCAGCGACGGGCAGCAGCGACTGGCAGGTACTGGTGGTTATTCGCGGCATGCCGGAACGCGGCAAAAATGCCGATATCGGCGTCACCGTGAGCTCCAGCCTGCAGGGAACCGCCATTGATCTGCCCGCACCCTTCGGCAAGCCGCGTGAGACGGAGCGGCCATTGTCCATTGTTGTGGACAGGCTGGATGTGCCCGAGAAGTTGCTGCAGCTGGACTATGGCCGTCTGGTCAAGGGCCGGCTGGTGATTGTCCCGGGCGAACAGGGAAATGAACTGCGGCGCGGCGCCATCACGTTCGGTGGAATCGAGCCAGTGCTGCCGGAGGCAGAAAAGCTGCTGTTCAGCGGCTATCTTGACACGTTCCGTCTGACGGACTGGCAGCCGTACCTGAGTGGCGCTGGCGGCGAGGGTGTTGGTCTGCCTGTTGAATTTGTGCTGACGATCGCCAGACTGGAAGTGCTGGGTTATCAATTGCTCGACGTGGCGGCATCGATGCACTCGTCGGGTGCGCAATGGGAGATCAAGGTCGGTGGACCGGATGTCTCGGGCGGGATCGACCTGAAGATTTCTGCTGCCGGCCTTGACAAGCTGACGATGAACCTGAAACGGCTGGTGCTGAACAGTGCCAGCAGGGAACAACAGGCGGGAAGCAGTGAATATTCACCGGCAAATTTTCCTGAGCTGCAGATCATTGCCGAGCAGCTGGTGTATGACGAAGTGGACCTGGGCCTGCTGGAGGTAAGGGCCGGCAAGCAGGCAGACAAGGGGTATCATATCGAGCGCGTGGTACTGTCATCGGATTTTCTGACAGCGCGTCTGAGCGGTGACTGGCGGGAGGAGGGCGGGGAACAAACAAGCAATGCCGACATCGAAATCAGTGACGGCGAAATGGACCGCCTGATGGAGCTGTTTGGTTACCAGAAAAATATTGATCAGGGTGCCTTGACAGGTTCCATGCACATAACCTGGCCCGGTCCACCCTGGGCCTACTCGCCGTCCGCCATGGAGGGCAGAGTCAAGCTGAGGATTGCCAACGGCCAGTTGCTGGATGTCGAACCCGGCGCGACCGGTCGCATGCTCGGGCTGCTCAGCCTGAACACCCTGCCACGCCGACTGTCACTGGATTTCAGCGATCTGTTTTCAAAGGGCTTCCGATTCGACGAGATCAGTGGCAGTTTCGCCATCGATGACGGCAATGCCTATACCAATGACCTGCTGGTCGATGGGCCAGCGGCAAAGATCGAGATTTCCGGGCGCATCGGACTTGCTGACCAGGATTACGATGAACTGGTCACGGTCATCCCGTCCGTCAAGACAGGTATTCCACTGGCAGGTACGCTGGCGGGTGGGCCGATAGTGGGCGCTGCCCTGCTGGTGGCGCAGACCTTGCTGGAGGGCAAGCTCGGCGCCATCAACAGGCTCGCGGAAAAACAGTACTCGGTGACCGGTCCCTGGGATGACCCGGTCATCGAAAAGCTGCACGGCAGCGTTGCGGATGTTGAGCGGGAGACGGTGATTGACAACGAATAACCACGCCGGAGAGCGGGTGTTGGTCGTTGCATTTCGGTACTGTGTTATTCTTCAGTGCCACGACAGGAGTGATGAACAGTTACCATGAGTATTGCTGCATGTATACAAATGGCTTCAGGCCCGAATATTGGCGCGAACCTGCTGGAAGCCGAGCGACTGATTGAGGAAGCGGTAAGCCAGCAGGCGCAGCTGGTGGTATTGCCTGAAAACTTTGCGCTCATGGGCATGACAGAGCAGGACAAGGTCGAGCACCGTGAAAAGGACGGGAGTGGCGCCATCCAGACCTTTCTTTCCGAGCAGGCCGCGCGACACGGTATCTGGCTGGTCGGTGGGACGCTGCCGATGGTGGCCAACGATGACAACAAGATTCGTGCCGCCTGCCTGGTATTCAATGACAGGGGCGAGCAGGCCGCGCGCTATGACAAGATTCACCTGTTTGATGTGCAGTTGCTCGACAGCAACGAGCAATACACGGAGTCGGATACGATCGAGCCGGGAGACAAGGTGGTGGTGCTCGATACTCCGTTTGGCCGCATGGGCGTAGCGGTCTGTTACGACCTGCGTTTTCCTGAACTGTTCCGGCAGCAGCTGGAAGCGGGCATGGAAATCCTGGTACTGCCTTCTGCCTTTACGGCGATCACGGGGCGTGCCCACTGGGAAGTACTGGTACGCGCACGCGCCATCGAAAACCTCTGTTACGTAATTGCGCCTGACCAGGGCGGTTATCACCTCAGTGGCCGTGAGACCTACGGGCACAGCATGATCGTCGATCCGTGGGGTACGGTGCTGAACCGCCTGTCACGCGGGCCTGGCGTGGTCTGTGCACCGCTTGATCTGGGAATGCTGAACAGCGCACGGCGCAATTTCCCCAGTATCAGGCACCGCCGCCTGCAATGCCTGAACAAGTCATCATGAACCGTACCCATCTTGAAATAGCACGACAACGGCTGCTGGCACCGGCGGGCCTGGATGAAGGTGATCTGGATAAGGTCTTCGGACAACTGCTGGGTCATGCAGTCGATGGCGGCGACCTGTACTTTCAATCAACCCGGTATGAATCCTGGGTGCTGGAAGACGGTATCGTCAAGGAGGGTATGCACAGTATCGAGCAAGGTGCGGGGGTGCGCGCCATCAGTGGCGACAAGACCGGCTTTGCCTATTCAGATGAAATTGTCATGCCGGCACTGCTGCAGGCCTCCACGGCGGCACGTGCGATTGCCAGACAGGGCACCCCGGGCAAGCTGCAGGCCTGGCATGCCGGCAAGGAAAACCTGTTGTATCCCGCGATCGACCCGCTGGATGGCATGACCGCGGATGACAAGGTGGCCTTGCTGAACCGACTGGACGCCGAAGCACGGCAACAGGATCCGCGTGTCAGGGAAGTCATTGTCAGTCTTGCCGGCGTCTACGAGGTCATGATGGTTGCGGTCAGCGATGGTACGCTGGCGGCCGACGTGCGGCCGCTGGTGCGCTGCAATGTCACCGTCATTGTTGAACAGAACGGACGGCGTGAACAGGCCAGTTCCGGTGGCGGTGGCCGCTCGGATTACGCCTTTTTCGTCGAGCAGGACCGTGCCAGGGGCTATGCTCGGGAAGCCGTGCGCCAGGCACTGGTCAACCTGGAGGCGGTTGCTGCGCCAGCGGGCAGCATGCCGGTGGTGCTCGGACCGGGCTGGCCCGGGATCCTGCTGCACGAGGCCATCGGGCACGGACTCGAGGGTGACTTCAATCGCAAGGGTACCTCGGCATTCAGCGGTATGCTCGGCCAGCAAGTGGCCTCACCGTTGTGTACCGTCGTCGATGACGGCACCCTCAGTGGCCGCCGTGGCTCACTGAATGTCGATGATGAAGGGATACCGGGGCAGAACACCGTGTTGATAGAAAACGGTATTCTCAAAGGCTATATGCAGGACCGCATGAATGCCGGTTTGATGGGTGTGAGCTCGACCGGGAATGGTCGCCGTGAGTCCTATGCACACCTGCCGATGCCGCGCATGACCAACACCTGCATGCTCGCCGGTGAGCACGACCCGCAGGAAATCATTGCCTCGGTGGACAAGGGCATTTACGCCGTGAACTTCGGTGGCGGGCAGGTGGATATTACCTCGGGAAAATTCGTCTTCTCCGCGAGTGAGGCCTACCTGATCGAAAAAGGCAAGGTCACAAGGCCGGTCAAGGGCGCGACGCTGATCGGTAACGGCCCGGATGTACTGAAACGTGTCTCCATGCTGGGTAATGACCTGCAACTTGATCCCGGTGTCGGGACCTGCGGCAAGGAAGGGCAGAGCGTGCCCGTGGGTGTCGGTCAGCCGACCATGCTGATCGACCATCTTACGGTCGGTGGTACCAGCGCCTGAAGGGCTGTTTTTGAGCGTCTGGCCGCTATTTCCTGGTAAACAGGAAGCCCACTGCCGGGCACCTCTTTAAGGGACTAGTTCAAGGTAGATTACCAACGCGATGGAAAGTACAACGGCAAGAAGCATTAACAACTGCCGGGTGAAATTGAAAGATTTTTCTGTCATGACGCTTGTCCGTTATAGCCAGGTAATGGTGCCTTACACCGAACTGATGGCGAAGCACAGGCTCTTTTAAAGGGAATGCCATGAGTAGTCATACGGATATGCAGTGGGCTGCACGGCTATGCCAGTGGATACACAAAAAACAGTGCGATAAGCAGTAGCAATAAAACCCACGTCGCAAACCACCATTGGCGTATTCGTAGTCCGGTTCTCATGAGTCTACCCCCGTACAAACGATTATAGTCGATGATGGGTGGTCTGCTGATTATTTCCAAAAAGCATCCATTTATGTGGAAACTAGACGTGGCCACATGGTTGCCAGTCGCATGGATGACAAGGATGGAATGGCCCGTCCGGGTGGCGGGGTTTTCTTTCTGCCAATTAAACGACGGCCTGCGAGATTACAGGCCGCCGCTCGGGAACCTGTCAGGGCCCCGTTATGGCTTTCAAAAAAGCCATGTACGGTTGCCGGGCTGGCCGGCATCCTGAGGGCGTGGATTACACGCCGTGCACCAGCCTGAAATGTGACAAAACGTCGCACTTTCACACCTGTCATGCAGGGATTTTGGCAATGCACCCGACCATTTCAGGACATGCAGTTTCAGGCGGGGATGTGCTACGGTGTGGTTCTCCATGATTGCGGGACAAACGTGATGCGAATACCCCTGAAAGTGGTTCCCGGAGCTTCCTGTGACGAGATCTCGGGCTGGCTCGGGGACAGTCTGAAGGTCCGGGTGCGCGCAGTGGCCGAGGCGGGAAAAGCGAACGCGGCGGTCACCAGAGTGGTGGCGCTGCGTCTTGGGGTACCGCTACAGACAGTCAGGATCGTGTCCGGTACGGCGTCGGCTCACAAGGTCCTCGAGGTTGATGATCTCAGCATGGCGAAACTGCGGGAACGGCTGGCATGTACGGCTGACTGAGCGCATCTACCACTACAGATGATACGGCTCGATAACACAGTGCGTGCCTGGGCAACCGCGGAATTTGAAACGGTCTTCAAGCGTGAAGTCGGGCAACTGGATATCGAGCAGCTGCCTTTGCAACAGGGATTGTCACAGGGCAGCTATGCCAGCGACAGGCATCGCAAGGTGCTCGTCATCAGCACCTCAAGCCGACAGGGGTTTATCCAGGTGAAGGCGGGCATCTTCTATACCGGCATCTTGCCCGGCTGCGCCTGTTCGGATGATGCGGCACCCGATAACGAATACACCGAGTATTGCGAAGTGCTGTTCGCTATCGATAAGCGGACTGGTGAATGCACAGTCAGCCTGCTGGTCGATTAGGCGGCTGGATTATTCCGGCTGACGCGTTACTGCAGCACGCGCATCCACTGCACTGTTTTAGTGCCTTGATTGATTATAGGCGGCGTGTTTGTACCCGGCGTTCAATGACCCCGGCAGTTGCACGGTAGCAGCATGGCGGCTACCGAAATAATCTCTTTCCGGTCCACCCGTCGCTGGTGCTTGGCTATATAATGATTGCCGCGATCCGTACGTCGTGCAGCTTACAGGAGTGAACTATGGCGGAAACAGCCACACTGCAGGTCGATGGCAAGGACTATCACCTGCCCATTGTGCAGGGAACCGAGGGTGAGCGGGCCATCGATATCAGCCGGCTACGTGCTGAAACAGGTCTGATCACACTGGATTCAGGCTATGGGAATACCGGCAGTTGTGAAAGTGCCATTACCTATATTGACGGAGAGCAGGGCATCCTGCGCTATCGCGGTATACCCATTGAGCAGTTCGAAAGCAATCCCAATTTCGTGGAAGTGGCCTGGCTGCTGATCTTCGGCAAGCTGCCTGACACGGCCGAGTACGCCCGCTTTAGCGAGGCACTCACCCGCACGGCAAATATTGATGAGTCCATGAAGCACAATTTTCAGGGCTTCCCGCGTTCTGCGCCGCCGATGGCAATTTTGTCAGCGATGATCAACGCCTTGTCGTGCTTTCATCCGGAATTCCGCAAGGTGGATGATCCCCACCAGCTGGAGGCCGTCGCCGCTCGGCTGATCAGCAAGATCAGGACGATAGCCGCCTACGCCTACCGCCGCTCGCGTGGCAAGCCGGTGATCTACCCGGATCCGAGGCTGCGTTATGTCGCGAATTTTTTGCACATGATGTTTTCCCAACCCTACGAGGAGTACATCTGCGATGATGTGACACAGGATGCGCTTAATCTGCTGCTCATTCTGCATGCCGATCATGAGCAGAATTGCAGCACTTCGACGGTCCGTATGGTCGGTTCCAGCCAGGCAAACCTGTTTACTTCCTGCGCAGCCGGTGTCAGTGCCCTGTGGGGGCCGTTGCACGGCGGTGCCAATGTGCAGGTGCTGGACATGCTCAGACAGATCCACGAGGGTGATATGACCCCGCAGGAATTCGTGCGCCGCTCCAAGGAGAAGACCAGTGGTGAACGGCTGATGGGTTTCGGGCACCGCGTCTACAAAAACTTCGACCCGCGTGCCATCGTACTGCAGCGCATGGCTGAGCGCCTGTTCAGGAAGATGAACAAGAAAGACCCGTTGCTCGATATCGCGCGCAAGCTCGAGGAAATTGCACTTGCCGACAGTTACTTTATCGAACGCAAGCTGTATCCGAATGTTGATTTCTACAGTGGCGTCATCCTGCGGGCGATCGGTATACCGGTTAACATGTTCACAGTCATTTTTGCCATTGGCCGTCTGCCCGGCTGGATAGCCCACTGGGCCGAACAGAATGCCTCATCCGGCGCGCGTATCTCGCGTCCACGCCAGATCTACACAGGCAATCCTGAAACTAACTATGTGTCACTGCTAAAGGGCTAGGACGATTCTGCATGGCCCGGTCCATCGGCCCCGGTTTACGCGCCAGCTGGCGCAGTGTGTCCGCGCTGCCAGCCGGCAAACGACTCTTCAGTCGCCTGCTTGGACACTACGTACCCTACACCGGTAACCTCGGTGCCAGGATTGAACGGCTCGAACCCGGGCATTGCGTCGTCACGCTCAGGGAGCGACGCAGGCTGCGCAATCATTTGCAGTCAGTGCATGCCATGGCCCTTGCCAACCTCGGTGAAATGACGACCGGCCTGGCCCTGATGAACAGCCTGCCGGAGCAGGCGCGCGGTATTCTGGTACATTTTGACATTGATTATCTGAAAAAGGCGCGGGGCCTGCTGAGCGCCGAATGCCGCTGCGAGATACCGGCAGGCAATCAGGAGCGCGAACTGGAGATCAGTTGTGACATACATGACAGTGCCGGTGCGCTGGTGAGTGTCGTGACGGCGCGCTGGTTGATTGGTCCCGAGCGGGTGGACTGATGCCGCTGCCTTCAGCGCTCTGCGAATCTCTGGGTATTCAAGTGCCGCTCATCTGCGGGGCCATGTATCCCTGCTCGAACCCGGAACTGGTGGCTGCCGTTTCCGCGGCCGGCGGCATCGGCATTGTGCAGCCGCTGAGCCTGGGTTATGTGCACGGTTACGAGTTCCGGGAGGGCCTGCGCTATATTCGCCGTCTTACTCGCAAGCCCATCGGCGTGAATCTCATTATCGAGCGCAGTTCCAGAACCTATCTGCAGCGGGTACAGCAATGGCTCGAGATTGCGCTGGAAGAACAGGTGCCTTTCCTGGTGACGGCGCTGGGAAACCCGCGCTGGGTCGTTGACAGGGCGCATGCCGCCGGTGTCCTGGTCTACCACGATGCCACCAGCCGGCAGTGGGCGGAAAAGGCGCTCGACGCTGGTGTCGATGGCTTTATCTGCGTGAATAACCGTGCCGGCGGGCACGCCGGGACCTTGTCAGCCGAACAATTGCTGGAGGACATCGGGCCGCTTGGCAAGCCGCTGGTGTGCGCCGGCGGGATAGGGACGGCGGCCGGGTTTGCGCAGGTCATTGCCATGGGGTATGACGCTGCCCAGCTGGGCACACGCTTTATCGCTACCACCGAGTGTCATGCGCACGCGGATTACAAGCGAGCGATTGTCGAGGCCGGTGCGCAGGACATTGTGTTGTCCGAAAAGATTTCCGGTGTGCCGGTTGCGGTCATCAATACACCCTATATTCAAAGCATCGGTACACAGGCCGGGCCGCTGGCACGCTGGCTGCTGCGCGGGCGGCGCAGCAAGCACTGGATGCGCACGCTGTATTCACTGCAGTCGATCTGGAAACTGAAGCGCGCCTCCCTGCAGGGCTTGAATTATCGGGATATTTTCCAGGCCGGAAAGAGCGTCGAGGGAATATCCGAAATCAAGCCGGCTGCCGGGATCGTGGCAGAGTATGCAGCGGCGCTGCAGTCGGCCACCTGAACCCGCATCAAATGGACAACCGTATAAATAACAGGGAACTACCCTGAAACCCGACTTTCCTCCGGAGACGCCATCCGGCTGGTAGGCTTCACGATGATCGGTCTGCTGGTGGCCTCATTCCGTTTTAAAAAGCGTCTGGATTGAACAGCGCCATCGACCAGACTTGTCCGGAAACACTTGACCACTACATAGCTGGATCGCTGACAGCGCCCGGCCATTCGGCCTCAGCCGCCCTGGGTGGAGAGAGAGTATCACCCTGTGAGTCCGTGCAGTCTGTCAGACAATGCTGCTTTGTCTTGCTGGATGAAGTAGTCAATTAATTGACCAATATCAAGGCAATTCATCTGAATTTGGTTACATTCCGATATACAGGTTTGCAAAGGGAATGGACGTTGTTTGTTGAAAACTTTGAATAGGGCCTTATTACTGCCGGAATCTGGTTTGTTCTCTATCAGGTTGCAACAGTGCTCGGTGTTACACCTCTTTTCTGGCATTTCCGAACAACAATGAAATTTTTGTGAGGCAACATGGTTGACATATTAAATAGCCTGGCTCTGGTCGTTGGATCTATTGTGACGGTTATCGTGACAGCAGGCCTGTTATGGTGCTGGGTGAATCGTTCACGCTTACGTAACTGGAAATCCTGAAACCCTGCCACCAGGGCGGGACTGCGCTCATGCAACGGGCGGTTGAACAACGGTGCAAAACACTAGACCTGTTCATACTTCAGTAGTTATTTACCAGGCTATCCTGCGTAGCCTGGCATTGAGCAATGAAGCCTCATCCTGGCGGCGGGAATAAGGAGGGATCATGATTAGAGCGCGCTCCCCCCTTGACAGGAAGCGCAGGGGAAAAGCGATTTCACTGGCGATCTTCTGGGGCTTGATTGCCGTGCTGCTGATTGGCTTCCTGGTGATGAAGAAAGAAAGCGAGTGCGGTTCATACGGACGGGACATGGCGGTAAAGAACTGGCACCTGATCTGCAAGACACGGCCACGTCCTTTTGATGGTGATTAGCCATGATCATGGGCAGCGCGGACGACGCCCTGAAAGTTTTCTGATTCGTGCTGCGAAAGATCCCCGGGAAAATGCAAGTCTCATCGGGTTCACGATCTGGTCGAGCCTTGTTCACGGCGGGATAATGCCGGTTCAAGCGCCCGTAGATGAGACTGAAAGGGCAAATCTGCCTGGTGATATTCCGGCACTATTTCTGGAGGCATTTGTCCTGTGGTACCTTGTGCCCGGAAGGGTTCATGCCTGGTTGGAGCATCTGCACACAATGCGCCCGGAGCGCACGGCCTCGCCGCTGCCTGGCCGTTCGTTATATTTCCTGACAAGAACCCCCGGGAGTCCCCTGCATGTCATTTGATAAAGCCGTGTCAGGAAATTATTTACATGGTGATTTGCTGAATGCGATTCTGGCGGCAATTACAAAGCTCGGTAAAACTGTTGATCGCCTAACAGTTGAAGATCTTGCTCCGGTTGATGAATTCCATATTGGCGGCCGTCTGGCTACCGGACATTTTATTGATCAACTTCACTTCTCCGGGCATGACCATATTCTTGACGTGGGGTGCGGGCTGGGAGGCGCCTCCCGGTTTGTCGCAGACAAGTACAAAAGTCATGTCACAGGGATTGATTTAACACAGGAATATATCGAAACAGGCAAGGCCCTGTGCTCCTGGGTAAAGCTGGACAGCTATATCACTCTGCAGCAGGGAAGTGCGCTGTCCATGCCATTCCGGGATGAAGTATTCGATGGCGGCTACATGATGCATGTGGGTATGAATATTGAGGACAAGGCACAACTCTTTGCCGAAATATACCGGGTGCTGCGTCCAGGCGTGTTTTTTGGTGTTTACGATGTGATGCGGCATAAGGACGGCGAACTGGCCTATCCAGTGCCGTGGGCAATGGAAAGCAGCACCAGCAAACTGGCGACACCTGAACAGTACAGACAAGCGCTAACTGATGCCGGATTTGAGGTTACCAAAGAAAAGAATCGTCGTGATTTTGCGCTGGAATTTTTTGAGCAGCTGCGTGCCGGAACAGAGGCGGACGGTGGACCGCCTCCACTCGGTCTGCATACGTTGATGCAGGAAAGTACCCGCGAGAAAATAAAAAATATGATTGGCAATATTTCAGAAGACTATATTGCGCCTGTTGAGATCATTGCTATAAAACCCGGCTCTTCCCCAGGTCGAGTGGGTCGATTGCCGTTGTAGGGCCGAATTCCATCGGCCATCAACCTGGCTCCCGGCCATCGTCGGGGTGATGACTGATTCAAGCGCATTGACGGTTTTTCACAGCAAGCCCGGCAGGCTACATGAAACTCCCGTCTTGCTGTAAGTCACGCAGGTAACGAAACAGCAACCTGGACGCCCGCGGGGGGTGCCTGGCGTCATTTTCCATGCGGGCCTGCCGGGCCAGCTTGCGCAGGTGCTGGCGGTCAGCGTGCGGGAAATGCGCCAGAACCCCGGGGAGGGCGTCATCGCCATCGGCGATCAACTGATCGCGCAGGCTTTCGAGCAGGTGAAATTCACGGCTATGCGTGTCATGTTGCCGCTCGCGGTCCTCGATGGCCTGTCTCACCGGGGCGGTGTCGATGTCCTTCAACAGCTTGCCGATGTACTGCATCTGGCGTTTACGGGCACTGTTGGAGTGGATGCGTCTGGCCGTGGTCAGGGCATCCAGCAATACATCCGGCAGCAACAACTGGCGCAAGGCATCATCACTGAAGTCAAGCAGTGCCTGACCGAGCTTTTTCAGGTCCTGCAAGTCGCGCTTGCGCTGCGATTTGCTGATTGCATCCCGGTCGTCCTGGTCCTCGTGGTGCATCGTTGCGTGCATGGCCTGCCGTGCAGATTGTCGGGATACAAAGCATAGCCGTTTCAGCCTGATTTGTCCGGTACCCTCGCGACCGGTAGAATCAGCGCTCCCGACACCAGGATTGCCAATGACCGACACAAGAGAAATACAACAGGATTCGCCGTTTCCCGAGCAATCACAGCTTGAAGACATGCTGCAGTATGTGATTGCGCAGGCACAAAAGGCCGGAGCCGACGGTGTCGAGGCCGGTGTCAGTGTGGATACCGGCCTGTCAGTCACGGTGCGCCTCGGCGAGACCGAAACACTGGAATTCAACCGTGACCGTTCACTCGGGCTGACGGTGTACTTTGACAAGCGCAAGGGGTCTGCCAGTACGGCTGACTTTGCCCCGCAAAGCCTGTCAGCCACTGTCACTGCGGCCTGTGATATTGCGCGTTATACCAGCCGTGACGAGTGTGCCGGGCTGGCGGATGCCGATCGTATGGCGACACACATACCCGACCTGGATCTGTGCCATCCCTGGGACCTGGATGCCGAGCGGGCCATCGAGCTGGCGACGGCGTGTGAAGCGGCGGCTCGCCAGGTCGACCCGCGCATCGAAAATTCCGAGGGCGGGACCGTCTCCAGCTATGCCGGGACACGCGTCAAGGCGAACACGCACGGTTTTCTTGCCGGCTATCGCAGCAGTTATCACAGCATCAGCTGTGCCGTCATCGGCAAGCAGGCTGACGAGATGCAGCGTGATTACTGGTCATATTCCGCCCGTGATGCGGCAGACTTGCCTGCGGTCGAAACAATCGGGCGTATCGCCGGTGAACGCACCGTCAGGCGCCTCGGTACGCAGCGGCTGTCGACGCGCCAGGCGCCGGTCGTGTATGCGGCCGATATTGCGAGCAGCCTGTTTGGTCACTTTATCAATGCGATCAGTGGTAACAATTTGTATCGCAAGTCCTCCTTTCTGCTGGACAAGCTGGGAGACCAGGTGTTTCCCGCGCACTTTCGTATTCACGAGCAGCCGTTGTTGAAGAAGGGTCTCGGCAGTGCACCCTATGACGGCGAGGGTGTCGCGACCACGGCGCGGGATATTGTCAGCGACGGCATCCTGCAATCCTATGTGCTGGACAGTTATTCGGCGCGCAAGCTGGGCATGGCTACCACCGGCAATGCCGGTGGCGTGCGCAACCTGACCATCGATCCGGGCGACAAGGATTTGCAACAAATCCTGCGCAGCATGGATACCGGGCTGCTGGTGACCGAGCTGATCGGTTTCGGCGTCAACACGGTCACCGGGGATTATTCCCGTGGCGCCGCCGGCTACTGGGTGGATGGCGGCGAAATCCAGTATCCGGTTGACGAGATTACGGTGGCCGGCAACCTGAAAGACATGTTTATGCACATTGTCGAGGTGGGCAGTGATGTCGATCTGCGCGGGAATACCCGCTGTGGCTCGGTGTTGATCGAGAAGATGACGATCGCGGGCTCCTGACCGTCTGTATCGCGGATGCAATCCGCTCCTGCAGGTGTATCGATGGATGTCAGAGGGGTTTGCCTGTCAAAGCAGGAAGATCGTGCCCAGCCCCAGGAACACCATGAAACCCACCACATCCGTAACCGTGGTTAAAATCACCGTGCCGGCATGTGCCGGATCGATCTTCAGACGCGTCAGTACAAACGGAATGCTCAGGCCGGCAACGGCGGCGCACAGCAGGTTGATAATCAGGGCCGCACCGATGATGTAGCCAATGTTGGCATTCTTGAACCAGAGCGCCGATATCACCGCGACTACCACTGCCCAGGCGATACCATTGAGGGCGCTCACGGACAGTTCCTTGTACATCAGCCAGCGGGCGTTGCTGATGCCGATTTGTCCGAGTGCCAGCCCGCGAATCACGATGATAAGCGTCTGGCTGCCGGCGATGCCGCCCATGCTGGCAACGATGGGCATCAGCACCGCCAGCGCCACGACCTGTTCAATGGTGGCCTGGAACAGTCCGATCACCCATGAGGCCATGAATGCGGTCAACAGGTTGATTCCCAGCCAGAGCGCCCGCCGGCGCGCGCTTTTTATGACAGGGGCAAAGGTGTCATCTTCCTCATCCAGGCCGGCAAGGCTCAACAGCGAGTGGTCGGCATCCTCGCGGATCACGTCGACGATGTCATCGATGGTGATGCGGCCGATCAGTTTGCCGGCTGAATCGATGACCGCTGCAGACACCAGGTCGTGATTCTCGAACATCTTCGCCACTTCCGCATCCGGCATTTCCGCGGGAATGCCGGCAATGTTGCTGTTCATGACATCGGCAACCAGTAAATCCGGGTCGTTGGTCAGCAGGGCACTCAGCGGCAATACGCCCTTGAAGTTGTCATCGCGGTCAACCACGAACAGGCTGTCGGTGGTATCGGGTATATCTATGTGCAGTCGCAGGTAGCGCAGCACCGCATCCAGTGTGACATCGGCACGTACCGTCACGACGTCCACGTTCATCACACCGCCGGCGGTATCCTCCGGATAGTGCAGCACCGTGACCAGCCGGTCGCGGTTCTGCTGGTCCATGGCACTGAGGACTTCCTCGATGACTGCTCCGGGAAGGTCCTTGATCAGATCCGCGAGGTCATCTGCATCCAGGCCATCCGTGGCGGCGACCAGGGCATCGTTCTCCATGCCATCGATGAGGCCGGCGCGCACCTCGTCATTGACCTGGACCAGTGTTTCACCGTGATCTTCCGGATCGACCAGTTCCCAGAGCTGTTCGCGCGGCCCGTGCGGGACGGACTCGATCAGGTCGGCAATCTCACCGCTGTGCAGGGTGCTGAGCAGGTCCCGAACCTGACCGGTGTCACCCGAGTCGAGTGCCTGGGTAAGCTGTTCCAGATGGCTATCGGTCGACAGCACGTCTGCTGATTCTGCCGGGTCTGGTGAGTGTGCTGGGTCTGTCATGGCCGTAGGGTATCCCTGCCTGCAGAGGCAGAATGCACTCTGCTGAACAGCGCGCAGTGTAACAGCACCGTATATTTACGGTAAGACGGCAACGGGCGCTGGAAGTGATTATTCAGTGGCTGTTGCGGTTGAGTGAATCGACCCGGCCGGGGATGCGACCCGGTTTGGTGCTTTCCAGCAGTTCCTGTACCAGCGGGATGAGTGAGGTGAGGGTGCTGGTGTTGATGACATGTTTGACCTCCTGCAGGGCAGTGTGATGCATACTGAACTCACTCAGACCCATACCGAGCAGCAGGCGGGTGTAGCGCGGGTCACCGGCCATTTCGCCGCACATGGCGACCGGGACGCCTGCGGCTGCACCGGCATCAATAGTCATCTTGATGAGTTTAAGAACCGCCGGGTGCAGCGGGTCATACAGGTAGTTCACCTCGTCATCGACGCGGTCTATCGCGAGCGTGTACTGAATCAGGTCGTTGGTCCCGATGGACAGGAAATCCAGGTGACTGGCAAAATCGGCGGCGGACAGGGCGGCTGCCGGGACCTCGATCATGCCGCCGATCCTGATGTCCGGTGAAAAGGCAAGCGATTCGCGTTGCAGTGCATTCTTGGTGTCATTGATCAGGCTGAGAACCTGGTGCAGTTCCTGGGTGTTGGACAGCATCGGTACCATGAGCCGCACCGGACCCTGTGCGGAGGCGCGCAGGATGGCGCGTAATTGCGGCTTGAACAGCGAGTGGTTCTTTAGGCAAAGGCGCACGGCACGCAAGCCGAGTGCCGGGTTGCTGCAGCTGCGGTTACCGGCATCGGCCTGTTTCTCGGTGCCCATATCGAGCGTACGTATGGTCAGTGGTTTTCCCTTGAGCGCCTCGATTACGCGGATATAGCATTCATACTGTTCTTCCTCACCCGGTGGTTCACTGCGGTTCATATACAGAAACTCGGTACGATACAGACCCACGCCACTGGCGCTTTCGCGGCTAACCGCATCAATATCTTCCGGCAGTTCAATATTCGCCATCAGGGTAATGGGCATGCCATCCCGGGTGATTGCCGGGGTATCGCTGAGCCGCGCCATATGCAGCTGTCGCTGCTGCTCCAGTTGCTGGCGCTCACGGTAGTGCTCCAGTATTCGTTCATCCGGCCCGGCGATGAGCAGGCCTTGCAAACCGTCGAGGATGACCATCTCGCCATCGCGGATATAGCGCCGTAATCCATGCGTGCCGACCAGCGCCGGGATCTGCATGCTGCGTGCGAGAATAGCGGTATGTGACAGGGGGCCGCCGCACTCGGTGGCAAATGCGCCGATACCCTGATGCTCGAGCAGCACGGTTTCGGCCGGCGTCAGGTCATAGGCCAGTACGATAGCACTATCCAGGGGGACGCCTTCACTGTGTACATCACCCTGCTCATAGTCCATCAGGATCCGTTGCAGGCGATTGATGACGTGGTCAATATCGTCCCGGCGGGTACGCAGGTAGGCATCGTCCATCTGCTCGAACACTTCAACAACGGCATTGCGCTGCAGTTTCAGTGCCCACTCGGCGTTGCAGCCGCGCTCACGGATAATGTCAACAGGCGTGGTGACCAGGGTGGCGTCATCGAGCATCAGCAGGTGGGTATCGATGAAGGCGGCAATATTGACCCGGGTATTTTCCGGGATACGTTCGCGGATATCTTCAAGTTGATGCCGAGCGCGTTCAACCGCCTTCAGGTAGCGGGCGACTTCATCCTCGATCAGGTGATTCGGTATTGCACTTTCAAGGACTTCTACGGTGCCACGCAGGATGATATGGGCCTTGCCGATAGCAATCCCGCGGGAGACGCCGATTCCGGAAAGTGCCAGAGTCATATCCTGAATAAACCTCCATTAATCCGCTGCGTTATAAACGGGTGTGTACTTAACCCCAACGCTGCATGATTACCTGCCGTGCCCCGCGCCAGGGACGGTGTGTCCCCGCAGGACGGGTCATCAATTGCCTCGGGGGCAATCGGGGCAGTACACTTGCCGCATCGCGTCTGCCTGTTGAATGAAATCGGTACGCTGCCTCCGTATCAAGTTTACTCCTGTTCGCCAAAACGGTCTTCGACCAGGTGTACCAGGCTGTCTGCTGCCTCGACTTCGTCAGTACCCTGCACCATGATAACCAGTTCGGTGCCGCGTGAGGCCGCCAGCATCATGACGCCCATGATGCTCTTGCCATTGACTTGCTGGCCTTCCCTGGAAAGTTCGACATTGCTTGAAAAAGACGCGGCCGTCGTGACGAATTTGGCGGCAGCTCGCGCGTGCAGACCGAGCTTGTTGATGATGGTAACCGTTCTTTCCTGCATGTCAGGCGTTTTCTTTTCGGGTAGTAACAACGATGCCGTCACGGGCGCCATCTGCTGCCTTGTCGCAAAGCGCCTCGAGGTCCATGTCCGGGTAGTTGAGTATCCGCAGCAGCATGGGGAGGTTGGCACCCGAGATGGCCCTTGCATTGTGCGTGTCGATCAGCCGGTTGGCAATATTGCTGGGTGTGCTGCCATAGAGGTCCGTCAGTATCAGCACACCGCTGCCATCGTCGAGTTCGTCACAGAGCGAGCCTGCCTTCTCGAGTAGCTGATCCGGGTCGCAGTCGGCAGTCACCGGCATCGAAACAGCGGGCAACGGGCAGCCACTGAGTATTTCCTTCACGGCATTCAGCATGTCATCGCCAAGGCTGCCATGCATGATGAGTAACAGGCCAGGCATTATTCCAGTTCCCTGTGTCGCTTGACGATGTCTGCCACCTGGCCACCAAGGTGCTGGGCCAGTTTCTCAACCAGATACACCGAACGGTGTTGCCCACCGGTGCAGCCAATGGCAATAGTCAGGTAGCTGCGGTTGTCTGCCCTGAAGTGAGGGATCCACTCGGTCAGGAACCGGTGCAGGTGCCGGTAGTACTGTTGTGCAATAGCTTCCCCGTCAAGGTACTGAATGACTTCATTATCCATTCCGGAGAAATTGCGCAGCGAGGGTTGCCAGTAGGGATTGGGCAGGCAGCGCGCATCGAACACGAAATCGGCATCAGCCGGAATGCCATGTTTGTAGCCGAAGGAACGTAACAGCAGCGAAAACCCGCTGCTGTCTGACTTGCCGTGACATTCCATAACCAGGTCGCGAAGCTGGTGGACATTGGTACGGCTGGTATCGATGAACAGGTCGGCGTTGGCCGCGATCGGCGCGAGCAGGCGTCGTTCCATGTCGATGGCATCCGCAAGCGGCGTGCCCTTGCCGGATAACGGGTGTTTGCGCCGTGTCTCGCTGAACCTCTTCAGCAGGGTGGTATTATCTGCCTGTAGAAACAGGATCTTGCAGTGAATGGCCTTGCTCTTCAGGCCGTTGATGATCTCCGGGAAGTTGCTCAGCTGGTTCGGGTGATTGCGGGCGTCAATACCCACCGCCACGTTGCCGCTCAGGTTTTGCGGCTGTTTGCTGACTTCAGTGGCAAAGGCATCCAGCAGACTGACCGGCAGGTTGTCGATGCAGTAGAAATCAACATCCTCCAGTGCATGCAGGGCAACACTTTTACCGGAGCCTGACAGCCCGCTGATGATGATCAGGTTCATCGGCGGGCGCTTTCAAGGCGACGCTTCTGGCGTTCGATGAACGCCTGGCTGGCATCATAGCCCTTGGCATTGAGGATGTGGTTGCGTACTGCGACTTCCAGCAGCACGGCAAGATTTCTGCCGGGGCCAACCGGCAGGGTGACTTCCGGTATATTGACATCCTGTATCTTGCGGATACGCCGGCTGCCATGCAGCCGGTCTATCTGGGTGGCTTCCTCGATGTCCTGCAGCACAACGATCAGGCGCAGGTTGCGATGCGCCTTGATAGCACCCGCGCCGAACATGGCGCGTACGTTCAGGATACCAAGCCCGCGGACCTCCAGAAAGTCCTGCAGCATCTCGGGGCATGTGCCGAGCAGGGTATCCGGAGTAACCCTGGAAAATTCGGGTGCGTCATCGGCGATCAGGCGGTGACCGCGGGTCAGTAATTCCAGCGCCAGTTCGCTCTTGCCGATGCTGGAGTCGCCGGTTATCAGGACGCCGGTGCCAAGCACCTCCATGAACACGCCGTGCAGGGTGATCTTGTCGGCAAAGTAGTTGGTCAGGAAGTGCTGCAGGTTCTCGATGATGTCCTGGCTGGGTAACTTGCTGGATAGCAACGGAATGCGACTGGCATTTGCCGCGGCTTCCAGATCGGCCGGAGGCAGCAAGCCCTTGGAGATGACAACGAGCGTCGTTTGCCTCGAGAACAATTGGGTAATCGTGTCCTTGCGGGAATTCTTTTTCAGCGAGTCGAGGTATTCCAGCTCCTTGCGGCCGAGTATCTGCACACGGTGCGAGGTGATCAGGTTCAGGTGGCCGACCAGTGAGGTATCGGCTGATGTGTCGCCGGAGGAATGCAGCAGCTTGTTTTTGTGCTGCTCTCCTGTCAGCCAGACGAGCTCCAGTTTCTCCTGCAGGGCCTTGTACAAGGTCTGGATTTCAAGCGTCGTGCTCATGCCGTGATGCGCTGTGACTCCCACTGGTACAGCTGCTCGAGCAGACAGTCACTGGATTCGCATACACGCAGTGCCGTGCAGATAGCCGTATTGCTGAAAATTTCGGCGATCGTGGAAAGTACTTGCAGGTGTTCCTCGGTTGAATCCTCGGGTACCAGCAAGGCAAACACAAGGTCAACCGGCCCTCCGTCCGAAGCATCGAAGTCCAGTGCCGGGGTCAGCTTGAGGAGTGCGCAGACCGGACGTTCCAGGCCGGCAACCCTGCCATGCGGGATAGCCACGCCCTTGCCCAGGCCGGTACTGCCGAGCTTTTCCCGGTTGAGCAGGGCGTCGAAGATTTCATGCTGTGACAGGGCGGGTGAACTGCTGGCCAGCAGTTCACCGAGCAGTTCAAGCAGACGTTTTTTGCTGCCAACATCATTACGGCAGGCAATACGTTCAGGGCTGAGTAAGTCGGTAATATTCATGTTGAATTCAAAAAATCCGGAGAAACCTGGCACATGTGTCGGTCTGCCTACAGGTCTCTGGTTATGGACCCCTCGCTGCGGTGGTGGTCAGTGATTTTTTCCTTGTGTTTCTTCACCTGGCGGTCAAGCTTGTCGACCAGTGCATCGATCGCGGCATACATGTTTTCCTGTTCCGCATCCGCGAATATGTTTCCGCCGCTGAGATGCATGGTAGCTTCTGCCTTGTGGCGCAGTTTTTCAACGCTGAGTATGACATGGGTATCGGTGACATGATCAAAATGGCGCTCCAGTCGTTCCATTTTGCTATTCACATATTCGCGCAGAGGGTCTGTTAAGTCGACGTGATGTCCGGTCAGGTTGATTTTCATTGAGATACTCCTGTGTTGACGCCTAGGCGAGGCGTTTACGTTCGTTGGATGGTGGTATGGATAGTGATTCGCGGTACTTCGCGATAGTCCTTCTTGCTACATTGATGCCCTGCTGGGTGAGCACGCTCGCCATCTTGTTATCGCTGAGCGGTTTCGCCGGGTTTTCGGCGGCAACCAGTTTCTTGATGATGGCCCTGATGGCCGTGGCCGAGCATTCGCCGCCGGACTCCGTGCTGACATGGCTGGAGAAAAAGTACTTGAATTCGTAGATGCCGCGCGGTGTATGCATGTACTTGCGGGTGGTGACGCGGGAGACGGTCGATTCATGCATTTCAATGGCATCAGCAACACTGCGCAGCACCATGGGTCGCATGGCTTCCTCGCCATGTTCAAAGAAACCCTGCTGACGTTCCACGATGCAACTGGACACCTTCAACAGGGTTTCATGACGGCTTTGCAGGCTTTTCAGGAACCAGCGTGCCTCCTGCAGGTTGTCTCGCAAGTAGTTGTTGTCCTTGCTGTTGTTGCCGCGCTTGATCATGCTGGCGTAGAGATTGTTAATACGCAGCTTCGGTGCCGAATCAGGGTTAAGCTCAACCTGCCACTGGCCATTCTTCTTGACGACATAGACATCCGGGACGATGTATTCGGGCTCGGCGGTATCGAACGCCGAGCCGGGGCGGGGATTGAGCGACTGTATGAGGTGGATGATATGCTGTAAATCATCGGTTGCCAGCTTCATCTTGCTGGCAAGCCGGGTGTAATTGCGGTTGCTGAGCAGGTTGAAGTGGTCGCGGATGAGGAGCTGCGCTTCTTTCAGCCAGGGCGTGCCGGCATCAAACTGCTGCAGCTGCAATAGCAGGTTTTCCCTGAGGTCCTGTGCGCCGACACCGATAGGATCGAATTGCTGGATGTGGTGCAGCACCGCCCTGACTTCATCGAGTTCGATGTCGAGCCGGTCATCCAGCTGTTTGTGGATGGCTTCAATGCTGGTCGTCAGGTAGCCATCAGCATCGATAGCATCGATGATGTTGCGGGCAATATGCTCGTCAGTTTGTGAAAAGGGCGTCAGTTCAAGCTGCCAGAGCAGATGGTCATTCAGCCCCTCACCGCTGACGGTGACGGTTTCCATGATGTCGCGGCTGCCGCCGGACTCCGGTGCGCTGTAACTGGTTGCACCGGTATCAAAGACATCTTCCCAGTTGCTGTCAGTGGATAATTCATCCGGAATGGTCTCGGTATTTTCCTCTGAAGTAACCCTGGCGTCCCTTTCCGTGCCGTTAAGGCCGCCGGGCGCCTCCTGGGTCTCGGAATTGCCGCCTTCGTCCTGCTCCAGCATGGGATTTGACTCAAGCGCTTCCTGTACCTCGGTCTGCAGTTCCAGGGTGGAAAGCTGTAACAGGCGGATCGCCTGCTGCAGCTGCGGTGTCATGGTCAGGTGCTGACCTATTCTGAGTTGAAGAGATTGCTTCATATGGATTTATTCTGGAACAAATGTGAATCCACACTGCCCTTTAGTAAAAGTATAGTGCATTATCCATGCCATATAATAGATATACTTTACGGTTTGGGGCTATAAACGGAATTCATTGCCCAGGTAGACGTCGCGCACATGCTGATCATTAAGCACCTGGTTCGGAGTGCCCGCGGCGATGACCTTGCCGGCATTCAGGATATAGGCGTGGTGACAGATCCCCAGCATTTCGCGGACGTTGTGGTCGGTGATCAGGACGCCGATATTGCGGTCACACAGGTGTTCAATGATATGCTGGATATCGATGACCGATATCGGGTCAACGCCGGCGAACGGCTCGTCCAGCAGGATGAAGCGCGGGTTGGCCGCCAGTGCACGGGCAATTTCAACACGCCGGCGTTCGCCGCCCGAGAGGCTGATACCGGATTGCCCGGCCAGGTGTCCAATGTGCAGTTCGTGCAACAGTGACCCGAGTAATTCCTTTCGGTTTGCCTTGTTGAGGTCCTTGCGAATTTCCAGCACCGCCATAATGTTGTCTGCGACAGACAGTTTTCTGAACACCGAGGCTTCCTGAGGAAGGTAACCGAGTCCAAACGAGGCCCGCTGGTGCATGGGCTGCCGGGTGAGATCAATATTGTCCAGCTCAATTCGGCCTTCACCACAGGGTATCAGGCCGACAATCATATAGAAGCAGGTGGTTTTGCCGGCACCGTTGGGTCCCAGCAGGCCGACTACCTGACCGCTGCTGACCGTCAGCGAGACATCGTCGACGACGCGCCGCGACTGGTAACGCTTACCGAGGCTGATGGCGTTCAGGACACTCACGGCTGTTGAGGTTCTGCTGCCGGCGGTTTGCCATCCTGCTTGCCCGGCGTGCCGGTTTTATTCTTGTTCTTGTCCTTGTCTCTGGGCTGCAGAGTGATATGAACGCGCCCGCTGTCGCCGCCGCCACCGGCATCGACCGTATCGCTCTTCATGTCGTAGACAATACGGTCGCTGCGAAATTCATCGTCGCCGGTTTCCCAGATGCGGGCCTTGTCGAGCAGAATAACGCGTTCCTTGATGGCATAGTATTCGATGCGTCCGGCTTCTGCATGCTGGTCGGTATCCTTGCCTTGCGGCCGCTGCACATAGGTTGCCGGGGTGCCGGTCAGTATGATGGTGTCAAGCTTGTTGTCGGTGAGCTGTACCGTCATCCTGCTGCCGGTGAATAACAGCGTGCCCTGTTGCAGTTTGACGTTGCCCTCATAGACGCTGAATCCGGTTTTATCGTTGAGGCTGGCCTTGTCTGCCTCGATGGTGATGGGTTGCTCGCGGTCTGCATCCAGTCCCCATGCGGTCAGCGGCAGCAGGCAGACAACCAGCAGTATCCGGCCCACACAGCGGGCTTTAGCTGCGGCCATCGTAACGGCCTCGAACACTGGATCTGAGTTCCATTGTATTGTTCCTGAAATCTGCTTTTATACCGATGCCCTCGACCCGGAACCGGTCAGCAGTAATAACCGCTGCCTGCTCCGTTTCAGCCAGTTCCTGTTCCGGTCTGACCTCCAGATCGCGGGTCACGATGTGTACCGGACCGCGGGTGGCGGTCCGCTGACGGCGGATGTCGACCGCACCCAGAAACCAGACAATGTCAGCGGCCTCCGTGGTCTCGCCGCGCTCGGAGATGATGCGCCAGGTGTCGCCATTGTCCTGCAGGATCTTGATGTCGGGACTCTCGAGCATGAAGCGCTTGCCGTTCGGGTAGTGTGTCATGCGACGCGCCTTGACGCGATACCCGAGCTGGCCCTGTTCGTTCATCACCTTCAGGTCCATGTCCTCGACAAAGGCATCAGGTCCGGTGACGCTGGTAGTTGCGCGCTGCAGATCGGTTACCTGCCCGAACAGGAACCAGCCGCTGACTGCCACCAGTATAAACAGCAGACTATAGAGGCTGACCTGGCTGCTGTTCACAGGTAGCTGCTCATTTCCTGTTCCAGCACACCCTGCGCTTCCATCAGCAGCTCGCAGACATCACGTGCGGCGCCACGGCCGCCGCAGGCAGGTGTCTGCCAGTGGCTGTGTCTGCGCACCAGCGGGTGGGCATCCTGCACGGCTATCGCCAGCCCGACCCTGCGCATCACCGGCAGATCAACGACATCGTCACCGACGTAGGCCGTTTGTTCCGCACTGATGTTCAGTTCCCTGGCCAGCTTTTCATAGGCTGGCAGTTTTTCAAGCTGTCCCTGGTAGACATGCTCGATACCGAGATTTTTCATGCGGTGTTCAACAACCCTTGAGGTTCTGCCGGTAATAATGGCAACGGTGACGCCGTGCCTGATCAGCATCTTTATACCGTGCCCGTCACGCGAGTTGAAGGCCTTGTATTCCTGGCCATCATCACCGACAAACAGGCTGCCATCGGTCAGTACACCATCCACGTCAAAGATGACCAGGCGGATACGTGCGGCTTTTTCAAGTATCTCTGTCATGTGTTCCTGCTGTCAGGTTATACCACGCCGGCGCGCAGCAGGTCGTGCATGTTGAGTGCGCCGACCAGTTCGTTGTCGTCATCGACGACGGGGAGGGCATTGATTTTTGTCGTGTCCATAACCTGCAGGGCTTCTGCTGCCAGCATGCCGGGATGTACTGTCTTGCATCCTGCCGTCATGACGTCCCTGACGATGGCGTTGTGCAGGTCGACCTTGTGGTCAATGGTCCGGCGCAGGTCACCGTCAGTGAAGATACCGACCAGCTTGTTTTGTGCGTCAATCACGGCGGTCATGCCGAGTCCCTTGCGGGTCATTTCCATCAGCGCCTCGGTCAGTGGTGTATCGATGCCGACCCTGGGTATGGCATCGCCGGTATGCATCAGGTCATCGATCAGCAACAACAGGCGCCGTCCCAGTGTGCCGCCCGGATGCGATCTCGCAAAATCCTCTTCGGTAAAGCCGCGTGTTTCCAGCAGGGCGACTGCGAGTGCGTCACCCATGGCCAGCGCTGCCGTGGTGCTGGCGGTTGGCGCAAGACCCAGCGGACAGGCTTCCTTGGCAACACAGACATTGATATTCGCCGTGGCCGCCCGTGACAAGGTCGACTGCGGGTTGCCGGTCATGGCAATCAAGGGCACATTCAGTCGTTTGATGATCGGCAGGATGGTGATGATTTCACCGGTCTCGCCGGAATTTGACAGCGCCAGGACCACGTCAGTGGCGGTAATCATGCCGAGGTCGCCGTGACTGGCCTCACCCGGGTGGACGAAAAATGCCGGCGTGCCGGTGCTTGCCAGGGTGGCGGCAATCTTGCCGGCGATGTGTCCGGATTTGCCCATGCCGGTGACTACCACGCGGCCTTTGCACCCCAGCATTAACCGGCAGGCCGCGATAAACGTTGGTTGCCGGATCTCCTGACGTAGTCCCGTGATGGCCGCGGCCTCCGTGTCGATCACGGCGAGCGCAAGTTCCTGCAGTTTCTGTTCATTCATGGGGACGTGGTTTCATGATCAAGCCGGTACGGGTTTTTTACGTAATAGCCACGGAATCCACGGAAGAACACGGAAAAATAAAGGCATTTGCAGCAATGTTTTCGTGTTCTTCCGTGGATTCCGTGGCCATATTATCTTGATTTATTGAGGTTGAACCAAATTACCGGTCATGATTGCTCCCTGATGGCTACGCCAGTTCGCTGAAGTATAACAGGGTCTGGTAGGCGCAAAAGGCAAGCAGCAGTATCGCGCCTTCAATACGATTAATGCGTCCCGGACCGCGAAACCCGTAGGCCATCACAAACAATGCCAGTGTCAGACCCATCATGACGGGATAGTCACGCGTGAGAACCGCATTGTCGATGGCTGCCGGATGGATGACCCCGGGCAGACCCAGTACCGCAAGCAGGTTGAAGATATTCGAGCCGATTATGTTGCCGAGGGCAATGTCATGCTCGCCCTTGATCACGCTCATGACGGAGGCCGCGAGCTCCGGCAGGCTGGTGCCGAGTGCCACGATGGTCAGGCCGATGACCAGATCGCTGACGCCCATTGTCTGGGCGACGGACACCGCGCCCCAGACCAGCAGGCGCGAGCTTGCCAGCAGGCACACACCGCCGACGACCAGCCAGAAGAGGGCGCGTGACATGCCGATGTTGGTCGGAATTTCGCCGGCATACTCATCACTTATCGAGTCAGCGGGCGTTTGTTCTTTCCGCCCGAGATGGACTACCCAGATCAACATGACCACCATGCCGGTTAACAGCATGACGCCGTCCAGCCGCCCCAGTGTTCCGTCGAGCAGCAGCAGCAGGACGACCGTCATCACCAGCAGCAGCACGGGCAGCTCCCGTTTTACGATGCTTGAGTGTACATTCAGCGGCATGATCACGGCGGTGATACCCAGTATCAGGGCGATGTTGATGATGTTGGAGCCGAGCGCATTACCCACCGCCAGGCCGGAATTGCCCTGCCAGGCGGCCACCGCAGAAACCAGCATCTCCGGTGCCGAGGTGCCGATGCTGACGATGGTCAGGCCGATGATGAGGGGCGATACCTTGAGGTTGAAGGCAATGGCGCTGGCGCCAACGACAAACCGGTCAGCACTCCAGGTCAGCAGGGCGAAACCGCCGGCAATGGCCAGTAGTTCATTCAGCATCGCGAATTAACTCGTCAGGCAAGTTGTGGATCATGGCCCTGCAGCCATGCCCCGGGGGGAGTGCAGCAGGCGCCGCAGGTATGCGGCAGGCAAAAATATCATCATTGAGGCAGCTCTCGGACTGAAACTGCATTATCATACACGCCGCTGTCGACAGACTAAACGCATGCTGCCGGAAATGCCCGATACAAACTCGACCGAAAACAATCTACTGCCGGATGCCGTGGTGCAGATTCGTGATGTGCATTTCGCGCACGGCGAGCGCGTGATCTTCGATGGCATCGACATGGATATAGCGCCTGGCAAGGTGACCGCCATCATGGGGCCCAGCGGTACCGGTAAAACGACGCTGCTCAAACTTATCGGTGGGCAACTGCGGCCTGCATCGGGATCGATCCGTGTACACGGTGAAGAAGTCCCGGCACTAGGCCGCACGGCCCTGTACCGGTTGCGCAAGCGCATGGGCATGCTGTTTCAAAGCGGTGCGCTGCTGACGGACATCAGCGTCTTTGAGAATGTTGCCTATCCAATACGCGAACACACGCGATTGCCGGAAGTTCTGGTGCGCGACCTGGTGTTGATGAAACTGCAGGCCGTTGGTCTGCGCGGTGCTGCCGGGCTCATGCCCAGTGAATTGTCCGGTGGTATGGCGCGTCGTGTGGCACTGGCACGCGCCATTGCGCTCGACCCGATGATGGTGCTCTATGATGAACCCTTTACCGGGCAGGACCCGATTTCCATGGGCATCCTGGTGAAGTTGATTCGGGAATTGAATGACGCCCTCGGCCTGACCAGTATTGTGGTCTCGCACGATGTTCAGGAAACGGCCGCCATCGCGGATTATGTGTACCTGCTGTCGCACGGCAAGGTGGTTGACCACGGGCGCCCCGAGGCGTTGTGGGAATCGAGTTCTGAATGGTCGCAGCAGTTCCTCGAAGGCCGGCCGGACGGACCTGTCGCCTTCCACTATCCGGCAGCGGATTTCAGGGAAGATCTGTTGCGCGGCGGCCGGGTAAACTGATGCTGGATGCACTGCAGGGGCTGGGCAGGGCCACACTGGATTTTTTCGAACGCCTCGGGCGTGGACACCTGTTCCTGTTGCAGACCCTGACAAAGTTGCCAGGGATGTTGCTGCGGCCCGGACTGGTGCTGGTGCAACTGTATTCGGTTGGTGTACTGACACTGGTGATTACCGTGGTGTCCGGTATGTTTGTTGGCATGGTGCTGGGCCTGCAAGGCTATAATACGCTGGTTGATTTCGGCGCCGAGGAGGCGCTCGGCGTGGTGGTGGCGCTGTCCCTGGTGCGGGAACTGGGGCCGGTGGTGGCGGCGCTGCTGTTTGCCGGGCGTGCCGGCTCGGCACTGACGGCCGAAATCGGACTGATGAAGGCAACAGAACAGTTATCCGGCATGGAAATGATGGCGGTGGATCCCGTGCAGCGGGTGATTGCCCCGCGTTTCCTCGCGGCATTTTTGTCCATGCCACTACTGGCCGCCATCTTCAGCGCCGTCGGCATCTACGGCGGCTATCTGCTGGGTGTTGGCGTGCTGGGGGTTGATGATGGTTCTTTCTGGGGCCAGATGCAGAGTGCGGTGGATCTGCGCGACGATATTTTTAATGGCGTCATCAAGAGCGTCGTGTTCGGATTCGTCGCGGGCTGGATTGCCTTGTTTGAAGGTTATGATGCCACGCCCACTGCCGAGGGTGTCAGTCGTGCCACGACACGCACAGTGGTGCACACGGCACTGGCGGTCCTGGGTCTGGATTTTGTGCTAACCGCGTTGATGTTTGGAGAGTAGGAGTAATCGTTGAACAGCAGAACAGTCGAAATCTGGGTGGGGGTGTTTGTCGCTCTCGGTATTGCCGCCCTATTCATGCTGGCGATGCAGGTCAGCAATCTTGGCACCCTCAGCAGCGGAGACGGCTATATCCTCACTGCCGCTTTTGAGAATGTCGGTGGACTGAAGGTGCGTTCCCCGGTGACGGTGTCCGGGGTGCGTGTGGGTCGCGTCGAGGCCATCGATTACGATCACCAGACATTCGAGGCCGTGGTGAGTCTGCGCATCGATGCGAATCACAAGGGTTTTCCAAAAGATACCTCTGCGAGTATCTACACCTCCGGTTTGCTGGGAGAACAATATGTGGCACTGGAGCCCGGTGGTTCAATGGAAAACCTGACGGACGGTGATCGCCTGCAGTTGACACAGTCGGCACTGGTGATGGAGCAGGTTATCGGGCAGTTTCTCTATAACATGGCGTCCGATAGCGGCGAAGAGTAGGGCGTGATGACTTTATCCGTAATCAATCATGCGCTGCTGCGTGTTCTCGCGCCGCTGCTGTTGCTGGTCGTTGCTGCCCGCGTCATGGCCGCTGACGTCTCGCCGCAGGAACTGGTGCGCGATACCTCGTCGCGTATGCTGCTTGCCATGCACAAGGAACAGGACATTATCGAGAAGGACCCCACCCATCTTTTCCAGTTGGTCGAGGAAATTGTCTTGCCGTACTTTGATTTTCAGCGCATGAGCCAGTGGGTGCTGGGCAAGAGCTGGCGCAACGCAACAGCACAACAGCGTGAGCAGTTCGTCGATCAGTTCAGGATGCTGCTGGTGCGCACCTATACTACGGCATTGATGGAGTATGCCGACGAGGAAATCGTCTACCTGCCGTTTAACGGGGAAAACACTGCCGGCAGCGCGATGGTGCGGACCGAAATAGATCAACCGGGTGTCGGTGTCATACCCATTACCTATTCCATGTATCAATCGAATACCGGCTGGAAGGTCTATGATATATCCATCAGTGGTGTCAGCCTGGTGACCAATTACCGTTCCACCTATGGCAGTATCATTCGCAAGGGCGGCATCGATCACCTTATCCAGCAACTTGCCGAGCGCAACCGGTTGCAGGCAGATGGCTGAGGCCAGGCTGATTGATAACGGCTCGGGCAACTGGCTGCTGCAGGGTGAACTGGGCTTCGATTCCGTTGCCGGTGTGCTGCGACATGCCGGTGCCATGATGACGGGAGAAGCACGTCTTGAAGTGGACCTCAGGGACGTCAGTCGTGCGGACAGTGCCGGTCTTGCGTTACTGGTTGAGTGGTTGCGCGAATCGGAATATGCAGGCAATGAAATCGCATTTATCAATGTGCCGGATCAGTTGCTGTCCATCGCCCGGGTCTGCGGGCTCGATGAAATACTGTCACTGGGTTGATCCCGGTTTAATCAGGAATAAAAACCTATGCAGGCTGATGAACTCAAGGCATTAATACTCACCGGCATTGCGGATGCAGTGGTGACCGTAAAAGGCGAGGGTGACCATTTTGAAGCCATCGTGGTCAGTCAGCAGTTTGCGGGCCTTTCCATGGTGCAACAGCACCAGCGGGTCTACGCGACACTCGGGGATCGCATGGGGGGTGAGATTCATGCGCTGGCCCTGCGCACCTACACACCCGAAGACTGGGCACAGCAGCGCCGCATCCAGTAACTGAACGATCTTGGATAAATTAATCATCACTGGCGGTGAAGTGCTGGAAGGCGAAATACGCGTCTCGGGTGCCAAGAATGCCGTGCTGCCCATTATGGCGGCGACGCTGCTGGCCGACAGTCCCGTCACCCTTCACAACATTCCGCATCTGCACGATGTCACTACCACCATGGAGTTACTGGGCCGGATGGGTGTGCATCTGACGTTGAACGAGAAGATGGATATCGTGGTCGATGCCACGACCATCAACTCCCTGTACGCACCCTATGACCTGGTGCGTACCATGCGCTCGTCTATCCTGGTGCTGGGGCCGATGTTATCCCGCTTCGGGCGTGCCGAAGTCTCCCTGCCGGGTGGTTGCGCCATCGGTTCGCGACCGGTGAACCTGCATATCAAGGGGCTGCAGGCGATGGGCGCCGATGTGGAAGTGGTCAACGGGTACATCAAGGCGCGTGTCGACCGCTTGAAGGGTGCGCGACTGGTCATGGACCTGGTGACGGTCACCGGCACCGAGAATCTGATGATGGCCGCCACGCTGGCGGATGGCACCACGCTGATTGAGAATGCGGCGCGCGAGCCGGAAGTCACGGACCTGGCCAACTGCCTGAACTGCATGGGCGCGAAAATCTCCGGTGCCGGTACGGATACCATCACGATTCAGGGTGTGGAGCGTCTCACCGGCACCGATTACAAGGTGTTGCCGGACCGGATCGAGACCGGCACCTACCTGGTGGCCGCGGCCATCACCGGCGGTCACGTCAAGCTCAAGGATACCCGTCCGGACATCATGGATGCCGTGCTGCAGTCATTGCGCGAGGCCGGCGCTGATATCAGCGCCGGCGATGACTGGATAGAGCTGGATATGCACGGCAGGCGTCCGCGTTCGGTCGATGTCAGCACGGCGCCGTACCCGGCTTTTCCCACCGATATGCAAGCGCAGTTTACCGCGCTGAACGCGGTGGCTGAAGGCACGGGAACGATCACCGAGACGGTATTTGAGAACCGCTTTATGCATGTGCAGGAAATGCAGCGCATGGGTGCAAGGATCCAGCTCAAGGGCAACACCGCCATCAGCAAGGGTGTTGAACGTCTCACCGGCGCCCCGGTCATGGCGACCGATCTGCGTGCCTCGGCCAGCCTGGTGCTGGCAGGACTGGTGGCCGATGGCGAAACCACCATTGATCGCATTTATCACATTGACCGCGGTTACGAACGTATCGAGGAGAAGCTGGCGCAACTCGGTGCCAACATCCGGCGCGTCCCCGGCTAGTGCGCTTTCAAGCTGATAATAACGGCTGCTGAACTCTATTAAGTTGGGCACCCGATTTATTCAATAGCCACGGAAGCACACGGAATTACACGGAAAAAAGTATTTTATGGTCGTTGTTCTTCCGTGTTTTTCCGTGTGCTTCCGTGGCAATCATATCCGTCTTTATTTGATTGAGGCAGTACTCGTACGGATTCAGTACTGAATCAATAAAACCTGATGGCCACGGAATCCACGAAAAAATAAAAAGCCATAGCATAAATATTTCCGTGTTCTTTCGTGGATTCCGTGGCCATTCAAAAACAGGATCGGGCTTCCGGCCTGATTTGATTCAGCAGCCGTTGCCGGCCCTGCCGGCGCTTGTAAATTGGCACTGTCTGCCTGACACTTGGGCCCCATGGATAACGCACTGACGATTGCCCTCTCCAAGGGACGTATCTTTGAGGAGACGTTGCCGCTGCTGGCAGCCGCCGATATCGTGCCGCTCGATGACCCTGAAACCAGCCGCAAGCTGATTCTCGACACCAATCAGGCCGGCATCAAACTGGTGATTATCCGTGCCGCGGATGTGCCCACCTATGTCGGGTATGGAGCGGCTGATCTGGGTGTTGCCGGCAAGGATGTGTTACTGGAACACGGTGGCGAGGGTCTCTACGAACCCCTGGACCTGAAGATTGCCCGCTGTCGCCTGATGGTTGCGGGTCCGGCGCAAACACGGCCAAATGGCGCGGGACGTCTGCGTATCGCCACCAAGTATGTTAAAAGTACGCGGCGGTTCTTTGCCGACCGTCAGGAGCAGGTAGAAATTATCAAGTTATACGGTTCCATGGAACTGGCGCCGCTGGTGGGGCTGGCTGACCGGATTGTTGACGTGGTGGATACCGGCAATACACTGAAGGCCAACGGCCTGCTGCCACTGGAACATATCGCGGACATCAGTTCGCGACTGGTGGTGAACAAGGCCTCCATGAAGATGAAGCACGCGCGCATCACGCAGCTTGTTACCCGGCTGAAATCGGCGGTAGGGGCAGGTTAAGCCAGGTGCCATATTTTTATTAGCCACGGAATCCACGGAAGAACACGAAATTAGTGCTTGTAAGTCTTTTATTTTTCCGTGTCCTTCCGTGGATTCCGTGGCCATTATTATATTTGTGTTTATTGGACCGAACCGGTATGAGTGACACCGTTAAATTCCCCGTAGGCGGCTTGCATGTCTGACATAACCCGATTAAACAGCCAGGACCCTGATTTCGAAGCCGCACTGGAACGCTTGCTGGACTGGGAGCAGAGCGCGGACCCCGCGGTCGAGACCGTGGTACGGGATATCATCGCGGACGTTCGTGCGCGCGGTGACACGGCGCTGCTGGATTACACCACGCGCTTTGATCGCTGGACTGCCGCGACTGCGGGAGCGCTGGAACGTTCACTGAATGATTGTCAGCAGGCGCTGGTGGCGATTGATGAGTCGCAACGCGAGGCGCTGCAACTGGCCGCCGCACGTGTGCGCGCCTATGCCGAACACCAGATACTGGAATCCTGGTCCTACACCGAGGCGGATGGTACCTTACTCGGCCAGCAGGTTATGCCGATGGACCGGGTCGGGCTGTACGTTCCCGGCGGCAAGGCCGCTTACCCGTCTTCCGTGCTGATGAATGCCATCCCCGCGAAGGTCGCCGGTGTCGCTGAACTGATCATGGTGGTACCCACTCCGGACGGTGAAGTAAATGAAATGGTACTCGCCGCCGCCGCGATTGCCGGTGTGGACCGGGTGTTCGCCATCGGTGGTGCACAGGCGGTAGCGGCGCTGGCCTATGGCACGGATACCATCCCGCCGGTCGACAAGATTGTCGGGCCGGGCAATGCCTGGGTCGCGATGGCCAAGCGCATGGTATTTGGCAAGGTCGGTATCGATATGATTGCCGGGCCCTCGGAGATCCTGGTGATCTGCGATGGACAGACGGACCCCGACTGGGTTGCCATGGACCTGTTTTCACAGGCGGAACACGATGAAGATGCCCAGTCCATCCTGGTCAGTCCGGACGGTGAATTCCTTGAACGGGTCATGCAAAGTATCCGCCGCCTGTTGCCAGAGATGCCCCGGGCCGACATCATTCGCGCCTCACTGCAGGGGCAGGGTGCCCTGATCCAGGTGCGCGATATGGATGAGGCCATCGAGATTGCCAACCGGGCGGCACCGGAGCACCTGGAGCTCTCGGTTGCTGAACCGCAGCGCTTTATCGGCAGGATTCGTCATGCCGGTGCCATCTTCATGGGGCGCTATACCGCGGAAGTGCTTGGCGATTACTGTGCCGGCCCAAACCATGTGTTGCCGACCTCGCGCACGGCGCGTTTTTCCTCGCCGCTGGGAGTGTATGACTTCCAGAAGCGCTCCAGCCTGATTCAGTGTTCTGCCGAGGGTGCCAGTACCCTGGGTAAAACTGCCGCGATACTGGCGCACGGCGAAGGGCTCACCGCACATGCCCGCTCGGCCGAGGTGCGGATAAAAGAGTAGTTACCAACCCGGTGAAAACAGACATTATGGCCACGGAATCCACGAAAGCCACGAAAAAATAAAAGCCTTACCAGAATTATTTCCGTGTTCTTCCGTGGATTTCGTGGCTATTAATAAACAGGGTCAGTCCCCCGGCTTGTAATGACAATGACCATGCAGGAAAAAATCGACGAGCTGGTGCGCCCGGAGATCAGGGCATTAAGTGCCTATCACGTGCCGGCGGCGAACAAGCTGATCAAGCTGGATGCCATGGAAAATCCGTGGTCGTGGTCGCCCGAGTTAAGGACAGCCTGGCTGGAGTCTTTGCACTCGGTCGAGATCAACCGTTATCCGGATCCGGGCGCACAGGAACTGCAGGCGAGTATGCGGGTGGCAATGGAGGTGCCCGCAACCGCCGGCATCATGCTCGGCAATGGCTCTGACGAGTTGATCCAGATGATTACCCAGACGGTTGCGATGCCGGGCAGGGTGGTGATGGCACCGGATCCAACCTTTGTCATGTATCGCCAGATTGCTACGGTCGCCGGCATGGACTACGCGGCCGTGCCGCTAAGGGCTGATTTTTCCCTGGATGAAGCAGCGATGCTGGCGGCCGTTGATGAGCAACAGCCTGCGGTGATCTTTTTATCCTACCCGAACAATCCCACCGGCAACCTGTTCGATGCCGCCGGCCTGCGCAACCTCCTGTCACGGACAGCCGGGCTGGTGGTCATCGATGAGGCCTATGCACCATTTACCGACGCCAGCTTTATGGCCGAGATCGGCAACTACGATAACCTGCTGGTATTACGCACCGTGTCCAAAATGGGCCTGGCGGGTTTGCGCCTGGGGTTACTGGCCGGTCCGCCGGCGTGGCTGGAACAAATCAACAAGACCCGTTTGCCCTACAACATCAGTGTCGTCAACCAGGCAACCGGTCAATTTGCGCTGGCGCATTGGCAGGTGTTTGCTACACAGGCGCGCGTTATTCGCGCGCAGCGCGCGACACTGATGAGTGGTTTGCAGGCGCTGAAGCCGTTAACGGTATTTCCGAGCGAGGCCAACTTCATCCTGTTTCGCACTCCCCCCGGACAAGCCACAGTGATCTTCGAAGGGCTCAAAGCTGCAGGCATCCTGATCAAGAATCTCGATGGTTCCAACCCCTTTCTGCAGGATTGCCTGCGTGTGACCGTTGGCCTGCCGGAGGAGAATGCGGCATTCCTGATTGCGCTGCATGAGCTGTTGCAGCCGGGTTAGGAGCGGTTATTAAGGCAGCCGGATTCGTCGTCAATTTTACAGCCGTGATTTCGGAGCGACCTGTTCAGGGCGTTGCATGACTTCCACCTGCAGGCTGAACGGTTTGTCTTTCCTGTAGCCTTCCAGTGTAATCATGGTCCCCGGGGGCTCGCCGGAAATGGTCTTCATGGCATCACTGGTCTCCTCGATGGCCACGCCGTTGATGGAAACCACGATATCACTCGGCTCCAGCCCGGCTTTGCCGGCAGGGCCATCAACCATGACACCGCCAATCAGCATGCCGTGTCTGTAGTTCATACCGTAGGTTTCCGCCAGTTGTGGCGTCATGTCCTGCGCCTCGATTCCGAGCCAGCCGCGCACCACGTGCCCGGTTTCGATAATCTGTGTCATCACACCCTTGGCAAGATTGACTGGAATGGCGAAGCCGATCCCTTGAGAACCGCCGGTGCGGCTGTAGATGGCCGAGTTGATGCCAATGAGTTCGCCCCGGGTGTTGATCAATGCACCCCCGGAATTTCCCGGGTTGATGGCGGCATCTGTCTGGATGAATTCTTCGTAGGCGGTAATGCCCAGGTGATTGCGTCCCGTGGCACTGATGATGCCGGATGTGACGGTCTGGCCAACGCCGTAAGGATTGCCGATGGCAAGCGCCACATCGCCCACGCGCAGCTTGCTGGAATCGCCGATCACCAGGCTTGGCAGATTGCCGGTATGGATATACAGCACGGCCAGATCGGTGTCCGGATCGATTCCCACCACCGTGGCTTTGGCGCTGCGGCCATCGGCAAGCAGTACCTGTATCTGGTCAGCGCCCTCGATGACGTGATTATTCGTCAGTACATAGCCCTGTTCGCTGATCAGCACTCCGGAGCCGAGGCTGGTCTGGATTTCCTTGCGTGCCCTGGCGAACTGGTCGCCAAAGAATTGCTGGAAAACCGGGTCTTGCAACAGCGGATGGACGCGGTGGGTGATCACCTTGGCGGTGTGAATGTTGACCACCGCGGGTATCGCCCGTTCAACCGCATCGGCGTAGGACACCGGCCCGTTCGCGTAGTCTGCCGTGGCTTGTGTGCTGCTCGCCGGACTGCTTTCATCCGGCGTCTCACGGACTTCGACAACGCGTGTGTCGTTGCGCAACAGGTAGGGCTGAACCAGCAGCACATAGAGAAACGCGGCAGCCAGCCCGGTCATGACGGTTTGCAGCAGAAAGGAAAGAAATTTGCGTATAGCCATGGGTGAGATACCCTGTATGCGGTTGTATGTGGAATGAAGATTAGCTGCACCTTAACAGGATGTATTGCCATGGTAACCCTGAAAGCGCTGGTTGATTATACAAACAGCCTGTTAGGCATTAACAGGTTTGCGGATTATTGTCCCAATGGATTGCAGGTAGAGGGCAGGTCGCAGGTCAGCCGTCTGGTCAGTGGTGTGACGGCCAGCCTGGCACTGATCGAGGCCGCGATCGAGGCGCAGGCCGACGTCATTGTGGTACATCACGGTTATTTCTGGAAGGGCGAGGATGCCACGATCACGGGCATGAAACGCAAACGGCTGCAGCGCTTACTGGTAACCGATACCTCCTTGCTGGCCTATCATTTACCGCTGGATGCGCACCCGGAACTGGGCAATAACGCGCAGTTGGCAAAGCAGCTCGGGGTTGAATGTCTGGGATGTTTTGGAGACGACGCGGGCATGTCGCTGGGGCTGCACGGGCAATTGTCTCAACCGCTGACAGGGACGCAGCTGTCCGGGTTGATCCAGGACGCGCTTGGACGCGCGCCGCTCTATGTGCCGGGCCGGCCGGGTCCGATTCAAACCATTGGCTGGTGTACCGGGGCGGCGCAGTCCTATATCGATGCCGCTGTCAGTCAGGGACTGGATGCCTTTATCAGCGGTGAGATCTCGGAGCAAACCGTGCATGTCGCGCGCGAGTGCGGCATTCATTATTTTGCGGCGGGTCACCATGCGACCGAGCGCTACGGAGTGAGGGCGCTGGGGGAACACCTGGCCGGGCAATTCGGTATCCGTCACCGCTTCATCGATATCGATAACCCGGTTTGATGTGACTGTCAGGAAAACCGGGCCATTCAGTGACGCTTTTTCCTGTTCACCCCTTGACCTAATCGGGTTGTTAGACCATCCTATGCGGTTCTTGTGGTGCGTTTGAATTAAATCAGAATATTCCGATATGGTTAATCGCTTTCCGGGCATTGTCTTCATCGGGATTTCGCGCATAACTAACTGATTTCATTATTAAAATCTGGAGATTGCCATATGAGTGGCGATAATACCAATACGGGCAGACGCCGCTTTTTGACGGCCGCGACCTCGGTCGTCGGTGCAGTTGGAGTCGGCTTTGCACTGGTACCTTTCATATCCTCCATGCAACCCAGTGCCAAGGCACGGGCAGCCGGTGCGCCGGTCCGGGCGGATATCAGCAAGCTGGAACCGGGTCAGATGATCCGGGTTAAATGGCGCGGCAAGCCGGTATGGCTGGTGAAACGCACCGATGAAATGCTGGAAGGCTTGCCGGCACTGGATACCGAGTTGCGTGACCCGGACTCCCTGCAACCACAGCAGCCACCGTATGCACAGAATGAATACCGCTCCATCAAGCCTCAAATCCTGGTGACGGTCGGTATTTGCACCCACCTGGGTTGCTCACCGACCTACCGGCCGGATGTGGGTGCAGCGGATCTGGGTGCGGACTGGCCGGGTGGCTTTTTCTGTCCCTGTCACGGATCCCGCTTTGATCTCGCCGGGCGCGTCTTCAAGGGCGTACCGGCGCCACTGAATCTTGAAATACCACCGCATCGCTACCTGAGCGATACCGAGCTGGTGATCGGCGAAGACGGGGGGGTCGCATAATGGCTGGCAATACGACTGAAAAATGGCAAGGCGGCCTGCTGGGCTGGATCGATGCGCGTTTTCCTCTCAGCAGTATGTGGTATGACCACCTGGCAAGATACTACGCACCGAAGAATTTCAATTTCTGGTACTACTTCGGTTCGCTGGCACTGATGGTGCTGGTGATGCAGATTTTTACCGGAATCTGGCTGACCATGAACTACAAGCCGGACGCGGAGCTGGCCTTCAATTCCGTTGAATACATCATGCGCGATGTGAACTGGGGCTGGCTGATTCGCTATATGCACTCGACCGGTGCGTCCATGTTTTTCATCGTGGTGTATCTGCACATGTTCCGCGGCCTGATCTACGGTTCCTTCAAGAAACCACGGGAGCTGATCTGGATCTTCGGCATGATTATCTACGTGTGCCTGATGGCCGAGGCCTTTATGGGTTATCTGTTGCCCTGGGGCCAGATGTCCTACTGGGGCGCACAGGTGATTATTTCGCTGTTCGGGGCGATCCCGGGTATCGGCGATTCGCTGGCGCTGTGGATTCGCGGGGATTTCGTGATTGCTGATGCGACCCTGAACCGCTTCTTCGCCTTCCACGTCATCGCCGTGCCGATCGTGCTGCTGGCACTGGTCGTGCTGCACATCCTGGCGTTGCATGAGGTGGGTTCCAATAACCCGGATGGTGTCGAGATCAAGAAGAACAAGAACGAGAAGGGTATCCCGCTGGACGGTATCCCGTTCCATCCCTACTACACGGTGAAGGATATCGTTGGTGTGGTGGTGTTTCTGATTATCTTTTCCATTATTGTGTTCTTCATGCCCGAGATGGGCGGCTGGTTCCTGGAACGGGACAACTTTATACCGGCAGACCCGCTGAAGACCCCCGAGCATATCGTACCGTTGTGGTATTTCACCCCGTTTTACGCAATCCTGCGCGCGGTGCCTGACAAGTTCCTGGGTGTCGTTGCCATGGGCGGTGCTATTTTCGCGCTGTTCCTGTTGCCCTGGCTGGACCGCAGTCCGGTGAAGTCCATCCGCTATCGTGGCGGGATCTACAAGCTCGCGATTGCCGTGTTTGTCATCAGCTTTATTGCGCTGGGCTACCTCGGGACCCAGCCGGCAACGCCGATCATGACCTGGTTTGCACGACTGTTCAGCGTGCTTTATTTCGGTTTCTTCGTGTCGCTGCTGATTATTCCGAAGTTTGAAAAGACCAGGCCGGTGCCGGACAGGGTGACGTCATGAAAAAGTATCTAGTCATTGTTTTGCTGGCACTGACGCCAGCCTGGGTGCTCGCAGCAGGCGTACCCGGCGTGATTCTTGACAAGGCCAACATCGACCCGACCAACAAGCAGTCATTGCAGCGTGGTGCGCGTATCTTTGTTAACTACTGTCTGAGTTGTCATTCGGCTTCGCTGATGCGCTACGAGCGCATGGGCACAGACCTCGGTATCGACGAGAAACTGGTCAGTGAAAACCTGATGTTTACCGGTGGCAAGGTCGGTGAGCTGATGACAGTTGCCACGGCAGCGGACGATGCCAAGCAATGGTTTGGTACAGTGCCGCCGGACCTGAGCGTGATCGCCCGTGCGCGCGGGGTTGACTGGATCTACACCTACATGCGCAGCTTTTACCGCGACGATTCGCGTCACACCGGTACCAATAACCTGGTGTTTCCGGATGTCGGTATGCCGAATGTGCTGTGGGAACTGCAGGGCATACAGGCGCCGGTGATTACCACCGTCAAGGATCAGGCAGACGGCACAGAGCACAAGGTTGTCAAGCTGGAACTGGTTGAACCCGGGTTGCAGACACCAAAGGAATTCGATCGCACGGTTCGTGACCTTGTGAACTTTCTCGATTACATGGGTGAGCCGGCAAAGTATGAACGTCGTCACCTGGGTACCAAAGTCCTTATTTTCCTGCTGGTGCTCCTGGTGCTGGCGGTACTGCTGAAGCGAGAATACTGGAAAGATATTCACTAACCCGGCTGCCCTGGTGATCGGACCCCTTAACCTCAAGGAATGCCTGTTATGGCCCTGGTAGCCAACCGCCGATCTGTTATGAATCTATTTTCTTCTGCAAATTGTCCCCAAAGTCACCGTGTACGCATGGTGCTGGCGGAGAAGGGTATAACAGTCGAGATTATCGATGTCGACAGTAGCCAGAAACCGGAGGATTTGATTGACCTGAATCCCTATAACACGGTGCCGACGCTGGTTGACCGTGAACTGGTCCTGTATGACCCGCACACCATTATGGAGTATCTTGACGAGCGCTTTCCGCATCCCCCGCTGATGCCGGTAGATCCGGTCTCGCGCGCACGCGCACGGCTGGCGCTGTTCCGTATCGAGCAGGACTGGTATGGACTGGTGCCGGCACTCGAGTCCAAGGGCGAGAAAACGGTCAACAAGGCGCGCAAGGATTTGCGTGACAGTCTGACATCCAGTGCCGAGGTATTCGCCGCCAAACCGTATTTTCTCAGCGATGAATTCTCGCTGGTTGATGCCAGCATCGTGCCCATACTGTGGCGCCTGATGCGCTACCGCATCGAACTGCCACGCCAGGCCAGGCCGGTGCTGGACTATGCGGAACGCATGTTCAGCAGGGAATCCTTTCAGGGCAGTCTGTCAGAAACTGAGCGCGAGATGCGGGAATAACCCCGTTCCTGTTGTTATTTTTGCCGCCCTGGTTTAATTTTAATAGCCACGGAATCCACGAAAGAACACGGAAAAATTTCTTCTAAGGCATTTATTCTTCCGTGTTTTTCTGTGGATTCCGTGGCCATATTATTTGTCTTTTTCAGGCACAACCAGTGCTAGTATCATCCCCAGTATGACACGCAGCCGCCCCTATCTTGTCCGTGCCATCCATGAGTGGATACTGGACAACGACATGACACCGCACCTGCTGGTGGATATTGAGGGTGAGGGTGTGGAAGTGCCTGCCCAGCAGGGGCAGAACGGAAAAATTGTCCTGAATATCAGCCCGCAGGCCGTTGAAGGACTGATGCTGGGTAATGATGCGATCGGCTTTCGTGCCCGTTTCGGCGGCATCTCAACCGACGTCTATGTGCCGGTTGAATCCGTACTGGCCATTTATGCCAAGGAAAACGGCCGTGGTATGGTCTTCAATGATGATGACGGCGAACCGGGTCCGGATAGTTCCGGGTCAAAGCCGGGCAAACGTCCTGCCCTGAAGATTGTCAAGTAAACAGGCAGCCTCACGCTGTCGTGATCTGACGCACCGGCTCAAGCCGGCACTGGGCCTGTGTGACCCCGTGGCTTGTCAGGAAATCCTCGACCGGCTCAAGGTGCGGCGCCGGTACACAGGCGTAAAAATCCAGTTCTGCGACATCATCCAGGTCCGCCATGATGCGAGCCAGCAGGGCTTCGATACTGCTGTCGTCTGCGGCCTTCAGTGCGCTAAACCTGAAATTATCCAGTGCATCGTCCCAGGAGCGACACAGGTTGCCGAGGTAGTGGCTGTTGCCCGGTGTCGTAATCCAGTAGAGGTGAATATTCTCGGCGGTATCCAGCGCCATGGCGTGTTCGATCAGACTCTTGACGGGGCCAAAACCGCTGTTGACGGCAATGAATACCAGTGATCGCGGCGAGTCTTCATTGAGGGTGAAGTCGCCCTGCGGACCTTCGATAAGCAGGCCGGCCGTGGATTTCACCAGCTGCTCCAGCGCCTCGATAAACGGATGCCCGGACATTACGGGAATGTGGAATTGCAGGTTCATATCGTCGCAGGGGCAACTGGCAATGGAAAAGTCCTGCGGAGGGTGATTGTCGAGTTGTAATGACAGGTACTGGCCGGCAAGAAAACGCAGCCGGCTGGTACGGGGTGTCCTGGCATGCAGGATAAGCACATTGTCGTCGGGGTGTTCAATTTTTTTCACCCGGACCTCGAATTTCTGCTGCGGAATATCATAGGAACCGAGTGCCTCTTCGGCCTCCAGCACGATGTCCGTGACCGCCGTGTTGCAGCAGGCGAGGATATAGCCCAGACCTTTTTCGGTTTCCGACAGGACGTAGTCATGCGGGGTAATCCTTTTCACCTGGCCGGAAACAACCTTGGCCTTGCACTTGCCGCAATTACCGCTGCTGCACCCGTAGTCGAGCGCCAGGCCGCTGCGCAGGCCTGCCTCCAGGATGGAATCGGAACCTTCAATGAAGAATTCATGCCCGCTGGGCAGGATACGAACCTGTGCTGCCATAACGCGTAAAAATGCCTCCCTGGCAATGGTCTCGATGTCATCATCCGGCGCGAGGGTGGCTTCCAGCGCCTGATTGAACCATACCTGTAACTGGCTGAATGCAGCATCCTGCGCCTGTTCTGCGTTCGGGGCAAGTTCAGCGAACTTCAGCTTCAAGGCATCAATCAAATCGGCCTGACGCTGTGCCTCCTGCCGGGTTTGTGCCAGTTCCTGACCCAGCACGAGGATGCGTGCTGCCAGGGTGTTGCTGTCGGGCACGTCCTCCTCGGGGCGTATGATTTTATTGACCGCCCGTTCCATGATGTGCTCGACACGTTCAAGCATGGTGGTATCTTCCACTTTGGTCTGCGGGTAGGCGTGCAGCAGATCGGATAGCAGCAGTTCCCCTTCAAATGTCCGCAATTCACCCTGCCGAATCCTGCTCTGCAGCACTCCGCGTTTTACGCCGACCAGGCGAGCGGCTCGTGAGAGTGTGATCAGGCGCGGCATGCTTCCCCCTTGTCGTTGGTTTCTGTGCGGCGCTCAATCCAGCATCACGCACAGTCAGGGATCGACAGGTTATACTGCCGTTGATCCCTGCAGGACGGACTATGATAGAAGTTATTTGCGCAGATATCACCACGCTTGAGGTGGATGCCATTGTCAATGCGGCCAACAGCACGTTACTGGGCGGTGGCGGCGTAGACGGCGCCATTCATGCGGCGGCCGGTCCGGTACTGCAGGATTACTGCCGCACACTGGGAGGGTGTCGTTGCGGTGAAGCAAAACTTACCCCGGGATTTGACCTGCCGGCACGCCGTATCATCCATGCCGTCGGGCCCGTGTGGAAGGGGGGTGGTCAGTATGAGCGCTCCTTGCTGGGCGCGTGTTATAAAAACAGCTTTGAAGTGGCCCTGGAGAACGGCGTACGTACGATTGCGTTTCCGGCAATCAGTACGGGCGCATACGGATATCCGAAACAGCAGGCAACCGAAATTGCCGTGGGCATCATGCGGGAGTATGAAGGCAGGTTCGAGCGGATTATTGCGTGTTGTTTCAGTGACCGTGATGCGGCGCTGTATCTATCGGTATTGCAGGAATTGAACACATGAATAGAACATCACCGCGCATTGCATGCGTGATTGTTTTCAGGGCGCTGATTTTTCTGTCGGTGTCGGTGCCTGAATTTCTTCC